>Ga0315279_10000634_pt1 | contig 66808 bp, 71 predicted proteins | sample YL17G06_20_MG_FD_203694 | JGI IMG/M metagenome (GOLD analysis project Ga0315279, IMG submission 203694) | Sediment microbial communities from Yellowstone Lake, YNP, Wyoming, USA - YL17G06_20 | ecosystem: Environmental > Aquatic > Freshwater > Lake > Sediment | place: USA: Wyoming | collected...
CAATAGATCAGTAATGGGGAATCGCATATGATACACTCTCCTCTCTTTGTTGTTTTTGTGAATAGTATATCATATATGTCAAGCTTCCTTTTCACCTAATTCCCCATATGAGCCAACTTCTTTTAAGAAAAGCTCTACTTCGGGTTTAAAAGTCATTGACCTGTTTTAAGGGATTGAGACACATTTGTGTAGGCGTCAGTCAACCGACTGCACCATTTGTTTAAAAGTCATTGACCTGTTTTAAGGGATTGAGACCTGTTAATTTGCAACCTATTAATCCACCTGCTGCGATACTGTTTAAAAGTCATTGACCTGTTTTAAGGGATTGAGACACATTGTAGACATCTCTTGTAGTGACTTCCTCTTGTTTAAAAGTCATTGACCTGTTTTAAGGGATTGAGACCCTCATCCCAGTCAATACGCAAATCTGTAACGCGGATGTTTAAAAGTCATTGACCTGTTTTAAGGGATTGAGACACATTAGGTTATGAGCTCTTTGTCTGGCTCTGTCTTTGTTTAAAAGTCATTGACCTGTTTTAAGGGATTGAGACCATCTACAACTGCGCCACAACATTCCTGAATGACATCTAGTTTAAAAGTCATTGACCTGTTTTAAGGGATTGAGACAATCTTTTCAGTATATCAACATCCCTATCATCAATGTTTAAAAGTCATTGACCTGTTTTAAGGGATTGAGACAGTCAGCAAGTGTCTGTTCGCATTTTTGGCCAAGATGTTTAAAAGTCATTGACCTGTTTTAAGGGATTGAGACAGCAGAGGAGAGTCGAGCTCCTCTTTTGAATACCAATGTTTAAAAGTCATTGACCTGTTTTAAGGGATTGAAAGTTTAAGCTGTTACTTAACGCTTTAATAACTATGAGAGAAAAAATATGACAGAATTAACTATCCATCTAATAGAACCAGATTATTTACGTCTCGAGCAGATGGCAGAACATGAAGGAAAGTCTGTCAATGCTCTTATCCAAGATTGGATCGAAAAACTGCTTGACACAGCCGAACCATTTGATGTGACTCAAGACCCAATCTTTCAGATGGATGGTTATGATTCTGATGCTCCTGTTGATTTGTCAATAAATGTTGATAAATACTTGTATGGAGAAAAGTTCATAAAATGAAATGGATCTTTATGGATACTAACGGTTGGATTGCACTAAGCAGTAAAAGCGATTCATTTCATGAATATGCAATAGAAATAAACAGAGATTTTCTCCGGGATGGACTTCGCTATGTGACTACCAATTTCGTCTTAGATGAGACTTATACTTGCTTATCAGTAAGAGTCAGTCATCATTCTGCTGTAGATTTTGGTGAAAAGCTACGTCAGTCAAAAACAGTACAGGTTCTTCATGTTAGTGAATACATTGAGGAAGAAGCCTGGAAGTTATTCAAGCAATATTCTGATAAAAATTTTTCCTTTACTGATTGCACCTCTTTTGTAATAATGCGTCAGTTGAGGCTATCATCAGTTTTTACTAATGATCATCATTTTGAACAAATGGGATTTACGACTCTTTTGAAAAAGTGATTGTATTTAATAAGCCTTGATCGGAATCGTTGACCAGATTTGAATGGGATTGTGATTAGATAGAAGGTGATTATTATGGGTTACAAAGGCACAGTAAAAAACAATGTGATCATATTAGAGCAGGGAGTAAGGCTTCCGGACGGAACGAGAGTGGAAATTATACTCGAAGAGCAAAATAAAGAACTGAAGTCGTCTCAAAGGCAATCAATTAGAGGGAAGTATGCCTTTGTGAGTACCAGCAGTGAAGACTTTGCAAAACGGAAACAACAGGAAATAGAGTTGGAAAAATAGTATAATGAATTTTGTATTGGATGCCTGTGCCATTATTGCCTTGTTGAGAAACGAGCCCGGTGCTGAGATTACTGAGAGACTACTTTTGGAACAGAATTGCATGGCTCATGCGGTGAATTTATGCGAAGTGTATTATGATTTCCTGAAGGCAGAAAGCAAAGATGTCGCCAATGAAGCTATTTGGGACATAAAAAAGCAAGGGCTTATTTTCAGAGAGGATATGGATTCAGGATTCTGGCAGGAAGTGGGATCATATAAAGCCTTGATAAAAAGGGTCTCATTAGCGGATTGTTTTGCAATCGCTTTAGCAAATAGAGAGCAGGCAACTTTGGTAACCTCAGATCACCATGAATTTGACTACATTTTTTAGCATGGATTTTGTCGGGTTATGTTTATAAGGTAATAATCTTCCTTAAAGATTATCTCTAAAATGACCAGTGCAAAATGGGATTGAGACTCATAAATCATTGGGACACCGTCAGGTATCTGTTTAGCGACTACGGAAGTATATTGACCTGTTTTAAGGGATTGAGACTTCGTAACATTCGTAAATAAAAAAACACTCTGCCTTTAATTGGAAAGTAATTGACCTGTTTTAAGGGATTGAATAACGAAATTTTCTTGACTTTGTAATATCTTTTAGGTTAGAATCATAGATGACAGGATGATTGATACATGCAGAAGTCATACTGTCAACTAAAAGATCGGAATCGTTGACCAGTTTTGTATGGGATTGAGACTTTCCAAAGTTTCCCTTGCGTGTTTTGATCTCTTTAACGGTCGGAATCGTTGACCAGCTTTGTATGGGATTAAGACGATAATTCATATTGTCAAATAAGCTTCTTCACATTATCCTACCCTAAAACCCAAAATTTGATTATTATTATATTCAGGTGCAATTTAAAGTGCCATATAGTCAATTCCAAAGACTTAATAGGTAATATATGTTCAAAGAACTCACATTCGCTAAGTTTACATTTATTCTCAAAGTTGAAACACATATAAGCCTTCCTGCGTATAAAGGCGGAACATTTCGTGGAGGATTAGGATACTCACTAAAGCGCGTTGTATGTATCCATAAAAAACAATCATGTGACGGTTGTATGTTAAGAAAGCAATGTGTCTATGGGTATATATTCGACACAATCCAACCAGATAATTCGGAAATACTAAAGAACCGTTATGAGATACCAAGACCTTTTATAATCGAAACAATTTATGAGGAGAAGACACACTATAATCCTGAAGAAGAAATATCCTTTGACCTAATACTCGTGGGCAAAGCAATTGAGCTTTTACCATATTTTATAATATCCTTTGACGACCTTGGTAAAGTCGGTCTAGGAATAAATAAAGGAAAATTTTCGATAGAAAAGATCGAAAGTGAAGGGCAGGTAATCTATGATCCTGAATCACAAAGCCTGATTGGCAGCCCAAGAATTATACAAATATCCGATCTAGTCTCACCGGTCAACATAAACACTCACCAAATAGATATAAATTTCCTCACCCCGGTTCGGATGAAATACCAGGGTAAACTTATAGATAACCCTGAATTCCACATATTGATCCGCAATATTCTTCGGAGAGCTTTCTGTCTGTCTTACTTCCACTGTGGTGGTTCTATGGTTCCAGATACGGTAGATATGTCTTCTGCGGAAAAAGTTACCATTGAACATAACAATAGCAGATGGTATGACTGGCAGCGCTACTCAACCAGACAGAATACAGATATGAAACTTGGCGGGATCATTGGGCAAGTTACCTACACAGGTGAGCTTGAGCAATTCATAACACTTTTGCTTCTTGGTGAATATATTCACGTGGGAAAAGGTACAAGCTTTGGACTAGGTAAATACATAATCTCATAATTGAAGCACTGTTTCAAACTTCCACAGCAAGACCAACAACGGTCGAAAGGAGGATTTATGGATGATTTGAAATTGGCATTGAGAGATTACGGTGAATGGATGCTGGCAAAGCAACTCGGTATGGAAAATTTGAGGGCTAGTCCAGTAGAAGATTCAAGCATACAAAAGGCAAGAAAGATAATAAAAGAAATATCGATCAATGAGTCAGATCAACGCTTGACGTCTATCTTTTCATTAATATCTGATAAACTAACGAACCCATAGACAGATCAACATACAATTCTCTAAAGGGATTTATCATTGGTTTCATAATGGATGGCATTAAAAAATCCTATGAATCTGAGTCTCGCAGCAAAAGACCGTTCAAAAGGGCATCTCAACTGCCTGTGGATTTTCTATAAGACCTGCTATCATCAACGTTGATAGAGTTTGGTAATATTCAAGTGACTGCGCAAGCTGTTACTTTTTTGCTTGACTCTAGCATTGATTTATGTTATCTTAGCTCCAAAGGAAAATATCGTGGACGACTCGTTCCGCCTGAATCAAAGAAACCTCATTTTACATTAATCCCGAAAAAGACAGTCTGAGAATATATCGCTTGTGTGAGAGTTGTTTTGAGAAGATTGAGTATATTGGCAGGCAGATCGTCAAGGATGATGTAATGATCGTTTGAAAGCATTAGTCGCAATATTATACACTTAACATTAAATAATGGCAAAATGTCAAAGAAGAATATACCTGATGATATAAGAAAAAGATATTCTGACTTTCCATGGAAAAGAATGGTCGGATTGAGAAATATAGCAATCCATGAATATTCTAAAATTGACCTTAAAATGATATGGAAAATCATAAAGAAAAATTTACCAGAAACAAAGCAAGAAATTTTAAAGATACTTGATACTATGAAAGAAACCATGTAAACAAGTTAAATAAAACCATTAAGGAAGGAGAAAAATACTCTAAAGATGTTAAAAGGAAAAGCATGGAAGTTTGGAGATAACATTAGCACTGACCTGATTGCGCCCGGCAGGTATTACCATCTAAGGTCGAATCTGCCTGAATTAGCAAAGCACGTTCTTGAGGATGCTGACCCTGAGTTCGCAAGCAAAGTGAGCAAAGGTGATTTCGTTGTCGGAGGGCGTAACTTTGGTCTCGGTTCCAGCAGGGAACATGCGCCGGTAATAATCAAACTCGCCGGTGTTGATGCTGTCTTAGCCAAGAAATTCGCCCGTATATTCTATCGCAACGCTATCAACGTAGGTTTATCTGCCATCGAATGTGATACCGACTTGATCGTTCAGGGCGATGAACTTGAAATTGATCTATCATCAGGTAAGATCATAAACAAGACGCAAAACACTGAGATTCCATTCAAGCCGCTGCCATCCGTTATGACGACAATACTCATGGATGGCGGTCTTGCTGCACACATAGCAAAGCATGGTGATTTCAAGTTGGAGGATCAAAGATGAAATTTGATAAACTAACGGTGCCTTCAAATGGAAGTCGGATCGAATTTGATGGGAAAATATCTGTCCCAGATGTTCCGATAATACCATTCATAGAGGGCGATGGCGTAGGTCCCGACGTTACAAAAGCCATGAAAATGGTCGTTGAAGCCGCTGTATTAAAGGCTTATGGTGGCAAAAGAAGAATAGTCTGGTTTGAGATATACGCAGGTGATAAGGCAGAATCGGTTTATAATAACTCGCTTCCTGAAGATACTTTGAAGGCTATGGAATATTTCCATATATCTATAAAAGGTCCTCTAACAACACCTGTCGGCGAAGGTCACAGAAGTTTCAACGTTGCCATTAGGCAAATTCTTGATCTTTATGCCTGTGTCCGTCCTGTGAACTACATCAAGGGCGTACCTGCTCCTGTCAAAGAACCTGAAAAACTCGATGTAGTTATCTTTCGTGAAAATACTGAGGACGTTTACGCTGGTATAGAATGGAAGGCTGGAACGGATGAGGCAAATACAGTAATCGCCTTCCTGAAAGAGAAGTTTGGCTCCAATATAAGAGAGAATTCAGGGATAGGCATTAAACCCATGAGCGCCTTTGCTACCAAAAGGCTAGTACGTATGGCTATCCAATATGCAATAGACCATAATCACCCTAGCGTGACCCTCGTTCACAAGGGTAACATTATGAAATATACTGAAGGTGCTTTCAAAAACTGGGGTTACGAGGTCGCAAAAGATGAATTTGCAGGCAAAGTTATTACGGAGACAGAACTTGGCTCACAATCTCATCCATCAGACAAAATCGTTATAAAAGACAGGATTGCGGACAGCATGTTCCAGCAGGTACTGATACGCCCTGACGAGTATGATGTAATAGTCACGCCAAATCTGAATGGAGATTACCTTTCTGACGCATGTGCGGCACAGGTTGGAGGTTTAGGAATCGCACCGGGGGCAAATATCGGTGATGGTGTCGCAGTTTTTGAAGCCACGCACGGCACAGCGCCAAAGTATGCAGGAAAAGATATGGTCAACCCCGGTTCGCTTATACTTTCCGCAGTGATGATGCTGGAATATATAGAGTGGAATGAATCTGCAAAGCTAATTACAGATGCTATGGGAAAGACGATCATCCAGAAGCGTGTGACTTATGACTTTGAACGACAAATGGAAGGTGCTACAAAGCTTTCAACGTCACAGTTCGCTTCTGCTATTATAGAGAATATGTAGGATTCAACAATTAATCTTAATAGGTGATTGATATGACAAGAAATACGAATTTGAAGGAACGGGCTGTTACTTTGATTGATCATTTACCAAAGGACAAGTTACAGACAGCAATTGATTTTCTTACATACTTGCAAGATCGAGAAGCATGGGAAGCAACTTGGGAATTAACAAGAGATACTAATGTAATGAATAGCTTGTATCAATCCGAAGAAGATATTAGTCATGGGCGCACAAAAAAGTGGAAGGATATAAAGCGCAGTGTTTGAAACATCGCATTATGAAGTTGAATTAACTGATAAAGCAGAGCAACATTACAATATGCTGGATGAATCCATGATTCACCGTATAAATAACGCTATTGATATTCTTGCCAAAAATCCTTTCTTTGGTTCAAATATTACAAAACTCAAAGGTGAGTTGCATGGACAATATCGTTATCGTGTTGGTAGCTATCGAATTGTATACAGTATAGATACGAAACATCATATTATAATAATACGAGGTATTTTCCAGAGAGGACACGCTTATCGTTGAAAAGTCACTTAATTTGATAAATCTTTTTGAGTGCTGAAGCTTGCTGGACTACTATTTTTTTCCTCCATTTATCTAGGCTTCATAGTTTTCCAGAACATCTCAATCCACATGTCTCGCAACTTATTTGCAGTTTTCTTAACATCCTATTTGGGCTTTCCTTCACCTCTTTGCTCTTCAAGCCTATAGACCTATTGACTCATAGACCAATAGACTTACTATCCGTTTTGACTTCGCCAACAGTATCATTTACTATCGGATGCCAAATTTATCGGAAAGCTGATGTTTTTTATTGACTTGACAGAGGAATTTTGGTAAAATACAAGTGTTCTGAGTTTACAGAATAGGTAGCGAGTATCGGGATTCACAAAACGCCTAATATGTTAATGGGTAGTGCAAAGGCTAATAAAGCTAAAACAAAGGAGAAAGAGAAAATGCCAGATAAGAAACCAAAGAAAGATGGCAAAAAGAAACCAGCAGCAAAGAAACCAGCACCAAAGGTAGAAACACCAAAGGTAGCTGAGAAACTTGCAGAAGGAAAAGCACCAGCAAGACCAAAGAAGAAAAAGTAATACTGGTGAGAGTGTAAACTGTTGGCGAATTGTGTTTAGATTATTTATGGTTTGTAGCCGATTTTCTAAGCCTGTTTTCAATATATTGTATGATATTAATTTTCTAAATACAACAGATTGTGATGTTAAAAACAGGCTTAGACCTATTGACTCATAGACCAATGGACTTACCATCCGTGACTGAATTCCTATTATTCAAGACAATCTTGTCTCGTGTGATCGGTATCTCTTTGACCCTTATGCCTGTTGCAGAATGAATGGCATTAGCCACAGCAGATAATACAGGTATCATTGGCATTTCAGCGGATCCTCGAATACCATAGGGACCGTCTGATGAAGGCACTTCTACAATTATCGGTTCTATCGGTGGAATATCTAATGATGTTGGGATAGAATAATCCATTAGACCCGGATTGAGCAGTATCCCATCATCAAAGATCATCTTTTCCATAATTGCCCATCCAATGCCCTGACCTGCCCCGCCTTGAATCTGACCTTCAAGCGATAACGGGTTTACCGACATCCCAACATCCTGAACACAGACGAATTTTAGCAACTTAACCTCACCAGTTTCTTTATCAACCTCAACCTCTGCTATCTGGGTTATGAAAGCTGGGTCCTGACATAGCCATCCAGCAGTAGAAGTTACTCCCTTACCGATCACTGCCCCTGATGGTAGATACATGCTTGCGGCGCCGATCTCCTGCATAGTTGTATTCTGTATACCTCGGATATAAACTTTGCCTTTTGAATATTCAAGATTATCAACTTTTTCATCGAGTATGTGAGATGCGGAGTTGAGCAACTGTTTTTTGAAATCCTCAATAGCAAGCTTGATGGTTGAGCCAAGTGCGTAGGTTGTCCTACTGCCACCTGTGAGAGATGCAGGCAAAGCAGTCAGCGTGTCACCCAAGCCAACATCAATCATGCCTAGGGGAATATCGAGTTCTTCAGCAGTCATTTGCGCAAAGACGGTCTTTACGCCTGTTAAATCTACTGATCCTGTCAATATGCTTATCCTGCCGTCCTCGTTGAGCCTTAGATATACACCTGACGTGCCTACACCGTTGATCCATTTACCGCTTGCGATACCTATCCCACGAACTTTACGAGGGTTATCGGATTCCTCTAGTGGATGATTTTTTAGGTATTCCTCTGCTTTCTCCAATGTAGTTTTGAAGCCGATCCGTCTGTATGGTATCCTGTTCACGTCAGGATCGCCTTCACTGACAGCATTTTTCATCCTGAACTCTATGGGATCAAATTTCAACTCAGATGCGATCATATCTAATAGTGACTCAATCGGGAAAGTCATTTCAGGAGCCGCCGGACCTCTGTATGCGCCCGGTGCGAGTTTGTTGGTAAACACAGAAACAATGTCTACCTTTAGATTCGGTATCTTATACAGCCCACGAGTGCGGGGAAAGCTATTTACGAATACTCCGCCATAAGCCCCAGCATCCCATATCTGTTTAACTTGCATTGCTGTAAGCGTACCATCATTTTTGACGCCGATCTTGACGTTTGCCACGCAAGCAGGACCCGGATGAGATGATATGAAATCCTCGTATCTCGTCAGTATGATCTTAACAGGCTGATGAGCTTTCATTGCAAGGGCAACGCAGGCTGGTTCAACGGACATGGAAGTCTTTCCACCAAAAGCGCCTCCGACTTCTGTGGCGATGACTCTTATCTTGCTTGCAGGAATGCCGAATATATGCGATAGACCGGACTGTATGCCAAAGTGTCCTTGTGTAGTCGCCCAGACTGTGACCTCTCCGGATGTGCCAACTTGAGCTACTGCGCCATGTGGTTCCATATAACCCTGATGACCCATGCCGATAGTAAAAGTATCCTCAAAGACGTGATCCGCTTCTCTGAATCCAGCTTCAACGTCACCATAGTTGTGATTAGCAGATGCAGATACGTTGCCGGGGTTATTATCGTGGATCAAAGGGGCGTTAGGCTTCATCGCTTCCATTGGATCAAAAACAGCGGGAAGTTCCTCATAATCAACTTTTATCAGTCCTAATGCTTCTTCTGCTATATATGGGTCATCAGCCGCAACAGCAACAATCGCTTCGCCGTGGTATCTAACCTTCTCGCCCGGCGATTTCAGAATAGCGACTGCTCTGACTCCCTGTAATTTCTCAGCTTCCGAGTTATCCACATTAAGAATTACAGCGTGTGGATAACTACTCCACAACACTTTACCATATAGCATCCTTGGGAGCATAATGTCAGCAACGTATTTAGCTTCACCTGTGACCTTTGCGGTAGCATCCGCCCTTGTCACTCGCTTACCTAACGCACCATAAGTTTTCATCATTAATCACACTCTTTTCTAATTTAACATTTTAGTCTTCTACTTCGACTACAAGCTCGATCTCTACGGGGATACTGTTGGGAAGCTGGTACATGCCGACAGCAGAACGGGCGTGCTTACCTTTTTCGCCAAAAATTTCAACGAAAAGGTCGGATGCGCCATTCACTACCTTTGGCTGATCCTTGAAATCCTCTGCGCAATTGACGAAACCAACCAATTTAACAATGCGTTTGACTTTATCAAGATTGCCCAAGACATCTTTCAATGTACTAATTAAACATAAGGCTGTATTTCTAGCCGCTTCATAGCCTTGCTCAAGGGTCAGTTCTTTTCCTACTTTGCCCAGAGGGATGTGTTTTTGAGGTCCATGACCGGATGTAAATATAAGATTTCCTGTTCTTACTGATGTAACATAATTAGCCACAGGTTTCACCGCTTCTGGAAGTTCGATACCTTTTTCTTTTAATAACGCTTCAATCTTCACTTATTTTTCTCCTTTCTATATACCTTAAGCTGTTCTTTCGTGTAAAAATAAAAGACAAAAAACGAATTATGTGATATACTCAACCTTATGGCTGAAAAATACAACTTAATCCACGAACGTGTTGACGATATTCCTTTACTCATAGGGCTGATGCAACACCTGCACATGCCCGAAATCATAGACAAACATATTGGTAATCATGGGCATCACAAAGGACTTTCCAATGGCTGTCTGACAACCGTCTGGCTTGCTTATATCCTCCCGGAAGGAGATCATCGCAAGTATAGTGTATAGGCTATGAAGCACCAAAATACTCTCCAGCATTTGCAGCCCATTCGCCAGATAGAATTCAACGATGACCGATCGGGTATACTGTTGAGACGTTTGAGTCATATAAAAGTGAATCCATTGAGAATGACCTGTGGCAAAGCACCGTAACTGTTTACGACATTGAAATGACGGGTGTGCGTCTGGACAGCACCACTACTTATGGCTATCATACGCCAACAGAAGATGGACTGATGCAGCATGGCATATCCCCGCCATCGTTGACTTGTGGTATCCCGGTGAGGAAGGTGGAATTGCTCTTGCTGACGTCCTGTTCGGAGACTATAACCCATCTGGTAGACTCTCTGTTACATTCGTAAAATCACTCGCTCAAGTACCTGATTTCACTGATTATAGCATGAATAATCGCACTTACCGATACATGAAAGACGAACCTTTGTATCCATTTGGACATGGATTAAGCTACACCAGTTTCCAATACAATAATCTCAGGATGAGCAAAAGCGAAGTAGCGCCCACTGAAAGCGTTGAAATCCTCGTTGATGTTCAAAACGCAGGAAAACTTGATGGTGACGAGGTTGTTCAGTTGTACGTTAGCAATCCCGCTTCAATACCTGCACCTATCCGTTCACTTCAAGGCTTCGACAGAGTGCATATCAAATCAGGTGAAAAGAAAACTATCAAATTCACATTGAAACCTGAGCAATTCGCAGTAGTTGACGAAGAAGGGAAATTCATGGTTGTGCCGGGGAAGGTTGAGTTATCTGTTGGCGGTGGTCAGCCGGGATTTGCGAATGTTTCGACTGGAAGTTTCAAAGTAGTCGGACAAGCAACAAAAGTAGATTAATACCTCTTTTAATAGAAAAGAGGCTCATTCTTTTTGTCATTCTGAACGGAGTGAAGAATCTTCTTCATGTCATAACGTTTAAGATTTTTCGCTATCGCTCAGAATGACATTAAAGGCTTAACGAGAAAACTACTTATTATGGCACTTTTAATTATTTTTAACGGTATTGTATTAGACTTTCTACCTATTCATCGCAGTTCGCATCTCACCCCATGTGGTTGGCAATTTGCCTTTGAGGTTGATGCTTTCACCTGAAAATCCAGTGTCAAATTCTTCTACTGTCGAAATCCAGATTCCTCCTGTATAACCCCCGATTATGTAAATCTTGCCACCTACTGCATCAGCGCCAAAAACCGCTCTTGCCGTAGGAATATTATTATCCTTCTTTATCCATTTATCTGTCGCTGGATCATATTCCTCTACTACTGAAATGGCGGGCCAACGATCTGTTCCCGATATAGCGTATATTTTTCCATTTATCGTGATAGCACATAATCCAAACCTTGCTGTCGGCATATCTGCCTTTTTTGTCCATTTGTCATTTACTGGATCATATTCCTCTACCGTTGAAAGACCAGAATAATCATTTAGACCCAAATTTTCATGACTACCACCAATTGCATAAATCTTTCCTTTCACTACGCTTGTGGATAAGCCTCCTCTCGCTGTCGGCATATCGGCTTTCTTCGTCCATGTATTTGTTGTTGGATCATATTCTTCCACTGTCGAAAGAAAAGTTTCCCAGGAATCACCTCCTCCGATGGTGTAAATCTTGCTATTCACTGTGCTGGCGGATAAGCCGAATCTTGCCGTTGGTATATCTGCTTTCTTCGTCCATTTATCTTTCACCGGGTCGTATTCCTCCACTGCTGGTATAGGAACCCCATCACCAACATTTCCTCCGATTGCATATATTTTTCCATGTAATGCAACAGTAGATAGGTAATCTCTTGCCGTTGGCATATCTGTTTTCTTTATCCACTTATCAGTTGTTGAATCGTATTCTTCTACTGTTGAATGAATAACATTACCCCAATCCGATGCACCCCCGATGGCATATATTTTACCATTCACTGTACTACAACTTAAACCTTCTCTTGCCGTTGGCATATCTGCTTTTTTCGTCCACGTTCCACCTTCAACCTGCGGTGCCATGAATAGGGCATTTTGTAGATTTGGAAGCATAGAACCCAATCCAGTGCCTTTCCATTGCTGATTGGATAATACCGATATGTTCGAGACCTTTATTATATCTATTGGTATCTCACCAACCTTCAAAACTTTTAACTCACCTGGAAGCGGAGAACCTGACAAAGAATCATTATTATTTATCAGGTTCAGATGTGTGCCGATGCTCAAAAATGCTACGATGATACCAGTCGCTAACGAAAGACCCCAGGGCAACGTCTTTGGGGACATTGGATTTAGTCTTATCCTCTTTATTGTTTCTACAATTCGGAACGTAAAACCTGCACGTAATCTCTGATGTTCAAAAGTTTCACTCACCATATCAAGCATCTCCTTCCTCAGTAGTAACCTTGCTCTGCTAAGTCTCTGCCAGATAGAAGTGGGGGAAATACCCAGAAATTCTGCGATCTCAGCGCCATCCATGCCGCCTAGATAATGAAGTGTCAATACCTGCTGGTAAGTCTCAGGTAGTGAATCAAGTGCATCATGAAGCAATTCAATTGCAGGATTTTCTTGAGATGAATAATCATTTAATGACTTAGCGGATTGATCTTCTATAAACTCACAGTCGGGTCGTCTGGAACTGGCTCGAATCCAGTCTTTGCAAAGGTTGGAGGCTATGGCATATATCCATGCGTGGAAGTCGTCCCATTGTCTCAGCGTACGAAGATTCTGATAGGCTTTGATGAATGTTTCCTGCGTCACATCTTCCGCATCGTGGAAATTGCGGAGTTTGAAATATGCCAGCGCATAAATACTCTCTTTGTATTTATCCACTAGCAATCCAAACGCAGTTGAATCACCGTTGAGACATTTATTGATGAGATACCTGTCTGCCATTCGCATTGCATAAACTCCTCCAAAAATTTGTTTGCCTATACAAGACGCCGCAGAAGGAAGAAACCTGACAATGAATTGAAAATTTTTTTATTAGTAAGTAATCGTTAAAAAAATGGGTTTACAGTAGGTTGGGTAAATGGTTTTTGCTTGTTATTTACATTTACAATAATTAATAGCTGATGAATCTTGTAAAAACAATAATTCAAAACCATTTACCCATCCTACAATTGTGTCTAAATGGCATTTTTTAACGATTACAGTAATAAGAGTTTTTCAGTTAGTGTTGTAAAACATGCTTTAGCTTGTTCAGTTGTCAATCAAGTTCCACAAAACAAGCTAACAGCAAGTTCTACTTCTAACATTTGTGCTTCATAAGTGAAAAATTCGTATCCATAATAACTAGATGCGTGACTTTACTCCTGCCCATGTTGTTGCCAGCTTATCGCTGGAGTCTACTGCTTGGGCTTTCTCACCTTCCATGTGACTTTTGATCACATCAGGAGTCAATACAATGTTGGAAAACCTTATCTCATCCATCATGCCCGTGAAAATTCCACCTATTATAATATCAGCCCCGCCACTAATTTTGCCATCGGCAGGGGTTTCGACCTGTTGCTTTCCATCAAGATAGAGTACGACTTTTTTTCCGTCATAAGTTGCTGTGTAATATTGCCAAGTCTCGTTTTGTACGATACCAGCCATATTTGCATCTTTTCGTACACCAGCAGTATTGGTAATATCCCACGTATAGCCCATCACCATCCAGTTGTTATCTATACCGCAGATATAGCTACCATTTGCTACCCATCCCTTAGTAATCAATCCCCAGTAAGTAGCGGCGGGAACTTTATCGGGTCTGACCCAGAACTCAATCGTCAAGTTCTGCTCAACATTAATGGTATCACTCGACTTAATTGTGATTGTTCCACCAGCAAACTTAGCGCATCCGCCAATTTTGCCATCTTTCACGTAACTAACCGCGCCAGTAACGTTTCCGTTGTTATCCAATCCAGACATATCTTTAACTTCTTGTTTGAATGACTCATCAAATTTTAGCCACATTATTGTTGGGTCTGCGGCAGATGCAATTTGACCTATAACTAAGGTTAAAGCGCAAATAAATACAATAATAATAGACCTACGCATAATGAAACCTCCTATTTTAATATAAAGCCGATGTTCGATGCCTAATATCATTATAATCAATACATTTAACTGCGTCAATCTCATTTTGCAGTTTTTCTTGACTATATGTTTAGTAATCGTTAAAAAATGCCATTTTGGCACAATGGTAGGATGGGTAAAGGGTTTTGAGCCGTTATTTGAAACTTACTATTTATCAGTCATTGCTTATGGTAGAAGCCAAATCAATATAAGCTAAAACCCTTTACCCATCCTACAAAAAAACCATTTTTTAACGATTACGTTTATTACATTTAGTATACAACATACGGAATAGGAACTCACCTACATATTAAGCATAAAGCCTACGATTACTAATACCATTTTTCAGCTTAAACCAAACAACTCTATCCGTATTATCACGGGATGGCAAATTTGAATATGAAAAACAAAATAAAAACCTTTTCTGAAGAAGAAATTGACGAAATTGTAATAACACAAGCTAGTGATGATTCCCAATGGGAAGAACCTATTCATGTAAATAGATCAAAATCGCTTTCTATACCTGTAACATCTGAACTTGCTGAACGTATAGCTTTCTTTACTCGTTTGCATCATGAACCAAGTGTTGGAGATTGGTTAAGACACATTATTCAGGAACGTTTGGATATAGAAGAAGCGGCTTTTTCTGAACTAAAACACGATTTAGAGAGAAAATAGCCACCAAAAAATACCAGCATCTACGCTAGATAAATTACGCTCTGAATAACTCGCCCATTCTTTTGCCGAGGAAACGACCAGCAAGTACGAGGCTTACTGTCAATAATATCATTCCTAACATACCCATTGCACTGGCAATATAAGGTCCGTCTCCGACTCTGCCGAATAGATAATATATGGCTTTCGTTATTGGGAAATATTCTTTTTTCATAGCAAGGATCAGGCTACTGCTGACTTCTAGCATTGCGAATGCGAATGAGAGTATTCCACCTGCAACCAGATTTGCGATAATCAATGGAAACGTTACTTTCCACATAGTTTTTAGAGGTGTTGCGCCGAGACTTTGTGATGCTTCCTCCAGTGCCATGCTTGTTTGCTGGAAACCTGCATAAGCGGATCTAACCATGTAGGGTAGTCGTCTAACGGAGTAAATTATGATAAGCAGGATAGTTGGATTCTCCCTTGGGTCAAGAAAAGTTCCTGAGAAGCAGGCAACGTAACCGAAAGCTAGTATAAGTCCGGGTAGTGCCAGAGGTAACATTGCCATGAGATCAAGTACGTTTTTACCGGGGATCCGCTTTCGTGCCAGTATGTATGCGATCAATATGCCTACTACAAGGTCAACTATGGTACTTAATATGCTGTAAATAAGGCTGTTCTTTATACTTGGCAAAGTTAGCTCGTGAGATTTTATTTCACGATAATGTTCTAGCGTATAAGATTCTGGCAGTATTGTACCAGACCAGTTCTGCGTGATAGATAGAAATATGACGCTGATGTGCGGAAGTACTGATATTGCTATCACGCCAATAACGAAGACGTATATTAACATCGTACCGACTTTGCCTGCGGTACGCTCTCGTATGTCAACGTGTCCTCTCGACATCATTTCATAACGCTTACTGCCCATGAAACGTTTAGATAGATAGAAAAATACCAGCGTAAGAAGTATGACGACTACTACCAGTGAGTATCCCATAGGATTGGCTCTTATATCGGATACCATGTTGAATATCTGTATTGGTATAACTTTCCTGTATTCAAAGATCAAAGGCGTACCGAGGTCTGTAAACGCCCATATAAATACGACTGACGCACCGGCAAAGTATCCGGGAACCATGAGCGGTAAGGTTATTGTACGGAACAGCCTGAACCTGTTCGCACCCATATTTTCTGCCGCTTCTTCGAGGCTTGGGTCCACGTTAGCCATTGCGGCGGCTATGTTTAGATACATGATTGGGTATAGGTGAAGCACTTCGAGCAATACGACCCCCCAGAATCCACTCCCAAACCAGTCAATAGCGTTCTGTGGCGCAATTATGCCCAGCTTCATCAGGATCATATTAATGCTTCCCATCCTGCTGAAAAGCTGTTTCATACCGATAGCACCAACGAACGGAGGCATTACCATTGGGATAAGTATCAGCCCTTGTAGCAAAGACCTGCCGGGGAAGTTGTATCGCACAAGACAATAGGCTAAAGGTAACGTAAGCACTGTTGTTATAAGAGTGACTGCGACGCCAAGTACTAAGCTGTTGATTATGCTCTCTCGCTGAACTGGATTCGTTACCATCAATTTGAAGAATCCGAACGAGAACTTGCCTTTTGAGTATACGTTCAGCTTGCCTTCTTCGTTTTTAACAACGTAAACTTGACCCTCATCATATATCTCCCATTTGCCTATTTTGTTAGTTACAACGGTAATATTTTGAGAGACCTGATACCCGTTGTTACTGAACTCTTGAGCAAGGCTGTTTGAAAAGTTGCTGTTGTCTAAATCGCTTTGAAGCCCTGCGTCAACGCTGAATAAAAGGGATTCGCTGAGGTAAAACGCCTGCGAAAAGACGTAAGCAAGAGGATAGATGAGAAAAACAACGAAAAAAACAGCGAGTATGATTAGAAACACTGTTGTTGTCGGTGTAAAGTCGTATTTTCTAAAAAATGAATTGATCTGCACCAAAAAATCTCCCACTGATTAATTGAAGATTCCAAGATTCCAAGATTGAAAACCTATTATTAAATCATGATCTCTGAATCTTCTAATTTTCAATGTTTAGCTGGATAATAAGACGGCATTCTCGGTTTGGAATTGGATGTAAACTTTGTCTCCTGATTTCCTTTCGTTCTTACCCGGATTGTGAAGCACTACTTTTATGTCCCACGAATCCATGACCTTCAGCCAATATTCCTCAACATCTCCAAGATACGTGACGCTTGATACTACTGCATCAAATTGATTGGTGACGTTCTCTTTAGGAGTATCTGAGATGATTATAGATTCGGGTCTGATGGAGCATATCGAATTATCGCCTGAGATAGCGTTTCCTATTGCTCTGACTTCGCCTATGGGCGTTTCAATTAGGAATGTTCCATCTGTTTTTGTCTTGAGTTTTCCCTGTATGAAATTCGTTTCGCCTATGAAGTCTGCGACAAAGCTGTTAATGGGAAAGTTGTATACTTCTCTTGGAGTTCCCATCTGGACGATCTTGCCATCTTTCATTACTGCCATTCGGTCTGCAAGGGAGAGTGCTTCTTTTTGGTCGTGAGTCACATATACAGCAGTAATTACAGCCTCAGAATGTATGCGTTTTATCTCCTGACGCATTTCGATACGGAGTTTTGCGTCAAGGTTGCTCAATGGCTCATCTAGCAGAAGGAGATCAGGCTCGATGACGAGCGCGCGTGCTAGTGCTATACGCTGTTGTTGCCCGCCTGATAATTGGTTAGGGTTTCTATCGGCATATTGTTCCATCTGGACTATAGCAAGCACTTTTGCAACCTTCTCTTTTTTGACATTGCCGGGCAGTTTTCGGATGTTGAGTCCATATTCCACATTTTCGTAGACGGTCATGTGGGGCCAAAGGGCATAGTTCTGGAAAACCATGCCGATATTACGTTTGTGCGGTGGAACGTTGTTCATCAGCTTTTCACCAAAGTATAATTCTCCCTCGTCTGGCTGATAGAATCCAGCAAACGTTCTCAGGCAGGTAGTTTTTCCGCAACCTGAAGGACCAAGGAGGAAGAACAATTCCCCGCTTTTGACGTCGAGGGTAACGTTGTCAACCGCTCTTGTTTCACCGAATAATTTTGATACGTTTTTTAAGTGAAGTTCTATCATTTTTCCCTCTCAAATACATTAAGCAACTGGCTTAAATTCTGATGAATCACTTGCATAATCTATACAAGCAATTATATCATCACGTTTCAAATCGGGAAACTCTTTTATAATATCATCTATGGTGTTGCCATTGGCTAAATATCCCAATATCAAACTCACTGGAATCCTAGTATTACGAATTCTAGGTTTGCCTTTAATAATTCCCGGAGTTGATACGATGTAATCTCTCCAATCCATTTCTATCACCTATCTTTCAAATCTCGATTGAATAATCCGAGCATATTCTTTTAAATTTTCTACATCCTAACCTCATCAGGCAATAATTGAATAATGAAATCTACAAATGCTTTTGCTGATACAAGAGCTTGTTCCGCCTCATCTTTGCTTGGATCCATAATATCCTTTGGGTAGCGAAATTCTGATGCATAAGGAGTGAGCATTTCAGCTACGTCTTCCCATTGCTTAAAACGTGAATCTAATGGTATACAATCGATCAATAGTAAAGATAAATTGTGAGTTTTTTCAAAGGTAATGTCCCTATATGTTAAATATGCCTTTATCGCTTTTTCTACTGCTTGCTGACAATGATATACCGCAACATCCAGATATGGTTCATCACCTTCCATAAGACGACTAGCAGAACCCAAGTCGTGTTCACTTTTTATAAGCCAATTTCGTATCTCTTTACGTTTATCTTCATTCATAAATGACCCTACCTCTTTGAACAGCTTGATTTATTAATGATGTAGGAACATTAAGTCCGTGCATTACTTCTTGTTGAGTTACAATGAATAATTCTGTAGGAGCCGCTAATCCTCGAAGATACCTATACGCCTTTTGCGCTCTGCGATAGCCAGGTTCATCTGACTCAGGAAGCACAATAAGCAGGTCTATATCGCTATCATCATTTGGCTTCCCATAAGCATGAGAGCCGAATAAGATGATTTTATCGGGATGTAAACCCTCTTTTAGTCTTTCGACAATTTCTTCTAATAGTCCTTCGGGTATTTTCTTCATTGGACGATTTCCATAAGCGTTAAAATATCCTTTGCCAAGCTTACCATATTTTTAACAATCTCTTTATTGAAATACCTGTCCTCGTTATAATCTGCATAATTTCTCTGTTTTCTGAGTTTGATTAAAAGCCAGCCGATGCTTCTTTCATCTTCGTCTTCTGAATTTAGATACTCATCAATGACCTTTCGATGAACATCGGGGTTTCCGTATCTTTTATAGCCTTTTTTTATTCCGGGCTATACAAAACACTCCATAATACGCTCTACTCACGGCGGATCTAAGAGATGATTCATCTAATTCATCTGAAAGGTTTTCTGCAAGACGAATATAACCTAACCAATCAAAGCTCATAACGATTCCTCCGAAATAATCAGATCACCTTTAGCTTCCTTTATTTTGGTGAGGAACCATTTTTTGCCAAGTATTTGCTCAAGTTCATGGGCTTTTTCTGCACTATACGGAGATTTAATAACAACGAAAAGCTTTTCCCATCCCTCTTCTATATCGTGGTAAAGCTCTAAGCAAAACCTTACACGATTTCCAAAAACGGAAATTATCTGTCCTTTTGTTTCTTTTAGTATGGGAAATAAATGCTCACGTTCTTCTACGAATCTCCTGATCTCTTCTGTCTCATTACTATCTTCTGGCATTTCATACATATTAACAATTTCGTCAACTTGTTCACTAACTAAAACACCCACGTATAATCACTCTCCTATTTAACACTGGAGTATCGTGTTCTTTATCTTACCCTTTTTCTATTTCAGCTTCATTCTTTAGCCTTTCCAATAGTGGTACAATACCTAACTCTTTTGTCCAGAATTCTAAATAATCATCGTCAAGATTCTCAAATTGTATTTCGTAAATCCGTAGAGCATCCGTAAATTGTTTTTCGCTGCCACCAGATAGTTTTGCCCATCTCAATTTCGCTAAAATTGTGTCTTCTGGACTCGAAACTTGTATGTTAATATTTGCGAATCCCTCTGCATATTTTCTTGAAAAACGGGAGCGATCAAAAGCTTCATTCGTCAACATCCAAAAGTCAACCTTATCTCCTTCTTTTACGTCAATCAGATTAAACATACCTTTTTCATCAATCGCATTAATAATACTTTCTCTATTCAGGTAAAAATCAGGGAATTGAAAAGACTCGAGCAGTTTATCTACTGACCATTTCTGTATAGCAATAACTATATCCATATCATGCGTAGATCGGGGTTCACCTTGAAGGCTTGAGACAATAGAGCCTGTTATCATATACTCAATTCCTATATCTTCAAGGGTTTTTATTACTTTTTTCAATAATTCCTGTTGTGACATTTATCAATCCTTTTCAGATATAGCTTTTGAAAATCTTCCTCTGGTAAGTCGGGAAATCTTTTGCGCAGACCATGCCTAAATAGCTCTTTTGAGAAATCAGAAAGCTCAAATGCTTTGAGTAATCTTTGTTCTGGTGTCATATTTCTAAGTATTTCAATGTATTTTTTATGATTCGGGCGTTTTTTAGGATTCATGTTTGTATTTTCTTTTGTTGTTAATCACTTTTAGCTATCTATTTTGCTTTCCCATTCTTTTTTCACTCGCTTAAAATGGTTTATCCTATTCTCGATTTTATTTATTTCCCTTGGATAGAATTCAAGCATGATGTCACATAATTCAAGTATCCATCTTTTTCGAGAATATCCTTCATTAATATTTATAGCATTTGAATTTGCAATCTGTATCTGTCCCCAACCCAATGCACCAATAGTTAGACAATTCCATGAAAAAAATTCAACTGGTATAAAATGGACTTTTTCTACCAGTACTTTTACATCCCTAATTGTGTAACTAGCAAACAAAACAACAAAATAATTGTTATCATCCTCATAAAATCGAGTTAATCTCTCTACGGAGGTAATATTTGGCATGTTAAATTGTGTTTCTAATCTATGTGTCTTTACATCAACGATATAATAAAAGCCGTTATTATCTGTAAAAGCGAGATCCGCCATAGATCTACGAGCAAATTGAGCAGAATAATCAGCGCAAAGATCACCAAGTAATGATCGTAAGTTGTCTGATATAATTGTTTGAATAGCATCTCCTACCGCTCTGGTACTGTCAACTGTCCGAACTGATAAAAAATCAGGCTGTGAATTTATAAGTTTTACGATGTCGTCCTCGATTATTTTATATTTGTCTGTGTTGAAGATCAGACTTTTTTTCATTTTTGATCCTTTTCGTTATTTAAGTTAAATAGCGGTAAATTATCATGCTGTTTTTTCGTAACCTTATCTTTTTTATTACGATGCTGATCTCTAAGCGTATTCCTCTCCCAAAAAACGCAGTCAGTGTAGCCTTGTATACTTTTGTCGTGATCTGCCATTGCTAGTCGCTTTTCTGCAAGGCAACAATACATCTCGTCTATTTCAATGCCTGCGTATCTTCTACCGAGTTTTTTTGATACGACTACGGTTGTGCCTGAACCAAGAAACGGATCAAATACCATATCACCGGGATTAGAGCTTGCTAGGATGATCTTGGCTAATAGTTTTTCGGGTTTCTGTGTCGGATGATCTGTGTTTTCGGGCATTGACCAGAATGGAACTGTCAGGTCTGTCCAGATATTTGATGGATGCGTTATTCGATAATCTCCTTCATCTGTTTTATCCCAGTCTTTTGGATTGCCTTCGTGATCTGTGTAAGGGGCGTTGACTTTTCGTTTGAGTTTCACGTCCTCAACGTTGAAGGTGTAATCATCTGAAACTGTGCAGAACCATATATCTTCAGAGCAATTCTTCCAGTTGAGTTTTGCGCCTCTGCCTTTCTCTCGTTCCCACGTTATACGGTTACGGATTTGAAAGTATTTTTCTGCGACAAAATGTATTGCAGATGATGATCGCCAATCCCCGCATATATAAACTGATGCTGTCGGTTTCAGGATTTTTACCAATTTTGAGAACCACGAATCAAACCATTCGGCGTATTCTGATGTTGTTCGCTCCTGAAATGTATTGGAGTTAAAGGATTTCGTCATATTATAAGGCGGATCTATGAATAATAGATCAACGAATGAAGCAGGTAGCCAGTCTAAGATCGTGAACAAATCCTGATTAATAGTCCGATTTTCGATCTCTTGCAAAGTGATATTTTCAGAAAGTCTGAGCAATCTATCTCGATAGAGTGATATTTCGTCTGATGAAATACAAATAGTTCTATTCTTTTGTGCTATTGTTTTTAAGTCTATCATCCGGATTTTCCTGAAAACCATAATCAAAAGCAAGGTTTATAGATAAAGTTGTTTTGCCAACTCCACCTTTCATATTAACAATTGAAACTACCTTACTCATAAGTACTCTTTCCTATCGTTAAATGGGATCCCCAAGATGCCAAGTATATACTTTGCTGCTTTTACCATTCTTTCAGCTTCATTCTTTCTTATGACTTTGTCTGAATTATAATCAGCTTGGTTTCTTGAATTCCTAAGTTCTACGAGAAGAAAACCTACAGATCGTTCGTCTTCATCATTTGACTTTACATATTCAGTTATGACTTTCGAGTGGATATCTGATCTTTTATAGTTTGAATATCCTTTCCTATCTCGTGCAATACAAAACACACCATAATAAGCTCTACTAATTGCAGAACGATAGTATGACTCATCTGAGCCTTTTAATAATTCAGTAGCAAGGTAAATATATTTTATCCAATTAAAATTCATAGTGGTTCTTCAGAAATAGCTAGATATTCTCTAGCTTCATCTACAGTATGGATTAACCACTCTCTGATTAATCTAAGTTTAAGTTCTAAAGCCTTATCAGAATCATAAGGCGATTTAATAACAACGAAAAGCTGTTCCCAACCTTCTTCTATATCGTAATAAAGCTCAAGAAAGATTCTTATGCAATCGCCAAAGACAGAGATTATATGTTCCTTTGCTTCATTCAATATAGGGATGAGATGCTCGTGATTTTCTATGAAATCTCTTATCTTTTCGACATCATCATTTTCTGAAATTTCGTACATACTTATGATTTTATCAATTATGGAGTCGGTTTCGGTGAATTTTAAGGTACCACTTTGTGGCATGTTTATACCCTCATCCTAACCTTCTCCCTTGGAAGGGAGAAGGAATTGCAGACTTCATCATTTTGCTAGTTTAGCAGCTTCCTTGTATTTATCTTTTGCGAACTTTGACCATTCTGATATCTTGTTGTTTCTGAACTCCTGATTTTCCCATCTTCCCTTGCCTATGTTCAAAACCTCTGCCTCTGTGACAGGTACAGAAACAAGCTTTTTCAATGCTTCGGGTTTCATTCCGCCTTTTTTGACGGCTTCCCATGATTTTGCAAGGTCATCATGTACGTCAATGGTCATTGCGCCAATGAGGTCGTCAACAATGCCCTGTCTGGTGGCGCTTTTGTTGTCATCAAATTTCAGGATTGTTTTCCACTTGAATGGGTTTGTTGGAACGTCTGCTTTATTGCCGAGAACGCCATAGAGATGAGGCATTACACTCATACGACGGAGGGCGCTCTTTTCGGGTCCGCCGGGTAAGCCAGCCTTCATCATCCAGAGCTTTTGTCCCTCTTCACCCATAACGAAATCAACGAATCTCTGGGCAATGTCTTTGTGAGGAGCGCCTTTGATTATGCCTATTGGGTCTCCGCCTATTACGGTTTCACCTTCAGGCATTACGTATCCAAGTTTATCAGGACCAGCTTTAGCTATCTCTGCTAGAGCATAAATGTCTATGGCAAGCCCGCAGGCTGTCTCTCCAAGATCAACATCCCTTGGTATATCGCTTGCGCCTCTGCCGAATATCTTTACGTTGGCGTTCATCCTCGTGATTACGTCAAACCCTTTTTCCCAGCCGTAACTCTGGAGTATGATCTCGTACATCTTGTGTATACTTCCGCTTTGACGTGGATCGGAAGAACTCACCCATTTTGCCAGTTCAGGTTTTGCCAGATCTGACCATTTTGCAGGTTTCGGCAAACCAAGCATGTTAAACAACTGCTTATTATATATGATGCCGAATCCAGAGAAACAAGCACTGTACCATTGGAAATCGGGGTCATATACCGGGCTACCTGAATAGTCCTTTGGTATCTTGGCAAGTACCCCGGCAGGCAAGCGATATGGCTGTAAGTATCCTTCCTTCTTGAATTTCAGGTAAGGGTCTGTTCCTCCGCCGAAGAGTATGTCAACATTGATCCCGTTGGGCGTCCTTTTGAACTCAGAATCTATGAATTTGACAATGTTGGACGTTCCACCCTGATCCAGCCATACTAATTCTATGTTGGTTTTGTACTTAGCTTGATACCATTTCTTAAAGGCAGTTGTGAATTCCTTTTGAATGTTCTCCTGATGTGGTGAAAGCAGTATCAATTTGTTTTCGTTTGCGGCAGGAACGCTGAATGCTATCAAAACGGTGAGGATAAATGTGCAGAAAACAACAATTATTATGTTTATACCTGTTCCATACAGGTTTTTATGTGATTTGGCAAGCATAGCTATTCTCCTTTTTCAGATGCTTTGATGCTAATGAGAAGCATAGATATTTAGTCATTACGGTTTAATGATACCATAGCTGACTGCAAAGTTCAAGCTAACGTTAATTAAGGGTTGCTTTCACCATTATTTTTTATCAGATTTAGCTCTTTTAGGGATGCGAAGGCATCAAAATTTAGTGGATCGAGTTTTGTTATTGTTGTGTATGCAGTGATGGCTTTGTCGTATTGCTGCAGGCTTCTGTAAATACTGCCCATTTCTAAATAATACTCAACATTTTCGGGATTTTTTGGGTCTAACTTCACTATTTCCTCGTATATCTTTGCCGCTTCGTCAAATTTTTGTTCGGATTTGTATATTCCGGCTTGCTGACTGTAGACACCAGTTAGCTCAGATATGACATCTAAAGACTTCGGGTCAATTGTTAGAGCTTTTTTTAGCATTTCGACAGCTTTTACCAGATCTTTATCTGTTTTGTATATCCTTCCTAATTGAAGATAAGAATTGAGTATTGGTTCTTTGTCTGTTGACGTGTTATTGGCTACTGCGATTTCGTATTCTTTGGTTGCTTCTTCTTTAGCGTTTCGCTGTTGGTAGATAGTGCCAAGGTAGTAATGCGCCTCAGAGTTATTGGGTTCTGACACCAGAGAACGCTGGAAGGCATCAAACGCTTTGTTTATGTCTGCCATTCTGTTATGGATCTTCCCCATTAGCAGGTATAACTGAGGATATTTGGGATTTATCTTTTCAATCTCGTATAGCTCACTAAGTGCCTCGTAATTCCATAGGGAAACAAAATATATTTCAGCCAACATGAAATGGGCTTCTGCGAGTTTGGGGTCACGCTTTGATGCTTCCCAATATTGTACTGATGCTTCATTGATCTTCTTTTGACTGTAGAACTGATCTCCTTTTTGCAGGTAAGCTTTTGCACTTTCATTGGCTTTGGCTTCACTGGACAAGGCTGTATTACGTTCTACAAACATTATTATTGGAACGGTTATCAGAAAAATTACGAGTATTGCAACCTCGATTATTATGCTTAACCTCATTTTCTAACCTCTTTAATGAATCACTGTTTTGCCAATACCAAGAAAACCGACTATTTTGTCCCACAACGCTGATACTGTGGCTGTAATAGGTATGGTCAGAACTAATCCGATACTTCCTGCTAGGACACGTAGTAACTCGGCAGATATAGTCTCTGTACTCAGTATCTCGATCTTGCTTCCTGTAAAGATCGTAGTGCCTGCAAAGGTCATCAGAAGGATCAGTCTCAATCCCAGATAAGCAAATATCAGCGTGTTGGTTATTGTTCCTAAAAGGTCTGTTCCAACACTCATGCCGGCGGAGATCAACTGACTTGTATGTATTTTTGGATTTGCACGTTTGACTTCTCTGACAGCGGAAGCTATGGCAATGCCGGCGTCCATAGCAGTACCGAGTAATCCCATAATTATACCTGCCATGAGTATATTTCTGAAATCCAGCTTTTCCGATACCGTAAACTGGGCAAGCACTGCTGTTCTACTACTTGAGATACCTGTAAAGTGGAGTTTTTGATCTGCAAATAGGACAATAAAACTGGCTACGATCACCCCGCCAAGTATGCCGATTGTTGCAGAACCTGTCTTTCTGTTGAAGCCGGTGACTATCAGTAACGTTAAAAGAGCAATGACACCAGATATAACGATTACTACTAACAAAGCGTTATAACCCTTTGCTATTAGTGGTACAAGCACTTTGATAACTAACGCAATGGATATTCCAAGAGCTAGCGCCGTCCTTATTCCCTGAGACCTGCCGACCATCGCTAATACTATAACCAGTAATCCAGTCAGATATATCAGGTATCCATCCCTGCTGTAATTATTCATTAGAATTCGCTCAATACCTGCCTTTGTTCCATCAACCTTCAGGACAATCTCGTCACCGGGCTTGATTTCAATATTAGCCAACGGCATTCTGCCCGGGTCTATGATGTTCTGAACCAGCACCGATTCGTTCTTGAAACTACCTCCCAAAAGTCTAGCTTTTAATATTTCGTTCTTAGCGGTTTCGTTAGAATAGGGTGAAAAACTTGGTGTTTCTATTGGCTTGCCCTTGTCCACCACTCTTGCCCTGACGTATTCTGATACAGATTGGGACCCTTTTTCTACCTGTGATTCTGATAGATGTCTACTTGTTGTATAAACTAAATGTATACCTATCATAATGATAATCAATGCTATCGGGATCAGGAAGCTGAACTTTCCACCTTTAGCAAATGGGGAATAATGGGGATTTAACCCCACGCTTGGCGCTTCTTTTTCTGATTGCGCATCAATGGATGTTCTACCCATCAGGATACCGGCTATCAGTGCGGTTATGGGGATAGCCAATATAATGCCTATGGTTCCAGCAATCGCCTGCACGATCTCGGCTGACGTTGCTTCTTCGTTTATAACTCTGGTCATCGGCATGGCACGTCCCATTTCACCAAACGTTACCATTGGCATCAGGATCAGGGTTAAATCTGCGCCGATATAGGCAAAAATGAGCGTGTTCGCCATTGTTCCCATCTCGTCTTTGCCTACGTTCAGCCCTGCCCTTACGCAAGCCCATATCCCTGTTTGTGGATTAGCTTTTTTCACCTGTTCAATGGCAGATGCGACTGCCATGCTTGCATCCATTATAGCGCCTGATGCGCCAAGTATCATGCCCGCTACCAGAAGCCCGGAGAAATTCCAGTTTGTGCTTTCTGGCGACATCCAGAGACGTTTTCCAAGCTCAAGGAATCCGAAGTTTACGTCCTGACCTGTGAAGTGAAGTATTTTGCTGGATACAAAAGATAGTAGGGCAGTCATTATCAGTCCACCTATTGTACCGAGTATTCCTGCAACGGATTTTTTGCTTACTCCACCAATCATCAGGAATGTCAAAATCGTATTGAGTGCGGATATTAGAATTGAAATCCAGATTGGACTATAGCCTTGAAGACACATAGGGATAAGCACTGCAATTATGAATACTACGGAGAGTGCTAATGATGCAATGGATTTGATACCCTTTAATCCACCGATTAAGATTACAAGAGCGATGAATATACCTGCGGTGTATAGCAGAAAAGACGTCCTCACGTATTCACCGAGTGAGACAGCGCCTGTGCTTATTGTATCACCTTTCAAAGTTATGATGACGTACATTGTATCACCGACTCTAAGCACTCTGTCGGTGTATTCGCCGATGAATGGGTTAGCGGAGAAAACTTCCTGACCTTTGTATTTCCCGCTTAATATCTTCAGGGTTACGATCTGACCGTCAACGGAATACGTCCATTCCGGGGCTTCACCGGTAGCTTTTCCGGCATCTATGCTGACTACTTTGCCGATGCACGTAATAAGCTTTGAGCCATCTTCAAGCTTGCTTTCGCTTGAGAATCCTTTTAGCTTCATATCTACCGCAAAGCAGATTATAAGTATTAACGCTAAAGCGATAAGCTTTGTTTTCCACTCTTTCATTCACATACTCCACAAATATTATTCAATAACCTCTCCGATTCTCGCAAACTCGATTATAGCTTTGTCACCATGTTCCCATTCATCTGTTGTCAGGGCAATTGCTTCTATTGGCTCAAAGACTTCACAGAGTGCGTCTGACAGTATATCTATCCTATCCCAATATCCCTTCAAAAGTCATCAGAGATCACTGCAACATCAATGTCGCTTCCTTCTCTTTGATTGCCAGAGGCATAAGAACCAAAAAGCACGATCTTATTGACTACGACATTTCTTGCCTCTATAGCTTTTCTATATCTACGTATTATATCTATTGCAGAGTTTTTATCCATTCAAATGCCTCCTTGCTTCGTTTGAGTAGAAATATCCCCTTGAGTGCCTTTTCAATAGCAAGATGGCACATAAAGACTGCATAGAAATATCTGCCTGTGTTAAACATTATATCGGCAGTTTCCATGTCGTATTCAGTTTGTAAAATCCATTCTTTGTGGTCTTTTGACATACGTATTTTTGCTTAGGATTGGGAATTTAATAATTTTATTTAATACTTGAAAGTTGGGTTTCGTTCCTCAACCCAACCTACTTTTTCTTTTTATTATGTTCCTATAATTGATCAAACCCTAAAATCTGCAAATTTTTGATTCTGCGAAAATGCTCGATATTCTTGGTAATTAAGCAGGAGTTTGATAAAATACATATCCCTGCAATTAGCACATCCGCTATACCGATCTGTTTTCCTAATCTCTTCAATTCAGCAGACACTTTTGCAGATTCTCTTGATGCTTCCTTATTAAATGGCAGAATATCGCTGGTACTAATAATAGCCTCAACTTCTGCTCGATCTTTTCCGTCCATGTATTCTACACCTATAAGCAACTCATACATTGTGATTGCTGTAATAGTTATCTTGCCGAACTCAAGGTAAAGCTTCTCTATAAGATCTTTGGCATATTCTTTTCCCTTCAGATAGTCAATCATAATATCTGTGTCTAAACAGATTTTTCCAGATCTTTCTGCCATTCTTCCCATTCCTCTCTTATTTCTTTAAAAATATCATCAACTTCGGGACGATCTTTCCAGATTCCATAAGCCTTTCTGAAAGCTTCTATCTGAGTTTTTTTTGCAGAATCTAGCTCTACAAACCGGATCTCAACGATATGTTTTCCTTCAATATTCAAAGGTTCCAGCAGTTTTACCTTGTTATCCTCGTATACACCTTTTACTGTCAACATTATACTCACCTCTTTGACAACTTATAAGTTTTGGTATTATCAATCCTCTATTCTTTGTATTCACTGAGGAAGCCTGCTATTGCGCCTCTCCAGACGTAATCTGTGCCGTAGTCTTTTGCTACGCAGATGTCTGGTAAACTGGTCTTGCCTCTCTGGAGATAGAATGAGTTATTTGTGTTATCGTCTAATAATTTGACTGCTGGAATAAGCACTTTTCTGAAGTTCTTCATCACGCCTCCGCCGATCTCTATTTTCCCAGGTCCAAAGCTTACTATTATTAATCCCAGAACTCTGGCAAGGGTCAATGATACGAAATCAGCGATCTTTTTTGCGTTTTCATCTTCAAGATTATCGTACATTATTACTGGCAATTTTTTATCATCAGGTTCGTTCACTGTCTTTTCGTATAGAGCGCCTTTTGATATTGCACCAGATTTTATGCCGTTACGGATCATCTTTGCGATGCCACCGCCTGAGAGTATTGCTTCGATATGTCCGGTTGCGCCGTCTCCGCATTTTAGCTCGTTGCCGAATGGGTCTTTGTCTACGTGATAATGATGCCCGAACTCAGGGATCGTTCCGAACTCACCATTGAATAATAGATCGCCTATTTTTATGCCTATGTTTGTGCCTGAGCTTATAGTCCAGTAAACGACTACACTGTAATCCGTCTTTGTATCGTCTCCGGGTCTGTTTGCGAACCTGAATGCGTAAGGCTCACTTGCAAAGGGATCACCGAGTTTGATGTCCTGTCTATTGTGTCCGAATCGCTTGGCGCATTCGGCGGCGGCTGAACAGTCGTTGCAGATATACATTTTTTTCCAGCCAAATGCTTTTGCAAGAGCAGGAACTACTGGAATCAAGCCTTTCATGGATTTTGGAACGTTAGGGGATTCGGTCAGTACCTTGTTCTCCTGATCTGGCACGCCTGCTGAACCCATTGTTACTCCAATTACGTCAGACGGCTTGAGATTATGAGCTTTAAGCAGTTTCTCTGTTTCTTTTATGGATAATTCGTTTAGTTTCTCCGGGGTTATACCTTCTTCGAGATCAATTATAACGTCGGCTATGTTTTCAGCCTTTTTGTTTGATAGTATAAGACGTAATCTGCTTCCACCAACATCAACACCTAAAATATAATCTGACATTTTTACCTCCGAATTTAGTGACGGGTGACGCGTAACGCGTGACGAGTAAATCATTTTTATTGTCATGTGTTAACGTCACACTAATTTTGTTGTTTCACTTTAGACTTTTTATCAATCCGACTAACATTCTTCTGATTTTATGCGTTTTAATCATTTATCCACCTATCAACCGTAGTTATTCCCTGTTACCCGTCACCCGTCACGCGTCACTAATTTCTCATCACTTACTAATCATTCATATCATAAAACCTCGGCAGATTATCTTCATGAGCTTCGAGGAGTTCGTCAAGCATTGCCTCAGCTACTTCGGCTGACGGTACGAGCGGATCGAGGAGCATGGCTTGAAGCGCCATTTGTCTGTCACCAGTAAGGGCGGATTCCATCGTTAGATTTTGCTGGTATATTCTCTGCGATAGCATTGTCGCTATACCGTGAGGAATATCACCCATAAAAACGCCTCTTACTCCATTATGGCTTACGATAGCGGGTAATTCGAGAATAGACCCTTCGGGAAGATTTGTCACCAGACCGTAATTGGGTATATTAACGGCATCAAAGTGCCTTACTACTTTGAAGTAAGGATCGTCTGTGTTGGTAGCTTTCATCGTCCAATTGCTACTCTCAAGGGCGGATATAAGGCTGATAGCCATTTCACCTGAACGCTGGAGATAACCTGCTGGCATGTAGCCGTCAAGATGCTTTCTTATCTCATCCCAGTGTGCAGGTGATTGACCGTAGGCTTCCATAAGGCTGAGACCGTATTTTCTACCGTAATCGGCTTCGTGATTAAGGAAGTATGGCATGAATTCGGCAACGTGCCTATCACCCGGCGCTGGATAAGCACCGAATGCCCTGAATAAGCTGGCACAGATGCGCATATTGTCAGGCACGCCTTCAATGTCGAATTTGTCCCTCAGCATTGCAAGCCCATCCTGTCCCTGTACGGTGAATTCTAATATCCAGTTAAAATGATTGATTCCAGCGGAGAGAACGCTTGTTTCTTCAACAGGTACGCCAAGATAGTTGGCAAGACTCCGTTGAGTATCGGGAAGTCCTCGACATAGACCTACTGCCCTGATATTGCTGTATTGGTGTATGGCAGAGCATACGCAGGAATTCGGGTTCGAGTAGTTGAGCAGGAGTGCGTTGGGGCATATATCTTCCATATCGTGGCTTATGTCCACTACTATTGGCAGGAGTCGCAATGCTCTGGAAATGCCCCCGGGTCCGACGGAATCACCGACTGGTTGAACAATGCCATACTTCATGGGAATATTCAAATCCTTCTCCCATGCCAATCTTCCACCGATCGCTATGGTCTGGATCACGTAGTCAGCGCCCGGGAGAACGTCATTGTGTTCTGTTGAACTTTCGATAACAATATCCGCTTCTGCTTCTGTTACCATACGGCGCGCAAGCCTTGTGGTAAGCTCAAGTCCCTCATGATCTATATCGCACAAAGCGACTGTGCTTCCGTTTAATTCGTTTGTCATCACTATATCGGCGAGGAGTCCTCTGGAGAAAACGACACTTCCAGCCCCGATAATAACTATCTTACTCATATTTATTTCCTCTCATTAATACGAGTTTTTCCGTTAGCGCTGTAGAACATGCTTTAGCTTGTTTACTGTTTAATACACGAACAAGCTAAAGCATGTTCTACTTCTACCTTTTGTACTTCATAACTGAAAAACTCGTATCATTAAATTGAGTCCTGCCACAGCGAATACGGAGAGGCTTTTATATTTGGTCAGACTCTATAATTTCTGTAATCGTTAAAAATGGTTTTTTTGTAGGATGGGTAAAGGGTTTTCGCTTATATTGATTTGGCTTCTAACATAGGCAATGACTGATTAATTGTAAGTTTCAAATAACTGATCAAAAACCCTTTACCCATCCTACCATTGTGATCATTATTTTATATAGTATACTTGTTTTGTTATTATCTATCAATATTAAATTGAAAACTAACAGTATATATGCTAACATGCTAAATAATTGACTATCAACAGTAAAGTAGAATCAGGTTGACCGTGCCAACAAAAAGTGTTAAAATTAAGGTGTCCATAGATCAATATTGGATTGTGTGACAACGGGAGGGTTATTATGCACAAATCTATATGTCTTATTTTTCTAATGCTTTTATGTCTAACGTCAAACTCTATTGCTGATACATGGGCTTTGTTGGTAGGCATTAATGATTATCAAGACTCTCGTATCAGCGACTTGAACTACACTGTTAATGATGTGACAAGGTTTCGTGACATCTTGATTGATAAAGATGCTTGTGCTGTTCCCAAAGACAAAGTTTACCTGATGACGAATAACAGCATTGGGGACGAATTACCTACTAACACAAACGTCATATTTAGATTAGAGAATCTTGTTTCACGTATTAAGCCAGAAGATACGTTTATATTCTATTTTTCAGGTCATGGGATGATGCGTGATGATAAGCAATATCTTCTTACAATAAACTCAGACCCAAGATCGCTGACGACACTTGCCGCTTCTGCAATACCGCTTGAAACCATACATGAACTATTAAACAAGGTTAAGGCGCATCAGGTATTAATTATCCTCGACTCATGCAGGAACGATCCAGAGAAGGGCAAAGGTGATAAGGATAACAGTCTGACAAATGAAATTGCTCGTGGATTCTTTGTGAAGTCACGAAGCGCACCTGATGGTATGCCCGGAAGTTCTGCTACGCTATATGCTTCATCTGTCGGTGAGCGTGCTTATGAATGGGACAGCATGAAGAGCGGAGTATTTAGCTACTATCTAGTAGAAGGCTTAAAGGGCGCATGTATTGACGCTAATAACGAGGTTACGCTTCGTGGATTGGCTAACTACGTTATAAACAATGTGAGAGGATGGTCATTAGATAATCTCCCGACTGGTAAGGGTCAGACTCCATGGCTGGTTAGCGAAGGTGCGGCTGATATGACGCTTGCTAAAATTATTCCCAAATTTGGTAAGCTGGATATACAGATAACACCCGCAGGCTCAAAAATACTCGTTAATGGTAAGAACATGGGTCAAACTCCGACAACAATTGATCTTCCTGTTGGTCAACATAAGGTAGAGATAAGTCGTGATGGTTACGTTCCCGTTGTGCGTGAATCTATATCCATTGGTCGTGATCAGACTGAGACAATATCAGGTGTGCTTGAGCAAAAGATAGGTTCTCTGGAATTGGTTTCAAACCCATCAAAGGCTCGTATTATAATAGATGATAAAGAGATCGGCTATACGCCAAAGTCACTGCAATTGCCAGCAGGTAGCCATAAGATCAAGCTGTCAAAGGACGGACATCATGATTATGAGGAGACAGTTGACGTCCAATGGAACAAGAATATTAAGCGTGACATAACCATAAACGTAATTATAGAAACACCGACTAAAATTGATACAGGATTTCGTAATGATAAGCCTTATAAAATTCCTGAAAGCGCAAATATGGCATTGAGATCGCTTGTTGTTCCCGGTATGGGTCAGTTCTATGGTAAGCGTAATATCAGTGGAACTACGTTTATGGTTTTAGGGCTTGGCACTTTAGCGACTTCAGTTGTAGGATATTTGCAATATAACAAGGCGATGGATGAATATGATAAATCAATAACTGATTATCATGGCGCAATCACTTCTGATTCAGCACTTCTTGCTAGACAAGCGATAATAAATGCCCATAATAATGCTGATTCTAAATTCAAGTTCCAACGGATAGCATTAATAGCGACGGGCAGTGTTTGGGTGATAAATGCCTTGCACGCATTGGTTATTGGTCCGGCTGAAAGTGGAGTGCATAATTCGGATTTGTCCGATGCTAACATTAATGCTTATAGGAGTGAAGATAGCGTTTGCGTGGCATTGTCGTATCGCTTTTAATTAGTTCTATTGTTGAATCAAGTCTTTTCCCCCTTTAGCTAAACTAATCTTTACCCATAAGTCTATAAACCATTGTGGATAAAGGATTTGCAATTCCCCCTTTGAAAAAGGGGGTTAGGGGGATTTAAAAACATATCTTAGGTAATAATGCTATCATATAATAAAAACCTTAAAAAATACTCCCAAAAATTAAGAGGAAATATGACTGATGCTGAAAAACTGCTCTGGTCAAAGCTAAAATTTAAACAAGCTAAAGGACTTCAGTTTTACAGGCAGAAAGTAATTGGTAACTATATAGTTGATTTTTACTGTGCTAAAGTAAATTTAGTTATCGAGGTTGATGGTGGACAGCATTATACAGATTCTGGCATAAAAAGTGATGAGATCAGGGATCGTTACCTAAATGGTGCAGGATTGAAGGTTTTACGATTTTCTGATTCTGATGTTTTAAGGAATATAGATGGAGTAATGGACGAGATATTTCGCTATTTATGACTTTTTAAATCCCCCTAACCCCCTTTTTCAAAGGGGGAATAGCTCTATCTTTCCATAAGGCTTGTGGACTTGTGGGTAAAGATTAGTTTACCAATTGAATGTTGAGGAGAGTAGCCTATGTTCTGCATACAGAGATTAAAATACATTGCGTTATTCTTATTGCTTGCTTTGATTATGTTTGGTTGCGGTAAAGAACCTGATGATCTGGTATTTGATAACCCGAATGATCCTCTTAGCCCTAACTATGTGAAAACTAATAACCCCCCCGTTGAACCATACCAACCCCAACCTAAAGAAAACGAGACTGTTTCTGCAAACGTGAGGTTGACTTGGAATTGCTATGATCCTGATGGTGATCCTTTGTTGTATGATATATATATCAATGGAAGCCTTGTTGCATCGTCTATCAGCAATCAATTTTATGAGGCAAAAGAGGCAAAATTAAAAAACGGGTTGACGTACGAATGGTTTATAGTTGCGAAGGACAATAAGGGTAATAAAACGGACGGTCCAAAGTGGGTATTCAATACCTATCCGCTTCTCTATATTGCCGACTTTGCTACAGTTCAGGCAGGGGATTACCATCCTTGGCCAATGGTTTTGAGTAAAGGTGATAAAATTCAGGTTGCAATTACTTCTGACAATACTATAGATGTCTGGCTTATTTCTGATCTGGAATTTGATCATTTTGCGAAAAATGAAGAGTTTCATTTTTTCATTGCGGGGTCAAGCAAACAGATTATAAATTTCAATTTTGATTTTGTTGTTCCAGAATCCGGGGGATACAGACTTGTACTGGACAACAGCGCTGCTTGGTTTTTCTCCAAGAATGTTTCTGTTTTAGTTTATTGGAGTCATTATAAGTGATTTGGATTGCCGAAAAAGACTAATGAAATATGGTGACGTCAAGGGTGCGTCCCAACAATTAGACATGACGTTTTCCCGATTGTGGAGATAATGGACAATGCAATATCGCTATAAATATACAAAATCCAACATCAATAAGAAGGTGTAAAAATATGGCTCATTGCGTAGGTTGGGTTGAGGAACAAAACCCAATTGAGTATGCTGTTATTGAATAGGAAAAATAACTATTAAAACAAGCGAGGTGAATATATTGAATAGATTTATTCTACCAGTTATTATTGAGAAGGACAAAGATGGCTATTTTGCGTTTTGTCCTGATTTACAGGGGTGTTATACACAAGGTGACTCTTATGAGGAAGTATTGAGTAATATTGAAGATGCTATCCGCCTTCATATTGAAGATCGCTTGGAAAATGGTGAACCGATCCCAATAAGTGAGATGGTGAGTTTGACAACTTTGGAGGTACAGGTGTGAGTCCTAAAATGCCAAGAGTAACTGCATCTCAAGTTATTCGTGTATTGGAAAAACTTGATTTCAAATTTACACGTCAAAGCGGTAGTCATAAGATTTATCGAGATGATTCAAATAATCGTGTAACAGTGCCTTTTCATGCAGGCAAAATTTTACATCCAAGAGTTTTGAAAAGTATTTTAGATGATGCTGGATTGACCGTAGAAGAATTTGTTCGGATTCTAAAAAATTAGCGCGTAGGTTGGGCTGAGTAACGAGACCCAACTATTAGATATGACGTTTTCCCGATTGTAGAGATAATAGACAATGCAATATCGGTATAAATATACAAAATCCAACATCAATAAGAAGGTGTAAAAATATGGCTCAAATTATTAATGCAATTTATGAAGAGGGGGTTTTAAAGCCTTTAGTCGGTAGATTGTGTTTCGTTCCTTTACCCAATCTACCAACTTTATACTTCATTTGGATCAATTGTCAAAATATTAACCATATTGGATGCAATTTTTAGTTCCAGATCCGATGTAACAAAAATCAACTGATTATTATTTGCAAGGCGTTTCTGTAAAACTAAAGCTGATGCTAAATGAACAGAATCTGCACCCCGAAGCGATTGATTAAATGCAATATCTTTGGCTATATCAAGAACCTCTGGTGTTAAGTGAATATGTATAAATCTTTTCCAATCTTGCTCTATATTCTGCATAATTTGATTGATCTCATAATCAGTTATTTTTATTGATTTTGTTCTTCGGGCTAACGTTGCTACTACTTCTAACAAGCCAAGAGATGCACAAGCAAGTCTTTGATCTTGGATAAACAAATTTTGCACCCAATCTGTTCCATTTTCTTGAAAGTAACGTTTAACCCATGCACTTGAGTCAAAGTAATAAATTATCATCGGCGATCCTTTATCAAAAGTTCTGAAGCAGAGATACCATCAAATATGATAGGTCTAACTATTGGAAAAGGTTTATTTAATTCAGATGGAATTTCAAATGTTGGATCATCTGTTAGAATTGCTAAAGTTTGTGATATTTCTTTTTGTTCTTTTAGACGCTTTGCATATTCCAGAATCAGTTGTGCGTCATTATCATTTAAAGAGTCAATGGCATTATGTAAAATCTCTTTTACGTGGCTCATATCAGAATCCTTTGCAGTTTTATCGTTCTTATAATATAATTTAGTTGTTAGTGCGAATTATATATAATATAATACTACTTGTCATATATTAAAGTCAAGATTTTATTGGTATATCATAAAGGGTAGGGTTGGTCAGGCAACGAAACCCAACTATTAGATATGACGTTTTCCCGATTGTGGAGATAATGGACAATGCAATGTCGGTATAAATATACAAAAACATCAATAAGAAGGTGTAAAAATATGGCTCAGATTATTAATGCAATTTATGAAGAGGGAGTTTTAAAGCCTTTAGAACCTCTTGATATAAAAGAACATACGAAGGAATAAAAAAATGTCAGTAAGAGAATTGATAAAGAATGAAATTGATAGAGTACCAGAAGACATTCTACCAGAGATTCTTGACTTTATACAGTTTCTAGAATTGAAAAAAGAGAAAACTATTCTAGCAAAAGCATGTCAGAGTCTGTCAGAAAGATCATTTGATAAGATATGGGATAATGATGAGGATGCTGTTTATCTCAGATTCCGATAAATGCAAATGAAAGTGATTTTTTTTAAGTAGGGGAGGGTTGAATGAAACCAGATGGACGCTTTGTTATAAAAGGGGCAACCATAACTGTTGTAGAAGCCAGCATTTATGAAAGCCGTATAGGAACTGCTGAAACCAGTATTTACGACCTTGTATTCGATAATGGCGTATCTCTGAAAGTTAAAACTACTTTTATTGCAAACCTTGAGCAAATTGAGGTTATAGAGGAAGATGAAGAGGGTAGAATTGTTCTAGCAATTGATGGTCATGGTACGTTCCAAACCTTTGGAGAAAATCAAGAAGTCTTATTCGAGAGTCCATGGCAAGTAAATGAAGAACCTCGAGTAGTCGTCTATAACAACCTGATTACTGAATTAAAGATACCGGTTATTTATTCTGGTGAAGGAATAAATAGTTATAAAGGAAATACGATGTCAGGTCAAATGATACTAAATATGATCGGATTAGATGAATCAGGCACAGGGGTCTATGAAATCCAGGGAGAAGGAAAAATACAACCTGCCAATGAATAGCAGGAGAAAGAGTAACGATGGGAAATGGTGATCTAGTTAATAATGTCGTAGTAATCGGGTTTGGGATGGGATTTAATCCCAAACAATACCATTGCAATACCATAAGAACCACGAAAGGCTTGAACCTTTATGGTGTATGCGATATTGAACATAATCGTCGGGAAGAAGCCAAAAAGGAATACGATATTAAGACGTATGCCGATTTTGATGAAGTGTTGGATGATGACAACGTTGACCTTGTAGTTATTGCAACTCCTAACGTGACACATGCTCCCATGACGATTAAAGCACTTGACGCCGGTAAGCACGTAGTGACAGAAAAAATAATGTGTTTAAACGTCAGGGAAGCCGATGCAATGATCGAAGCAAGTAAGAGAAATAATCGTATGTTGAGTATACGACAAAACCGCCGATGGGATACTGACTTTGTGACGGTTAAACAGGTCATTGATGATGGGATGCTGGGGGATATATTTTCAATAGATTCTGCTGTTGGTATGTTTATAAAACCTAATAGTTGGCGAGCAAAAAAAGAAGCCGGGGGTGGTTATCTATACGATTGGGGATGTCACGTAATTGATCAGGTTGTTTTGCTTGCAAAATCAGAACCGACAACGGTTTTTGCTGTATTAGAATCCAGAGTTTGGGACGTTGACGTTGACACACATGCACGGGTATTAACAATATTTGAGAACGGACTGGTGACAGAGGTTGAGGTCAGCAATATCTCATGGCTCAGTCGTCCAAGATGGCACATTAGAGGGGAAAAAGGGGCTTTAACATTTCAATGTGACAGAGCTTTGGTTAAAACAGCAAATGGTACAACCGAAATACCAAATGTCTCTGGCAATCTACGAGAGTTTTATCAAAATATTGCATCCGCATTAAATGATGGAGCAGAACTTCTCGTTAAGCCCGAAGAAGTCCGTATATCTATCGCCATCATCGAGTCCGCTTTCCTTTCAGCACAGAGAGGTGAATCTGTGGCTCTATCAGAAGTAACGAAAACACTATTTGAGTTGCCTGTATAAATATCATAAGATAACTTTGCTTGACCAGATCAGCTCTTTTCTGTGACTTATCACAATATATAAGCAAGCTTATGCACTCCATATATCAATCAGATGAAATAAGAGAGTAGGGAGAATGGAAGAACGTTTCAAAAAAATATTCAACTGGAAAAATGTTCTTCGAGGATCGATCCTATTTCTTACGTTCACCATTATTGGACTCTTGACAAGTTTTTTATGGAAAGGAAGTAAGGACGCTTTTAGTACCCTGCGAGCTATAGACTTACGGTTTTTGGCTCTCATGTTCATACTGATTTTCTTTGACTGGGTACTTATGGGATATAGGGTGTTTGTTTTTGCTTCAAAGATGTCCGATCGGGTAGGTTTTTGGGATTGTTTCAAGGCAAACCTCGCTAATACTTGCGTTGGAGCAATCACACCTTCTCAAACTGGAGGCTGGGCAGGACAATTATATATTCTTTATCGGTCAGGTGTTTCTCTGGCAGGCGGAGCCACAATAACCGTTATTACGTTTTTGTCAACGCTTATCTTTTTTCTATTCTCAGCCCTTTTTGTAATTGTGTTTGATTCACAATTGTTTAAAGGTAAAATGATTCCTTTAATGGAATATTGTCTGGTTATGTTTGGGATTGCATTGGTGATCTTTATTCTTCTATTGCTAAAACCACACTTTGCTCTTTCCACTCTTTCAAGATTCTCTTCTTCTCGCTTTATCAAATTTAATCACCGCATTCATGGACTTTTCCAAAAATTGATGCTAAAACTAGGGCATCTTATTCATGATTACAAAGTCTATACAGAACTCTTCATCAAACGTGGAAAAGGAACTTTATTTTTAGGTGTATTTATCACTTTCATTCTTTACTTCAACAAGTTTTTAACTGCCTATGTTATAGCCAGAGCTTTAGATGATGGAACTGGATTTTGGAACGTGATTTTCATTCAGATTCTACTAACTTTCATTAGTTATTTCTCACCAACACCGGGAGGCAGTGGAATATCTGAATTATCATCCACATTTCTTATGAATTCAATCATGCGTCAAGGAACTTCCCATTTATTTACACCGATCTGGAGGTTTTCCACAACATACCTTGAGTTACTTGTCGGAGGGATCATAATAGTCTTTCAACTCAGAAAAGATATTTTTAGAAATGAAGAACCACAAACTGATAATGAATAAGCTATTTTAGTGTTTCTCTGTTATTTATTTTTAATCATGTATTTACAAGGCTTTTCCTAACTAAAAACTGCTTAGTAATCTCTTCGGTAAATATTGGCGTCTAAACCCGGGGGTAAACTTGATGGCAATTATATTAGATAGAAAGAAAATCCTCATCTTTGAAGTAACAGCCGGCATCGGTGACATGATCATGACAATACCCATGTTCAAGTTCTCAAATCGGTAAAAAACTTGTCTGATAGTTTATCCAAAAACATGAGATCGAGACAATATTAATTTCCAGCCTTTAGTGACCCCTTAATTCTTACTTTTTTACTTCGTCAATATTTTCTTTTATCTTAACAATCGTTTTGATAATTGCATCTGCGTGAGGTTTCCCGCCAAGTAAAAGGTTCGCATCAATAGTAATCTGTTCTTTATCATAAGCGTGTTCAGATATCGGACAGGATACTTTGGAATAGTCAACTATACCAAAATACTGACAGAAATTTCTGGGATAACCGCCTTCACCGATATTCTTCTCAAGAAAGACAGGTTGTTTGTGCAATGGCACACCCAACCCATTTTCAGCAGGGATGCCTTCTTTTCGCAGTATCTCAATAAACTTATCCCGACTTACACCGTTAAACTGCGAGGGATCATAGCGAATTATAAAGAAATAGTACCCACGTTTGGTAATCCTCGGATCACGCAGAAGTGGACGCACTCCCCCTATCTTCTCTAATTCTTCTGCAAGATATTCTCCCGTCTCATGGCGCAAATCTACCTGAGCGGGTAAGCGTTTTAGTTGAGTACGCAATACTGCTGCTTGAAAAGCTGTCATTGGTGAGCTTCTGTGGTGTAAATAATGCAAAGAAGATATTTCTTTGCTGTTAGTGATCATGATACCACCTTCTCCGGCTGTCAGGGATTTGCTTATATTAAAGCTGAAAGCTCCTGCTGAACCAATAGCTCCTACCTTGCGACCACGCCATTCAGTGCCGTGAGCATGAGCGCAATCTTCAACAATAAATAAATTATGTCGTTCAGCAATCTCAATTAACCTATCCATATCAGAAGGATAACCGCCGTAGTGGACTGTAAGAATAGCTCTAGTTTTCGGGGTAATAGCCGACTCAACTGCATCCGGGTCAAGGCAATAGGTGTCAGGATGAACATCAACAAAAATAGGAATTGCATTAACAAGGGTTACAGCATAAGCTGTTGCAACAAAAGTCAATGCAGGAACAATGACCTCATCTCCTACCTCGATTCCGCCTGCCCTAAGTCCTGTTTCAAGTCCAACAGTACCAGAACCAAGTGCTAAACCATATTTTGCGTCATGATAACGAGCGAATTCTGACGTAAACATCTCAATCTGGACTTTATTATTCCAGCTTCCGCTTTCAAACACCTTGAGCAAAGCCTGTCGATCAGTATCATCAAATATTGGCCATTTGACTTTTAATCCACCCGGTACAGCAGGTGTTCCACCATTAATTGCTAATATAGCCATAAAAAAAATCCTTTCCATTAGAACAAAATTATGATATAAACTTTGTAGAATATTTAAATATTTCATTCACATAAATACGATTTATAATACGATAATTGAAAGTCTAAGTCAACACAAGAAATAAATTAGGATTCTGATTTTGTTATGATATTGTAATCGTTAAAAAATGGTTTTTTTGTAGTAGAATGGGTAAAGGGTTTTAGCTTATATTGATTTGGCTTCTACCATAAGCAATGACTGATAAATAGTAAGTTTCAAATAACGGATCAAAACCCTTTACCCATCCTACCATTGTGCCAAAATGGCATTTTTTAACGATTACGATATTGTATAACTAAAGGTAATAATGTTAAAACCTGATTTCTGAGTCAAGTGAAAGAAGGTAAAGATGCGAAAAATAATGATTATATATGGATTTATCCTATCAATAGTAATCTTTGCCTATGAAATGACACCAAGAACTGATGTTTTGAAAAATAGTGAAGTGCGTAAAAAGATTCAATCGCAACAATCAAAAAGTATCTGGGACAATGTGATATTCAGAATTGATGACGGACCAGACAAATACACATCAGAACTTGTCAAAACTATGAAAGAATTGGGAATAAAACATGCGATATTCGGTTTGATAGGAAGAAATGTCTTGCAATATCCCGATGCTGTGCAGGAAATTGTGGATGCAGGCTATATAGTCGCAAATCATACATTTACGCATCCGAGGATGCATTTAAGATGGGTAAGGGCTTATTATGCTAAAAATCCTGATAAATGGAGATGGCAAATTAATAAAACTACAGAAGTTATTAATCAGGTTTTAAAGTCCAGAGGGAAATCCTATCAGTGCAAGATTTTTTGCTTCCCAGAAATACCGAAGTGCTTCTTTGCTTCTCTTGTGAGAGTTGTAGAAGAACAGGGTCTAGTACCAAATAAATCATGGGATATTGATTCCTGTGATTCGATACATGGTCGAAAAAGACTAACATTGAATCAACTCGTCGCGCAAATAACTCATTTTCAAAATAAGAAGGATACCGTAGAAGTTTTAATTCATAGCAGAAAAGGTGGATGGTCAGACAAAATTAGAGAAATTGACAAAGTTTTAACCAGTCTCAAAGGGAATAACAGTGAATTACCCACGACTAATGAAGGTTAAATAAATAATCGGGTAATAAGCTAGATAGCCTTCTCTGGATTTCCACTTTCCCCATTTTCATGGGGACGGGAATGACATTCTACGGGGTTTGTCATTCCCGTGAAGCTTGTCCTCACGAAAGTGGGGAACGGGAATCCATCTTAATCTATTACTCCATTAATTATTTAATACTCATAAGTCGTGAGCTTCTTGCTTCAATGAAGGGCTGATCTCACCCCCAAACCCCCTTGGCAGGGGGCGAAGCCTATGCCTCATAAACGCTGATTATATAATTTACAATAGCAAATGCTTCGCCCCTACAATATTATCCTCATAAATTACCAAAGAACTAAATTTGTCAAGTATTATCAATTTCAAACATCAACAGTTTCTTGATCATTGTTGTACTGATCATATCCGTATTGGCGTAGTTTGGCTCGAATTGTTTTGGTTGTAATCCCTAATATATCCGCCGCTTTTTGTTTATTACCTTCCACGTCCTCCAGAGTTCTTGTGATAAGCTCTCGTTCTGCATCCTCAAGAGACGCACCAACCTCCAGAGAAACGTATTTGGAGAGTTTTTTCCTCGAACTGAAAAAGATATTTGATAGTGAAATACTGCCGTTGGTAGAGAAAACTACTGCTCTCTCGATAGTATTTTCAAGTTCTCTGATGTTACCGGGCCACGGGTAATTCCTCAAAGATTCAAGAATATCCGATGTTATAGTTCCCATCTTTTTACCCATTCTTGCAGAATATTTTTGGGCAAAATACTGTGCCAGAACTGGTATATCGTCCTTACGCTCTCTAAGCGGTGGTAAGAAAATAGGTATCACGCAAAGCCTATAAAAAAGGTCTTCACGGAACGTTCCAGCATCAACTTCCTCCACGAGATTTCTATTTGTAGTTGCAACGATCCGAACGTCAACTTTTATCTGTTGGTTTCCACCAATTCTGACTACCTCTCGTTCTTGAATAGCTCTAAGGAGTTTTGCCTGAAACGGTTTCGCCATTTCACCTATTTCATCAAGAAGTAAAGTTCCACCATGGGCAAGCTCAATCTTACCTATTCGCCTTGCAATCGCATTGGTGAAAGCACCTTTTTCATGTCCGAATAATTCACTTTCCAGAAGGCTTTCTGGAATAGCAGCGCAATTAACAGCAACGTAAGGTCCATTAGAGCGATTGCTATATGAGTGTAAAGCTCTTGCAATTAATTCTTTGCCAGTTCCACTTTCACCTTGAATAAGTACGCTTGAATCGCTTTGAGCTATTAATTTTAGCCTGTCGAGAATATCGAGCATCTGCGGGTCTGCGGTAACGATACTGTGAGATGTAGATTGACGAGTTGATGGTTGGGACGGGTACGTAGGAACATTGGAGATCGCCTTTTCGATAATTGTATTGATTCTGGATGGAGAGAATGGTTTGGTTATATAATCAACCGCACCACACTTCATTGCTTCAACTGCTGAATCAACAGTGGCATACCCAGTCACAATAATCACTGCCACATTCGGAACGATGGCTTTTGCTTGTCTCAAGACTTCAATACCATCCATTTTTGGCATATTCATGTCAGTTATTATGACAGAGATTGATTCCTGCTGAATGAATTCAATTGCTTCATATCCGTTATTTGCAGTGAATACTTCGTATCCAGCACGGCGTATAACCTCGCTCAGTGACCTACACATCAACGGCTCATCATCAACAACAAGTATCTGTCCACCCATTAATATCTCTCTTTCATTGAACACTCAATTCTTATATACTTATCAAAGCTAATTTAATTGACCCACATATTTAATATATCGGCTCAATTCTCCAAAATCTTTAAATATTTCGGTAATTTGATAATTTAAGTGGATAGTTTTAGGTATATAGAGCCTGCTCCTAATATCACTGCACTTTGAGAAACATATCGCATTGGACATTGAAAGGACTATGATTTATGTCTAAAAGCCGAAGAAATGTTGATTATCTTGGTGATATTAAAGAAGCCATAGATAGCGTTGCAGAATATATAAATGACTTAACTTTTGATGACTTTCTTGAGGACAAAAAACTCGTGACGCAGTTGTTCACAATTTAGTCCAATCTGTTTTGGTTTATTTTTTTCTTCTTCTTACTGATTAAAAATAGCACGATCAATCCGCCTACACCAACGCCAATGAAGCTTGTGAAGAATCTCCATATCAACGTATAAACGCCAAGCATGTTCTGCTCAACATTCACAGATGCCATGACCCAATAATTGCTAAACTCAGCAAAACCACTGCCCCCCGGTGTCGGACTGAAATATGATATGAAGAAGATAATAAATTGGATAAGGAATACTTTAGTGACATCCTGTTTTATATTTAATCCTGCAAGCAGTACCGGTGCTATAAGAGAGTTTACGCAAAGACATAACATAGTTATCAGACCAGCAATGAATACCCTGTACCGCTTTGCACCTGCAAATGTCAACATGCACTTGCTGTATTGCTCCAGACCTCGCATCACCTTTTTAGTCGTTGTAAATCGTTTCTTTATCTTGAAGAAATGGAACAAGAACAAAGTGATTTTCCCAAATATGCGCTTGATCAACTTTATTTTAAATATAGATAGCATAAAAAGTAGAGTAACAAAAAGAAATATTATAAATGCAACGCTGAAAACAGCACTCATGTGATGCCCAAAATGTATTCCAAAGCTGGACTTAAATAAGAATACTGCTATATTTGATATAACGAGACAAACAACAGTCAAAACAGCCCCCATCAAACAACCAGTAAAAGCCTCAGCAACAGGGATCCCGGTTCTTGTTAGAATGTAGATTTGCAGAGGACCTCCTCCGCTTTGAGAGGGCGTCATCGCTGACATAAATATGTTAGCCATAAACGCATTGAATGAAGTCCAGAAGCCGACTTTCTTCTCGAAGCTGTTGATTAATATTTTGAAACGCAGGGCATTAAGTAGCCACTGACTCAATACTAATATAATCGCAAGCAAACCGTATTGAGGTCTTATCTGTTTAAGACCTGTCCATGTATTCTTGTCAACGTCAAGATATAAGATTACCGTAGCACTGATAATGGTGATAGCCAGAAATACCGTAAACCCAAGTTTGACGTTATATGTTCTCTCACCTATGCGCATTTTTCATTCTCATTACAACCTTTTAAGGTTTTCTACTTCCTGTGGTGTAAGATACCGATACTCACCGGGGCGTAAATCGCCAAGAGTAATCGGACCAAGCTGAATTCTTTTTAATTTCAATACTTTATGTCCTATCGCTAAACACATTCTTTTGATCTGTCGTTTTTTTCCCTCGTGTATGGTTATTTTAAGGCAGGTATTTTTGAAATCAGTTTTAGATGGTTCTCTATCCACAATGGCAGGGGTAGTCATACCAAAATCCAGCATTATCCCTTGACGGAGTTTATCAAGAGATTCTTCAGCAGGTATTCCTTCAACCCACACCAGATATACCTTATCAACGTGATGTTTGGGATGTGTAAGACGATAAGTCAGATCCCCATCATTTGTGACAATTAGAAGACCTTCAGTATCTTTATCAAGGCGACCGACTGGATAGAGCCTTTCATCTGTGTGAGGGAGAAGATCCATTATTGTTGGGTCTCCGTGGGAGTCCATAGCGGCTGAAAGATATCCGGGAAGCTTATTCAAAAGGATGTAGATTTTTTCGGCGTCAGGGTCACGTAAAACACGCTTACCATCAACTTCTATCACGTCATTTTCCGTGTCAATCTGCATACCAGAGCTTTCAGCTACCATACTGTTGACGCTGACACTGCCCGATAAAACCAGTTCCTTACAGTGACGTCTCGAAGCGATTCCCGTATCAGCCAGAAACTTTCCTAACTTCAGTTCAAATCTCCCTTTCTCAGCTTAATTCATGGAGGTTAAATACTTGACCTCTTGCCTGTAAACAGTCTTTTGTCCGTGTGACAATTATATATCATTAGAACTTTAGAGTCAAGAATATTCTTGTATTTGAAGGATTGAAGATTCAAAATTGAAGATTGAAGATTGAAGATTAAATAAAAGACTTATATCAGATTTCCTAATCTTCAATTTTCAATCTTCTAATCTTTAATCATTTTTGATAATAGCAGATTTCTCTTGCTTAACACTATTGCAAGATATATAATGCCATATAAATTTAGGAGAGAAATATGCAACAGAAAGACAAAATTAGAACAGGCTGGCGGGCATTAGTCATAGGATTGATACTGATACCTATAAACGCACTGTGGATAGGCTATGGTGAAGCGGTATCAACAACCGTATCGCTTTTTTATAACGTTATTTTTATACTATTCGTCGTCACAATGCTGAACGTATTAATCGGTAAATGGCTTCCAAAAGTAGCATTAAACCACGGTGAGCTTCTGATAATTTACGTTATGCTGTCTGTGGGTTCTGCTATCGGCGGGCTTGATATGATGCGTGTGCTTGTATCAATGATCGTAGATTCTCACTGGCTTGCTACACCAGAAAACGAATGGTCGGACATCTTCTGGAGATACATCCCTGATTGGGTGACAGTAAAAGACAAAAGGATACTTCAAGGATACGTCGAGGGTCAGTCAAGCCTTTATGACAGTAGAATATGGCACGCATGGGTTGTACCGGGGCTTACGTGGTCTGCATTTATAATCCTACTCGTTTTCGTGATGTTGTGCATAAGCGTCATAGTGCGAAAGCAATGGACTGAGGGTGAAAAACTCAGCTATCCCATTATACAATTGCCACTCCATCTCACAGATAATAAATCAGACTTTTTGAAAAGCAAGGCATTGTGGATAGGATTTGCATTGGCGGCAAGTATTGATACAATAAATGGTCTGCATTTCCTGTATCCAGCGATACCGGGTGTCGGTGGAAGATTATATGATCTGGCACCTTATTTTACAGAAAAACCGTGGAATGCTATCGGATGGACACCTGTTTCAATATTCCCTTATGCTGTCGGACTTGCCTTCTTTATACCTCTTGATCTTTCCTTCTCGTGCTGGCTTTTTTATCTATTCTGGAAAGTAGAAAGGATAATGGCAAGTGCAATGGGTCTGCGAGGATTGCCAGAATTCCCGTACATTGATCAGCAGGCATCAGGAGCATATCTTGGGCTTTGTGTTATAGCTTTGTGGGGAACAAGACGGCACCTCCGCTCTGTCTTTGAATCACTATTTACAAGACAAAAGAAAGAGGATACGTCTGAAGCTATGAGTTATAAGACCGCAGTTATAGGAATCGTAATTGCATTAGTTTTACTGACTTTATTCTGTTTACGAATAGGCATGTCAGTACCGATAATCATTACTTTCTTTGTGCTTTATTTTGCATTATCTACCGCTATAACACGAATGCGCGCAGAGTTGGGATCACCAGTTCACGATCTGCATTTCTCAGGACCTGACATGATTATAACAAAGGTACTTGGTTCTCGAAGATTAAGTCCCGGCAATCTGACAGGATTATCGTTTCTGTGGTTCTTCAACAGGGCGTACAGAGGTCACGTAATGCCCCATCAACTGGAAGGATTCAAGCTTGCCGAAAGATCGAGCGCTAACAACAAAAAGATGATGATAGCTATGCTGTTGGCTATAATTGTAGCGACTCCAGTATCTCTTTGGGCATATCTTCACGCAGGATACAAGCAGGGCGGGACTTATGGCTATGGATTACAACCATTCGACAGATTACAGGGTTGGCTTTATAACCCAATACAACCAGACCCTGTTGCAAGTGCGGGAATAGCGATTGGTTTACTTTCCACTGTTGTACTCGCAAGCATGAGAATGAGATTTATCTGGTGGTCATTACACCCTGCGGGTTTTGCAGTTTCGAGCAGTTGGTCTATGAATGTATTATGGTCGTCAATATTCATAAGCTGGGCTATTAAATTCGCTATACTCAAGATAGGCGGGTTGAAGTTACACAGACAAAGTATACCTTTCTTTCTTGGGTTGATTCTTGGTGAGTTTGTTGTAGGCAGTATATGGTCTATAAGGGGTGTCGTTTTTCACGTTTCGTCATATCTAATACTTTTCTGAAAATTTTCGCTTGACTTCTACCATTTTTTCTGTTATGCTTTAATATGTTGACTTATTTTATCATAAGTAGGAAATAATTGTTCTCAAAATTTACGCCATATCAAAGGCTCAGGAAACACAAAAACAATGTTAGAACCCACTAAAAGCTTATTTAATTATGGAAACACAGAATCAAATATTCGATTTTGGTGGTGGTGGCGATTTTACGTCTCGGTGTGTCCAGGGCTCGGGGGATGATCTAAGTACTATTCTATAATATATTAATATTTACTAAAAAGCCGTGGACATATTCAATTGTGTTTACGGCTTTTTTTAATCAGGAGGGATTATTATGATCGGGAAACAAATACGTATTGAAAGGATAATGGATCGTAGAACTAATAGAACTGTTATTGTTCCAATGGATCACGGTGTAACGCTCGGTCCTATACCGGGTTTGATTGACATGGGCAAGACCGTTGATCTAGTTGCAAGTGGCGGGGCAAATGCTGTCGTTGGTCATCTTGGGCTTGCGCTTCATGGTCATCGAGGTTATGGCAGGGACGTTGGACTGATCTTGCATCTGTCTGCAAGCACAAGCCTTGGACTTTCACCCAATAGAAAGGTTCTTGTAAATTCAGTGGAGAGAGCCATAAAGATGGGTGCTGATGGTGTATCGGTTCACATTAACATCGGCTCAGAGGATGAATCATCAATGTTGAGTGATCTGGGCGTGGTTTCACAGATGTGCATCGAATGGGGGATGCCTTTGCTTGCAATGATGTATGCCCGTGGACCTAAAATTAAGGACGAAACTGATGTTAACGCTGTTAAGATAGCTGCAAGAGTTGGCGCTGAACTTGGCGCAGATATTGTTAAAACGTCATATACTGGCGATCCTGAATCATTCAGAGAGGTTGTCGAAGGATGTCCTGTGCCTGTCGTCATTGCGGGCGGATCAAAGTTGAGTGACTTCGATACACTAAAGATGATCGAAGGTGCGATGAAAGCGGGAGCGGCTGGTCTTTCCGTTGGCAGAAACGTTTTCCAGCATGAACATCCTGACAGGCTAGTTAGAGCGGCGTGTGCAATAGTCCACGAAAACAAAACTGCCGAAGAAGCGATGGAATTGCTAAATATACCAATAGAATCAATATGCGAGTGATAGATTTTATTATTAATCCTTCATGGAGAGTCAGGGAGATAAGAGTATGTATGATTCAGACGTATTACGGAGGCATTTCGACTTGTGGGAACATAACGAAATACAGGGCGACCCAGGTGAGCCAGTTTCCCGCTGGTTAGTACCGCATATCAACCATATACTTCTAGATCGTTGGCTTCCTGCTGATGGATGTGTTTTAGATGCTGGTTGCGGACGGGGTGTTGAGTCTGTCAAAATGGCAAGGCGTGGTCTTCAGGTTACTGCGCTTGATATTTCACCCGGATTACTGCGACATGCACGACAACGAGCGACTATAGCTGGACTTGTAGATCAAATTACTTTCGTGGAAGCTGATCTGACGGAAAAACTCCCGCTACCCGAAGATCATTTTGATGTCTGTTTAGCTCTGACAGGCGTGTTGGGTCACGTTGGAGAACGTCACCGTGAAGCTATAGCTAACCTTGTTGCTTGTTGCCGTATTGGTGGATTGATATTTGTTGGAGTTCAATCCTATCTTGGCAAAATCTGTCAATATTTAACTGAAGGAAGGATTGAAGACGCTGTGCATGTTGCTGACACACGATTCACTCATACTGTTAGTGACAAATTTGAAGACTACTGTTTTACCGCCGATGAATTAACGAATCTATTTGTTAATCTTGGATGTCACCCTGAACAAATTGTCAGCGCCCCTTCTGTTGCCGCTGGTGTTTATCTACCAAATCTAACTGATGAATATTTTACTTGTGTTCTTGAGCTTGAGCGGAGGTTCTTAGGCTCTCCGGAGTTACTTGGTGTTGGTGAGCAGATATTAGCTATCTATAGACGAAAAGACAAGGTTTAAAGAAATTGATGCAGAAGCATCACTATATGATATAGTTAAGGTTTATAAACGGTGTAATCTAAACACACCCTCGGGCCCCTCTCAAGAGGGGAGTTAAGGGAAATTTCCCCTTTTTGGAGGGGATTAAGTGGTGGGAATGATATTAGACAAGATTATTGCTCATAAGAAACTAGAAATCGAAGAACAAAAAAGATTTCAACCGTTAGATAGGATCAAAAGGAAATTGATTAACGTCGGTGAAGTTCGTAATTTCCGAAGAGCGATCTCTCATCCGGGAAGGATCAACCTAATAGCAGAAATCAAGAAGGCATCCCCATCAAAAGGTATAATCAGGGAAGATTTCAACCCGTCTGCTATTGCCAAAATATATGAGCAAAGCGGTGTGTCAGCCATTTCGGTTCTTACTGATAACGAGTTTTTTAAGGGTGATCTTTCATACTTGAAAGTTGTCCGTTCTGTAACTTTAGCGTTGCCAATACTGCGAAAAGATTTTATAATTGACGAGTATCAGGTTTATCAATCAAGGCTTGCAGGCGCAGACGCCATATTATTGATAGCGTCTGTCCTCGACCTGCCAATCTTGGTAAATCTGCTTTCAATAGCAAAGAGCATCGGACTTGACTGCCTCGTTGAAGTTCATACCGAAGAGGAACTGGAAAAAGTTTTGAATACTGACGCATGTATCATTGGAATCAATAATAGGGATCTAAACACATTTCAAACTAACATTCAAACAACTGCAAAATTGATGCAGTTAATTCCAGACGATAAGATCGTCGTAAGTGAAAGTGGAATATCATCTAAAGATGATGTAAAGTTCCTGCAAAAGTGCGGGGTTCAGGCAATGCTGATCGGAGAGTCTTTGATGACTAGCAATGACATTGCTTTGAAGATTAAACAACTAACGTTATAATTCAAATGAGGAGAAACGTGATGAAAGAAACAAAAGTGTTTTTGAGCGAAAAAGACATTCCAAACAAATGGTATAACATCCAGGCTGATCTTCCAAAGCCTTTGGATCCGCCGTTGCATCCAGTCACTCACCAGCCGCTTGGTCCGGCTGATCTGGCTCCCATATTCCCGATGGGGCTTATAATGCAAGAAGTGAGTCAGGAACGATGGATAGAGATACCTGACGAAGTTATGGACATATATAAGATCTGGAGACCTACGCCTATGCACCGTGCAGTAAGGCTGGAAAAGGCTCTGGATACACCTGCAAAGATATACTTCAAGAATGAATCTGTCAGCCCCCCAGGAAGCCATAAGCCAAATACAGCAGTTGCCCAGGCTTACTTTAACAAAAAGGAAGGCGTTAAAAGACTGGCAACCGAGACAGGCGCAGGACAGTGGGGAAGCGCATTAGCCTTTGCCTGCAAGCTCATGGGACTTGAGTGTTCTGTCTACATGGTCAAGGTAAGCTACGAACAAAAACCATACCGCAGGATCATGATGGAAACTTGGGGAGCAGATGTTACACCCAGCCCAAGCAACAAAACCGACGCTGGAAAGTCTATTCTTGCACAGGATCCTAATTCCACCGGCAGTCTGGGAATTGCTATAAGTGAAGCCGTAGAGGACGCTTTTAAACATGATGACACCAAATATTCTCTCGGAAGCGTTCTAAACCACGTCATACTGCATCAGACAGTCGTAGGTCTTGAGACGAAAAAACAAATGGAGATATTCGGTGATTACCCTGATGTAGTCATTGGATGTGTTGGTGGAGGAAGTAACTTCAGTGGTTTTGCCTTCCCGTTTGTCATGGATAAGCTGAAAGGGCACAAAAAGAACTTGAAGGTGCTTGCTGTTGAACCTACCGCCTGCCCAACACTCACTAAGGGTTTATACGCCTATGACTTAGGAGATACAGTTGGATTGGCGCCCATCGTGAGAATGTATACACTGGGACACACTTTTGTTCCACCGCCAATTCACTCAGGCGGACTTCGCTATCATGGCGATTCTCCTCTCCTGAGCTTGCTGGTGAAAGAGAAGGTCATAGACGCTGTTGCCTATCACCAGATTGCGGCTTTTGATGCGGCTGTGATGTTTGCAAGAACCGAAGGCATCCTGCCAGCGCCGGAGACGGCTCATGCCATAAAAGCCGTTATTGATGAGGCTTTGAAGTGCAAGGAAACAGGCGAGAAGAAGGTTATAGCTTTCAACTTCAGCGGGCATGGACATTTCGACCTTGCCGCTTATGATGCGTATCTGAATGGGAAACTCACAGATTACGTGCTTCCAGACGAAAAGATTGAGGAAGCCCTTAAATCATTGCCAAAAATTGATTAAGTATTACGTGAATTGTAAGGGCGTATAGTAATACGCCCTTATTTTTGACAATTGAATGGTTATTTTAACCCCGTTTACAGAGGAACTTACAATGTTACCAGACGAAAAAGGACATTTTGGTATGTACGGCGGACGTTTCGTCTCTGAGACGCTTATGTCTGCCTTGATAGAGCTTGAGTCTGCTTATCTTGAAGTAAAAAATGATGAGAAATTCCAGTCTGAACTGGATTATTATCTACGCGAATATGCCGGCAGACCAAGCCCATTGTATTATGCAGAAAAATTAACAAAATATTTCGGCGGAGCCAAAATATACATAAAACGTGAAGATTTAAATCATACTGGATCGCATAAGATAAACAACACACTTGGTCAGGCTTTGCTTGCCAAACGCATGGGAAAGAAACGCATAATTGCTGAGACCGGCGCAGGACAGCACGGTGTTGCTACTGCCACAGTTGCGGCGCTATTCGGTTTCGAGTGTGATGTGTATATGGGTGAAGAAGATACAGTAAGGCAAGCACTGAACGTCTTCCGCATGGAACTCATGGGAACGAGAGTTATACCTGTCTCCTCTGGCACAAGAACGCTGAAAGATGCTATAAACGAAGCATTCCGTGACTGGGTGGCAAACGTGAATAATACTTATTATCTCATCGGTTCTGTAATGGGCGGACATCCTTACCCGATGATAGTAAGGGATTTTCAGTCTGTAATAGGTAAGGAAACTAGACAGCAGATACTTGAGAAAGAGTCACGATTACCTGATTATCTGATAGCCTGCGTTGGTGGTGGTAGTAATGCGATGGGAACGTTTTATCCTTTTTATAAGGATAAGGACGTTAAATTCATAGGTGTTGAAGCAGGCGGACTTGGTATCGAGACGATGAAGCACGGCGCAACTCTTTGCGCTGGTGATATAGGTATCCTTCATGGTATGATGACATATATCCTACAAGACGAAAATGGTCAGATAATGCCGACTCATTCTGTTTCTGCTGGATTGGATTATCCGGGTGTCGGTCCTGAACACTCTTTCTATAAAGATACGGATAGAGCAGAATATGTATCAGTCACAGATGATGAGGCTTTGGATGCTTTCAAGTTGTTATCGGTACAGGAAGGAATCATACCTGCGCTTGAGTCTGCACATGCGGTAGCTTATGCCGTTAAACTTGCGCCAAAACTGGATAAATCAGAGATAATTGTGATCTGCCTTTCTGGTCGTGGTGATAAGGACGTCCAGTCTGTATCACATATAATGACTCACAAATAATTGATGTTTGCTAAGAGCATTGTATTTATAAAGAAGAGACAGATAATGGGTAACACTAAACTATTGGCTGACGAAATTATCACCGGGTTACGCGAAAACTTACCAAAGTTGCTAGAACCAATTGGCAATATCTGGTCAGTAGCAATTAGTGGTAGCTATCCTCGTGGTGATTTTGTTGATAATAACAGTGACTTGGATATAAATATCTATGTAACAAATTATGAGGTAAAAATGAGTCAAAAGATGAATATTCTATTGTTTATGCCGGAACAAACGCGCGCTGATTGTGTAAGTGCGATCAATCCTGAAGGTGCAAAAACTCCAAACATGGAACAGATCGGTTCAGAAGGTGTAACGTTCACAAATTGCTTCACTCAACACACAGTCTGCACACCATCAAGATGTAGTATGTTTACCGGATTATATCCACACAGTCATGCACACCGCACTTTGACTTATATGCTTCAATCCCACGAACGTAATCTATTCCGAGAGCTTAAAGAGAATGGATATTACGTACAATGTTTCGGCAAGAATGATATTTTATCACAAGAATCAATATCGCTAGGCTTCGATTCGGTTCAATTTCGTGTTAAGCCTGAATTCCATGACGAAAATCCATGGGCAGAGGGTCATAAGCATCACAAGTCATTTTACTATGGCAGTCGGAAAGGCACTGACGTAAAAGATGGTGATTGGGCGATAACTCAGAGCGCATTAAATTTCCTTGATGATAAGCGAGAGCAACCATTTTGCCTTTTTCTGCCATTGAGTTTTTCGCATCCACCTTACACAGTTGAAGAACCGTATTTTTCAATGTATGATCGAGCAAAAATGCCTGAACCTATTTCACCAAAATTTGACGACAAAAGACGTTTTATGCGTATGATCCACGAATCTTATGGACTAGACAAACTGGACGAATCAGACTTTCGTGAGATCAAGGCGACATATTACGGCGTGATCTCTCGTGTAGATGATCAGTTGGGTCTGATCTGCGACAAACTGAAATCCATTGGTCAATACCATAACACAGCAATATTTATATTCTCAGATCATGGAGATTACGCAGGTGATTATGGGCTTACAGAAAAATGGTGGACGGGATTTCAGGATTGTCTGATTCATACACCATTCATTGCGAGAGTTCCCGGCTATAATTCTGTCAGTAATCAAAATACGTTCATCGAGATGGTTGATCTATTCCCGACTATACTTGATCTTGCAGGTATCGAACCGAAACATTACAATTTTGGCAAAAGTCTGATGCCAATGATAAAAGGCGAAACTAATAAACACCGTGATTGCGTCTTTGCAGAAGGCGGACATTTGCCAGACGAAAAACATTGCTATGAGCCACTGATCGAAGGAATTTATTACGATAAAGTGAGATTGCCTTTAAGAGATCCAAAAGTATTCTCAAAGGCAATAATGATCAGAAATGAGCAATATAAATACATCTATTGCCCTGATGATATGGATGAATTGTATGATCTGAAAAATGACCCGCAGGAACTCAAAAATATTGCAGAAGATTCAAGCATGGATAGCATAAAGCAAGAGTTTAGAGATCAGATTCTACACTGGATGCTAAACACTTCAGACAGTCCGCCGTTACAATGGGATAAGCGAGGGTGGTAAGGAATAACATAATGGAAGTATCAAGCATTAAAGTTATTGACATTGTAAAAGAATTTAAGGAACTTCTAAAAGCTGTTCACAAAGATAACCTTAAAGCAGTTATTTTATATGGATCAATGGCTCGTGGTGATTTTGACGATGAATCTGATATTGATGTTCTTGTTGTGTTGAATGATATATCAGATTATGTAGAGGAATTAGATAAAACGTTTCAAATCCAATATGAATTGGAAATGAAATACGATTGTGACTTTATTATAAGTTGTGTTATTGCCACATCCAAAGATTATGAAACTAAAATTGAACCGCTATTTCTTATTATACACCGTGAAGGTATCTCGATATAAAGACAAATATATTCCCTCAGCAGTATTTTAAGATGTTTTATTTCGCTTTTGAGCAAAGGAATGTTGGTGATTATAAATATGTATTAGATTTTCCAGAAAAACTATCAGAAAGGATAATAAACAACGCAAAGGATTTCTTAGACGTTACTCGAAAATACTTGGAGAACTTTATTAATGAATAGAATAGACAAAACATTTAAAAATCTAGCAAGCAAAGGCAATAAAGCCTTTATCCCTTTTATTACTGCAGGAGACCCTTCTCTTGACATTACAAGATCACTTATATTACGACTGGAATCCGCCGGTGCTGACATCATAGAGCTTGGTATACCTTTCTCTGACCCAATAGCTGACGGTCCAAGCATACAAAAAGCATCATTAAGGGCGTTAGAGAATAATACGTCACTCAAAGATATAATTAGTATGGTATCAGATTTGAGGAAAGATACACAGATTCCGATAGTCCTTATGGGTTATTATAATCCCATATATAAATATGGCGTTGATTGTTTTGTAAATGATGCCGTAAAATCAGGGGTTGATGGTGTTATTGTCGCTGATTTGCCACCAGAGGAAGCATCAGAATTAATCAGTCCAGCAAGGGAGCATGGTCTTGCGACAATATTCCTCGTAGCGCCAACGAGTACGCCTGAGAGAGTCAAGCTTATAGCGGAAACAAGCACAGGATATATCTACTGCGTATCAACAACGGGAGTCACAGGTGCAAGAGAAAAGGTTTCTGATACACTTGAGCCAATGATTAAGATGATACGGGAATACACAGACAAACCCATATCCGTAGGATTCGGAGTGTCAACACCAGATCAGGCGAGAGAAGTGTCAAAAATGGCTGACGGCGTTATAATTGGAAGTGCTATTGTCAACCTGATTGAGAAATACAAAGATGATCCTGAAAAAATGCTTGTATCAGTAGAAGAATTTGCGTCCAGCATTTCAAAGGCAATAAAACTGTAATAAGGCAGGGATTTACTTCTTGTGTGATTCTGTACTGGAATTTTCTTGATTTTTTACCATTAATCTATTAAAATTGTATGTGCATAAGCAAGTTTCAAAAACCATTGTAAAGAATATTGTTGACTTGTAAACCTTGTAAAAATTCCTTAATCCCGAAGGGATGATATATTTATAGAAACGAATTCTCTCTGGATATTAAGCTCCAAAGGAGCGACATATAATTGTTATATGCTTTTATATATCGCCCCTTCGGGGCTTGAAATGTTTTAATAGACTTGGTTTCTATAAATATAACGCTCCTTCGGAGCTAAAATTGCTATCGGTTTTTATAATTTGACATTGCAACTTTAGTAAAAATAGGAAAGCTTAAAAACATTTTTGAAACTTGCTTATAATCATAAGCTACATTATTTTACTTCTAATTTTATAGACCATCAAATGTTTTGATAATATAACGTTGGTAAGGTAAGCGGATATGGCTTGGTTATTTTCAAAAAGATGTAAGAAAGCTCTTGCAGAAAAGAAAATAAAGGTAAGTATACCTAATCAAGTACGGGTTCGTTTGTGGAAGTTGATAGAGAAATACGATGAAACTGATAAATGGGAAAGATGGGAAAGTCCATTATTTCGATTACCAGATATAATTAAATCAGAGATTGGTTGTATGAAGTTACTCGCATATCCTAAAGATAAGATGAACAGCCCTGCAGAAGAAAGCGATCTCGAAGGTTTTGTATTAAGAGGGAATTATCCACCTTATGTATTTGACACTTTAGAGATATTTTACCAAGAAAATAATGATGAAATTCGCAATTTATTTCAACAAGATTTTAACCAAATAATGGAAGAAAGTGATCTTCCGTGGAGAATGGCAAACGGTAAAATATTCCTTGTAGATTCTACTTATATAGAAGAAGAGATACTACGAAGACCATCTATTCTACTTAAAGAAATTGAGTTTGCGGGAGCTTTACAGGAGTTTGAAAAATCAAGAGTTGATCTATGTAATGGTGATTACGAAGGTGCAATTCAAAATGCAAACCTTGCTGTTGAGAGTACGATTAAAGGCATAATCAATGTACCAAAAGCTAAACCCGGAGTTTTATTTCGAAAACTAATTGATTCTGGTATTATACCAGAATATTACGAGGGATTTTTAAAAGCTTTTGAGGAGAATATTCTACGAAGTGTAGCCATAATCAGAAACGAGGAACTGGGTGTAGGACATGGACAAGGTATTAATACGAATGAAATTCCAAAGTCATTAGCTGAATTTGCTGTCAATCTTGCTGGTGTCTTAATAAAATACCTAATTGATCAGCATTTAGTAAGTAGTCTTAAACACTCAAATGAAGACATCCGTTGAAGCAGATGATGATATTCCATTATAGCTATATTTAATGTAGCCCAAAATTTTATCTTGGTTATAAAACACGATAATCCCAAGTTAGAAACTTGGGCTACAAAGTTGATGAAGCAAAAATGTGATAAAGTCAAGCTATCACTTAGAACAAAAATTCTCTTTTATCTTCTTTATTGCATTGACAATATCGTCCATATCGCCCTGATCACCAAGTAACATGCTCTGGAAAAGCCATACACCCTCTTCTCGGCATGCTTTCTCCGTTGCAGGGCAACTGACTTTTGAATAATCCACTTTGCCTTTGTAGTATCCGCATGACAAAGGACATTCCTCTATTGGAGCTTTGAATAAATCATCTTTGTAGAGAGGATTGTATCCCGGAGAACAAGGTATCCCCTCTGCTGATAATGCCTGTAAGAAGCGTGATCTTGGAACACCATTAAACTTATCAGCGTCATACCTGAAGATAAAGAGATGATAAGCATGTGTTGTTACTCTCTCATCACGTTTCTGGGGTTTTATACCTTCAATCTCTGATAGTTTTTTGGCAAGATAAAGCGCATTACGATTTCTGATCTTTGTTTGCTCATCAAGGCGTTCCATCTGTGCAAGCAATATCGCCGCCTGCCATTCAGTCATTCTCAGGTTTGCGCCAAGCAGGGGATGCTCGTACCATGCACCTTCACGAACACGCCCGCAGTTGTGATAAGACCAGCATTTATCTGCTAACTCTCTATTATTAGACGTGACGATCCCGCCTTCGCCAGCGCACAGATTCTTGCTGGACTGGAAACTGAAGCACCCAATATCACCGATGCTTCCGACCTTACGTCCTTTCCATTCTGCCGAATGTGCCTGAGCGCAGTCCTCAATTACCATCAGATTATGCTTTTTGGCTACTTTCATAATTGCATCCATATCCGCAGGGCATCCGCCTATGTGGACAGGAACAATAGCCTTCGTACTTTTGGTGATGGCTTTTTCAATTTCGCTCGAGTCAATATTATACGTCTCTGGATCAATATCCGCAAAAATCGGGACAGCGTTTACCGTGAGAACCGAACTAGCGGTTGCCATGAACGTATAGGGAGGTACAATCACTTCATCACCGTGACCGACACCAGCCGCTTTTAGGGCTACCTCTAAACCGGTAGTGCCGCTTGTTAAGCACGTGGCAAACTCAGTACCCACGTACGAAGCAAACTTTTGCTCAAATTCAGGCACTCTTTTTCCGCCGATGCCCCACTGACCGCTTTCCAGAACGCCCTTTAATGCGTTAAGTTCCGTTTCATCCCACACAGGCCAGCCGGGAAAGGACTTATTTCTCGTTGGTTTTCCACCGTCAATTGCTAGCTTTGACATCTTTATCCTCCATAATTAAAAGTAGGGGCGAAGCATTTTCATGTTAGACAAATCGTCTATAAACCTTGATTTAGCTGAAAATGCTTCGCCCCTACACCACAATTACTCACTTGGGTAATCAATAGACCATGTACCATTAGCATTAAGGCGAGGGTTTCTACCCCAGCACTTTATGGTATTCTCAGGAGCATTATGCTCTTTTAGATACTCTATAAGCAGGTCGTGCATTTCCTTTACTGCTCCCTCATTGTCTGATGCAACGTCATTTTCAGCCAATGGGTCAATTCTCAGATCGTAAAGCTCAGGTGTGCCATTAACGCCAACAGGTGCATATCCCCATTTAGACGTAACGATGAAAGGCGTGCTTGCCTTGCCGGGAACTGAACCAGCTTCTTTTGCAACGACGTGGCATCCAGTTACAATTACATCACGGTGATGCCCTGATCCAGATCGGAGTGCATTCGCAAAGGACTTGCCATGAAAAGCATCCGGTGGGTTTGCGTCCACATCTGCGAGTTCACAGACCGTTGGAAGGAAATCTATGGGCTGTGCAAAAATATCAAGGCTATTCCCTTTTGGAATGTCGGGAGCAGATACGAGGAATGGTATATGCCCGATCTCTGGATAGATGGGCCAATAGCGATCATCTCCATCACTTATATTGCTTTTGCCAGTTCTTGCGTGTTCGCCTATGGACATACCGTGATCTGTAGTTACGACAACAACGCTGTTTTCCCATAGTTGAAGGTCATCAATCTTTTGAAGTACTCTACCAATCCAGCGATCAATCAGTTCCGATTCTGCCGAATAATGCGCTCTCAAGTTCATGAGTTCAGCATCTGTATAGGCGTCTGAACGCCCATAGTTTGGGTGTATCATTGGTATGCCATCATAATCGGGTGTATATCTCTTAACCATATACTCAGGCGGGTCCCATGGCTCGTGAGGATCAAAGAAATCTACCCATAGGAAAAACGGACCGCATTTGTAATTCTCCTCTAGCCATTGCATAGTTATCTGACCGGTCTTTGCAGGGAAGGTTTCAGACTCAGACTGCCAATATCTGTTATGCCATCTATGCGTATCTGCTAAAGAATGTCCCTTGTATAGAGGGTGCATACGAGTTTTTTCTGGTGGTATAACAGTCTCAATGGGTATATTAAGACGAAGCAGAGCTTTATCACCTTCCTGACCCCTGCTTTGGATTGCGGCGTCAAATCCATACTGGAAACGAGCATTAAAGAGGTGAGGACAGTCGCAGATAAGTTGAGTAGAATAACCTTTGGCACCAAGAATCCGTCCTATATGATTTCTTCCGCTCAAGTCTATGGGTTGCCAGCCATAAGCAGTCCATCCAAGTTTTCCAGTTGCTATGTCCGTTCGGTGCGGTATAGTTGGGAAACTGCCTGTGTAGAATCCTTCCACTGACGTTGCACGCTTATCTGCAAAAGCATCCAATTCAGGTGTGCGGACAGGCATCACCTTAGACCGTCTACGCAAGTTGTCATAGCGGAATGTGTCAGTGATTATTAAAATTATATTTTGCATATTAACTATTCTCCACTGTTTTGTTATTAACCTCAACATACAATTATATCAATAGTGAAAGAATCATCTGCGCATAAATGCGATGACCGAAATCGTTTGGGTGATTAACACCGTAAATTCACCGGTCCAAAGTGGTTTCATATCTTATACCTCGTCGGATTTAATTGGGAATTAATATTACCTATTGTTGCTCAAGAAACTTTCCTTTTTCTTTGCTATGGAAGCCATCAGCGTATCAAAAGATTCAGTGAACGCATTTACACCCTTAGCCTGTAGTTGCTCAGTTATGACATCAAGATTAATATTCAGGTCTGATAACCTTTTCAACAGAGTTTTTGCATCATCCAGACCTGACTCAAGCGTTGAAGCAACAACACCATGATCGAGAAATGCTTTTAGAGTATTCGTAGGCACCGTGTTTACCGTATCGGGTCCGATGAGATTATCAACGTAAATGGTTTCAGGATAGTCAGGATTTTTGGTGCTGGTACTTCCCCATAATGGGCGCTGAACCTTTGCTCCTTTTGCTGACAGACGTTTCCATCGCTCATCGCTGAATTTTTCTTGGAAACGAGCATATACCATTTTTGCGCAGGCAATAGCGGTTTTACCTTGAAGCTCTTTTTTCTCATTTAGTGCCTGATCTACGACTGTATCTATTCTGCTGACAAAGAAGGAAGCGACAGATGCGATCTTACTTATGTCTCCGCCTTTTGCAGACAGTTTTTCAAGCCCTTTTATATAAGCTTCAGCGATGGCTTCATAATGTGCCATAGAAAATATCAGTGTAGCGTTGATATTTATTCTTTCGCTAATTAGTGCCTCGATAGCTGGCGCACCTTCCTTCGTTGCAGGTACTTTGATGAATATATTGGGACGATTCAAGGCTTTGAAAAGGCGCCTTGCCTGTTTAATTGTCTCGTCAATATCATAAGCTAGTTTTGGGCTAACTTCAAGGCTGACGTATCCATCCAGTCCTTTAGTAGCGTCATATACTGGTCCTAGTACGTCAGCGGCTTTAGAAATATCGTCTATTACGAGTGACTCGTATATCTCATCCACAGAGGTTAAGACAAGTTTCTTTATATCTTCGTCGTAATCTGAGCTACTATTGATAGCTTTCTCAAATATTGATGGGTTAGAAGTTACACCTCGCAATCCCTTGTCAATCCAGTTCTTCAATTCACCTGAAACGATTAAGGAACGACTTATGTAATCAAGCCATATTGATTGTCCAAAATTAGCTACTTCGTGAATTTTCGTCATTTTCATCACTCACCTTCATGATGCTTAGAATATTACTGCTTTTGCTTTCGTGGCTAAATATTAATATCATCTCGAAGCAACTACATGGATATTCTTGCCTTTTTCTACCTCAATTATCCAACAACCTTTATCTTTTAATATTGTAAATTTTGCATCACCTTCAACCTTTAGATCGGGGAATTCTTCTGGATTGACCGGTAGCTTTATCTGTGCGCTAACGCCTTCTGGTAATTCAACTTGTATATCAAATTTGTCGTCTTCTTTTTGCCACCAGACGAATATATTACCTTTAGGGGTCGGCATACGTCCCTTTGCCCATTTCAGATCAGTAGGTTCTGGTGCGATCAATGCTTTTGCAAATCCTGCCTCAAGTGGTCGGATGCCTAGTTGATACGTGCTGAGGAAGTACGTCGGCGCCGCACTCCATGCGTGGCAATGGCTTCGTGTCCAGCGATTGCTGAGTTCGTGTCCGGGGAACGTCTCCCAACAGGTCGTTGCGTCTTTATCGAGCATGAATCCCCAATGCTTTCGTGAAAGGTCAAGTATCTTCTGAAAATCACCTGTATGAGTCAAAGCCTCAAAGGTAAAGAACATCATAAATGGGCTACCAATTCTGACAAATCCCTGCGGTGCTTCTACCATGTAGTTTCGGATTATACCTTTTCTGTCATCGGTAGCGCAGTCGCAGAGGAAAACGACTGTATTAGTCTGCTGACTGACAATAGGGCTTAACGATCCATCCGCTCTGATACAGTCAATATAAGCCTGTTTTTCATCACTCCAGAGACGTTTATTTATGCCTGCTTTCACTTTTTCCGCAACTTGAAGATAGTATTCTGCATCTGAGTCTTTACCCAATATCTTTGCTACTTTTGCGGTCCTGCGATAAGCTTCAACTAGCCATGCGTTTTGATGAGTTATGATTCCAGCACCGGGTGTATCCATAGGCGCCCAGTCAAGCATATTCCACGCTTCAATATCAAGCAAGTTGTCTGTGGTAAGCATTTTCTCAAAGTTACGTGCCTGTTTTTCCATGTAGGGATATATCTCTTGCAGGAAGTCCATTTCACCCGTCGTCTGATAATATTCCTCACATGCCAGCGCCCAAAGTAGACTCCACGCTGTAAGTATATTCTCCCAACCGCTTGGCACCTGAGATTCCACTACCGGAGACCTATTCAATGACTGCGCCGCAAGTAACAAGCAATGGCGTGACAGCGCATATTCACCAAAAGCCACGTGGTTTACTGCTCCCTCGTTACGTGAGTCGCCAACCCAGAAGGTCTGCTCATAAGTCGGACAGTCCACAAATGTGTCCTCACTACAAAGTCTCGTTGTATATCTGCCGATGCGCCATATCTGGTTCAGAAGATGGTCGTTACAAAGGAAATCCCCTCGATGAACGACTGGATATGTATTGAGTAGTAACCGTACCTGACGGATACGCATTGGCTCAGTCAGATTGCGGATGGTGAGAATGAAATAACGTCCACCCCTGCGCACAACTGAATGGAAATTCTGCCAACCGGGGCGTGTAATGTAACGCATCGTGTTATTCATACCCCACGAGTAATCAAGAACACCGTCCTGATAAGATTCAAAGCCAAGCCAGTCCATTATGACGCCTTCGGGTGTATCCACGTCAAAATCAAGGAACCCAACGCCCATCTTGCCAAAATCCAGTATCAGTTCAATGTCTGACCCATCCTCTGCGGGATATATAGTCGTTACGTCATTATTAGCTAAACACATTGAATCTACATAATCAACTTGAGGATTTTCGTCAGATGGCTTTGCCCAGACAGTCAGTCCATATACGTGTGCGCTATTTTCATCTTCCTGACTGATTGGTTTTACATAATTAGAGTATTTCTTCAAATCATCTGCCCTCTTAGCGTTCCAGACTGATGTGAAATCAGAGTCACTGTTGGACTTAAAGGGTCCGAACGTAGCAAAGCGTGCATCTTTAACACAAGGGGCAACAGGTTCAAGCAATGTGGGTGATTCCACAGGAAAATTCGTTGACCATTCGTGATAATTAGCTGTAACGTCCCAGATTAATAGGTTCTCACCGGGGTTTAACTTAAAAGTCAAAGAGGCTCCGCCAGCCCATCTACTGAAATGATCAGGAACTCTGTCTATATCTTTACCGTTGACTCTCAATCTACCAGTCGCATTTACCCAACTGCTCTGGAATTTGAAGGTAACTTCAGTCTCCTGATCAACTTTGATAGTTGTGGCAATGAAACCACAAAGTGGGCGAGGATTAGCATCAAAATCTCCGGGAAGAAGGTTATTGCGAAGGTTCATTGCCCAAACCTGATCAGGTGGATTTACAAGGCGAGAACTAACCACAGATACCGGGTGCATGGGTTCTTCGGTAAGAAACGGTATCGGTCTGGGAACAAGGCTAGTCCATGGTTTACAACCAACGTCACCGATCTCAGCGGCATCTTCCCATTGAAAATCATCAAAGCATATATCCTGCCAACCAATGGGTTCAACTCTAGCGTCAAAATGCTCAACCCAAGCCTGCTGACATGCTATCCTTGGTGTATGGCGGTCATAAGATGGATGCTCCATCACCTTCCACAAGTTATCTGTGCCAACGTATTCAACTTTACCATCAATTTTTGTGATCTCAGCTTGAGCTACCAGACCAGCAGGTGCGGGTAGGTACTGAAAAGTTCCTACACCATAGTGTGTCACAAGAACAGCAATGACGTTCTCACCCAGATACAAAAGATCGCTCAAGTCATAAGTATCGTAATGATAAGCAAAATGCCAGCTACGGATTGGTCCTCGTCCAAGTCTTTGCCCATTCACCCAGACAACGTATCTCGAATCTGCGGTTACGTGTAACTTAGCTTCTCGTATCTCATCAGAGAGATCGAATGTTTTTCTAGCGCAAAACCAGAAGTTTTGAGATGACTCTTGATCTTTAATAGTTATCCATTTTGCATTCCAATTCATATTTTTACGAAAAATTACAAAGAATGCCCCGTGTTTACACGGGGATGAATTTGTTTATCATGCTCTGGACTCAATGTCCAGAGCATGATAATTTATTCTT
>Ga0315279_10000636_pt1 | contig 66613 bp, 45 predicted proteins | sample YL17G06_20_MG_FD_203694 | JGI IMG/M metagenome (GOLD analysis project Ga0315279, IMG submission 203694) | Sediment microbial communities from Yellowstone Lake, YNP, Wyoming, USA - YL17G06_20 | ecosystem: Environmental > Aquatic > Freshwater > Lake > Sediment | place: USA: Wyoming | collected...
TGTTCTAGCCTTCGAGGCCCATAATATCAAGTCAATACTAACGCAAGTGTCATTATTATAAGGCTTTACGTAGCGCGCTCGGCAAGTTACACCCAAATCATTTTTATTAGATATAAATTTATTAGGTGAAAGAACATTGAAAAAAACAAAAGAACTAAATAAATCATCCTTCAATTTTTTTGCGCCTACAGTTTTTAAAGAATGATCATTTACGACAGCTTCCATCATTTTTAAATAATGAATTTCTAAACGTGACTCGCCACAACATCGTATTGAATCTGGAATGTCATTATTATATGGTGGAGGCAAATCAGGCGATAATATTCTATCATAGCAAAGAGCCGCGGTTTTCTCTTTAGTAGCAATTGCTACAGTTTCTCCACCTAAAGGCAAAAGAATTTGTCTTGGTCTGATTTGTTCCTTTTTCATTGTCTTATTTCTCTAAATCTGGGCTGAATCTGGTTTATTGTGGTTTATTAGGGACAGTCACCGTTTTTTGTTTATATTCTCAGCCATTAATAGGTGGCTGACCCTATTTATCCTTAATACCTTCTTTTATTAGTATTTCTCGCAGTGTTCGGTTCAATATCGTAACTAAAGTATGCTTTCTCTGGGAAGACTGTCCCATTTTCTTCTTTTGAAATTCCAAGTATTTTTCACTGAGCGCCATATTTGCAAGACGATATAATCTGTAACGAACGTCTCGCAGCATTTTCCCGAAATCTGACCACGACATGTTTACGGGCTTGAAGATTTCAAACGGTGCAACTTTTTGCAATCTTTTTTCGGTGTCGGGCATTTTGTCATCTCGTGCACGATTTATTTGTACGTGTAATTTCCTCCGGTGCCGCCTTTGCTCATTGAACCTCCAGAGATTATATCCCTGTTTTTGGGAAAAGTCAACTTATTTTATCCGCCTTACTGATTAACCCTGCCACCCGTGGGCGGGGCGATTGGCGCCCCCGGCACAGAGCCTGCCCTGAGCACGTCGAAGGGTCCGGGGGCTAATCACCTGCGCATAAAAAAAGCCCTGCTCTAAGAGCAGGGCTTATCATTAACAAGTCACAGTTAAGCCTTTTTTAGTATTTATCCCCCAGGTTTATCCTGGGGGTTTTTGTTCTCACCCCGCAAAAAAGGTCGTTCACACCATGGCACCTAATAGGGATTTACTGGAGGACCCTCGAAGTACACCGCAAAAAAGGGTCGTTCACACCTCTGGGGACAATGCCTGGAACGCACGATGCCCTCGAAGTACACCGCAAAAAAAGGTCGTTCACACCATTTTATTTACTTTGGTAATGAAGCGTTGGCCTCGAAGTACACCGCAAAAAAAGGTCGTTCACACCAGTGCTCTCATAACTCCTTTGCGATGATGCCGTTAGACGGATTCGACCGTGAAAAAACTTGCGTGTATTAGTGAGCGAAAACACAATGGGAAACAAATTTCCTCTAATATGTGCCTTCTCAACTTTCAGGCCGTTCGAGTCGGCCTATCGCCGGCGATTGCGCAATTGCCCGGAGGCTATCGCAATTTTTGCCGCCGGCAAGATATTTCTATTTCAAAGAACAACCTTATAAATTACCTTCTTTCGGCAACTCTTTATATTCTAATCCTTGCTCTTTGCATTGCAAACGAATTTTGTTCTCAATATCATCAGTTGCAAGATTTCGGGCAGCATTATAATCTGCATTTAATGGTTTGTAGTCCTTTTTTTCTTTGCTGCACTTGGGACATTCAAACATCGCAGATTTGCCTGTTTTCTTATGGGCTTGCCGGTATTCAAAAGTGAAATCTTTACGAATAAACCCGCATTGACTGCACCTTCGTGATGTGTAACAGGGATTGACTTCTTTTGAGTTTACTCCCGCTTCTTCTGCTTTGTATTTTATGAACCTCTGTAATTCTTCTCGTCTCCAGTACATGCCGAGAAAAGTGCCAGAAAGTTCTTCCTGTAAGCCTTTCAAATCCTCTATCTGAATCACTCCGGCCCCGTGATTTTTCGCAAACTCGATTACGCAGTGTGAAAGCTGGTGGTTCAACGTCTTGTACGCATTATCAATTTTCCCCTCTAATTTTTCTATCGGGAGCAAAATCCGTTTTCGTCCGTGTCCTGAGCGTGCGGTCGGGGCGGATAAATCCCGGGTTCCTGCTCTCTGAATCGAGCGTCTTCTTGCAATTGTCTGTCTTTGTAAAGCCTTGATACTGTCTCCCAGAGGCTTTAGTTGCTTATAGCCGATTCGGGCATAGCCGTTGTTGATCGCGGCGTATAATGGGACAGACCAGCCTAAATCAACGCCTACGATTATATCTGGATGAAGCCTTGTCGCTTCTGCCCTGGGAAAATCGTAAGTAACATGAAGATTCCATTTTCCTTTTGGCTTTTCTATTATCTCAAAAAAGCGATGGCGATAACCCGGCAAAGAATTTGTGTTGTTTGAAACAAGACGCTCAAGTACCACTTTTTGTCCATCGCTAATTCTTGCGGTTGACAACAAGACTCGCGCATAAGGTTGCTGGCAAATTCTCAAATCCACTTCATATTCGCCCGAATCGGTTCTCTCAATCAAACGGGGTTGGCGGTCGCTACAATTTATGGGTATTGCCAAATCCTTTTTGAAAACCGGTAAAGACTCTTTGCCGGCTATAACCTTTTTCCATTTTGAACTACTTTTTACCGCGCTCAACTTTGTTTTTTCAAAAGCACCGTATATATAACCTGAAACAGCCCCATCTCTTGAGAAGCGCGATAGTTCTTTTTCATCGGCATTTTTTTCTTCTATGAGCATCTTACGCAGAATCCTGTTAATCGTTTTAACCTTATAACGGTCGTTGGCATCTGTCTGTTGTGTACGCCACTGATAGAATCTCATGTAATTCTCGCACACTGCCATGTTAGCCAGACGCCAGTATCTATAACGCACGTCTCGCAGCATTTTCCCAAATTCCGACCAAGACATTCTTACGGGCTTGACGATTTCAAACGTTGCGACTTTCTGCAATCTTTTTTCCGCATCGGGCATTTTGTCATCTCGTGCGCAGTTTATTTCTGCGTGTAATTTCCTCTGGGGCCGCCTTTGCTCGCTAAACCTGCAGGGATTATATCCCTGTTCTTGGGGAAAGTCAACTTATTTTATCCGTCTTACTGATTAGCCCTGCCACCCGTGGGCAGGGCGATTGGCGCCCCCGGCACAGAGCCTGCCCTGAGCACGTCGAAGGGTCCGGGGGCTAATCACCTGCGCATAAAAAAAGCCCTGCTCTTGGAGCAGGGCTTATCATCAACAAGTAACAGTCAGCCTAAGCAAACGAAAGTACCTGACTTAAATATTATCCTTTAGAAAGGAGGTGATCCAGCCGCAGGTTCCCCTACGGCTACCTTGTTACGACTTAGTGCCAGTCGTCGGACTTACCGTCGGCGGACGCCTCCCTTGCGGGTTGGCAATCCGACTTCGGGTACTCCCGACTCCCATCACTTGACGGGCGGTGTGTACAAGGCTCAGGAACACATTCACCGCGACGTAGCTGATTCGCGATTACTAGCGATTCCAACTTCATGCAGGCGAGTTGCCAGCCTGCAATCCGTACTGGGGCGACCTTTTTGCGATTAGCTCCACCTCGCGGTCTTGCGTCGCTTTGTAGCCGCCATTGTAGCACGTGTGAGGCCCTGGGCATAAAGGCCATGATGACTTGACGTCATCCCCACCTTCCTCCGGTTTGACACCGGCAGTCCCGTTAGAGTCCCCGGCATGACCCGCTGGTAACTAACGGCAAGGGTTTCGCTCGTTAAGGGACTTAACCCGACATCTCACGACACGAGCTGACGACAGCCATGCAGCACCTGTGCAAGTTTCACCCCGAAGGGCAGCCCAAACTGTTTCCAGCCGGGCATCCAAGCATGTCAAGCCCAGGTAAGGTTCTGCGCGTTGCTTCGAATTAATCCACATGCTCCACCGCTTGTGTGAGCCCCCGTCAATTCCTTTGAGTTTTAGCCTTGCGACCGTACTCCCCAGGCGGCCTACTTAACACTTTTGCTTCGGCGGTGAAAGCGTCAGAACTTCCACAGCCTAGTAGGCATCGTTTACGGCGTGGACTACCGGGGTATCTAATCCCGTTCGCTCCCCACGCTTTCGTGTCTCAGCGTCAGGACAAGCCCAGTGCACCGTCTTCACCACCGGCGTTCCTCTTGATATCTACGCATTCCACCGCTCCACCAAGAGTTCCATGCACCCCTACTTGCCTCAAGAAAGGCAGTTCGCCAAGCAATTCCCCGGTTGAGCCGGGGGATTTCACAAAGCGCTTACCTTCCCGCCTACACACTCTTTAAGCCCAGTGATACCGAACAACGCTTGCCACCTCTGTCTTACCGCGGCTGCTGGCACAGAGTTAGCCGTGACTTCCTTTGGGTTAGATCAATCCCGATTGCTCGGGACTTTCTTATCCCTGACAGTGCTTTACATTCCGAAGAACTTCCTCGCACACGCGGCGTCGCTGGGTCAGGCTTTCGCCCATTGCCCAATATTCGTTACTGCAGCCCTCCGTGGAGGTCCGGGCAGTGTCTCAGTCCCGATGTGGCGGGCCAACCTCTCAGTCCCGCTACCCGTCACCGCCTTGGTGAGCCGTTACCCCACCAACTAGCTGATAGGAGGTAGGCCGCTCCTATGCCGATAAATCTTTGGTCATCCGCCCATCGACGAATGACGTCATCCGGTATTACCGCCCCTTTCGGAAGTTCACCTTGCGGCGAACGACGCTATCCCGAAGCATAGGGTACGTTACCTACCCATTACTCACCCTTTCGCCACTAACTATCCTTTCGATTGCTCAATTAGATAGTCCGTTCGACTTGCATGTCTTAGCCACGCCGCCAGCGTTCGTTCTGAGCCAGGATCAAACCCTTCAGTTTTGTTCGTCGAATCCCCCTTTTTGCCTTCGTAAGAAAGCAGGGGGTTATCGTCGATAAAGGCTCAACACTTGGCATACGCACCGAAAGTGCTGAATTGAGAAACAACTATTCTAAGGTCCTTGCAGCAGGGCGTATCCTGCCGCAGAAGCCGCACTTTCGCTGCTTGTTAGGCTTAACTGTTAACTTGTCAAAGAGCTTTTAACGCCTTTTCGGCATAAACCGGCGGTCGAACAACAATCCAAGATTATCACCCGACCGCTTCCAATAGTAATTCTAATCCAAATATTGATATCGTCAAGAGCAGAAAACAAAAAAATGAAATTTTTTTGTCTTTTTTGTTTAGTGCTCGCCCCAAACAGTCATAAAAATAGTAAATTATCGGATACGACCGGCAAGGGCCAACGCTTCTGCCCGTGTCTGTATCATACGTTGGATTCGCAAAGAGGTTCATAGTTTCGCCCTCTCTTCAGGGGAAAAACGATTACACAGGAGAAGATTTCGCTCAAATGGTCAAGACGCAAACGATAGAAGTCGAGACGGCTGGTAATACTGATATTCACGATATTACCGGACTGGTCAGCCAAGTTGTGGCTGCATCAGGTGTTAAAGATGGCATTGTTACGCTTTTCAACGTCGGCTCAACAGGCGGAATAACGACTACCGAGTATGAGCCAGGCCTGGCCAAGCACGATATAAAGGCGGCTTTTGAGAAGATTGCACCTGAGAAGGGCCATTACGAGCACGAAAAGAAGTGGGATGACGATAATGGCCATTCGCACGTCCGGGCATCGCTTTTGGGGCCTTCGTTGACCGTGCCTGTGGTGGATGGCCGGCTTACGCTTGGCACCTGGCAGCAGATAATATTAGTCGATTTCGACACCAGGCCGAGAAAAAGAACCATTATATGCCAAATCATTGGTGAGTAGGTCAAATGGGTTGTACTGCCAAGCGCGAATATCGAATATCTAAATCCGAAACAACATCAAATGGCTTAAAACTAAAATGTGCAAAACAGACCATGTAATCTTGTTATGTTGATATTTTTGGTCATTTGGATTTTGAATTTATTTAGAGTTTCTGATTTCGTGCTTAGGATTTTTCCCGGTTTTGCCGGTAATTTCTATTGTCTTTTCACACGAAAACGACAATAATGTTATTTGTGACCGTGAAACGAGAACAGTCGGAAACACAGCAAAAAATCGAAATAAGTATGGCCTTACAAGATTTCAGATTTCGCCCTAGCAAAGCAAAGTTAGCGGTATAATCTTCAAGGTGAAAGTGGCACATTTTTCAGCTTACGAAAGAGGGAAAGAAACCTGATATTGAATAATATGGACCGTAGGGCACACATTTTGGCGACGTTGAAGGGCAAAATCGTGATACGGGAGGAGGTACCCTGATGGTCAGAGTGGCCGTCGCCAAAAGGGTTTTGCGCTGGGCGTTGGATCGCTCCGAGCTCACTGAGGATGACCTACAGGGCAAGTTCCCACAAATCCGGCAGTGGCTCACTCGCGAGAGGCACCCGACGCTCCGGCAGTTGGAATCCCTTGCGAAATCCACGCTGACACCGCTGGGCTTCTTCTTCCTCAAGGAACCGCCTGAAGAACGGTTTCCCATACCCTACTTCCGAACACTCGGTGATGAGGCATCTTACGGCCCTAGCCCTGATCTTCTTGAGACCATTCATACAATGCAACGACGGCAAGCCTGGTTGCGCGATTTCATGGCTGATCAAGGCCAGGAACCACTGACGTTTGTCCGGTCCGCGCGCCTGGATGAACCAATCGCATCGGTTGGGCAAAGAATAAGAAATGCGCTTGGCTTGGGTTTAGGATGGGCTTCCAGACAGAGGACGTGGACGGACGCTCTCAATCTCCTCCGTGAAACTATGGAGGACAAGGGGATATTAGTGGTCGTGAATGGGATCGTCGGGAACAATACCCACCGCAAGCTCGATCCAGAGGAATTTCGTGGTTTTGTCCTGATGGACGAATACGCTCCACTGGTGTTTGTCAATGGTGCTGATGGCAAGGCAGCACAGATGTTTACGGTCGCGCATGAACTGGCACACGTATTCTTTGGCAGCAGTGCTGTGTTTGACCTGCGTGAGATGTCCCCGGCAAACGACCCGACGGAACAGGCGTGTAACAGGGTTGCCGCAGAGTTCCTCGTTCCGGAACAAGAGATTCGCCGGATATGGCCTTCGATCCAGAGCAATCCGGAACGCTTCCAATCAATTGCACGAAGGTTCAAAGTCAGTGGGCTGGTCGCCGCACGCAGAGCCTTGGACCTGCGTCTGATCAGAAAGGACGAGTTCCTGAGGTTTTACCAAGAGTACCTGGACGATGAACGGCGCAGGGCTGCCCGTCGCTCGCCAGGTGGAGACTTCCACTTGAACCAGGATCTACGTGTGGGGCGGCGGTTCGCCTCGGCCGTGGTTCGGGCGGCCAAAGAAGGCAAGCTCCTTTATTCTGAAGCCTATCGGCTGACAGGGCTGTATGGAAAGACGTTCGATAGCTACGCGGCGCATCTTGGGATTGGGGGATCGTAGCGATGGAACGGTCTGTATATGTTCTTGATGCCAACGTATTCATTGAAGCCGCTCGTCATTACTATGCGTTCGATATAGCCCCCAAATTCTGGGACAGTCTGATCCTACATGCTGCTAATGGAGTGATTGAAAGCATAGACCGTATACTAGAGCCGGAACTGAACAAAGGGAAAGATGAGCTTGCCGAATGGGCAAACGGCGACTTCACTCACGCATTCCGCTCGACAAACGAACATGATGTCATTGAATCCTACGCCAGGGTTATGACGTGGGTGCAGGACCAGTCCCAGTATACCGACGCCGCCAAGGCCGAGTTCGCCAACGAGGCAGATGGCTGGCTAGTGGCTTACGCCATGGCCAAAGGGCGTATTGTCGTGACCCATGAAGTTCTGAGGCCCGATGTAAAAGCAAGAGTCCCGATACCAAACGTGTGTGAGCCATTCCAGATATGTTATATTGACACATTCGCAATGCTGCGAGAGCTGGGCGTGCGCTTTGCATAGTCGCTGCGAGTTTCTTGCCTGCGAGACAGAAATCTTGGAAATCCGTTGGAAATCTGGGGGGCGCCTTACCAATTTCTTTTTACTGGCTGGTGGCAGGATCAAGGCCAGAGGTTTTGGCGGTGTTTATTCAACGTTACTCAAAGAGGTGGGCAAATCTTGATTTCATCCATTCAAAGACCTCCTGCGCAGCCTGCCGGGCTTCGGCGGCATTTTCAATCGTCAAAGTCAATTCATCGCCAGGATAGCGAACCTCTACAGCGTAAGGATTCAACAAAGCAAGTGTCTCTCGCAGGGATTCTGCAAAGCCGTCATACTCAACAACCTTGTCCAAGATGATAAACAGGTTATGTGTTATCGGATATTCGCAGCCATGCGCGACAAGGAAACCTTTAAGCAGTTTCTCGGCGGCCTGCTGGCAATGAAAGCAAACCGTATCATAGGGAACCTTATCAGCAGCAAGATTATTGTCGGCATTTAATAAATCACTTTTCGCCTTATCGAACCATAGTTTGGCATATTCAAGCTTTTTATCCATACAGCTTTTTCCCCTCCCGTAACACGGTGGAGATAAACGAAAGCTCGAACTGGCTCTCTTTTTCAACTTCCTTGGGAGTATAAACAAGAATATCCATCGGGAAAGGATATGGCTTGAACATGAGGTGCAATTTCCGGCTGCGTTCGTGCCTGGGCAGGTCGCTTTCAGCAATCACTAGTAGGTCGACATCACTGTGCTTTCCGGGTTCGCTTCGGGCGTACGAGCCGAAGAGGATAACTGCCTCGGCATTGATTTCTTGCCCGATTTTTTTCGCGACATTTTCAATTTCATTGAAGGCAACCATAACCGGATGATAATTGTCTTTACCCGTTATTGCAACAATTTTTGTGTGCCGTTATGTGCAATGGAAAACCTTTGGGCAGGACAACGGTCTAATCTCCAGTCGCAAGTCACACCTCCGCTCTTAACCAAAAAATCCGTTACTTCCTTCGCTCTGAGGGCCTTAAATATGTAGACAAGCAAGTGCCAACAACGTCAAAACCAGAAAAACGCGAAAAGGAGTATCGACAATGAAAACGCTCATACTGACCACCACACTTCTGATACTGGCGGTCGGCCTTACCGGCTGTATCGCGATCTCAGGCCACCATCATCATGGGCACGTGAGCCACGAAGTAATTGTGGCTCACCCGCCAGATATAGTCGTTTGGTCGGCCCCACCGTCTCATCCTCACCCTGGCCGGCCTGTGCCAGGACCTTATCGTCCCGGGCCCAGGCACCCCCTGCCGTGAGTTTGACAAGACGAGGCGAAAAAGTGGCGCGCGGGTCGCGCATTAGTCGGGAAAATTAAGAACCGCGAACTGGCCATGATGCTGTCTGGCCGCCTCATCGTAAGCGCCGGCGGCGGCAACCTCATCATCGAAATAGCCGAGCGATTTGGTTTGCCCCTGTACTCTTATCCGCGCACACCACTTGTTTTTTCTTTTGTGCCAGGTCAGGCCTCCGTATTTTGAGCGGCTCTTTATGCGCTGCGATTTAGGACTGTTGCAGACGTTTTGCCAGTGTGCAGCGGGGCGAAGGTTGGCTTTGCGATTGTCCAGGCCGTTACGATTGATATGGTCAACTAAAAGTGTCTCGGGCACATTGAGGACCTGGCGGTGCATCCTGATGGTGGACTCTTTTTTGCCGTCCCAGACCTTTCGCTGGGCGTAATATGTGCTTCTTCCTTTCGTGGCGTGCCATTTATGTTTGGCCAGGCGTGGGTAGTCATCGGGGTCAACGATGGCGTATAGGCCCTGCGTGAGCGGGATGCGTCGGAAGGCGTAGCCGAAGCGCAACCGTCGGTAGCCCAGAGCGAGCCAGACGGCAGCGCGTGCCAGCCAGGCTGGGATTCTGATTCGGATCACCAGAGTCAAGATGGCATCTCCGGCGGCGGCACACTACGCGGTGCCTCCATAATGGGGCGAACCTGCGCGAATTGTGCGAAATTTGGCCTGTTTTGGAGGGCATCAGTTGAGCGTAAGTAGTTGTCTGTGGGACAGTAAAAAAATTTTTGGCAAGCAGTGATTTTTGTTCGGCGCTATCAGCGCTTTTGTGCGAAATTGCCCCCACTCAGCCGCAGTTGAGATTCGAATTTCGCGGTGTCACGCCGTTGTGGTACTTTGAGGTTTTTTCTTGCCTTTGCGGTAATCGTTTCGATAATACTGCCGGCAGACAGATAAATACGGGCGACCGCATGGCGCAAGAAGAACAAATACTGGTTGTCGAGCGAAAAGTCCTGGAACAGATAGGGATGTTTCAGGGAATGGCCTTTGATGTGGAGCGGTATCTGAGCAAGATATTTGTTCAGGGCGTTCCGCGTTTTATGCCCAGGTCGCAGGCGGAAAAAGACCCCACTCATAAGCAGCTCATTCCGTACGTGATTATGGCTTGCGGCGGAAAGTATCTTAGCTACGTCAGGGGAAGGCGAGCGGGGGAGGCCCGGCTTACGGGACTGAGGTCCATCGGCATAGGAGGGCATATAAATCCCCGTGATGACATGCCCTTATTTCATGCCGACTTTTATCAAACCTACGTTGCCGCTGTTGAGCGCGAAGTGGCGGAGGAAGTGTCCGTGGGTGCCCACCACAGCGACCGAATTGTTGCCCTACTGAATGACGACTCCAACGACGTTGGGCGTGTCCATCTGGGCATCGTGCACTATTGGAATCTGGATGCCCCGAAGGTTGCCAAGCGCGAGCAGATGATTAGCCAGATGGCCTTTATGAGTTCTGCCGAGTTGCAGGAGGTTCGGGACACTCTGGAGACGTGGTCGCAGTTGTGCCTGGATAATCTCGCAGAGATGGATAAAATTGCGGAATCTTAGCTACACTTTGCGAGTGTTGGATCGGGCTTCACCGGTCCTACAAGATTTTTTCTGTCAACCGATGAGATATGGCGGACGTCATTACTAATAAATGCGTAACCCAAACGCGAATGAAAGGGCAATATTATGAACTGTGTGAACTACCTAAAAATCGCGGCTATCGTTTTTCTGTTTGCGGCCTGTTCCGCGCTGGCGGAGCCATCCCTCACGATCTACAACCAGGATTTTGCAGTTGTGCGTGACAGCCTGAACCTCAATCTGGTGCAGGGAACCAATGAGGTCCGCGTCACAGACATCACGGCGCATTTGGAGCCTGACTCCGTGATTCTGCGCGATCCCAAAGGCAAACAAGCCATACAAATTCTCGAACAGAACTACCGGGCTGACCCTGTCTCCGAAGGATTGCTCCTGTCGCTGTACGAAGGAAAGGAGATCGAATTCCTGGTCACTAATGCGCAAGGCGAAGAGAAAATCGTCCGCGGCAAAATCATCCGAAGTGGTTACGTGCCTCATCAATCGGGCATAAGCCGATATGGGCAGCAGTACGAGGCGCGCCAGATGCGGTACGCGACAGGTGCGACCGGCCAGCCTATCATAGAAGTGGACAAGAAGCTGCGGTTCAGCCTGCCCGGCAGACCGCTTTTCCCGTCACTTACCGATGATACGATCCTGAAGCCTACGATTTATTGGCTGCTCCAGGCCGACAAGAAGGCAAGGTTTGACGCGGAGCTATCTTATATCACTGGCGGCATGAGCTGGGAGGCCGACTACAGCATGCTCGCCCAGGAAAAGGGCGATACAATCCAGGTCATTGGCTGGGTGACAATGGACAATCAAAGCGGCAAAACCTTCAATAACGCGCGAATCAAACTGATGGCCGGCGACGTCAGCAAAATCCAGCAGCCAGACCGTGCCCGCGCTTTTGCCCTTGATGAGTCAATGTATGCTGGGGTTGCAGGCAAGGGACCGCCCGTGACGGAAAAGGCGTTTGAGGATTATCATCTTTACACGTTGGAGCGGCCAACGACTCTGCACGATCGTGAAACCAAGCAGGTCGAGTTTCTACGCGCGGAAGGGGTGAAAACCGAACGGCTATATGTCTATGATGGCGTCAAGATCGATTCTGCTCGCTTCCGCAACTATCAGCCAGAATATATCCGGCAGGAACGGGACTACGGTACGCAGTGCAATCCCAAGGTGTGGGTTATGAGGGAATTCAAGAATTCGCAAGAGAACCATCTGGGCATCCCTCTGCCGCGAGGGCTTGTGCGATTCTATAGGCAGGATGAGGATGGGCAATTAGAGTTCACCGGCGAGAATTTCATCGACCACACCCCACGCGACGAGACCGTCCGTGTTTATACGGGCAACGCCTTCGACCTGGTCGGTGAAAGGCGGCGAACTGATTACAAGATTGATACAGCGCGTAACTGGCTGGATGAATCGTTTGAAATAAAGGTCCGCAATCGCAAGGAGAAAGACGCGGTGGAGGTCAGAGTGGTCGAGCATCTGTATCGATGGCTGAGCTGGGAGATTGTAGAGAAGTCGGACAGCTTCGTGAAGACTGAGAGCCAGACCGTTGAATTTCGCGTCAATATCCCCGCAGGAAAGGAGAAAGTCATTACTTATAAGGTGCATTACACCTGGTAAAGAGATGCTGCCTGAGCAGGGGTCATCACTTTTGTCTTGTCTGGGTTTGAAGTTTCTTTAGCCGGCTGGTTCCCTCTTGCCAATATGCAAGTCGCTGCTCAAATGACTTTCCCTCAAGCTGTTTACGGACCGACTCTGCCCCGCGTCTTTTCATTTGCACGCAGTCAAACGTCTTGGTCTTCATATTCGACCACCTCCAGAGGAGAATAAATAGCAATCTCCCTGTAGCCATGCAGGGTGTTGACCGCATTGTACATAGGAATCTTGTGAAAATTCACAATATGCTTGAAGTTCCAGCTCACAATCAGCGACGCTTCTGAAAGAGTTGCCAGTGCCACATGCAGAGCATCTGTAGACTGTTTCTCCGGCAGAATTCCCGCATCTGTGTAGGCTTGTTGCAGCTTCAGGGTTTCGGCTGTGATCTCGGCAATATCCGCGATCGGCAAGATGTCGAAAAATAGTTCTTGCACGCTTTTGGGTCCAGCCTGGATTTCTTGCCTGACCAGTTCGGACGTCACTAAGGCAAATTTTGCCTTTCTGACAGCCTTAAAGAAGGCCTTGCTGGGTCTTTCGAATTCCTCATCGAACACGCCACCGAAAACGGACGTGTCGGCGTATATTCTTATGGCTCTCTCGAAGGGCATAGACTCACTATGATCATAGCGGCCTGGTTGCCTTTATGCAAACAAAAAAAGCCTCTGAGCAGGGCTTGACCGGCGGGGCGGAAAAGCGTAGTATGCGGCGATGTCTTAGCAAGAACTATGAAGAGCCTTTTCAAAGACCTGCTATCGCTTGGCCTGGAGGCCAATTTGGAGCGGCTGAATCCGTGGTGGCGCGGTTTGCCGCAGCCGAAGTTGCCGCCTGTACGGCGATGGGCCTTCCCTATCGCAATGCAAAGACTCCAAAGCGGATTGACAAAAATCACTGTCTTGAGAGGGCCACGCCAGATCGGAAAGAGTACGTTAATCCGGCAAATGATAGAGACTATGTTGAAGGAGGGGGTCCCCGCAAAGTGCATTTTTCTTGTGCAGTTTGATGAGCTGCCGGGATTGCTTGAAGTTGAAGAACCGGTTCTTCGCCTTGCCGACTGGTTTGAAAAGCGCATTCTGGGCAAAACCTTCAACGAGGCGGCAAGAGGAGGCCAAGCAGCTTATGTTTTCCTGGACGAGGTTCAGAATCTCGATAACTGGGCGCCGCAATTGAAGTTCCTGGTAGATAGCAGTGATGTGCGGGTGATGGTTACAGGTAGTTCCGCCCTGAGGATCGAGCAGGGTCGGGACAGCCTTGCCGGGCGGATTAGCGACTTGGAGATGGGGCCCTTATTTCTGAGGGAGATACTCGAAATCCGCAGGGAAGGCACGCTGGAAGGGCATTTGCGTTTCAATGGCTTGTCCGCGTTGAAGGAAAAAGAGTTCTGGCTGAGCCTAAGAGAGTACGGACAAAAGCGTCGTGAACTGAGAGATCAGGCTTTTGCCGCTTTCTCACAGCGCGGAGCGTACCCTGTTGCTCACGAGAAGACCGACATACCATGGGAAGAGCTTGCGAACCATTTGACCGAGACCGTTATCCGAAGGGCCATTCAGCATGATTTGCGGAGCGGGCCAAAGGGCAGAAAAAGAGATGAGCACCTGCTGGAAGAGGTTTTTCGCCTGGCGTGTCGGTATATCGGGCAGTCGCCTCGACAGAGCCTGTATCTAGATGAAATCAAACGGGCGATGAACGCTAACATCGGATGGCAGCGCATATTGACGTATCTGAAATTTCTGGATGGCACACTTCTTGTCCGATTAATCGAGCCGCTGGAGCTGCGGTTGAAGCGTGCTCGGGGGCCGTCAAAACTGTGTCTGTGCGACCATACGCTTCGAGCGGCATGGTTGCAGGAGGTTATTCCGCTGGATGAGAAGGGCCTGGAGGAGCTCCCGCATCTGAGGGACTTAGCCGGGCATATTGCTGAAAGCGCGGTGGGCTATTTCTTCAGGTCCCTGACTGATCTGAATGTTGCCCACTTTCCTGAACGCGCGGCCGAGCCAGAAGTGGATTTTGTGCTGACTATCGGTGAACAGCGCATCCCGATCGAGGTGAAATACCGTTCACACATAACCTGGCAAGACACACGCGGGCTGCGAAGCTTCATCGAGAAGAGTGTGTACAACGCGCCTTTTGGTGTTTTAGTGACCCAGAGAGACGATGTTGCCACTGATGACCCACGAATAGTAAGTATTCCGTTGGCGTCACTGCTGCTTATGCGTTGACGCGCCGGGCGAAAGAGCGTAGTATTGTTATTCGTATGAATATTATCGGGCGGAAAAATGCGTTGGTCCTGGCGATCCTATCCGGCTCTTGCCTGATAGCCGGCTGCGGCAGAGCCGGCGTCGGTAAGGCAAAAGGACTTGCACCTGCGAAAGACCTCGGCACTACTATCGGGTCACTAACAAAAGTAGTGACGCCCGAATCGATCCCGGTCGAAGGGTATGGACTGGTAGCCGGACTGAGTGGGACAGGTTCGGCTGAATGTCCGCCCCAGATTAGAGCTTATCTTGTGCGATACATTCAAACGCAATTGCCTAAGAGCGGCGTAAACGTTGAAAAGCTCATTAGCAGTACTGATACGGCGGTCGTACAGATAGAAGCAGTAATGCCGGGGATAGCCTGGAAGAACCAGTACTTCGATGTGAAGATAACTGCCTTGCCAGGCACGCGAACAACCTCGTTGGAACATGGCTGGCTCTACACTGCTGAACTGAAGCCTAAAGGAACTTTCGGCATAACTACAAGAGTTCCGGCAAACGCAGAAGGGCCGGTCTTTATAGATAAGATCGGCGATGGCGAGGCTGATAAGAGGGTCGCCTACGTTTTGGCCGGCGGCAAAGTCCTTGATGACCAGAGGCTAAGCCTGGGGCTTGGCCGGCCTGACTTTCGAACCGCCAGCGCCATCCGCAATCGTTTGAACGAGCGTTTTGGCCCTGGCACAGCCGAGGCAGTTTCGGCTGCTCGGATCGAATTGACGATGCCGGCTAAATACAGAGGACAAGAGCAGAGATTCTTCGCGATACTCAGGGCGATGTACCTTGTTCAGACGCCGGAAATCACTAAAGAAAGAATAATGACGTTTGCTAAGGAGCTTGCAGTTTCTCAGGATAAGCAGGCCAGCGAGGTCGCTCTTGAGGCGATAGGCACTGCAAGCATCGATAAGCTGGGCGTATTGCTGGGCTCGGCCAACGAAGAAGTAAGGCTTCGCGCCGCCAGATGTATGCTCAATCTGGGCGGCAATCAGGGCATAGAGACGCTCAGGCAGATTGCCACGGATAAGAATTCCGCATATCGGCTGGAGGCGTTGCGAGCGGTAGCTGTCCAGGCGGGGCGGGACGATGCGGCCGGCATATTCCGCAGGCTGCTGCTCGACAGCGATTTTAACGTCAAGCTGGCGGCATACGAGCAATTGCGGGAGCTGGACGACCGAGCCTTGACGCGAGAGCTCATCGGGCGTAGTTTCTTTCTGGAACAAATCGCACAGAGTAGAGAGAAGGTGATCTTTGTCTCCCGCAGCGGGCAGCCGCGAGTCGTGCTATTTGGCGCTCCAATATTGTGTCACGACAATATTTTTGTGCAATCAGCCGACGGCGGCATAATACTGAACGCCCCGGCTGGGCAAAAATATGTTTCACTAATCCGCAAGCATCCCAAACGACCGGGCGTAATAGCGCAGGTGAAAAGCTCGTTTGAGCTTGCCGATATTATTCGAGCACTCTGTGAGGAGCCTTCAAGCAAAGCTGAGTCTGCCGGGGACGGACGCGCTTTAGGGGTTTCATACTCCGACGTTATAGCCATTTTGAAGCAGATGTGCGAGAAGGGTGCTGTAGAAGCCCAGTTTCGCCCCGGACCCTTGCCGAAAGTCGGATAATTGTCAAGAAATCGCAAACCGTTGGCCGACAATAATAGTGCCCGAACAGGGTATAGTATTTAGCCCCGCAATTTATTGCGGGGTTCACGGCGATCAACATAGGGTGAGAAATGAGACTGGAAAAAATCGTTCTTGATGGATTCAAAAGCTTCGCGGACAAAACGGAATTTGCCTTCGATTCCTCCATAACCGGCATTGTCGGACCCAACGGCTGCGGCAAGAGCAATATCGTCGATGCGGTAAAGTGGGTCCTCGGAGAACAGAGCCTTAAGAGCCTGCGCAGCGACCAAATGGCTGACGTAATATTTGGCGGAAGCGGCAGCAGAAAACCGCTTGGCACCGCTGAGGTGAGCCTGTTAATCTCCAACCGCGACGGGAGCGGAGCGGGCCGGCTGCCGATCGATGCCGAGCAAGTACAGATAGCCCGAAGAGTCTACAAAAGCGGAGAAAGCGACTACCGGATAAATGGCAAAATATGCCGGCTGAAAGATATTCGAGAACTGTTCATGGATACCGGTGTGGGCACCAAAGCCTACTCGATTATCGAACAAGGACAGGTTGAACAGTTGGTCAGCGCATCGAAAACAGATAGAAGGGTGGTCTTTGAGGAAGCAGCCGGCATAAGCAAGTACAGAGTGCACAAGAAAGAAGCCCTTCGCAAGCTGGAACGTACGGAACAGAATCTGCTGCGCCTGGCAGATATATTGGGCGAGGTCCAGAAGCAGTTGCGAAGCGTCAAACTCCAGGCGGGTAAGGCAAGAAGTTATCTGCAATACGTTCAAAGGCTTAAAGAACTGCAGGTCACCTATTCGCTGGTTGAATACGCCCAGAATGATGCCGAGCTGAAGGAGAAGAATAGTGCTCTTGCCAAGCTCCAGGAGCAACTGGCGCAGGTGACTGCCGAGCTAACCAGCAACGATGCCTTGATGAGTAAGCTCGGCGAAGACAGGATCGAGGCGGAGCACAGGTTAAGCCGCATCGACAATTCGCTTGTTTCCATCCAGAGTAAGATTGACCAGCAGTTGCAGCGGATCGATTTCTTGCGAACAAGGATCGAGGAGCTGGGGCAGAGAAAGGCAAACGCGGGCCGGCGCATCGAAGACCTGCAAGGGCAAGAAAACGTCCTGGCAGAAGATTTGTCTGCGAAAAGGTCTCAGTTGGATAATTGTGAGAGCGGCCTAAAAGAGAAAAGCCAGGCTGCCGACCAGGTGCAGGAGGCCTTACGCGAAATAGGCCAGCGGGGTCTGTCGCTCGAAACGGAACTGGAAGATAACAAATCGGGCATTATTGACATAGTCAGACGAACCGCGCAATTGCACAATGAAATTCAGAGCATATCTATCTACCGGAATAACTTGGCTGCTCAGAAGGGTCGACTTGCCGGCCGAGCTGAAAATGCCAACGCTGAGCTTGAAAAACTACTTACCGAAAAGGCGCAGTACAACGCCCGCTTGGATGATATCGAAAAGGTGCTGAGCGAACTGCAAAGCAGCCTTGAATCGAAGCGTACCGAGGGCGAGCAGTTCGACACGGCCATCGCGGCAGATAGCAAGCAGCTATCCGACAGCAAGCAAGCAAGAAGCGAACTGACCGGCGAACTAACCGTCTTAGCTGATATGGAGAAAAGATACGAGGGCTTAAGCGCCGGCGCTAAAGCCATCCTGCAGAAGCGGCTAACCGAAAGCGGCGACCCCGGCTATATCGAAGGAATACTGGCAGAGGTTATCGCAACAGACTGTGAGTATGCTAGTGCCGTTGAAGCAGCACTCCAGGGCAAAACCGATGCCGTCGTAATTAGTAGCGCTGCAAAACTGCTGGCTGACTCCAGGCTGACCTCCGAGCTCGATGGCAGAGTGACTTTTGTTTGCAACTATAATGTGGTAGAGCCGTTTGAGGAGGTGAAAGATTTCTCCAACCTGCCTTGTGTCAAGGGCAGGGTCATCGACCTGGTCAGATACGACAGCAAGTATGCGCCGCTCGTCTGGAAATTGCTGGGCAAAACAATACTCGTTGACGCGGTTGATGCGGCTCTAGCCCTAGCGAAGAATACGCCTGGCGGTTACCGCTTTGTCACCTTAAAAGGCGAACTCGTCAGCGAGGATGGGACAATCGTACTCGGCCCGTTGGGTAGGGCAGCCGGTCTAATATCGCGCAAAAGCAGATTGCGCCAGTTGCAGGAAATCATCGACAATATCAACTTCGAGATCGGATCGCTCGAACACCAGATTGGGCAGAACAACCAGGCAAAAGCGCATCTGGAGAAATTGTGCAAGGACTTGCGAACGGCGGTCTACGAAGCCAGTACGGAAAAAATGCAGGCGACTTCGAAGCTGGCCGTCATCGAACAAGGCATAAAACAGCTCAGCCAGGAGCAGCCTCTGATAGCGGGCGAAATCGGTCTATTGGAAGAACAGATAGCCCAGTCCGTACAGAAAGAGTACGACTCCAAGCAGAAGCTGCAGGAGCTGGAAGCGGTGAACCAGCAGCGCACGGCACGAATAAAGGAGCTTGAGGCAAAATACGCCGAGGCAAAAACGCAGCAGCAATCACAGACGGAGCTGCTTACCGATTTGAAGGTTGCTATAGGCCAGACCACCGAGCAGGCCAAATCGCTCAAGCAGATAATCGTCAGTCTGGAGGGCCAGATGCAGGCAAACCGGACGGCTGCCGAGGCGGCCCAGCAGGAAATTCTACATTCTACATCCGAAATTCAAAATTTGTCGCGGGATATTCTTAACTGCGAATCGGCGGTGTCCGAGCTGTTTGTCCAGAAAGAACAGGGTCAGAAAAGCAGCAGACTGCTGTACGAAGAAATAGAAAGACTCACCGAGGAGCAAAAACGAATCGAAGAGGTTGTTCGCCTCAAGGGCGCCGAGAAAACTCAGATTGACCAGCAAGTCGGCCAGTTTAAGATAGAACTGAGCCAAGTGGAGTTGAAAAGACAAAACCTGGTCGAAAAGGTCCAGCAAGAGCTGCAGATTGATTTAGCAGAAGCCTACAAAAACTATACAGGCCAGCAAGTGGATTGGGACAAGATAAGGGAGGAAATAGGCGACCTGCGCGGCAAAATCGAGCGGCTGGGCAACGTCAACGTTGACGCAATCGCCGAGCAGGAAGGTCTTGAGAAACGCCACGAATTTCTGAGCACTCAGGTCGAAGACCTTAATAAGAGTAAAGCCCAACTGCAGCAACTGATAGGCCGGCTCAATAAAAATAGCAGAGAAAAATTCAGCCAGACTTTTGAGCAAATCCGCGTCCATTTTCAGCAGATTTTCCGCAAGCTGTTCGGCGGCGGCAGGGCCGACATCGTGCTGGAGGACTCGGAGGACATCCTCGAAGCGGGCATAGAAGTCATCGCCCGGCCGCCCGGCAAAGAAACCAGAACCATCTCGCTTCTCAGCGGCGGCGAAAAGTCGATGACGGCAATCGCACTACTTTTTGCCATCTTTAAGACGAAGCCCTCGCCGTTCTGCTTCCTCGATGAGATTGACGCGGCGCTGGACGAGGCAAATAATGAGCGATTCAATCTGCTGCTGCGGGAGTTTGTCAAGGATTCGCAGTTCATCATAATCACTCATTCCAAGCGGACCATGAGCATCGCAGAGGAGCTGTTCGGCATAACGATGCAGACGCAAGGCGTGAGCAAGAAGATAAGCGTCCGTTTCGATCAGTACGAGGCGGAACCAGAAACCGCCGCCGTAGCATAATCGCGCCGCGGCGCGTGTAGCACAGAGAATCTTAGCGTCTCATCCGCAAAAGGATTGTGCCCAAGCCAAGCAATAGAAGCGTTGCCGGTTCGGGAATTGTGGCTATCCAGGCTTCGGTAAAGCCATTGGGATTTTTTCCGTAGCCAACGATGTTCAGACCATCAGCGGATATTCCAGTTGCACTTTCTAATGTCCAGCCGGTCAGGTCCAGACCATAACTTCTTTCGAGTACATCCTTGAGACTGCGCATACCATTAGTCTGGTCCCAGATGAACGCCTCTATTTCCCCGCCGGTTGAGGTGCTGCCGAAACCGACCACAACCGACCCATCGGCCGAGATGGCTTCAGCGCCGCTACGGAAACGCCCGCCCGGCAAATCGCCCAATCCGGTCATCACGCCGTTTTCCCAGTGGAATGCTTCGTCGCCCTGAGCTGACCACCCCCAGCCCACTACGACAGACCCATCTGCCGAGACGCCAATCGCAGAGCTGTGGAAGGACCCGCCAGGCAGGTCACCCAAACCGGTCATCACACCGTTTTCCCAGCGGAACGCTTCAAAGCCGGATGCGGAATCGCTGAAACCCACTACAACCGACCCATCAGCCGAAATGCCGTTGGCGCCACTTTCAATGTCCCCACCGGGTAGATCACCCAGCTCCTGCATTCCACCTGCCTCTGTCCAGCGGAATGCTCGGAAAGGACGATTATAATCAGTCCATCCCACTACCACTGAGCCATCGGCTGAGACATCGTAAGCCCAGCAACCACCCAGGCCAACCATTCTAGTTGATGCAGTCCAACGAAATGCTTGCCCAATTCCAATTGGGTCACCTAGAGTTGCCGCGCCCACTACTACTGACCCATCGGCAGAGGTGGCGTACGCGATGCTGGTTTCCCAACTCGGCAGATCGCAGAGGCCCACCATACCGCCTGATTCTGTCCAGCGGAAAGCCTCATAGCCCTTGGCACCCATACTGGAACCTACCACAACCACTCCATCAGATGAGATACCTTCGGCTGTGCTATAGAAGATCTCGCCGGGCAGATCGCCTACACCTTGGAAACTGACTGTGTGGCCAAGGGTGGTTAATGGCACAGAACCCAACGACAAAACCATCATTGCCAGCACTTGAGTTGACCGCTTTCTCATCATTTTCTCCCGCCAACATAATCCCCAGCGTGTGCAGTTTTATTAAATCTAATTATATCTATTTTTTTGGGCTGAAGTCAAGCAAAAGCCAGATTAATCCGTGTGAAATACAACAAATTGTAACATTAACCCGTCTTATAAATTGAGCAGAGGATAACCGTGGAACAGCGCTTCAAGATAGAAACTGATGGGCTGACGCGGTCATGGATGCGGCGCGACCAGAGGATTCTGCGCGACTATCTGGTGCAGGATGTCGAAAACCCTCGCATCAACATTCAGAGCATCCTGACGCGACACTTTCTTATCGAATGTCTGTTCGGCCACAAATTCTCGCCCTTGATGGAGCAGGAGTTACGTTTCGCTCTGGTTGTGAACTGGCTGCTGAAGCTGCTGAAGGCGCGCATCAATTCGTGGCAATTGCATGGGCTTCTGGATGGACTGCTCCAGGGGCGGCGCGAATTCGAAGGGCTGGAGATACCGCCGTTTCTTTCGCAGACATTTGCCGGCCTGTCACTGCCAAACTACATCTGCGATTTGCTTAGCCGGGCCGCGGTTGAGACTGCTGACGTGCCCATCCCTGAGCATCTTATGAACACATTTGGAGCCGTCTGGCAAAAACTGCTGCGGCGCGAACAGCCTGGCGACATTTCTGTGTTAGAACCCGCTTGCGGCTCTGCAAACGATTACCGCTTCATCGACTCCTACGGCATTGCTCGGCTGCTGAACTATCAGGGATTTGACCTGTGCGAAAAGAATATTGGCAACGCCCGAGGGATGTTCCCGCAGACGTTCTTCACGGTCGGCAACGTGCTTGAAATCGACACGCCGGATGAAGCCTTCGATTACTGTTTCGTACACGATCTGTTTGAACATCTGTCGGTCGAGGCAATGGAACTGGCAATCTCAGAAATCTGCCGTGTCACGCGGCAAGCCGTCTGTATCGGATTCTTCAACATGCAGGTGGGCGATGAGTATAGCGTCAAAACCGTCGGCAGCTATCACTGGAACAGACTGAGCCTGGCGAGAACCAAGGCTCTATTCCAGAAGCACGCCCGTCATACATCAGGCGGGCGCACGGCGATTATTGATGCTATTCACATCGACGCGTTTCTTATGTCGCGGTTCGGCTACAGTGGCTATCACAATAAGGGCGCCTACACTCTCATTGTCAGGTTGTGACAGTCTTGGTGGCCAAGCCCCATCTCAGGACAGACCGAAAACCGCCCTCGTGGCGCGATTTCACGTTGCCTCATAGATGTCTCGTGGCAGGCAGCGCCTAACGACACGCGTTCTAGTCCCATCGTGGAATATTGAGCATAGCGCCGCGGCAGTCGAGACCCTGGGTGGCCTTTTATTCTTGAGTTGTTCGCTCGAAAAAGTATGCCCCCTCGGCCTTGCTCGGGTAGGGCCTGAGCAGATTCTTTTGTATTATCTGGACCGAGGCAGTCTACTATTTGTCATGTCGAGCGGAGCGTCAGCGCAGTCGAGACATCCGGCCGCGGACGCTATGCGCCTCTAATGTGCGCGTGGATTTCTCCGCTCCAGCCCGCCGCTGGCGGGCTTCCGGTCGAAATGACAATAAGACAGCGCAGTACGGCATGGCTCCAGTCGGAGTGACGGACCCACACTTATCAGTCGAGCCCATTCGGCTGCGCTCAAACTGGACTTCGTCGAGGGGGCTCGCGACGCCAACGACGAAGGGCATGGTCATTGAAACGTGTGGTGGGGCTTGCCCGGCCAATTTCTCTTGCTGGCCAGCAGAATTCACCATTGAAAGCCGCTGCGCTTGTTGTTACAATCCGGCCTCGTCTCAGCAGAGAAGACAGACGACAGAAGACAGACTTCTGAATTCTGAGGAAGCAATGGCAGAAAAACTTGACAGGCACGTATTGAAGAACGGCATGGTTCTTCTCGGCGAGCAGATGGAGGCCGTCGAGTCGGTGGCGTTTGGTTTTATGCTGCCGGCTGGGGCGGCACGGCTTCCCGAAGGCTGCTGCGGGGCTGCGAATGTTATCGCCGATTGGATTCTTAGAGGCGCCGCAGATAAAGATAACAGGCAGCTCGGCGACGCCCTTGATGGCCTCGGCCTGCATCGGGCCGAGTCGGTCAGCACCTCACATATAACTATCGGTGCGGCCTTGGAGGCCACAAACTTAGCCAAAGCATTGCAGTTGTACGCCGACATCATACTTACGGCACACTTGAAAGACGAGCAGTTTGAATTTGCCAGGCAATTGGCGGTCGACAGGGTTCGCGCTCTGGATGATGAGCCGCGGCAAAAGGTCATGCTCAAACTGCAGGAAAAGTTTTATGCACCGCCTTTAGGCCGCAGTACCATCGGAACGATTGACCAGTTGCAGGCCTTGACGCCCGCCAAGACTCGTCAGCTTGTGAAGGACCACTTCAATCTGTCGCGGACAATTTTTGCAGTTGCGGGCAAATACGACTTCCATGCCATTTGTGGGCAAATGGAAGACTTAATACAGAATACGGAATACAGGATACAGAATACGGAATTTAGAACTCAAAACTCAAAACTTAGAACTCAAAACTCAAGATATACGCATATCGACAGCGATTCTGCGCAGGTGCATATCGGCCTGATGACCGAGACGGTTAGCCCGGGCGACGACCACTATTACGACGCCCGCGTTGCGGTGTCGGTCCTCTCAGGGGGAATGAGTGCCAGATTGTTCACCGAGGTAAGGGAGAAACGCGGCCTGTGCTACGCGGTCGGAGCGCACTATCAGGCCCTGAAAGAGGCTGCGGGCATAATGTGCTACGCGGGCACAACGCCGGAAAAAGCCCAGCAGACGCTCGATGTGATCATAGGCGAGTTTAATCGCCTCAGCGAAGGGATAAGTCAGGAAGAGCTTGACCGAGCCAAAGCCGGACTAAAAAGCTCTTTGATTCTGCACAGTGAATCCTCCAGCAGCCGAGCCGGCGGAATCGCCGCCGACTACTATATGCTGGGCAGAGTCCGCAGCCTGGACGAAATCAAAAATAGAATTGAGCAAACCACCGTTGACTCGGTTCTGGACTTTTTGAGGGGGAAAAAGTTCGGCGATTTTACAGTGGTGACAATTGGCCCCAAAGAAGTGGATGTTTAACCACGGATTACACGGATTACACTGTTGAGGCGCGGCCGAAACGTTCGGCATGCGGGCGGATTCTTCGCTCCGCTCAGAACGGCGTCTGTGAAATCTTTGGTTAGGTGAGTGCAGTATGGAATTTAAGAGCGAGAAATTAGCCAACGGCTTAGATATAATCGCGGAGGTCAACAAATGTGCCAAGTCCACTGCGGTTGGCTTTTTCGTAAAGGCCGGCTCGCGTGACGAGACCGAGCAGGTTAGCGGGGTGTCACACTTCTTAGAGCACATGCTGTTCAAAGGCACGGAACGACTAAATGCGTTTGAAGTCAACGAGGCCTTCGATAGAACAGGCGCCGATTTCAACGCCAGTACGAGCGAGGAAAATACCGTTTTTTACGCCGCTGTCCTTCCAGAATATCTGGCAGAGGTAACAAAGTTGTGGATAGAGCTAATGAGACCAGCTCTTAGAGACGAGGATTTTGGTCTGGAGAAGAATGTAATCAAAGAAGAAATTGCGATGCACAAGGATACGCCCAGCTTCGATGTCGTGGATAGGTGTAGAAAGCTGCACTTCGGGCAGCACCCTTGCGGAAATAGCGTTCTGGGCAGCGAGGAAAGTATAGATAGTCTGGCATCGCAGCAGATGCGGGACTATTTTCTAGGGCGTTACGCACCCAACAACATGGTCTTTGCCTGCGCAGGCAACTTCGACTGGGGCGAAATTTGTTCAACCGTGGCGGCAGCCTGCGGTAACTGGCAAAAGCAAAACGTCACCAGGGCACTTGATGGCTGCCTGGGCAGCAAACAGAAGCAGAGAATCCAGAAGGCAAACCTGTCTCGTGAGCATATATGCCTGATGAGTCCGAGCGTGTCCGCTCAGGACGCAGGGAGATTCGCCGCCGATCTTCTGGCAATTATCATCGGCGATAGTGTCGGCTCGCGATTTTACTGGGAGCTGGTCGACACGGCTCTTGCCGAAACCGCAGAGATGCAGTTCGGGCCAATGGATGGCACAGGCGTGTTTTGTACCTATATCAGGTGCAGCCCCGGCGATGTCACAAAGGTGCTCGATATTGTCAGGGGCATTTTTGAAAGTCTCTCCAGGACCGGCGTAACCGAAGAAGAATTGAGCAAGGCCAAAAACAAGGTCTTGAGCGCACTCGTTATCAAAAATGAGCTGCCGATGGGCCGGCTGGTCGACCTGGGTTTTAACTGGACATATTTGCAGCAGTATCGCACCATCGAGGAGGACATTACGGCAGTTAAAGCGGTTGGCACCGATGATATTGGTGTCCTGATAAGACAGTTCAATCCCGGCGATTTTACACAACTATCTATTGGGCCTGCAGAACCGGCTTAACATGCTTGCGGAGCAGTTCAACGACGTCCTTGTGCCCCCGGCGCGCGGCCTCGTCCATCGGCGTATGGTCGCGGCCGTTTCTTGCTTCCGCATCGGCACCATTGGCCAGCAGCAATTCCACCACGTCTTTCTGGCCTCGAAGGGCCGCGCTGTGCAGCGGTGTGTCCCCATCGGCATCTCTCGCATTGACATTGGCTCCGTGTGCCAGGAGCAGTGCCGCCACATCCTTGTGGCCGCGGGTTGCGCAGTGCAGTGGCGTCGTCCCACGCGCCCTCTTCGCGTTGACGTCGGCGCCATGAGCAATAAGAAATGACGCCATCTCCATATCACCCTGACGTGCGGCACAGTGCAACGCTGTATCATCAAAAGCATCCTTTGCATTGATATCGGCGCCCCTGTCCAAGAGAATCCCAGCGAGTTCTCTCTCACCTAAACGGATCGTTTCGTGCAGAATGGTGTCGCCGAAGCCGCTCCGCACGTTGACATCTGCGCCGCTGGCAATCAGTAGGGCGAGGACCTTTCTCTGTCGCCGGGAAAACCCTTTATACGATGGCATATCGTCATTATCGCACTCCACACTGTCATCGTGGTAATTAGGCCACACCGCTGGGTGGTCGAACCACAGGTAGTGCTGGAAGAGCGTTTGCAACGGTGTCCTACCATACATGTCCTTTGCATTTATGTCGGCGTCGTTAGCTACGAGGAGTCCAGCCACGTTCACATCCGCATAATGAAGTGGAGTCTGGCCCTCCTCGGCTTTGGCATTAACATCAGCGCCGCTTTTAATTAGGAGTTCAGCAACATCTTTATGACCTTCTTCAGATGCGATGTGCAGAGGTGTTCTGTCACCGCCGTACGTTGCATGGATATCTGCACCTGCGGCAATCAGCAGTTCAGCCACTTTCCGGTGGCCAAATTTAGCTGCGATATGGAAGGGCGTATTCTGAAGGAACTCGTCCCTCGCGTTGAGGTCAGCCCCTTTGCGGATAAGCAGTTCGGCCACATCCGCTGCCTCCTCCTGCGCCGCGATATGCAAGGGCGTGCGACCATCTTCGTCCCGCGCGTTGACATCAATCCCACTCTCGATAAGGCCGCTGACCTTTTCAGGGTCTCCGATGTATGTGGCCAGGTGAATTGTGACTTCAGCGCCTGAGGCAACAAGTACCTGAGCGATCTCTTTGTGGTTCAGGCTCATGGCGAAGGTTGCGGGTGTCCAACCGTGGGCGTCTGTGTAATTTACCTTGGCACCATTGCTGATAAGGAATTGAACCATGTCCTTGTGATCGCCTTCGATTGCCCCGTCCAGTGGTGCGTGGCCGTTCAAGTTCTTTGCGTTGACGTCCGCTCCGTTGGCCAGAAGTAGCTTCACTAACTCCTCACGGCCTGCCGTAGCCGCGAAGTGCAGCGGCGTATCGCCGCGAGGGGTCCTTGCGTTTATGTCGGCGCCTCTGACAACAAGTAGTTCCGCCACATCCGCGTATCCCTGGGAGGAGGCCGAGTGCAGAGGTGTCCAGCCAGACACGTCGATTGCGTTAAGATCGGCACCAGCAACGACGAGTAGTTCCACTACCTCCCTGTGGTTGTGTGCAGCCGCGCAGTACAGTGGCGGCCTGCCGACCCAGTCCTTTGCATTGACATCCGCACCGGATTCAATGAGTGTCCGGACCTTCTCGATGTCGCCTGCCTCGGCAGCCAGGTGGAGGGGTGTCTCGTTACTTTCTGGCGGTTTCTTTTTGCATCCGACGGCAAGAAGCATGGCCGCCAGAAATAAGCAGAGTCTGTTGCTTTTCAAATTTTGTTCCCTCCAAAGCATACACGATTGATCTTCTTTTATTATAAGGCACAGAAGACCGCAAACGTAACACATAGAGGGTTCACAATCCGCTTCTGCCGCCAATATTATGGTCGAAATTGTCGAAAAGGCAACAAAAAAAGTGCAAAAGGACGTTTAGCCCCCGGACCCGTGCCGGGGGGTTAGATAGGCCATCATTTTGTCCTTGATTGCCCTGGCCGATTTAGTTAGACTACACAGGTATAAGAGGAGACCGTGATGGCAGGCAGGAAAAAAGACCAACGACCAAAAGCCGGAACGCAGCGCCCTTCGAGCGACATACCGAAATTCGACTTGGCTGATGAAATTATGGCCCAGCAGCGAAAAATCACCGGCAAAAAAAGGAAAAGTCCCGGCGCCGCCGCTTCCGGGCGGCCAAAGACGGCTGAACCCGTCAGCCGGCAGCAGGTAGAACCTACCAGCCATACGATAGAGCAGCCGGGCGATGTGCCGTTCGACCAGGAGCAAATCATCGCGGACATTGTGGCAAGGGATATTGAAAGGATGCTTCAGGGCGAGGGTCGAAACAGGTCTTGAGCGGGTGATTAGTGAATTAGCGAATTAGCTGGCAATTCACTAATCAACAAATCAACTAATTAACTTGCAAGTTCGGCTCAGGTTGGTTAGATTACCGTAGGCTGTTTGGAGAGGTGGCCGAGCGGCTGAAGGCAACGGTTTGCTAAACCGTCGTAGGGGTATAAACCTCTACCCCGGGTTCGAATCCCGGCCTCTCCGGTTTTTCGTGCAATTATAGCCGATGAGCGTGTTCTCGGCTGGAGCGTCTGGGTTTATGGTGAAAGGAGGGTTGTAAAGATGAGGCGAAGGCTCATTCTCGCATTTGTTTTCCTGTCGGGCTGTTTTTTCGCTCTGAGCGGCTGCGACGGCAGTGCGAAGGAAAAAGCTGACCTGCAGAGCAAAGTGGCACAGTTGGAAGCGACTTTGAAGCAAATCCAGAGCGAAAAAGAGAAATTACAGGCGGATGTCACCAGGCTATCGGAGGCACTTGATAAGACCAAGTCCGAGGTGGCGAACGTTACGCGGAGACGCAATGAGCTGCAGACAGAAGTTAATAAGGTTACCAGCTCGCGCGATGTGCTGCAAAAGCAACTCGAGGAGGTAGCTAAGTCACGAGACCGGCTGGAAAAGCAGGTCAATGAGCTTACCGCTTCTCGTCAGGAATCTCGTACCGCCGCGAACACCGCCCAGGCGAGAATTGACGAGCTTACCGCCCAGTTGCGGCAGCAGGCAAAGGTTATAAGCGAGCTGGAAAACCGGACTAAAACTGTGCGGTCGGCCATCGAGCAACTGGAGACAAAGCTCGACCAGTCGTCGGCACGGTGATTCTACAGATTGATTGAACGTTACGGCTTGAGCACAAATTCGTGTTTGGGCTTATGTGGGAGACGCAAGATGTCACATGAAAAGGTTCTGCTGAAAGTCTTGATGCCAACGATGGTTTTTGTTTTATCCTCGTGCGTGCAAATGCCCGGCAGCAGCCATCCGATAGCGCTCGGATGGGAGGATTTACTGGCGGATAATCTATCCAACTGCACATTTAAGCGCGGCAGTTGGACGATGGACAAGGGCGTGCTGACGCGCCAGGGCGGAGGCGACATCTGGACCAACGAGAGTTACGGGGACTTCATCCTGGAACTGGAATTTAAGGTGGCCAAAGGCACCAACAGCGGCATTTTCTTTCGGACCGAGGACGTCAACGACCCGGTACAAACCGGAATTGAGATGCAGATATACGATTCGTTCGGCAGACGGAGGCCCGACAAGTACGACTGCGGAGCGATCTACGATTGTCTGGGGCCAACGGTCAACGCAGTCAAAGCCGCCGGCCAATGGAATCGAGTGACCATTCTGGCAAAAGGCTCAATGATCAGCATCGTAATGAACGGCACGCGGATTATAGATATGGATTTGGATGATTGGTCCGAGCCGCACAAGAACCCGGATAACACGCCGAATAAATTCAACACGGCGTACAAAGATTTGGCCCGGCAGGGCGTTATCGGATTCCAGGACCACGGCAAGCCGGTATGGTACCGCAACATCAAGGTCAGAAGACTCGATTAGTAATCAATGTGAGATCGCATACATTATAATGTTGATGCCCATTTGGATCGCCTTTTCGTAATTTGGCCTGCCGAACTCGAAGCCCTGACGGTCGCACCAGCCGCAGTGAATATCGGTTGAGCCGAGAAAAATCGTGAGCCGGTCGTCGATGAAGACGCCTCGAGCGCCGTGGTTCTGCCCGTGCATATAGGGTAGACCGCCGGGAGCTTGACGCTTTGGGTAGTCCAGTAAAGGCAGACCCGTGTCACCAAGGTCGTACACATTGTGAAATATCTCGTGTTCCGGCGGTATCCGTGTCACCGCACCTCTACCGAAAACCTCCTCCAGAAGCTGGTATGAGCTTTGATAGAAGAAATCGCCGCCGTTGCCGACAACGCAGTCGTCCATCAGCAAAAAGCCCCCGCGCACGATGTACTCTCGCAGATTGTACTTTTGATTCTGAGTGAACGTGTAGAAGTTTTCGCCGGTCATAAAAAGAAACGGATATTTCGTCAGGTCTTCGAGCTTATCGAACGTGACCACAGCGTTTAATTGGCCCGGCTCGGCGTACTGCGGTTCCCAATTGTTCGCTCCCTTTATCGGCTTGGTTTTGCAGCGAATTACCGTACTGAATTCATCCAGCAGATTTGCATCGCCGCCCGGCCTGACGTTCCAGACGTCGGGGCCGCGGCCCTGACCTTCTCTTCCCTGCTCGACAAATTTCACTCTCGGCATCACAAAGTCGTACTGGTCCAGATCGTTCGCCCCGTCGCTACGGCCCATCTGTTCAGCGGACGCAACCACGCTGCCTGCCGCCAAAGTAGCGCTGATGGCTGCGCCGCCGGTTATTCTGAGGAATTCTCGTCGGCTTATTTTGCCAGACTGTCTGCTCATACTTTTATCTCCGTTCGTTATTCGGCAGCCAGGAAGAACTTCGAGGCCAAAAGGCCGTCCTCTTTATCAGATTCATATCTCCACGGCTGCGGGCTTGGGACACCATCTGCATTATCTTCCAGCACCGGCGTCTCAGTCTTCAGTAGATTCCGCTGCCGGTACCAGTCTTCTAACTGTTTGCAAGCAAGAGTAAACGCCTCCAGAACCGATACTTTGCCGTTGCCGTCCGCATCGCTATTTGGGTCAGTCAATGCGGGCACAAAATACTCGCCGAATTTGGTGCTGTAACGCTGGTTACCTTCGCAGCCACATATCAGAATCCTGCCTTTGCCCGTGAGGGTTTTTGCCGCCAGGCCGGCCCCCGGGCAATCCAACACTATCATCATTGACGATGTTTTTATCTTGTTTATCCACTCTGCCAGGCCCTCGTGCGTTATATCCTCGCCAGGCAGATTGAGCCGCAGCTTGCCCGCCACAGTATTTGCCTGGCCTGTATAATAGAATATAAATCTATCCGTGGGCTGAATCTTCGCTGCGAATGTAGCAAATGTCCGGCTCAAATTATCCGCGGTCGATGTCCCTGCTTCTTGCCGCACCGCTGACTCGTCCGAAACCAAAATAGATAAATGCTCAGTTTGCAGTTTGGCATCGTTGAGGAAGAATTTGCGCAGATTCGTTACGGCTCGGTCTTTGATCAGTCGTTCGTTCGGGTCTTTGTTTATTCCACTTACAATTAAGGCGTAAGTATTGTTGCTATCTGCGGACGCCGGGCTGCTTTCAGCGCCTCGCACCAGCATGACCGACAATTTGCCCGAAGAGATGAACAGGCATAGCACTAAAATTCGTTGTATATTGCTCATTGAGATTTTCATACTAGACCAATGGCCCGCCTTAAATACCAACTGACGCTCAGCAGCAAACACAAAGGAACCAGCAATAACCAGGTAGGCCAGATACTCGTCATACGAATCTGGCTGCCTATTTGTACTTGAGCCTGAAACATCTCGGCACTGTCTTTGGTCAAATCCTCAACGTGAACGTATTTGCCGTTGATTTTTTTTGCCAAAGCGGCAAGAAACTCCTCATCGAGTTCGGCCTCGGCCATTTCAGTCCGCATTGGCGGCAGATTTACCGCGATAGTTTTTTCGCCGAGAAAGGCGCCATTGATCTCCGCCTGGGCCGTTGCCACAATGGTTTCGTCTCTGGCATTTTCTACTTCGGCGGCGTAATAGCCGGGACTGGCTTGGTTCATACTTAGAGCTTGACCTTTGACATTAAGCAGTACGTTGGCGCCGCTGACCGGGGCAAACGACTTGTCGCACACGTACGCACTAAACCTGACCTTGTCCGATTCTTCGCTGGGGCGCTGGGCAAATAACTCGACCCCGGCTTCAACATTCGCGACTCTACCCACGTAAGATGTCAAGCCCGACATCAATTTGTGCAGCAATCCGCCGTCGCGGTCTTGCCGGTACAGCAAAAAAAGTTGCGAAATGTTAAGCAGGCAGACCCTGCCCCTGCCGACTCGGTGCACGCAGATAACTGGCGTGTCCCGCACCGTAGCCAGTGTGCTCGCGGCGGGCTTGGTATCGGTGATTTGACAATACGCCGAGATTAGTGCATCCTGGCTTATCAGGTCTGTCTGGCTGATTATTTTGCTGTCGATTCCCTCAAATGTAAGCTCTATATTGGCTGAATTATCGCTCTGGCCGGGTGCTTTGTCCGGCTCAACAATGACGGGCATAAGCGAGCGAATTTTCTGGTTCATCCAAATGTCGGGCATGGACCCTGCTCTGGCAGGCAGTAGGATAAGTCCGCCGCCTCTATCGACGACAAAACTGTATAGCCCGTCGAACTGTGCGGGCGTTAAGCTACCCGCGTCACATGGGCCAAGAATTATGATGTCGTACTTGTTGTTGAGTTCTTCGCGCCTATCCGGCAGTTTTGTATAGCCACACGTTTTCATCGCGTCCTGCGATAGAGCGGGATTCTTTATTGCATCCAGGCCTACGTCCAATTGAATCTTGTCATCGCGGGCCAAAGCCTGACGTATTTTGCCAACGTTGAAATTAGCCACTTGGCAATAGAAGAGCACCTTGAGTTTTTGCTCTTCGGTCACCTGTACCACTGTACTTCGCTGGTTGTTGGCAAGATTGACCTCTTTTTCGAGTGGCTTTGCACGGGCCGAAAGCGTGTGGCTGCCCAGGGTGTCTGCGACGACTGTGAAATCGACTATTATTTCATAAACTTGCGAACGTGATTGAGTTTGTCTATTTTTGCCCGGCGAAAGTTTAGCCGTATCCAACTGGTTGGAATCTATCACACGATCATCGTGGAGCAGCTCGATTGTGACGGGCTCATCCTTCAAACCTCTGGCAGTGACGGCGACCTGCACGTTATAAGCGGTATCAATTGCAACCCTTGACGGTGCGGTTATCGACCTTATCGCTATGTCTCTTTGTGGTTGCCTGGAGCCCACCCCGACAAGAACAACTTGAAGATCTTTTCGGCCCAGAGGCGGGTACGCCTCGATGTTCTTATCCGCAGCTTGACCATCTGTGAAGATAACCGCTCCTGCAACCACATTTGCGTCAGTATTTCCGTCGCTGTATTTATGGAGCAGCGTAAACGCGCTGTGCAAATCGCTCTGCGAGCCCCAGCGCCGCAGCAATTCGACAGAACCGCTGTAATAGGCCTGCCGGTCAAAGCCAAAGATTCTGTACTGCGGCCCCTCCGAGTCGGAAGGACGAAACTTTTCTGTGAAAACCGTAATTGTGCTATCCAGGCGAGTTTTCCGCCCATCTTCGGCGATAGACATGCTCTGGCTGGTGTCGAACAAGACCAGCACCGAGTTTCTGGCGAATATCTCGTGCTCTTTGGAGCGAGATGGATTCCACGCCACTAGTAGCAGCAGAACTACTGCAGCGTATTGCAGCACCATCAATAGCGGTCTCTGGCGTTTGAGTTTTGCTTTGAGCAGCTCCCTCGATCGAAAGGCAAAGACAACCAGTGCGGCGAAACCCACCGCAAGCAAGCCTGCAACGAAATGTCCGGGATAATCAAGGAATATCATTTGGTTTCCCGCCCCTGGTTAGCCCTGCCACCTGTGGGCAGGGGTTGCCCCCGGCACAGAGCCTGCCCTGAGCCTGTCGAAGGGTCCGGGGGCTAATCGTGGTCCCTCTTGACGGATTCCTGACTAAACTTGGCCGCGTTTTCAAAAAACTTGTTCTCCATCTCATAGAACTTCACGTCGGATGGCTCATCTTCAATCAACTGACTCTTGCGCTTTTTGGCCTCTATCGCGATAGACCAGAACTGTCGCGAGATTGCCCTTGCCGCCTCTGCCGGTGCTACTCGCGGGTCTTTGGTGAAGACGTGAACTGGGGCTGAACGGCTACTGCCTTTATTTACCGTGCTCCACTGAGCGCCTGACATGCTATCGAGTAAACGTTTTGCCGCTTCCAGGCGTGCCAGCATCTCCTCTTTCTGGATAGGGGTGAGTGACTCATCCAGAGCATTTGCGTCCTCTGCCAGTTGCTCGGCTATTTCCTGGGCTTTTTCTGCGAGTTTTTGCTCCTCGCTCATCGAAAGCCCTTGCCCAATTGCACTTCCCGCCTGGTCAAGTTTCTGCCTTGCCGACTCCATTAGTTCGACAGCCTGGGCAGCCTTTTTGTCGGTGACGCTGGGCTGGTAGCGAGTTGCGGTTGCTGCCGCCTGGAACTGGTCCATCTTCGCAAGGGCGTCCGCCAGGTGCTCCTGGGCTTTCTGCTGTGCCTGTGCTTGCTGCGCCTCAGAGAGCGATGGCAATTGCTCCAAATCTTTTTTCAATTGCCCGACTTTTTCCTGAAGCGCCTTTTGCTTAGCCTGGAGCATTCTTAGCTTAGCTTCTGTGCTGGCCCCTTGCGAGCCGTTTTGGGAACCGCCGGTACTCTTGCCGCTGGATGCGGCCTGGCCTTTTTGATCGCTCTGACTGTCAGAAGTTTTCTGACCTTCGGCAGGACTCTGGCCGGCACTATCGCTCTTAGCATCCGAACTCGTCTCGGCGGAGCGCCGAGCCGTAGCCGGAGATTTATCGCCCGTTTTGCCAGGCTGACTTGTCGAGTCTTTTTTGCCTTGAGCGTCTGTTTTGCCGTCGTCCGTGTTGCCTCGTCCCTCATCCGTCGGGCGACGGGCGTCGGGCGACGAGCGACTAGTCTCCTGCTGCGTCTGCTGCTCGAGGAAATTCACGAAATCTGTTTTGAGAATCTTCTGCTCTCGTGTAAGAGTCTGGAGCTTCTGCTGGAGTTTCTTCATTTCTGCCTCGATGCGCTCCTTCTCGTACGGCGAGAATTCGGGCGACTCCTGTAGTTTCACACTGTCGGGCTTCTCTTGAGGCGAGGACTGGCCGGATGACGGAGGATTCCAGAGCATTTCCAATTCGAGGATGAATTTGCGTAAAGTGCTATATGCGTTCTTTTCCGGCGGCAGAGCACCAATAGCATTATGCCCGGCTAAATGTTCGCTTGCCTGGCCGTAAGATTGAAGAACCTGGTTAAGGATTGCTTTAGCCTGGTCATCGAATCCGTACTGCGAGTCATCGCGCATGGTCGCCAGTTGCGTAGCGCAATACTGAACGTCGTCATTGATGGCCTTGAGTCGCCCGCGATCCTCATCGCTCAGAGCGGGTTTATCCGCGATGGTCCAGGTCTTCTTTAATATCGCGCGCGTGTACTCCAGGATGGTGAGCAGCTCTTCGGGCGTAGCACCCGCGCCCGAGCCTTGTCCACCGCCGGGTTGCGGGTGCCAGTTCTGCCGGTATGGTCTAATCTCTATGAAATAGACATCGCTGCTTGAGCTTCTGCTTGGCAAGGCTGAGCCTGTGTCGATATCCGATGCCTGGGCGTAAAATAGAATGCTATCACCGACCCGTAGGTCGTATTGCTCCAGCTCAACTATATGCGTAAACGTATAGGTTTTGTCTCCTTTAGTGATTGGAACTGCCAACTTTTTCGGCTGCTCCCTGGGTATCTCCAGAACTACATGGCCGGAAGCCAATCCGAAATCATCGCTAAACTCGAACGTTATGGGCACGCTTGCGACATCGGTCGTTACGTAGTCGCCCTCCGGAGAAGTCAGCGTAACCTTGGGCGGCTCATCGTTTCGCACTATCACCTGCAGGTCGGGCACGTTCTCGTTGGCTAGGCCAGATTCATCCACCAGACGAAATCTGATGGTTCCTTTTCGGCTGGCAGTAAAGCTGAAGGTGAACTGGTCGGCCCCGCCCTTAGCCCCAAATTGCTTGGTTACCGCCTGGCCGTCCAGGCCGGTTATGGCAGCCTCGCGGAGAGGGCCTGTCGCCTGCACAGTCAGCGTAATACTGCTGTCGGGCATAACCGTCAAGGTCTGGTCTACGATTTGCTCGGTATGGGGTTCGACCCGCATATTTCTTGGCGGCCTCGGCGGCAGCAAAACTTCAGCCGTTACGCTCTCTATCTGAGGCGCCGGATGGATGTCAACTTGATGCCACTCTGTACGGGCAGAACCAGCTTCAAACCTATATTTGAATAGGCCCGTTTTGGCAAAAGATTTGGATGACCTGAGTTCAGGTTTTTCGACCGTGTTCGGATTCGGCAGTAATTGGATTTCCTCGCGCTGCAGGGCGGCGGCACTATCTGGGCTGTTCGAGTCGGCAGGGACCAGGACCAACTTTCCGGATTCCGGCACCGTGCCTTCGATCTGGGCGGTGAAGGTCACCGGGGTGTTAGGCTCGGCAACAATGTCACGTGTGATCGGCTGCAAACTGGTCGATGCTAATGGCTCGACCGCGGCTAACGGACGTGTCAGCCGGGCGAAGTACGCGGATATGTACAGATAGTTGGCACGCACATAGAACAAAACGCTGCCCAGGCCAAAAAGGACAATCGCCCCAAGGATATATCCGTGCCACTTTTCGATAGTAGAGTCAAATTTGAATCCTTCGGTTTGTTTGCATACCTGCAGGACCAATTGCTCGGCGAGTGTTCTGGAATAGGGATAATCATGCTGCTCCTCATAGAATTCGACCGCCGTGACCAGTTGCTGGTTGAAGCTGTGTCTACTCTCGATGAAGTTTGCAGCCCCACTACAAGATATGTGGCTGACCAGATAACGGGCTAACTTATACAGCAGAAAGGCCGCCCCTGCGAGCAGCAGAACAAATGCCGTAATTCTGCCGAAGATGCCGAAGTTCACGTGGTGGTCGAGCCACGCATAAACGCCGATGTATCCGCTGACGAAGACCGTGGATAGTCCTGCCACCTTTAGAATCGCAAGTGCCAGCAACCATCGTCTGACCTTCTTGATTCTGGCAATCAGAGCCTCAAGTTTTTCTTGCGCGTTCTCAGGCATGCCTAATTTACCGTTTGAGCCTATTAGCGATAGCCGGCTCAAGTAATAGCAAGAAAATCAACGTCCAGGCAAAGACCTTCCAGAGGGATATTTGGCCGCCTCCGGCGGCAATCCCTCGGCTGTGCTCGGGACGGGTTTCGAATTTCGAATTTCGAATTTCAAATTTTTGAAACACTCGGCTGATAACTTCAGCCAATTCTTTGGAAGCCGGCTTGGCCATATCCGTCTCGCCTTGCGGCAGGTTGACGCCCGCGTATATCGTCGGCTTGCCCAAGGTCTTTACCCACCCAATGCCGCCAGGATCGCGTACTAACAAAGAAGATTCGGATAAAGCGACTCGGCATTTCTGAGCATCACAGGTCTCGATCCAGAACTGCTGCCGGGCGGATGTTAGCTCCACGCCGGGCACGGGCAGCGTTACCGGCTCACCGTAAGCAAACGAATTCTCGCTCACCTGATTGTTTGCCCCGAGCAAATACTGGCAGAAGGCAACCGATGCACTTGATTTTGTCAATGACCCAAGCGAGTCATCGGCACTTGTATTTACTAAGATGGAGGTGCCGTCGCCGAGGCTTCTGTGATAGACAAAACCCAACCCGTTCTTGAACTTCCACAAGCACCCGGTCTGAGGGCGTGCCTCGCATTGCCAACAACCCTTAAAAGCGATGTTATCAATCTTATAGTTGGATAAGGCCTCTGCGGCAAGATTGTCTACCGCCGAACCTCGTTGGTGCAAGGGCTTGGGTTCCACATAGACCTTTTCCGCGACATATTTTCGCGGCAGTGCAGGCAGGACATCTTGCTGCCACAACTGCTGCATTGCACCGAGAGGGGGCTTGTCCGTCATGAAGCATACGATTCTGCCGCCGGCGAACAAAAAGCCTCTCAAAGCTGATGCCATGCGCCCCAACGGCTCAGTTATCGATGAGCAAATAAGTACGTCGGCCGATCCTAAATCTGCGATGGTAAGGTCGCTCAGCAGAAGTTTGCGTATTCTGAATGTGCCGTGCGGGTCCATCTGTGACACCGTATCCAGTGCCGTGCCGACTAAGAACATTTGATCTGTGGCGGCTCCGGCCAGAATTATGGTCAGGGTCTTATGCTGGGGCGTAGAAACCGCCAGATAAAATGTATCATCCTGTCTCAGGCCATCGCCCGGCGATAGGCTTAATTCTATCGGCACAGAGGGCTGCCCCCGTTCGGTGCCGCCAATATCTATCTGGGCTTGATATACTCTTTGCTGATTCGGCAATAAACTCACTTCAGTTAGCACTGATTCGCTCGCTTTGACCTTTGCTGTCAGCCGGCGGTTTTGCTCGGTTTGGCCATAGTTGGCGATGGTGACATTGATGCCGATCCGGTCGCCCGCAACTGCAGATGTGTGGGCCTCAATTATAGCGGCGTTGTTAACGGGTTCGGGCGAGACAATTGGCCTATAATCTATACTGTGCGCTTTAGCAGGCTCCTGAACATCGAGAAGCTGCTTTAGTGTATTTGGCGTGAAATCGCTCGCCAACAGCACGTGGACAGCGTCGCCCGTCGCTCGTCCCTCGTCGCCCGTCGCTCGTCCCTCGTTGGCGCGGCCAAGTGCCGAAAGGAATTCGCCCATCTTTGCGCTGGCGGGCGAAACCTTTAAGCTCTTCACCGCTGCCAGGGCAGAACCCCGCGTCAAACGCGGGGCTAAATATTCAGCTTGGGCGGGCGAAGCCAGCGGATAAATATTGAACACGCTGTCGGTTTCGGCAGCGTGGATGTAGTCGACAGCCGACTCAATCATCCTGTCCAGATAGCTATCTCGCCCATCCGAGTAGGCCATAGACATCGAATTGTCCAGGCCCAGGAAGTGAACGTTTCTTGTCCGCTGGGGCTTGGGCCTGATGTGCAGAATCGGCTGGGCAAAAAGCATAGCAATCAGAACAATTATTGCGCAACGCAGCAGCAGAATCAGCAAATCGCGCAGCTTTCTGCGGGATTGGCTCTCGATCTGGCCGCTGCGCAAAAAGCGAAGCATCGTAAAGGGCACACGTCTGAATCGCGGCTTTGCCAGTAAATGGGCAATCACCGGTCCCGCAACCGCCAATCCGCCCAACAGAAATATCCACTCCACAAAGCTCACATCATTCTCTTTCGCCTGGCTAAGTACGCTATTAACGCCTTATCGAGCGGCTGTGACGTATCGAGAAGACAGTAATCAATGCCGCTTTTGCCGGCGGTTTTCTGCACTTCATCTAAGAACTCGGCTACGCGCTTTCGATAATTGTCCCGGATCGACTGTGGGAAAGTTTGCAGCCTGGCTTTGGATTCCAAATCTTCAAACTCAATAAGCCCCTCATAACCGAGATTCAGTTCCTGATGATCCATAGTATGAAATATGATCACATCGTGTTTAAGAAACTTTAGATGGGCAAGGCCCTTGTAGATGTCGCCCTGGTCATCGAGCAGGTCTGAAATCAGGATGACTATGCCTCGCCGCTTCGTGGTCTCGGCAAACACGTGGAGCACATTTGCCAGGTTGGTACGCCCGGCAGGATTGGTTGACTGCAAGGCTGTTAGGATAGCATTTAGATGCGTGCGTCTTGACTTGGGCGGAATCTGCTTGCCCACCGTCTCGGCAAATAGCAGAAGGCCGGTGCTGTCGCCCTGGCTTAGCATCAGATAGCTCAAGGCCGCCGCGAGGAAGCAGGCGTAATCAATCTTTCTGACTGCACCGTTGCCGGCGAACGACATGCTCTTACTGGTATCCAGCAGGATGTACACGGTTGCGTTGGTTTCTTGCCGGAAGCGTTTGATGTAGAGCCTATCGCTTCGCCCGAACACCTTCCAGTCCACGAATTTCAGCTCATCGCCGGAGTGGTACTGCCGATGGTCGCTGTATTCGACGCTGAAGCCGTGGAACGGGCTCGGATGTAAGCCGGCAAAAAATCCCTCCACTGCGCAGCGGGCCACCAGGTCCATATTGGCCAGCTTGCTTAGAAACACGGGGTCAAGATATTCACTTCGGCAGCGCGACATTTTCAACAAGGTCGTTGAGGATCGTTTCAACGCCGATACCATCCGCCTCGGCGTTGAAATTAGGAATAATACGATGCCTGAGCACAAGTCTGCAGACAGCTTGCACGTCCGCGAAGCTCGGCGTGATGCGGCCATTGATTAGGGCTAGTGCCTTTGAGCCGAGCGTCATATACTGGCCCGCCCTCGGCCCGGCTCCCCACTTCAGGTATTTTTTTACCATTGCTGTGGCGGTCGGGTCGCTCGGCCTGGTCGCACGCGCAAGCCTGATGCAGTACGCGATCACCGTATCGCTCACAGGGGCGGTCCGAACGATCTCCTGAAACAGCGTCATGTTGCTCTTTTCGACGACGGTTTCTATGACGCTTTTCCTGCCGGTCGTGGTTTGTTTGACCATCATGTGCTCCTCTTTGGCCGGCGGGTAATCAATGTAGACCATGAACATGAATCTATCCAGTGCCGCCTCGGGCAAGGGATACGTGCCCTCCTGCTCGATAGGATTCTGAGTCGCAAGGACAAAGAACGGCTCATCGAGCTTGTACGTCCTGCCCGATGCGGTCACTTCACGTTCCTGCATCGCCTGCAGAAGCGCAGCCTGAGTCTTAGGGGGCGTACGATTTATCTCGTCAGCCAGAACGACGTTGGCGAAAATCGGGCCCTGCAGGAACTCGTAATGTCTCTTCTTCGATTGCGGGTCTCTCTGGATAATATCCGCGCCGGTAATGTCCGAAGGCATCAGGTCGGGCGTGAACTGAATCCGATTGAACTTGAGGTTCATCGCATTGGCTATGGAATGTACCATCAGCGTCTTTGCCAGGCCCGGCACGCCCTGAACAATGCAGTGGCCCCCGGCTAACATACAGCAGAGCACCGAATCGATGACGCTGTCCTGGCCTACTATAACCCGGTGTATCTGCCGCTTTAGCTCAGTGTATCCGCCGGCCAGACGGGCGATCAACTGGCTTTCATCGACAGATTGGGGCCTTCCTGCGTTCTTAAGTCGTTGCTCGGTCGTTTGCTCCATATTTCGTCTTGCGTTTTGGGTAGTGCGTAGTGCGTAAAACGCACGACACAGCACGCCCTACGCACCACAAAATCATCGCATCTATCTTACCAAAAACGGTCAAAAGTTTCCAGAATTTTATCGCCTCATCGCGGTCTACGGGTGCATGTCAAGATTGTTGGTAAAAACTGCATACGAAAACGTATGTCATTTCGACCGAAGGCCCACTATGGGTGGGCCGGAGTGGAGAAATCTGCTTTGGAAGCAGACCTCTCCGCTCGGCCTTCTGGCCTCGGTCGAGGTGACAAAAGGCGACCCACTATTAAAGATTGTGATGATAGGCAGTCAACTAACTTCTCTTTCCCTACAAACATGACATGCACCCGCGGTCTACTATCTAAGCGAGTCTTGCGCCTATTAAGACGATATTTGCGTGGTTCTGTTACAACAAAAACTCGCTTCCTAGGCTGTATTATGCTACAATGTACGTGTGAGGAGCGTTGAAGATGAGCGTGTTGCGCAACATAACCGCAATTTTGTTTCTATCGCTATTGCTGATACCGCTGCTCCCTCGGCTGGGCTCGGGACAGGCAGGGCAACAAGCAGGGGCGGAAAAAGTAATCTTCGCCTACAAGCTCAGTGACAAGCTCAGGGGCATGTGGTTAGGCCAGCTTATAGGCAACTACGCAGGCAGGGATACCGAAGGGGAGTATTCAGGTTCTACGCCCAATCCTGCTCCGGCTGTTCCCTGGATGATAAGACAGGAATGGGATGCTGACGATGACACCGATATAGAATATGTCGCCCTGCACATCCTGCGAACGGATGGTCTGGATTGCAATTACCCGGAAATTGCCCAGCAGTGGCGAACTCATATTGGCACCTGCGGCTTGTACCTGGCAAACAAACAGGCGTGGTACTTGATGGCAGATGGTTACCTGCCGCCCGATACAGGCAGTCGAACTTATAACGAACACTGGTATTCGATTGACTCGCAGATAACGACCGAGGTGCTCGGGGGCATATCTCCGGGCCTGGTGCAATCTGCGATTGATCTTGCCGGGGAATTTGCCCATGTCACAAATACCGGCTTTGCAGTTCACGCCGCCCAGTTTCACTCTGCGATGTATGCGGCAGCTTTTTTCGAGCCAAATGTTACGACCGTTGTGACTGAGGCTCTTAAGTCTGTGCCGACTACGAGCCGAACGTACCAGGTGGTAACCGATGTACTTGGCTGGTATATGGAGGATGCAAATGACGGGAGTTTGGATTGGCGAACGACTCGCTCCAGGCTCTACGAAAAATACCAGGGCTCAGGCAGTTATGGCCGGTATTACAACTGGGCCGAGTCAACAATCAACGCCGGAGCAACGGTGCTTGCGGTACTTTATGGCCAGGGCGATTTCAAAGATACGGTGCAGATCGCGGTATTGGCCGGATGGGACTGCGATTGCAACGCGGCAACAGCAGGGGGGCTTATTGGCATAATCAAAGGCTTCCGGAATCTGCCTTCCGATCTCACCGACCCAAACATTTGCGGCGATGTCTACAAGAATGTTTGTAGGCCATACCTGCCGGATCCCAATAAATACTATCCACAATACGACACTATAACGGGCATTACGGCTCGCATGGTTGATCTTGCCGGGCAAAACATTCTAAAAAATGGCGGCCACATTTCCGGCAGCGGACTCCTAAAGGCCTACCACATCCCTGATGCTGGCTCGGTCCAGCCTGAACCTGAAAAGCCCGACCCAAATGGGCCCGCGGGTCTGGTGGCTGAAGCGATTGCCGCCGGCATCGCAGTTACGCCTACCGCTGCGACCGAGCGATATGACACTTACTATGATCGTACTAACCTGAATTCTATTATCGATGGCATAACCGATAACTCCTACAGCGGGCACAAGGCTTACTACTCGTGGACCAGCCAGCCGGGCGAAGAGGACTGGTATCAACTGAATTTCTCCAGACTGGTTACGTTCGAGACGCTCACATTCTGGCAAGGCGACTGTATCTGGCAGGGGATCAATACCTACTATAAAGATGACCAGCCCCAGGGCGGTTTCTTTCAGGACCTTCGGGTGGAAGTCCGGCGTGCCGGCAGGTTTATAGCGCCGGCCAATCCGCAGATGTCGCCGGCACTCGACCCTCACAAGATGTACCAGAAAATTACGTTCACATTTTTGCCAACGGTTGGCGATGCTATACGCATCATAGGCACGCCCGGCGGTACGCAGCGTTACACGACTATAATGGAGCTTGAAGCGGGAGGCGGGCTTGACGCCGGTTTATATGTTGCAGACGTGGAAATTCATGGTTCGAGCATTTCACAGATAAAGCTGACATTCACCGATGATGTTGTAATCACGCCTGATGGTGTTCAAATAATTGGAACCAAAGGGGGCACGGTTCTCAGCGGCAAGCAGATAAGCCTTGAATATGGCAGGTTGTGGGATTGTGTTACTCTTGAATTCGATACGGATGCCGACGGTTACTTTGGGGACTCGCTGCCTGATGACATTTATCACCTTATGCTGGACTGCAACTCAATTGCATCCTTCGCCGGGCAGGAGTTGCGCGACAGCGATGGGCATCCAGAAGATGGCTTTTATACCATAGAGTTTCACAGATTGTTTGGCGATGTGGATGGCTCGGCTACCGTAGACCTGACTGACTTTTCGCTGCTATCGTCAAATTGGCTCGGAGACCCAGCCGATACGGGCCTTGACTGGAACCAGGATGGTATCCTGGACTTTGTGGATTTAGCCGCCTTTGCCGCGAATTGGCTCAAACGCCTGTGACGGGCGCAACTATGAAATCTAAAACTTAAAGCGTAAAGCGTAAAACTATTGAACTCCGCAGTTTTACCTTTTTAGCTTTGAGTTTTGAGCTCTTTTTTCGAGAGGGATAGTAGTCCAGGTGTGAGGTAGGGATTTCGATTTTCAATTTGCGATTGTCAATTGCTAATGGCAAGACGAGAGACGATTATCGGATGGATACTGCTGGGCTTTGCTGGTACGGCGGCCTGGGGACTCGTTTGTCACGATGTCGACTGGCCGTTACCTACGGAATTGCCGGATATGCCCCTCAAAGAATGTATGGCCCGCATAGATAATGGGTACACCAAGATTTCTGCTGCTGTCATTGCCCCCAACTTTATAATCACAGCCAACCACTGGAAAGACCAGGTCTCCAAGAAATTGTCCATCGGGCAAGAAGATACCGCCAATTACATACTGGTCGAAGGCAGAGGCGACGCGAATTCAGATATAGCGATATACAAGGTCAAGAAACTGCAATGGCAGGATCCGCAGCATCTGGGGGACGCAAGAAATCCGCAGCGGCAAGACTATAATGACTTAAAAGATGCCCAGTTCAGCCGGTGGGCCGGCATTTACACGGCAGAAGATGAACTGGGTAAGACGATCACGATCGGCAGTTACGGACCTCAAAGAATATCAATAGGCGACGAAGTTATCGCCCAGTCTGGCAGCCCACCCATTCTCATCCACCCCGGCCAACTCCATTGGGGCAGCAATACCGTGTCATGGGCAAGTCCCATTCGCTTGTATATGACGTTTAGCCCCGTTGGCCGAGGCGACTACGTCCGGTACGAGGTCTACGCGGGCAAGTGGGACTCGGCAGCCGCCTGGTTTATCAAGGACGGCGCAGACTGGAAATTGGCGAGTTTTGCCAGCGGTCCGTGCGAAGGCCCCAGGCTTGGCAATAGTGAGTACGCCAACTGGATACACGACCAAATCTGGCTGATGAACGGCATCGAGCCTACACCCAAAGCCGCAAAGAATCCCAGTCCTGCGGTTGATTCGTCAGCCGCGGATTATCCGGTGCTGCTACTAACTTGGCAGCCGGGCGACCAGGCTGTTCAGCACGATGTCTACCTTGGCACTCGCGGCGATGCGGTAGTGGCAGCGGATAGATATTCGCAGGGCGTGTTCAAGGGCACTTTTGGGCAAGCACTTTTCGAGCCGCAAGCTCTTGAGCCTAAGCAGAAATACTACTGGCGTGTCGATGAGGTCGATTCAGATGGCCAGATAACCAAGGGCTTGGTCTGGTGGTTTAGTTATACGCCGAACCGAGTGCAAAACGCTCGCACAGGCAACTGGTATTGTTTCATACAAGATGCCATAGATGAGGCTGGCACCGGCGACGTAATCGAGGTTAAAGAAGGCTCGTATCCTGAGATTCTGCGTTTTTATGATGCGCATGGGTACAAGGCTGTAAAAGTCCGCAGCACACAGCCTAATAATTGGGATGTGACAAAGGCGACGCGGATATTCGGCGGGGCTATTTTTCTCCGCCGGCCCGACGGCTCGGGGGCCGAGGCAGAAATAAGCGGGTTCTCGATAACTGCCCAAAAAGATAAGAACATATTGATCAGCGATAGCTCTCCTACCATTGCCCGCTGTATTATCGAGGGCGACCACGAAAAGGGCAGCGAAGACATTGCGATACACGTCTACGGCAACAGTATGCCCGTGATTGCGAACTGCTTGATATGTTACAGCTCCATCGGACTATATTTCGATGGAGCAAGTTCTGGCGGGATTATTCGCAATGATACGATAGTGAGCAATGATTACGGAATAGTGTTAAGCGACAACGTCACCTCTGCCCTAATCAGCAACTGTATCGTTTGGGGAAATGGCACAGACCCTAATTGCAACCTTGTTGGCGTCTTCGATGATGTGGAATATTCCTGCGTGGGTGGTTGGCCAAGCGAGCCAGACGAGCCGGACGCCCGCGGCAACTTCGACTCGAACCCGCGTTTTGTCGACGCCGATGCCGGTGATTTTCACTTGACCTTGAATTCGCCCTGTATTAACGCAGGCGGTCCGCTGGATATGGTTTGGCCGGATGATATAGACATCGACGGTGATCCCCGCGTTATGGGCGGAGCAGTAGATGTGGGGGCCGATGAATTTCCACTGCAGGTTGGTAATTATGCCGAGCAATTTTCCGGTGATGATCTCTTTGACCTATCGAATAAGGCGATTATGTTCATTCCTTCTGGGGGCGGCACCTCCTACGGCGCTTGTCTGCGAGAGATTAGCCGGCTGCCAACCGATCCTGCCGGCGGCGCGCAGTTGATGCTGGGCGATGACAGCTATAAGCTGGTAAGTTTAACCGACCAGAAAACGGTATCGATCTATGGCAGCAGCTTTTCGAGCTTCTACATCGCCAGCAACGGCTACATAACTTTTGGCCAGGGCGATTATGACGGCGGCGAATCGTTCGCCGACCATTTCAGTATCAAGCGTATTTCCTGCCTGTTCAACGACCTTGATCCCTCCGCGGGTGGGGCAGTCACCTGGCAGCAGTTTACCGACCGCGTGGTTGTAACCTGGCAAGGGATTCCTGAGCTTGGCCGCGGTAATTCCAGCACCTTCCAGGTCGAGATGTATTTCGATGGCAGGATTCAGCTTGCCTGGCTTGGGGTCGAATCTAAGGAAGGCCTGGTAGGATTGTCGGACGGTCTCGGCCTGCCGGCGGATTTTCAAGAGGCAGATTTTTCGCAGTACCCTCAATGCATGGTGGGGCCTCCGGCTATTTCCGGTTATGTGCGGACAGATGATGGCGCTGCGGTCAGCGGCGTCACTTTAATCCTGACGCCCGATCAAGCCGGCGGCGGCGGCGGCAGCACTACCACCGACAACAGCGGCTTTTACAGTAAGACAGTAGCGTATGGCTGGTCGGGCGTGGTCACGCCCAGCAAAAGCGGCTATGCCTTTGAGATGCCATCGAGGTCATATAGCAATGTAGGCGTTGACCTGCCGGACCAGGATTACACCGCATTAGCTAAAGGGCTGCCTATCTACTTTACCGAGCAGTTTTCTTCCAGCGACGTTTTTGATCTGTCGAACAAAGCGATAATGTTTGTGCCCACTAGCGGCGGCACGTCCTACGGCGCTTGTCTGCGAGAGATTAGCCGGCTGCCAACCGATCCTGCCGGCGGCACGCAGTTGATCTTGAGCGATGACAGTTTTAAGCTGGTAAGTTTGACCGGCCAGAAAACGGTATCTATCTTTGGCAGCAGCTTTTCGAGCTTCTACATCGGCAGCAATGGCTACATAACCTTCGGCCAGGGCGATTATGACGGCGGCGAATCGTTCGCCGACCATTTTAATATCAAGCGTATTTCCTGCCTGTTCAACGACCTTGACCCCTCCGCCGGCGGGGTAGTCACCTGGCAGCAGTTGGCCGACCGTGTGGCTGTGACCTGGCAAGGGATTCCTGAGCTTGGCCACGGTAATTCCAGCACCTTCCAGGTTGAGATGTATTTCGATGGCAGGATTCAGCTTGCCTGGCTCGAGGTCGAATCGCAGGAAGGTCTGGTAGGATTGTCGCAGGGCCTCGGCCTGCCTGCAAGTTTTCAAGAGACAGATTTTTCGCAGTACCCTCAATGCGGAGGTGAATCGCCGACCATTTCCGGCTATGTACGCACGAGCGGCGGCTCCGGGATTGGCGGCGTGACTTTGAACTTCAGCAATGGCGGCGGCAGCGGTATTACCGATAGTAATGGCTACTACAGTAACGCGGTATGGTACGGCTGGTCTGGTGTGGTTACGCCGGGGCTAACCGGCTTCTCCTTCAGTCCACCATCAAGGTCGTACGCCAATATCACCTCGGATATGTTACACGAGCATTACATGGCGCTGGCAAACTGGCCGGCCGACTATTTCACTGAGCAGTTTTCCTCCGGTGCAGATGCCTTTGACCTGTCGAATAAGGCGATAATGTTCACTCCTACCATCGACGGCGCATCCTACGGTGCTTGTCTACGAGAGATTAGCCAGTTGCCGACCGATCCTGCCGGCGGCACGCAATTGATGCTGGGCGATGACAGTTTTAAGCTGGTGAGTCTGACCGACCAGAACGCGGTGTCCATCTATGGCAGCAGTTTTCCGAGCTTTTACGTCGGCAGCAACGGCTACATAACTTTCTACCAGGGCGATTATGACTGCGGCGAATCGCTGGCCGACCATTTTAGTGCTAAGCGTATTTCCTGCCTGTTTAACGACTTTGATCCATCCGCAGGTGGGATAGTCACCTGGCAGCAGTTGACCGACCGTGCAGTTGTGACCTGGCAGGACGTCCCTGAGCTTGGCCACGGCAATTCCAGCACCTTCCAGGTTGAGATGTATTTCGATGGCAGGATTCAACTTGCCTGGCTTGGGGTCGAATCGCAGGAAGGTCTGGTAGGATTGTCGCAGGGGCTTGGCCTGCCCGGCGATTTTCAGGAAACGAACCTTTCAGCATACCCTTACTGTAGGATTGAGCCGCCCGCTATTTCCGGTTATGTGCGGACTTTTGCCGGCTCTGGGATCAGCGGCGTGACTTTGACCTTTGATAAAAACGCCGGCAGCACTACCACCGACAATAGCGGCTATTATAGTAAGACCGTACCATTCGCTTGGTCGGGTGTCGTCACGCCGAGCAAAGCCTGCCCCTTCGACAAGCTCAGGGCAGGCTCTGAGCCTGCCGAACGGGATGGCTATACCTTCAGTCCGCCACATAGATCGTATGCCACTGTAAACTCAGACCTGTCAGATCAGGACTATGCGGGTTTCGCCGTTTGGGGGGATTTCGATGCCGATAACGATGTGGACCTGACAGATTTTGCCATGTTTGCGCAGCGCTGGCGGCGAACCGACAGCAGCTTCCGATACGGCGGCGGAGGCGCCGACCTCACCGATGACGGGTTCGTTGACTTTAACGACCTGCAAAAACTGGCCGAAAACTGGCTTGCATCCGTTCAATAAACACAGTTATTGATTGCCACGCCAAAATCTGCTTGTATACTACATCTACCGGTTAATTGGAGGACTATGAGCTATGAGATCGCGGCAAGTAAAATTCGGTCTTTTTGTAGTTTGTTTATTGATAAATACGATTTGTGCCTATTCGGGCGAGAGTTGGCCGCAGTTCAAGTACGACTGCCGGCGCTGCGGCAATGTGCCCGACAGGAGCCTGACGACGCCGCTCGGCTTGATTGGCGCGGTCGCATTAACGGATGCCATCTTTACCGCCCCAGCGGTCGCGGCCTGCCCCGAGCCTAGTCGAGGGGACGGACGCATCTACGTGGTTGATGGGTCGGGCGTTGCCTTTTGTCTCGATGCGGCTACACTGCGTGTCCTCTGGAAGTTTCCAAGCCCAGGCGGCAAAGCAAATTGCAACAATGTATCGTCGCCGGCTATTGCCGGAGGTTATCTGCACTTCGGCACGATGGCCGGGTCATACTACGTTCTCGATGCAGCCGGCGGAACGGTTGTTAAGGAGATAACCTGCGGCGAGCCGATCTTTAGTTCGCCGGTCGTGACTAATGGCAGGGTCTATTTTGCCACTCTCGGCTCACGAGTTTACGCCCTTGAGCCTGACGGGACAATCGCCTGGGTCTGGGACTTTGTCAAAGAGAGGCTCGGCTTTACGGGCGACCGCTGGAGCGGCCAAGACTGGCTAAAGCATAAGCCTGTCCTGAGCGGAGTCGAAGGAAAAGAGCGTGTTACGCCGAATGAGCAGTTCTGCTGCTCCAGGGATATTGCCGCGATTGGCAAAACCCTCGTTATCCCCGCCGGCGGGTCAGTTGTATGGTTGGAAGACCGAGGCTCAAGAGCAGAAGTTCGAGCGGTGCATACGCCCCGCAACGTCACACTTGGGCTGAGTATCGGTGAAGACGGGACAGTCTATCGGCAATGGACACTTTTGGACAACGGCGGCAGCGTCGAGATATTACGGCTGAACAACGGCAAGATCGCAACTGACTATGTCCGTGGAACCAGAACGAGCACCGCTGGCGGACTGGTGAGCTTTTGTTCGGTGAGTCTGCGCGGGCAGGACGTCTACAGATGCCGGCCGGAAGAGGGTTTTGCCTTCTGCAGGCACGCTCCGGGCAAGGAACAGCCGGAGTATCTGGGCGGGTATCCCTCGATTGCGTCGCCCGTCCTTCTGGGCGACACCGCTATTTATGGCGGCTTAGACGGAAGTCTTTATGTGGTGCCATTGTCCGCCAGCGGCCAGGTGTGGTCGTTCAAGACTGCTTTTGGCTGCGCAATTTCTGCTCCCGTTGCCGTCTGTGATGGTCGTGTGTACTTTGGCTGCGAAGATGGTTATCTTTATGTCCTTGGGCCTGGCGGCAATGCACCGCTGCCCAGAGAGGACCTGCAACTTTCCAAGATTCGCAGTCCGCTGACGAGCAAACTTGCCGACGCCAAGTACGACCGCTTTACGAGCTTCGGGAACTGGGCGAACACGAACATGGATAATCAAGGAATAACGCCGCCCTTCAAAATGAGTTGGATTCGCCGGTACGAAGGAACCGCAAAGCACTTTTCCACTTTCGGCGGAGGGCGGATGTACACCCACACCGCAGAAGGGCAGGTCTTCGCCATAGAGCAGGAGACCGGACGCCTATTGTGGCGGCGGTATTTCCCAGGCGTGCATATCTGTTATACCTCCCCTCTCTACTACAAGGAACGGCTGCTGGTTCCTCAGGCAGGGCTTGCCAAATGCTCCTTAAGATGTCTGGATGCGGCAACGGGCAATTTGTTGTGGGAGGCGCCTTTCTCCGGCTCGCCCAGTTGGAACAGGCAATTACCTCCGGTGGTGTATAAAAATCTGGCCATTTACATGTTTGGCACCGGCAGGTATGGCCAACCTGTCCTGAGCCAGGCCGAAGGATATGCCCCGGCTCAGGCTGAGGAAAAGATAGACTGGCTCTTCGAGCACCAGGATAACCCGAGTTTCCCCAGAAGTCACAAACCCTTGTTGAGGGCGTACGATGTGGATACGGGCAAGGAAGTCTGGACCAGGGACTTTTCCGAGTTCGGCAGCGGCGGAGACGATGCCGGGGTGTGTCTAATGGATGGAACGCTTTATTACTCGTGCTATTTCGGCTATTCAGCAACGAGTAAGCGTGGGCTTCCCAGCGCAAAGGGCCTGACTGCGGCTATTAACCCGGAGACCGGCCAGGTTCTTTGGCTGACGACTCGCTACTTTATTCACGGCGGCTGCACCATCTGCGGCCAGGATGGGCGTCTATACTTAGGCGGATACAACAAGCTCCAGGGCGGCAACAGCCTGGTTTGGTGCATAGACGCAAAGACCGGCTCACTGATCTGGGAGTCTGACCCCGTTCGTGAAGCCATTCACGTAGTCACGGTCGCGCCCAAATTCTTGTTTGTGCACGCCCAATACAAGAACGGCTTTTTGCTGGATAAGCACACCGGCAAAATCCTTCAGACTCTTAGCCAGGGCTATAAATGCACACGCTTCACGTTCTCGCAGCCGTATCTGCTCGGCTCAAATATGGACATCTATGATTTGTCAAATGCCGCTGACATCAGGCTGGTATCTTCAGGGCCGCGCCTCGACCCAAGCGAATGTATCGGGACGGTCGTATCCAATGGCCGACTTTTCTATACCTGCCATAGCGGAGGTCTGCAGGCGTGCCTGGTATGTGGGACAGAATAAATTGACAATCGACAATTGAAAATTTACAATTGAAAATTGGTTGTCCCCGTAGCTCAATTGGACAGAGCGTTGGCCTCCGGAGCCAAAGGTTGTGCGTCCGAATCGCACCGGGGATATTCAAACGCCATTCGTGAATTCTCTGGACTGATCGCCCCTGTTATGACATAATATTGTCCGTGTAGTCGTATTGTTTTTAAGGAGGGTAATAATGCAACGACAAATTGGTCTGTTGGGGGCTGTGAAAGTATTGTTCTATTTCCTGGCACTTCCGTGCACGCTATCAGCCCAGGTCCATGTCGCTGGTGAGCTGACCCAAAATGCCACATGGTCCGGAGCAGTCATTATTGACGATACAGTTACTGTGCCGAGCGGCATAGTGTTGAGTATCGAACCCGGCACGGTAGTATCCATGAAGAACGCTGTGTCTATCATCATCTACGGACAGCTCCTCGCTGACGGCACCGATGCCAGCCAAATCCGCTTCACGCGATCCGGCGCCGGCATAACGTGGAAGCAGATCAGGTTTGTTGAGGCGGCAGACAGCCGCCTGACGAACTGTATTATCGAGTATGCAAACTGCGCTGGCGACCACAAAGACTACTATAATCCGGGGCCGAAGAGGTACCAGTACCACGAAGCGGTCGTTCTCGTGGCGTCTCACGTTGATCTCGAAAAGTGCGTTTTTCAGAATTTGCCCTCCGCGGGGGGGCAAGGAGATGCCATAGCCATTTTTTCGGATGACCCGAATCACCCCGGAAATGCATCAGCGAATTTCCGGTCCTGCCGGTTTCTCTCAATCGGACAGGGCATTCACACCAGATACTCCTACGTTCTGGTGGAGGACTGCTACTTTGTGGGCAAGACCGGCGACAACGACGATGTTGACCTATATGGGGAGAGTACACCTCCGCCCCTCGTGCGGCGCAACCTGTTTGATATGCCCTGCGAGGATGACAGGATCCACCCGACGAAGTGTTCGGCAATCATCACCGAAAATGTCATCAAAGGAAGTTCCTCCGACCACGGCATCGTTCTGCGAGACAAGTGCACTCCCATCGTGACTAACAACGTCATCTCCAACTGTCCTAACGGCGGCATTGCGGTGGAAAACGCGTGCACGGCCATACTGGTGAACAACACAATTGTCAATTGCACCAAGGGCATTCACTGTTTTGACCTGGGCAGGGCGGGTTTTCCGTATTACCTGACTCCGGGCGGCGGGACGGCCACGGTAATTAACTGTATCATCTGGGATTGTTCGCCATCTATCCAGTTAGAAGACAGTCCAAATACACAGGCCAAAGACCGCGGCTCTCACGTCACGGTCAGTTACTGTGACATCAAGGGCGGGCGCAACAGCGTATCTGTGTCCGGGACTTATTCCACCGTCGCATGGGGACAGGGTAATATCAATGCCGACCCGCAATTCGCTGTCCCGGGCAATCGTGACTATCACCTCAAATCCCAGGCCGGCAGGTGGAACCCGCTCAGCCAAAACTGGGTTCAAGATGCCCTGACAAGTCCCTGTATTGATACCGGCGACCCCAACTCTGATTGGAGTGCGGAGCTCTGGCCGCACGGTCAACGCATAAATATGGGCGCTTATGGCGGCACGCCGCAGGCCAGTATGTCTCTGTCTGCTGTTGGCAACATTGCCGACTTTGACCATGATGACGCGGTGGATGGAAACGACTTGCTTGTGCTGGCGGATATGTGGTTAGTCCAGGGCGTGCTTCTTGCGGAAGACCTGAACCACGATGGTCTGGTAAACTTCCGCGATTTTGCCAAACTGGCTGCGAACTGGCGTACCAATGTCGGGTCTGGGCAAGAGCCGTTCCAAATAATCCTCGGTGATAAGGCAAAATGGTCGCCGCAGTTTGAAGGCTATGACCCGAATTTGCCCGGCTATCATATTGTGGGAGACATCGCATCGGTCACGATAAGGGCAGGAATCGATGACCTTCCCGAGGCACTGATTCTGGCAATCCGGACGTCGCCGGGTATGCCGCCGATGCTTGAGAATTTCACGTTTGCCGCCCCTTGCGTGATGTTGAAAGGCGAGCCGTTCAAAGGTGGTGAACTGGACTATTTCGCCAGGGCTAATAGTTCGGTGGAATGGCAAGGCCCCTCGAAGGTTCAGACGGGCACATATTTCAAGTTCGATGTGGTCGGCGACGAAGTCCGCGTTACATTCCTGCCGCCGGCCATAGAATTGCTCAAAGTAGAATGCAAAATCTCATGGATCGACTGGTATAGATGAGATGGCCAACACTGTCGTCTGTATGCGAGTTCTTAGTGACGGAGTCTGGCAAATCCCAAATCCTAGGCATGAAATTCTAAACCTGTCCTGAGCGAAGTCGAGTGGATTCTAAACAATGTCAAAATCCAAATGTCAAATGTTCTAAACGTTTGGATACCTGCTCAGGCATATACAAGTTTTGGATTTTGGTCATTTGGATTTGTTTAGGATTTAGCATTTAGATATTCGGATTTACTGTTGTAACCATGTCATCACAGTCTGTCAAAATATTGTTGACCGGTCTGCCGGGCTGTGGCAAAACGACCGCCGTTATGCGAATCTTGGAAGGCCTGAATTGCAAAAAGGCGGCGGGTTTTTATACGCAGGAAATCCGCAAGGGTAACGAGCGCAAAGGCTTTGGCTGGACCAGGCTGGATGGAACCAGTGGAATCCTCGCCCACGTTGACATCAAAGGCCGAGCCAGAGTCGGCAAATATGCCGTGGATGTTGCCGGCTTTGAAGAATCTGTCGTGCCGGTCTTAGATATTGAGCAGAACGATGCAGAATTATTTGTTATAGACGAGATTGGCAAGATGGAGTGCCTGTCTGAAAAGTTTGTCACTGCGGTACGCCGGGTCTTTGCCTCCGAGAGGTCGGTATTAGTTACTGTGGCACGAAAAGGCGCCGGCCTTATTTCTGAAGTAAAGAATTATCGCGGGACCAGACTGTTTAATTTGACCCGCGAGAAGCGCGATGAAACAATAGCTGCAATTTTGCAAATCCTTGCATTTCTTAAAGAAAGGACGTAAAAACAATGTCAACAAAACAATTATTTCATCTTGCCGGCGTAGACGGATGTAAAGCAGGCTGGCTCACCGCTATCGTATCGGTAACAAAGGAAAGCATTCAGATAGATGCTCCTTGTGTTTTTGAGTTGAAACGTCTCCTGGTGGCAGGCACTTTTTCAGAGGTACTTTCAAAGACGACCGATTGTGAATTGATTTGCGTCGATATTCCTATTGGTTTAAGTGATGGCAACAGACCGCGAGAATGTGATGGCGAGGCACGTGAACTTCTTAGGGGGCGACGAGCAAGCAGCGTATTCCCCTCCCCAATTAGACCTTGCCTTTCAGCAGTGGATTATGAAACGGCCAGTAAAATTTCCTTTGAACATACTGGGAAAAAGCTAAATAAACAAACTTTTGCATTGATGAAAAAAATTCGCGAGGTAGATGATTTAATGACGCCGGAACTTCAAAATCGAGTACACGAAATTCATCCTGAAGTATTATTTTGGGCACTTAACGGTCAAAAGCCGATTGAGCTAAATAAAAAAACCTTACCAGGACAAGCTCTACGCCACAGCTTACTTCAGGGAATCTTTACAGATATCGACAGTGTTTTAGTCCGGGCTCCAATATCCGGATGTGCTATGGATGATGCCTTAGACGCCATTGTTGCTGCATGGACAGCAGTCCAAGCCGTTATCGGAAAAGCAAAAACCCTGCCAGAGAAACCACCGCTTGATAGTAAAGGTCTGAAGATGGAAATGCTTTACCCCGTCTGTTATAATCAATAGCTTAGTATTGAAAATAATAATGGGGTAATAAAGATGAGCGAGCTAATAACTCTTCCTAAGCCGAACCAAGATGGCGCGATATCATTGGAGAAAGCCATAGCTGTTCGGCGGTCGCAGCGGGAGTTTTCATCGAAATGCCTCACGTGGGAGCAGATCGGCCAGTTGGCCTGGGCGGCGCAGGGCCAGGACGCCCACAGGGACCCCGCTTCGCGGGAACCCAGCAGGTATCGCACCGTACCATCCGCTGGGGCGACCTATCCGCTGGAGCTTTTTGTAGTGACCGAGCAGGGTTTTTTTCGCTATTTGCCCGGCAAACATGCTCTGGCGAAGCTCACCGACCAGGACCTGCGCGGTCGACTTGCCGCCGCTGCCTGGGGACAAGAGTTTATCGCCGCTGCCCCGGTGACGCTGGTCTTTGCTGCGGAGTTTGCCAGGACAACGGGCCGCTACGGCGAGCGCGGCATTCGTTATGTTTATATGGAGGCTGGGCACGCTGCTCAGAATGTCCACTTGCAAGCGGAATCTTTAGGACTTGGTTCTGTCGCCGTGGGGGCTTTTGATGATGCCTCTGTCGGCAAAGTCCTTGAGCTGCCGAGTCACCTCGAACCTCTTTATATGGTGCCGGTCGGCTATTGTCGGCGATAACTGAGGGGCATGGGCTTTGATGTCACACGATTGGGCTGACAAGACCGCACAGCAGCTTTTGGACGCAGGGCTGCTATCCGGCGAAGGCGGAGGCATCTGTCTGATTCTCGGAGCGGTGGATACGGGCAAAACTACGCTGGCGATTGCTCTGGCAAAACAGTTGGCAGCCCAGCAGCCGGTCGGCATTATTGATGCCGATGTCGGACAGTCCCATATCGGGCCGCCCACGACAGTCGGCTGGGCGGTTATCGACAATCCCCATGTTGAACTGTCGCAGTTTCGCGCCGCAGGCATCGCTTTCGTCGGGGACGTCACGCCCGTTGGGCATCTGCTGCAACTTACCGCAGGCCTTGCGCAGGGCGCTGCGGCATTGTCCCAAGTCACAAGGCTGACCATAATCGATACGCCCGGTTTCATACACGGCCCGGCGGCAGCGGCTTTGTGGTGGACGGTGCATCAGATATTGAAGCCGGCATTGATTCTGGCCGTGCAGCGCAGCGACGAATTAAGTGACATCGTTGTCGGCCTGAAGGCTTTTTGCTGCCGGCTTGAGCAGATTCGTTGTCCCTTAGATATACCAGTTAAATCCCCGCCAGAGAGGCGCTGCTATCGGCAGAGCCAATTCGAGCGATACTTTCGTGATTCCCGTTGTTACAATATAAACGTTACTGATATGGCGGTTCAGGCCAGTTGCCGGTTGTCCAGGGCCCATCGCCGGGTGCAAGGCGGGAACCCCGCAATAAATTGCGGGGCTAAATATTTGGCCTGCGGTTTCACCGCAGGTCTGGTCAATCGTTTAGTTGGCCTGAGAGATGAAAAAGGCGGCGACGTGGCTATCGGCATAATAACCGATGTGCAGCAGGATGGCAAAATCATAGTAGTTAAGGCACCACCCCTGGATGTCGGGCAAATTCGCTGCCTTGTGGTCGGTGACATTACCGCGGATATTGCCGGTGCAGCGGGATAGATATAGATTGTATGGAGACCATTTACTTATTTTCTTGCCAGACTTTTGGTTGTTAACTAAACTTTTGCAAAATTGAGATTAGGCACACTTTGAAAAGGAAAAATTTGTTGTCTTATTTTTCCTTTTCAAACACTAACTACTTGATAGATAATTACTTAGCTCGATTATTTAAGGAAATCAAGAGACGGATTTCCTTAAATAATATGTGCCTAATCTCCATTTTGCAAAACTGTTGTTAAAGAAGGAGAACAATCATGAACAACTTATCGCGAAGAGAGTTTCTGCGGAATGGGCTTGCCGCGGGGGCGGTCGCATCGCTGATTGGGCCGACGGCGTGCGTAACGACGGGCGGCCAGCAGATCAAGCCGATCAGTCGGCCCAATATCGTTTTCATTCTATCTGACGACTACGGCCTTGATGGTGTGGGATGCTACGGCTCGGACCGCCACAAGGGGCGCACCCCCAATTTGGATGTGCTGGCCAACGGTGGCATCCGATTCGAGCTATGCTATTCGACCCCGCTCTGCGGGCCGACTCGCTGCCAAATTACGTCCGGCCGCTATCCCTTCCGAACGGGCGGCCTGACAAATCCCACCGCGGGCAATCCTGTGGCGAAGGATGAATATCCGCTGGCTCGGATTCTGACGGAAGCCGGTTACGACACCTGCCACGTCGGCAAATGGCGCCAGATGGGAGAAACGCCTGCCGACTGGGGCTTCGGCGAGTATATTACCGATCCCACCGCAGGCGGCTGGTACTGGCAAAAGAGCTACACCAAGAACGGACAGCTCGTGGAAATGGATAAGGAGATCTACTACCCCGATGTCACGCACGAATTCGCGGTGGATTTCCTTCGCCGGCATGCGCCGAGCGGGACATCGCCGGTCAAGCCGTTCTACCTCTACTACGCTTCACACCTGGTCCACGGCCCTATCCTGCGCACGCCCGACAGCAAGCCTGATGGGCAAGATAAGGACACGCTCTACAACGATAATGTTGCCTACCTGGATAAGCAGGTGGGGGCGCTGGTGGCGGAGCTGGACCGCCTGGGGCTGCGCCAGAACACGCTGATTGTCTTCTCCGGCGACAACGGCACGGCGGGGCAGTCGGGCACCATCGGCGGTCGGCAGATCAACGGGCACAAGGGCACGATGATGGAGGGCGGCTCGCGGGTGCCGCTGCTCGCCAACTGGAAGGGCGTCGCGCCGGCTGGGAGCGTGCTCAAGGACCTGGTGGATTTCAGCGATTTGTTGCCGACCTTCGCGGAAGTTGCGGGGGCGAAGCTGCCGGCGACTATCACGTATGACGGGCGTAGTTTCGCGCCGCAACTTCGCGGCAAAAAGGGCAACCCGCGCGAGTGGATATTCGTGCAGCTTGGCCGCAACTGGTATGTCCGCGATGCCGGATGGAAGCTCAACCAAGCCGGCGAGTTATTCGATATGAAGGATGCGCCTTTCGTCGAGAATCCCGTGCCAGCCGATTCTGCGGATAAGGCTGCGGCGGCGGCCCGCAAGCGGCTGCAAGCGGTGCTTGATAAGCTCAATCCGGCGGGCGGCAAGACGATTTCCGCCGAGCAGCAAGTGACAGAGCAGGATCGCGCACGCAAGCGGGCTGAGCGCCAGAAAGAAGGGCAAAAGCAGAAGAAAGCCGCTCGGCAGGCCAAGCCGTGACGCCAGCCGCCGTTTTGTATTCCGGCGCTGCAAAATCAAAACCTATGCAGGGAAAATGCTTGCCATATTGGCTGTTGGCAGTTAGAGTTTGCACAACTTGGAGTTGGCCTTGGAAGGAGGTAAACGCGACATGCACAGCCAGTTTAGGTTGCGAACCTTAATCGACCTTTTCCACCATACCGTGGGAAGGGTTGAACTGCTGGAAAAAGTATGCCTGGAAATCATCAGGGCCGAACGAGAGGAAAAGCTGACCTTTGGCCAGTTAAAAACCAGGGCACAGGATTTTGCACTGTGGCTTATTCAGGCGGCGGACATAAAGATAAAAGACAAAGTCGCGGTGCTGGGCAAAAATCGCATAGACTGGGACGTGGCTCTTTGGGGCATAGTGCTCGCGGGCGCCGTGCCGGTGCTGATCGACCCGGAAAGGTTGGTCGAGGCAGTTAAGAATCACGTCAGCCATACCGACTGTCACGCGGTTGTAATGGCGAACGATTATCAGGATGCCGATGCCCAGGGCGAGCTGCGAGACTTCGGGCGTGCACGCGGCCTGGGCTTTGTTGAAATGACGCGATTTCCCGTCCTGGCCGCCTCACAAGATGCCGGCCAATTGCTCGCCGGGATTGCCCCGCAGGTTCAAGCGGATGATACAGCCGTAATTCTGTGCACGTCCGGCACTACCGGCGACCCGCGAGAGGTGGAGCTAACGCACGGCAATCTGATTGCCAACATCGAAGGCTCGGTCGAGAAAATAAGAATCACCGAGGAAGATAGACTTGGGCACATACTTCCGCCGCATCACTCTTTCGGTCTGACCGTCGGCAAATTTCTACCTTTTTGTGCCGGCGCAGCCAATATCTACACTAACAAATACCGCCAGATTTCCGAGCTAATGAGGGATAGGAACATAAGCATTTTCGTTGCGGTGCCGGCTCTTTATACGGTCCTGGCTAAAACTATCGAGGATGGTCTTGCCAAACGGAAAAAGAAGAATCCGTTGCTGCGGTTTTTGGACCGCTGTGCACCGAAACTGGTTGGCAAAAGTGCCGTGCGGAAGCTCGGCTGGGACAGGCTTCGGTTTTTTCTCTCCGGCTCCGCGCCGGTGCCGAGGTGGGTGCTGGATGTGTTCTGGAGAAGAGGCCTGCTATTGTACGAAGGCTACGGCACTACCGAGAACTCGCCCGTCTACGGATTTAATGAAAGTCCGCGAAGATTAGGTTCTGTAGGAAAGCCAATTTCTACATTAACTGTCCAGATTGTCAACGAGACGAATCAGGTTTCCCCGCCCGGCGAAAAGGGCGAAATCTGTCTGGGCGGCCCCTGTATTATGAAGGGCTACTATAAAAATGCCCCAGCCACCCAGGCGGTTATCCGGATGGACGATAAAGGCGTCCGCTGGCTGCATACCGGCGATTTGGGCTGCCTCGACGAAGATGGGAACCTTTTCATTACCGGGCGGAAAAAATATCTGATTGTGCTGCCGGGTGGAAAAAAGGTGAACCCTGAATTGGTCGAATCGGCGCTTTCTCAGGCCCGATTTGTCAAGGAGGTCCTGGTGGTTCCCGGCTACCAGGTGGACTCGACCGGCATTGTCCAGGAGGCCATAAAGGCAATCGTGCAGCCGGCCTGGGAGACCATAGAGGCGCACACGAATCTTTCCTACGCCGATCTGGTCGAGCAGCCGCAAATGCTGAAAGCACTCGTCTGGAAAAGCATCAATGAGTGCCAGAAAAACAGCCGGCAATTATCCGGCTTTGAAAAGGTCTCTTCTCAGCATGTGGAGATAAAAATAGAGGATTTTCAGAAGACTTCCACCGGCAAGATCAAGCGCGCAGCGTATATAAAGGTATGAAAGGAGGATTGCCAAATGTTACAGAGACGCGAATCTTCAATCGAGGGCGGCAGCAAAGACATAGTTAGTCGTCGCAAGTTCATTGCCAGCGTGGGCGCCGCCGCTCTATCGTTCACTATTGTGAAGCCGCAGCTCGTGCGCGGCTCCCGTGCCAACTCCAAGATCGATCTGGCATTGCTCGGCTGCGGAGGTCGTGGAATCTGGATAATGGACCTGTTCAAGCAGCACGGGGGCTACAACATTGTGGCGGGCGCCGATTACTTCCAGGACCGCGTCGACCAGTTCGGCGGCAAATTCGGCATAGATAAGGCTCGTCTTTATACGGGCCTTCTGGGTTATCGCAGACTGCTGGAGGCGAAAGTGGACGCGGTGGCGGTCGAAAGCCCGCCGTACTTTCATCCGGAACAGGCTGCCGCAGGGGTCGATGCCGGCGCTCACGTATATGTCGCCAAGCCTCTGGCGGTGGATGTGCCCGGCTGTCACAGTATCGCTGAAAGCGGCAAAAAGGCTACTGCCAAGAAGCTCTGTTTCCTTATTGATTTCCAAACCCGCGCCGACCCATTCTACATGGAGGCACTTAAGCGCGTCCGCGAAGGTGCACTCGGCGAGTTTGCCTTCGGCGAGGCCATCTATCACGCCGACTGCCCATTTAAGCGGATGTATGATTCGTGGCGGGCTGACCCGGACGGCGCCGAGAATCGCTTGCGGGCGTGGGGTCTGGACCGGGTCCTATCCGGTGACATCATTACCGAGCAGAACATCCACACGCTGGACGTTATGAATTGGATCATGGACGCCGAACCCCTCTGGGCGGTCGGAACGGGCGGGCGAACCGTCCGTCCGGTCGGCACGTGCTGGGACCACTTTGCCGGGCTGTTTGAATATCCGAACCATGTGGGCATTACCTTCAGCTCCAGACAGATCGAAGGCCACGGCACTCAGCCTGAGGGAATCAGAAATCGAATGTTCGGCTCAAAAGGCGTGCTGGAAACCGAGTACGGCGGACAGGTAATTATTCGCGGCGAAAACTTCTACCGCGGCGGCAAAAGCCCGGGAATATATCAGGAAGGGGCAGTCGCCAACATCGCCACGTTCTACAAAGATATCACGGGCGGCAATTTTAAGAACCCAACCGTCGAGCCAAGCGTCCGCAGCAATCTAATCACCATTCTCGCCCGAACCGCTGCATACGAACGCCGTAAAGTTACCTGGGACGAGATTGTCAACAGCAAGGAGAAACTGGACGCCAACCTGAAAAGTTTGAAGACATAGGCAGGGAGAATTTGTGATATGGAACATCCACGTATAACTCGGCGCCAGATGCTGGCCGGCGCCGCTGGTGCTATCGCCGGCCTGGCGGCAGCTAATTCCTGTGCCCCTCTGCTTCCGTGCGGGCGGGGAAAAACCTGTGCCGGCGGGTTCAAGCTCGCTGTCTGCGACTGGACAATCGGCAAAACAACCGACCCGGCTTCTCTGGAGATGGCCAAGCGTATCGGCCTGGATGGCGTCCAGGTGGACTGCGGAAGTGGCAAGGACACTTTGCCTTTGTTTGACGCGAGTCTGCAAAAGCAATTCCTGGCGGATGCCGAAAAGCAGCGGATGCAGATAGCATCGCTGGCGCTGGGGACTCTCAACGGCGTTCCATACAAAAGCGACCCGCGGGCGGAACGCTGGCTTGACCAGTGCATCGACCTCTGCAAGGTGCTGGGCGTAAAAGTCGTGCTTGTGCCGTTCTTCGGCAATGGCGACCTGCAAAACGACGAGAAAGGCGTGGAAGTCGTTATCGGGCGGCTGAAAAAAGTAGCGCCGAAGGCGGAAAAAGCCGGCGTCACGCTGGGCATCGAATCTTGGCTCAGCGCCCAGCAGCATATTGACATTATCAAGCGTGTTGGCTCGCCCGCCGTCAAGGTCTATTACGATACAGCCAACTCTCATAAAGCAGGCTACGATATCTACCAGGAAATACGCCGGCTCGGTAAGCTCATCTGCGAATTGCACCTCAAGGATTATGACGGCCTGTACGGCAAAGGGTCGATTGATTTTGTGAAAGTGCGGGCAGCAATTGACGCGATCGGTTACCGCGGCTGGCTGGTTATGGAAGGTACCCAAATGCCGCTGGGCGTCGAAGGAAGCTGCCGCTACGATGCCGAGTATCTGCGGACTATCTTTCCGCCCAAAGTGTAAGGCAGTTTGTGCCCGCCATCGGCGGGTTTAGCCGTCGCCGGCATGCCTGCCCTGTGCCTGCCATCGACGGGTTTAGCCGTCGCCGGCACGGCGACGGACCCCGCAATAAATTGCGGGGGCTAAATCTACAAAAGAAAGGAGCGAGTATGAAGATGCGAAATATTATGGCTGTTCTGGTCATGCTGATTGTCACCGCCCCGGTTGCTCTTGGCACGGCGCTGGACGATTATATCGCGGCGCCGGACTCGAACTATAGCTACAAGGTCCTGAAAACCATCGAAGTCCCAGGCTGCACCGGCTATGTGCTGGAGATGACCTCACAGGCCTGGCGAAGTGAAAAAGAAGTGGATCGAACCGTGTGGAAGCACTGGCTGACGATTATCAAGCCCGAAAAGGTTGCCAGTGACATTGCGCTTCTGTGGATAACGGGCGGCAGTAACGACAGGCCTGCCCCGGAAAGGCCCGAGCAGATGCTGGTCGCCATTGCCCAGAACAGCGGCTCGGTCGTCGCCGAAATCAGGATGGTGCCCAATCAGCCTTTGAGTTTCCCCGATGGCGGCCAGCCTCGCTATGAGGATGGGATCATCGCGTACACATTCGACAAGTACGTAAAGACCGGCGACGGGACCTGGCCGCTGCTGCTGCCGATGGCCAAAAGTGCCGTCCGCGCCATGGACGCCATCCAGAGCCACATCGCATCCGCTACCGAAGGCAAGCTCAAGATAAATAAGTTCGTCGTCTCCGGCGGCTCTAAGCGCGGCTGGACGACCTGGCTGACCGCCGCGGTTGATAAGCGCATCATCGCCATCGCACCGGCGGTCATAGACGTGCTCAACATGGCTGAGCAGATGAAGCATCATTACGCCGCCTACGGATTCTATTCCAAAGCCATCGAGGATTACCAGGATATGAACATTTTCGCTAGGCTCGATACGCCTGAGGGTAAAGCCCTGCAAAAATTCATCGACCCATACTCGTATCGCGATCGCTATACGATGCCCAAGTACCTGATAAATTCGTCCGGCGATCAATTCTTTCTTTGTGATTCCGCCCAGTTTTACTTCGGCGACCTGCCGGGCGAAAAATATCTTCGCTACGTTCCTAACACCGACCACGGGCTTGGAGGTTCCGACGCGGATAAGAGCTTGCTGGTCTTCTACGCCTCGATCTTGAAGAATTTGCCCAGGCCAAAATTCACCTGGACGGTCAAAGATGACCGGATAATTGTCACGCCGCAAAGCGGCACGCTCCAGCAAGTCAATCTCTGGCAGGCGACCAACCCAAAGGCTCGTGACTTTCGCCTGCAGACTATCGGGGCGGTTTGGAATGGTTCGCCGTTGCCGCAAGATAAAGATGGCACGTACGTAGCCAAAGTTCCACAGCCCAAAGAAGGCTGGACCGCCTTTTTTGTAGAGCTGATTTACGATAGCGGCTTGCCTTTTCCTTACAAATTTACGACACAGGTGCACGTCGTGCCGCAGACCCTGCCCTTTGCCAAATAATGACGCCCTTGTTGTCGTGGTAGATTGTTCGGTATGCCCAGCATACCCTACACCTCCGATTGCCTTTGTTTTAGAAAGGTAGGGTATGCAGACTTCTGCATACCGATCTATTGAGATTGTTCGGTATGCCCAGCATACCCTACGTGTTGATTGGCTTTGTTTTAGAAAGGTAGGGTATGCAGACTTCTGCATACCGGTCTGTAGATTGTTCGGTATGCCCAGCATACCCTACACCGCCAATTGGCTTTGTTTTGGCTTTGTTTTGGTTGACTTGCAAGGCGCGTTTTTTCTTCATAATCCTTTCTCATAACTGAGCTTACATGAATTTTGCACCGCCTGCAAATTGGCTTTGTTTTGCATAATTTAGTAAAAATGATCGCGCCATTCTTAGCGTTAGCCACAGATTTCACAGATGAACACGGCTTGGAGGAATGTGTTTATGTGGTTTCTCATTTTACCCATCTTCTCATCGAGTCATCTACTTAAAAACCCTGTTCCTTCGGCGGAGTCTACCCTGAGCGCAGCCGAATGGGCTCGGGACAAGCTTCTGACTTCTGACTTCTGACTTCTGTCTTCTGTCCTCTGTATTATTTCTGGGCATATTATACCCGAAAAAAGCTTGCGCGTAAAGCAAAATCAACCACAAATTACACGGATTGCGCGGATTTACCCCGTGAGATATGCTGTGTGAGTACGTAGGGTCGGCTCCGCCCACCAGAGATTGTTTGGTATGCCCAGCATACCCTACACCTGCGATTGCTTTTGTTTTGTAAGGGTAGGGTATGCAGGCCTCTGCATACCGGCCTATTGAGTTTGTAGGGTGGGCTTCGCCCACCGGTGCCTGTTCATAACAAGGCCTACTTGTCGGGCCGAGCGTATATTGCGCGGCCGCGGCGCAGAAACGTAGGGTATGCAGACTTCTGCATACCGGCCTATTGAGTACGTAGCGTGGGCTCCGCCCACCGGTGCCTGTTAATACCAAGTCCTAATTGTCAACCCAAGCGTATGTTCCGTGGCCACGGCGCAGTTCTGCCTCTAACGACCAGGTCCTATCCCCTAACCACAAACGACTACAGACTAATCCAGATTGCCACCTATCGGCACTCGCAAGATAAGCAGCAAGTCCGGACACGGGAGGATTACCCAACTTCACTCCCCTAAGTAGACCCTAAGGCGTAAACCCTGAACCCTATCCCCTATCCCCTATTAGGTATCACCTAAGCATTTGCTACCTATAGGTAGTCGATCTTTGCGCACAATCCGTTTAGATCATAGCCAGGAGTATTCTGTATGCGCGACATTACAAAGAAGTCGGCCTCAACATCCGTAGAATCCGCGAAGAGCGCGGCCTTTCTCAGGAGGAACTTGGCGCTGTGGGTGGCCTGCACAGAGCCTATATTGGCCAGACCGAACCCATGGCAAAAGTCCTGCGTCAGGCATTGCCAGGCTTAACCAAGGAAGCTCCGTAGTTAACCTTGCCCACTCAGGACAAGAAAAGAACTATTGGGCCCGCCTTCAGCAGGAACCCTTACGCCGCCTTCGCCCTTGCCCGCCCGTGTCGGGCTGCGGCGGTGGCCATCCCGGCAGAAATACCGCATAGGATGGGTTTTCACCCGAACTTACACGCAATCGATTACACTAATGCGCCTGGGAATCTTTTGTTGTGTCTATTTTTTCTTCTTATCGTGTGGTACGGTAACCGTGACAACAGCCGTCGCTGAGTTACCCGAAGCATCTTTGCATTCGAGATGTATCGTGTATATCCGCCCCTCGGTAACTCCTGAACGCTCAGCGCGAAGTTGGACCGTGAGGTCCCCTGTGATAATCCAGTCTGGTTTGGTGTTGCCATCTCCAGGACCATTTATCGGCTCGTTACTGGTAACGTTGACGATCATACAGACGGGATTCTGGTCGCAATTGTCGTACAGATCTGCCGTCACCGTTACATCTATCATCTTGTGGTCGGGCGCCCATAGTACGCTTGGCTCGGCAGATGTACTGAGGATTGTCGGTGGAGTCGTATCCATATCAGGGGCCAGTTTCAAAACCCAGAAATCATAGCCGCCAAATGAAGGGGTGGTCTTGTTATACTCTATTCCCGAACCTGATAACCCACCTACAAAAAACCCGCCATCGCTTGTCTGGTGGATACTGTAAACTTCGTCCAAGGAGTGCCCCCCGTACACTTGCTCCCAGACCTTATTGCCGTTGGCATCCAGACGAACAACCCAGTAGTCCCTGCCGCCATAATTGGGACTGGTTTTGTTACCGGAAGGAGGCGAGTTGGAGTAGCCGCCAAAAATGAATCCGCCATCAGCCGTTAGCGCAATGCTCTCCACGTAGTCATCACCCTGTGCACCAAAAGAATTATCCCAAATGATGTTGCCATCCCCATCCAGCAACAGCACCCAACAATCGTACCCACCATAATTGAGGCTTGTTTTATTGCCGCCGGGTCCCGAGGAAGAGAATCCGCCAACTATAAAGCCGCCATCAAAGGTCTCTTGCACGCTGAGCATGTAATCATTTGGGCGTAACTTGTCTCCCGCTATCCTGTTTTCCTGTATAAGCGACGGATGAACTGGCGGCAGGGATACAGCTTGCGTGTGGTGGTATTCATACGATAGCACTGAAATGCATCCCAATC
>Ga0315279_10000637_pt1 | contig 66493 bp, 59 predicted proteins | sample YL17G06_20_MG_FD_203694 | JGI IMG/M metagenome (GOLD analysis project Ga0315279, IMG submission 203694) | Sediment microbial communities from Yellowstone Lake, YNP, Wyoming, USA - YL17G06_20 | ecosystem: Environmental > Aquatic > Freshwater > Lake > Sediment | place: USA: Wyoming | collected...
CCGCTCCGGGTAAATTTGGTGGGTGCAACTACCAAATGTACCGTATGGAGCGGAGTTTGTCTACTTTTCAGACTTGTGGGTAATCACCAGATAACATGGGATTGACTCACGTCAAAGTGGGTGTACAATAATCTTGGAAAAGTAAAGCACCTGAACAACCGCTAGCGCAAACGAGAAGCTAAAGACTCTAGCCCTAAAGTCGAAAGAAATATCTCAGATATGAGATAGGTCGAGCGAGCGAAAGGTAAAGCGAGAGAATAATATAGCCTTTTAATCGCGCGACGAAATTCCAAGACCCATCGGCTGGCGCTCTCCATCCAAGGCAAGACTGACCGATAATTGTTCAGACACTACCAAAAGATGAGTCGTAAGCGAAGCCAAAGCCAGGAGACAAGTCTCAGGGGCTAAAGCTAAAGAGAGCCTTATCTCTCTGTCCAAGAAGTTGCAAGATAACTAGCGATTGATCAAGGACTTTACTTAGGAGCCATCACAGATAAGGATGTGATGGCTCTGACATTTTGGCGAGTCATGTCCCGCGATGAGCGGGACTTTTTTTTGTGAAAGCCGGTGTATAATCTGCCCCACCCGTATCGAGACGATTCATAGAGGTCAGTATGCCAAGGCAACGGTCGGTAGGTGTGATGGTCATCGCAACACTCAAGATCCTGGATGGCCTATGGGGACTGGCGAGCGGCTGCGCGCTGCTCGCAAGCGGCGGGGCATTGGCAGCCGTGATCACTCGATTCGCCGGCAACGCGCCACGCTGGATGGGCGACGCATTGGGTGGAGTGCTGGCCCTCGTCGGACTGGCCCTGATCTTTTTCGCCGCGTTGGATTTCATTTTGGCCTGGGGGGTGTGGACACTGCACCGATGGGCTTGGTGGTTGACGATGATCGCGGCGGTGTTGAGCAGCCTCGGCTCACTGGCAACGCTGGTCGGCGGCAACCTGACGAGCATCCCCAGCGTTGTCATCAATGGCGCCATCATCATCTTGCTGCTCACGACAAATGTGAGGCAGACATTGGGAATCGGCTGATTTGACCACAAGACCGTCTGACTTTAGACGATCGAACTATTCTGGCAAAAACTCTTGAACTGTGTTACACTTGCCGCGCAATGTCACCCGAACGAGGAGTTTTTATGCGCCTGGTCCGCATCCTTCTGTCCGCCGCCTTACTGATCGCAACCTTGACCATCGCATTGCCGGCCGTCGCCCAGAGCCAACTGGCCGCCATCACATCGCCGCGTGACGGCGCGCAACTCAAAGGAGTGGTACAGATCGAAGGCACGGCCACCCACGGCAAGTTTCATCACTATGAACTGGCCTGGGCTCCACAGGGCACAGAGAACTGGCAGCAAATCGCCTTCGTGCAAAACCAGATCACCAACGGTTCACTGGGAACGTGGGACACCACATCATTTCAACCCGGCGTCTACCGCTTGCGATTGCGCCTGGTGCGCGATGACAACCAGACAATAGACGTCGTCGTGAATAACCTGAGCATCAATCAGGGCACGCCCACACCACCTCCCTCGCCCACTCCACTCACTGAACCGACGGCTTCGCCTGCTCCGACGACGGGCGCCGTCATTGCCACACCGACCGTCGTCATCGTCCAGCCGCCCGCAGCCACGCCGCAACCGGCGACGACCGCCAAGCCGGTCGCCGGGACTGGCTCCACCACGCCCGGCAACCCACTCATATCATCCATCCAGGTCAACTTTGCGAGTTTTGGGCAGGCGTTTTGCAACGGAGTCTTGTATACCTTCCTGATCTTTGTTGCCTGGGGCGTCATCTTGGCCATGCGAGGAATCTCGCGATGGGTGTTGCGCCGGCTGCGCGCACCAACCTCACCCAAAGGTTGAGCGCACAGCACGAGACAAATGAAACACCACAGAAAGCGCCGAGCCCCCCCAATACCCTCAGGGGCGCTGCGTCTCTGCGGTTCGATTCAACCTGAGGCCCCATGCAATCATTGATCGCACGACTCTCACCCAAACGAGCAGAACCTATCACGGGCGACGTCTCTCTTATCGTGGGACTGGGCAACCCCGGCCGCGAGTACGCCCAAACTCGCCACAACATCGGTTTCCAGGTGGTCACGCGGCTCGCAGAAGAACACGGCTTGAGCTTTTCCCGCATGCAGAATGAGGCGCTGGTCGCCACAGGGCGAATCGGCGCTGTGCGCGTTGTGCTTGCCAAGCCGCAGACATGGATGAACGAGAGCGGAAAGGCCGTGGGGCCGCTGGTGCGCTTTTACAAGGTCGAGTTTGCGCGATTGCTGGTCGTCTACGATGACCTGGATCGCCCTGCCGGGACGCTGCGCCTGCGGAGCGAAGGCGGCAGCGGCGGCCATCGCGGGATGAACTCGATTATTACGCGGCTGGGCACGCAAGATTTCGCGCGCTTGCGTGTGGGCATCGGTCGCCCGCCGGGGCGCATGGACCCGGCCGCCTACGTGTTGCAGCCCTTTGGGCGGGATGATGAGATGCTGATGGACATGGCGCGTGACCGGGCCGTCGAGGCGATTGAATGTTTCCTGGCCGAAGGGATCGTCGCGGCGATGAACCGATTCAACACGCAAGCCGAGGACGAGTCTCCGAATCCGAAATAGAAACAGGGAAACATACATTTCCTACTTCACCCATTGGGCCGTATCCCCATTCCGCCCTGAGTGCAATCCCTTGATCCCCCGTTTGACAACCACGCCCACTTCAGCTAAAATATGTATATCTGAACAAATGCTCAATTATCAAGTTATGCCTACCAAATCTAAGCCTAATCGTCATATTCTAAGACCTCTCGCGTTGGATGAACACACCGCTGCGCACGTCGCCGAATTATTTGGCGCGTTCAGCGACACGAGCCGTGTGCGCATCATTTCAGTATTGGCCGCAGGCGAACAGAACGTCGGCGCATTGGCCGAAGCGGTTGGACTGAGCGAATCGGCAGTCTCGCATCACATGCGTGCGCTGCGGCAGATGCGCCTGGTGCAAGCGCGCAAAAACGGGCGACAAGTCTTTTATAGCCTGGATGCTCACGCGGCCAATCTGTTCCGACATGGCCTAGATCACGTGCAACATGGCTAGCGCTGCTTTCATCTCTTTGCCCTCTCGCGGGGTCTTGGCGCTTTGCGCCGTCGCCATCTTGTTTGGCCTGGCCGCGCACTTGCTCGCCGATGCAACAGGCACGTCGCCTGACCTTGCTAACAAGAGTCAGCGCGGCATAACCGGTGTGCGAGTTACGCTGTGCAGCCTCCTGGCTGGACTGGTACTGCCGGAGATTGTGGTCATCAACATACTGCTGACTTTGACATTGTGGCTGACTAGTTGCAAGTTGATTTTATTGTGCCGATCTTGTTCGCCTCCAGTTCATCCCCCTGTAGCACTTCGCTAGTTGCATTACGCAACAAACTGGGCCTGCAACACTAACCCGCCCACCCTTGCGTGGGTTTTTGCCGATTTTGCAGCGAATTCAGAGTAAACCTGCGCAAGGGTGAGCAGTTACCATGTGTTGAAGAAAAGAAGAACGACCTACTTTTGAGGATAACAGGAAACTAGAATGAGCAAGGTGTTTGACGAAAACAATCTACAAGGCTTGACCGACGAAGAGGTTTTGGAGCGGCTGGCACAGGACGGCTACAACGAATTGCCCTCGGCCCAAAAGCGCAGCCTGCTGCGCATCGTGTTCGAAATTGTGCGCGAGCCTATGTTTCTCATGTTGATCGCGTGCGGACTGTTGTATCTGTTTCTGGGCGACATGGAAGAAGCGCTGATGCTGCTGGGCTTTGTGTTCGTCGTCATCGGGATCACGCTGTACCAGGAGCAAAAGACCGAGCGCGCACTAGAGGCGTTGCGCGATCTATCCAGCCCACGCGCGCTGGTTATCCGCGATGGCAAGCAACAACGCATTGCCGGGCGCGAGGTTGTCCGCGATGACCTCGTCCTAGTCTCCGAAGGTGACCGCGTCCCGGCCGACGCAGTCTTGCTTTCGGGCACGAACCTGAGCGTGGATGAATCGCTGCTAACCGGCGAATCGGTGCCGGTGCGGAAAAAGGTGTGGGACGGCGTCCAGGCGATAGGCCGCCCCGGCGGCGACGACCAGCCCTTTGTCTATTCCGGCACGCTGGTGGTCAAGGGCCAGGGCATCACCCAGGTGCAATCCACTGGCCCGCGCACCGAGATGGGCAAGATCGGCAAGGCACTCCAGGTACTGGAGACGGAAGAGACGAATCTGCAACAGCAGACCGGCAAGATCGTGCGAAATTTCGCGCTGATCGGCCTCAGCCTGTGCGTGCTCGTCGTGGTGGTCTTTGGTCTGACGCGCCACGATTGGCTGAACGGATTTCTGGCCGGCATCACGCTGGCGATGGCGACGCTGCCGGAAGAGTTCCCTGTGGTGTTGACGATTTTCCTGGCGTTGGGCGCGTGGCGAATTTCTCAGCGGCAGGTGCTGACTCGTCGCGTGCCCGCCGTCGAGATGTTGGGGGCGGCCACAGCACTGTGCGTGGACAAGACCGGCACGCTCACGCTCAACCGCATGACCGTCACGCACGTGGCCGTTGATCACGAGGTCTATGCCGTCCAAAGCAAACAGGTCTCGCTGCCGGAGCGCCTGCACGCGGTCGTGGAATACGGCCTCCTGGCCAGCCCGACCGATCCGTTCGACCCGATGGAAAAAGCGATGAAGGAACTGGGCGGGCGCACGCTGGTGAATACCGAGCACTTGCACAAAGACTGGTCGCTCGTCAAGGAATATCCGCTCTCGGAAAAACTGCTGGCGATGTCTCGCGTGTGGCGTTCGCCGGATGGGCACAATTTGATCATCGCGGCTAAAGGCGCGCCCGAGGCGATGGCCGACTTGTGCCATTTCGACGCCGCTCGGATGCAGTCGCTCGAAGAACACATCAGCGAGCTGGCGAACCAGGGCTTGCGCGTGATCGGCGTTGCGCGGGCACAGTTTCGCGCAGACGAGCTGCCCGACGAACAGCACGACTTTGATTTCGAGTTCCTGGGATTGTTGGGGTTGGAAGACCCGGTTCGGCCTGGCGTGCCCGAGGCGGTTCAAGAATGTTACACGGCGGGCATCCGCGTGCTCATGATCACGGGCGACTATCCGCTCACGGCGCAAAACATCGCACGCCAGATCGGCCTCAAGCCCCTGGATCAAATCATCACCGGGCCGGAACTCGATCAGATGAGCGACGACGAACTGAAGGAGCGCATCAGGACGACGTGCATCTTTGCTCGCGCCGTCCCCGAGCAAAAGCTGCGCATCGTCCAGGCGCTCAAAGCGAATGGTGAAGTCGTGGCAATGACGGGCGACGGCGTCAACGATGCGCCGGCGCTCAAGGCAGCGCACATCGGTATCGCGATGGGCGGGCGCGGCACCGATGTGGCGCGCGAATCCGCCGCATTGGTTTTGCTGGACGACAACTTTGCGTCCATCGTCCAGGCGGTGCGGATGGGTCGCCGCATCTTTGACAACCTGAAAAAGGCGATGACGTTCATCTTTTCGGTTCACATCCCCATCGCCGGCATGTCTTTGATTCCCGTATTACTCAAATGGCCGCTGGCGCTGCTGCCGGTGCACATCGTGTTCCTGGAGCTGATCATTGACCCGGCTTGCTCGGTGGTCTTTGAGATGGAATCTGACGAGGCCGACATTATGCGCCGCCCGCCACGGCGACTGGAAGCCCCTCTGTTCGGGCGGCAGATGATCTTGACCGGATTGGTTCAAGGCGTGGGGGTGCTGGCCGTCGTACTGGCGGTCTATGCGCTTGTCCTGTCCCGAGGATTTGGCGAGGCCGAAGCACGCATGATGAGCTTTGCCAGCCTGGTCATTGCCAACCTGGGCTTGATCCTGACCAATCGTTCCCGGACACGCTCGATCCTGGCGACGCTGAGGACACCCAATGTGGCGTTGTGGTGGGTGGTCGGCGGCGCTCTGGCTTTCCTGGCGTTGACGATCTCGGTTCCCTTCTTGCGCGGCCTGTTCAGCTTTGGGCCGTTGCATCTCTGGGAACTCGCGTTGGTCGCCGGAGCCGGTTTGTTCAGCATCTTGACGTCGGAAAGCGTCAAGACGACAGCGTTTCAAAAAGTATTCGCCGGCGTCTCGGAAGAATGAAGCTGTTCTGGAAAAGGCGCGACGACAGAACGTCAAGGGGTTTCGTATGGAATTAGCTATTGAGCGTCAAGAGGTTGAAGCACCTCCTAAATGCGAAACAAGTGGCCTGACCTCTGCTGAAGTGCTCGAACGGCGGCAGCAGTATGGTGAAAATGTTTTGCCCGCCGAGAAAGGCCCTTCGGCCTGGACAATCTTGTTCAACCAGCTCAAAAGCCCGCTGGTCTATATCATCCTGGTGGCCGCTGGGGTTTCTTTGGCCGTCGGCGAGCTGGGCGACTTTGCCATCATCATGGCCGTGGTGGTGATTGACGCGATTCTGGGCTTTGTTCAGGAATACCAGGCGCAACGCACTTATACAGCCCTCAAGGGGCTACTCAAGCCGACCACGACCGTCATCCGCGATGGTCAGCGTCAGGAAGTGGAGGTGCGGGAACTCGTGCCGGGCGACCTGGTCTTGCTCAGCGCAGGTGAGCACGTCCCTGGCGACGGGGAACTCGTCGAGAGCACCCAACTGGCGGTTGACGAAGCCATCCTGACCGGGGAGAGTGAGCCGGTCAACAAAAGTGTGACGAGGAATCAGCCGGGCGCCCCGGCCCCCAATCAGGATCAAGTCTTCATGGGCACGACCGTCGTCACCGGGCGTGGGACGATGCGCGTGACCCAAACCGCTTCTCGAACAGAACTAGGGCAAATCGCGGTTAGCTTGCAGGAGCATGTTGAGGAAGAGACGCCCTTACAGGTGCGGCTGAAGGCATTCAGCGCAACTCTGACTCGTGTCGTCGTCCTGTTCACCGTGGCGATCCTGGTGACCGGGCTGATCCTGGGCCGCGAATTCTTGGACATGCTGCGCACGTCCATTATCCTCGCTATCGCCGCCGTCCCCGAAGGCTTGCTCATTGCCGTGACGGTCATCCTGGTGTTGGGAATGCGCAAGATTCTCAAGCGCAACGGCCTCGTCAAGAAACTGCTCGCCGTCGAAACGCTTGGCTCGGTGACGACCATTTGCACCGACAAAACTGGCACGCTGACTGAGGGCCGGATGAGGGTCTCTCGTGCCGACCTGCTCGACCAGGAGCGCGCCCTGCAAACTATGGCTCTGTGCAACAACCTGGAAGGACCGGTGGACATCGCGCTCTGGGAATATGCAAAAAAGCAAATGCCCCGCGATCCTCAAGAACTGGTGGATGGGTCACGACGGTTGGCGGAGGAACTCTTTACCAGCGAGACCAAATACATGATCACGGCCATCACCAGTAACACCCTCGGCGGCGAACACTATTACTTTTTGAAAGGCGCGCCGGAGATTGTGTTGGGGATGTGCCAGGTCACGCCAGCGCAACGCGACCATACTCTGGCCCAGGTGGACGAATGGGCCGGCGAGGGATCGCGCCTGCTCGGCCTAGCCTACCGCGTCGGCGGAACCCTCGAAGATTATAGTGGGTACATCTGGGTGGGCTTGGTCGGCATGGAGGATCCGATCCGTGAAGGCGTCCACGAGGCGGTACAAGTGGCTCAGCGGGCGGGGATCAAGGTCAAGATGATCACCGGCGACTATCGCCGCACGGCAGAGCGCATCGCACGCAACATTGATCTGATGAAGGAAGGCGATCAAATCCTGGAAGGGGAAGACCTGCAGAAGCTGAGCGACCAGCAGATCCAAGAACAGGTCGGCAAGACCGCCATCTTTGCGCGCATCCGTCCCCAGGACAAGCTGCGGATCGTCCGCGCCTTGCAGGCCAACGGTGAGATCACGGCCATGATCGGCGATGGGGTGAACGATGCGCCGGCATTGCAGCGGGCCAACATCGGCGTGGTGGTGGGTAGCGCCACCGACGTCGCCAAAGAGACTGCCGACCTGATCTTGCTCGATAACAACTTTCGCACTGTAGTGGCGGCAGTCGAAGAGGGCCGGGTGATCTTTGAAAACATCCGCAAGGTCGTAGCCTACACATTGTCCAACTCTTTTGCCGAGGTGCTGACCATCTTTAGCGCCATGATGCTGCGCTGGCCCGCTCCCCTGGCGGTCGCACAGATTTTGTGGATCCACCTGATCTGTGACGGTCCATCAGACATCGTGCTGGGCTTTGAGCCGAAAGAAAACGGCATCATGGGCGAAAAGCCCAAATCCGTTAAGGAGCCAATTCTGCCTCCGCTGGGGCTGTCGCTCATCGGTGTGATCAGCATCACCAGCGCGGTGGCGGCCCTGTTGATCTTTGGACATTACTTTATGGCCCACAACGATCCGGTCGAAGGCCGTAGCCTGGTCTTTGCCAGCTTTGCCGTAAACTCGATGATCTACATCTTTGCTTACCGCAGTATGCGGCAGCCCCTTTATCGCATGACCAAACTGAGTCAGAATATGCCGCTGGTCTGGGCTGTGTTGGCGGGTTTGTTGCTGGTGGTCGTGGCATTTGCAGTTCCCGCCATTCGCGACTTGTTGGCTATTGAGCCTCTAGGCCCGGAGCAGTGGGGATTGATCGCTAGTGTGGCGTTCTTCCTGCTCCTGGCCGTGGAAATCGGCAAATGGATCAGCAATCGCATCCGCAGCCGAGCGTGATGTGCCAAGTGAAGCCGAACGTAGTGCTGCGAGCATCGGCGACACGCCAGGCCTGGTTGTAGAGCAATCTGCAAATCGAGCGAGCGGTTTTTGTCGCCGGCTCGGCTGGCGGCCTGCCCATGCTTGACGAGGCGATTCGCCATCCAGAGCACGTGGCCGTGTCGGCGCAGGCTTCGACCTGCGGCGTGCCACATAATGCGCGATTCCTCTGGAAACTGCTTCACTGGCCCGGAGTGGGCCAAGTGACGAGCCTCCTGGTCTCTCCGGCGTGAATTTCATCAGCCACACCTCGGCATCGCGTGTTGACATCATCGCACAAGACGGGTAGACTTGCGGCATGGCAACCAAGCTTTTGATCGTCGAAGACGAGACGACACTGCGCGAAACGCTGGCGTATAACCTGACCCAAGAGGGCTACCAGGTGACGCAAACTGGCAACGGGGCCGACGCGCTCGAGCTGGCACGCGCCGACAAGTTCGACCTGATCGTGCTCGACATCATGCTGCCCGATCTGGACGGGCTGTCGTTCTGCCGCATCTTGCGCAGGGAGCAGGCCACGCCCATCATCATGCTGACGGCGCGCGGCGGCGAGATGGATCGCATCGTGGGGCTGGAAAGCGGCGCGGACGATTACATTGTCAAGCCGTTCAGCCTGGGCGAGTTCCTGGCGCGCGTGCGAGCGGTCTTGCGCCGCACTCCCTCAGCCTCTTTGCGCACTGACCGGCTTGAATCGGGCGATTTGGCGCTCGACCTGACCGCGCGACGTGTCAGCGTGAGCGGGCGTGAAATCAAGCTGAGCCACAAAGAGTTCGACTTGCTCGCCGCGCTCGTTCGCAATAAGGGTGCAGTCCTTTCGCGCGACTTGCTTCTGGAGCAGGTCTGGGGCTACGATCACGTCGGCGACGACCGCACGGTGGATGTCCACGTGCGCTGGCTGCGCGAAAAGATAGAAGCCGACCCATCTGACCCGCAGCGTATCGTCACTGTGCGCGGCGTAGGCTACCGGTTTGAAGGATGAATACCGTTTTGGCTGTGCTCGTCGTCGTAGCTGCTCTTGTCATCGCTATGCTGGCGATGTCACTGCGACGCGCCCAGTCGCAGGTATACCAAGCCCGCGCCGAGACGGCGCAGACACAGCGACAGCTTGAACACCTCCAAAACGAAGTGTCCAGCCTGCGTGCCAGGCAGATGGTAGTCGGGGCAGTCGCCACGGATGCGCTGCTCACACTGGACGCCGAGCGGCGAGTGACCTGGGCAAATCAGGCCGCACTGAAACTGTTCGGCGACCCGGCGGGCAAAACACTCATTGAAGCGACCCGCTCGCACGAGCTGGAATCGCTTATTGCCGAGGTGTCCAACTCAGTCGAGTCACTCACTCGACAAGTGGCGTTGAACGGGCAACCCTTTTCCGCGCGAGCCGCGCGGCTGCCCACCAGTGGCGTGGCGCTGGCGCTGCAAGACGTGAGCGAGCTGCAACGCCTGGGCCGAGCGCGGCGCGAATTCGTCGCCAACATCAGCCACGAGCTGCGCACGCCGCTCGCCTCAATCCGGCTGCTCGCGGACACGTTGCAAGCCGGCGCGCTGTCCAACCCGGCGGTTGCGCCCGACATGCTGTCCAAAATCAACGCCGAGGTGGATGCGCTCTCGCAACTGGCGCGTGAGTTGCTCGACCTGGCGCTCATCGAGTCCGGCCAGATGCCGCTCAAGCTGGCTCCGACCGATTTGCATGATCTGGCCCAAGCGCAGGTGGAACGCTTTTCTCCGCGCGCGCGACAAAAGGGATTGACACTCGTGATGGACATTGCGCCCGGCACGCTCGCGTTGGCCGATGGCGAAATGGTGGGCCGCGTGCTGTCCAACCTCTTGCATAACGCATACAAGTTCACACCGTCAGGCGGGCAGGTCAGCATGAGTGCGCAGCGTGAAGACGACAACGTGATCGTCTCAGTTGCCGACACTGGCCCCGGCATCCCGCCGAACGAATTGAATCGCATCTTTGAGCGGTTCTACAAAGTGGATCGAGCGCGCGGGCAATCGGGCACCGGCCTGGGGTTGGCGATTGCGCGCCACATCGTCGAAGGTCACGGCGGGCGCATCTGGGCCGAAAGCGCGCCCGGTCACGGCGCGACGTTTCGCTTCAGCCTGCTGGCGGCTGCGGTCAAAGGATAAGCCGTTTCAATGAAGCAAAGGGATGATGAATGCACAGAACTTTTCGCAATCCTATTTTATCAGGCTTTTATCCAGACCCCTCGATCTGTCGGGTTGGTGCGGACTATTATCTGATTACTTCGACGTTCGAATACTTTCCGGGTCTGCCGATCTTCCACAGCCGTGACCTTGTTCACTGGCGTCAAATAGGACATGTCCTCAATCGTCCCTCACAGCTTCCCCTCGATGGCGTGCGTCCCTCTGGCGGGTTGTACGCGCCGACCATCCGTTTTTCGAGGGGCGTGTTCTACGTGATCAATACCCTTGTGGACGGAAAAACGAAGGCGGGCAACTTTATTGTCACTGCGACTGATCCGGCTGGCCCTTGGTCGGAGCCGTACTGGTTGGATGCAGCCCCAGGTATCGATCCTTCGTTGTTCTTCGACGATGACGGGCGGGTGTGGTATGTCGGCAACCGGTCCGCTGCTGACAGCCAGTACGACGGACATACCGAGATCTGGCTCCAAGAGCTTGACTTGCGCGCCATGCGCCTCATCGGAAAGCCTCGTGTGCTCTGGGATGGGGCACTCAAGGGGGCGGTGTGGGCGGAGGCACCTCACATTTACAAAATCAAGGGGCACTATTACTTGATGATTGCTGAGGGGGGAACGGGACACCATCATGCGGTGACGATTGCGCGCAGCGCAACGATCACCGGACCGTATGTGCCGAATCCTCGGAATCCGATCATGTCTCATCGCCACCTGGGACAGGATTATCCCATTGTGGGGACAGGCCACGCGGATCTCGTGGAGACACAATCGGGCGAGTGGTGGATGGTACTGCTGGCTATGCGCCCGTATGGGGGATACTTTTACAACCTCGGGCGCGAGACTTTTCTGGTTCCCGTGCGTTGGGAGGACGGTTGGCCCATTGTAAGCCCTGGGAGTGGACGGGTCGAGTTTACCTATCCGGCCCCAGACTTGTCTGAACATCGCTGGCCTTCTGAGCCTGCGTGTGACCATTTTGACGCCCAGACACTCTCGCTGTGCTGGAACTTGCTGCGAACCCCCCGCGATGACTTTTGGAGCCTGAGCGAACGTCCGGGGTATTTGTGCTTGCGGCTGCGTCCCCAGCACTTGTCAGAGTTGACGAATCCGAGTTTTATCGGACGGAGGCAGCGACACATCAACTTTGCGGCGCGGACTGTGCTAGAGTTCACTCCCCAGAACAGCCACGAGTGCGCAGGTCTTGTACTCGTGCAAAACAACGAGTTCCATTTTCGATTGGTCGTAACACAGGGAGCAAAGACGGTCGTGCGTCTCGTGAAACGAGCGCACGGAGCGGAGGAAACACTGGCTGAGCAGCCTGTTGAAGCCAGACGGTTGTATCTCAAGGTAGAAGGAAACGGGCAAGCGTACAGTTTCTATATGGCCAGTGCGCCCGAGAAGTGGCAACCTATCGTCGAAGCAGTGGATGGACGTATTCTAAGCACCCCTGTCGCGGGAGGCTTTGTTGGGGCATATATCGGGATGTATGCAAGCAGCAATGGGCAACCGAGCACGAATAGGGCCGACTTTGACTGGTTTGAATACATCGGGCTTGATGGAGTCGAAGAGGCTGTCTGAAAAGTCGGTCTCCGTAGCTCCGCACCCCCTGTGCGGAGCGGGCGACATGGGGATGTCGTCCCACTCTTCAGACAGGCTCTAAAAACGATCTGGCCAAATGCACAAGGTGCATTTGGCACGGTGGTGGACAACTGAGCCAAAAGCAGCGCGAGTTTTGCGCCGTTTGTGTTGGATCGAGGACGATCAAGGACAAGTATCTTGAGGTATATGCAGTACACAGCATCCGAGTCTGGACAAATTGGATGCAGACCCGAAACGCTACAGCCATCGCACATCCGAATATCGTGCTCACCAAATAGTCAGAATGGAAAACCGGTTACCGTGACTGTTCGGCTCGTGATCAAGCCACACAAGCCTGCCGACCTGCCAACTCTTGGATCTGGCTGCCCCACATGACCCACGTCCGCTTTCGACGTGAGAGAAAGGCGCGATTCCTCTCCCGCCTTGTCAAGTCATCGTTATACTCCAAGCCGAGCGCCAGTCGCCTTTGGCTGCCTGTCGTAACCACCGTCAGGTGAATTTCGCCCGCCGCGTGTGGTCAAATATGGGGTTCAAAGCCGGTCTGCACATGTTCGGCATGGGGGAAGTATAGCCGTGTCTCATGTGAGCGATTACAAGACAGAAACACCGTATTGACTTTCTAAAGCTATTGTGCTATTATGTTTTTGTGAGCGGTTACATGGCTGGCGACCGTTTTCCACCTCAAATGGCCATGTCATTTGCGCCTACGATCCAATTTTCACCATGCAAATACGTACGAATTCCTGAAATAGGCACCTAATCCTTGTAAACGATTCCATCATCTTCCTCGACTGATTACCAATAGCGTTCTGAAACAATGCAAGCGTTATCAAAGAGTATTGACACCTGATTGTGCTCACCCTCCTAACGCCGTTCTGGTCCGAGCGCGGACCAGGAAAGAACAACGAATCATGATAGACAACGCAGATCAAGTGAGGACAAAAGCCACTATCATAGATGTTGCCAAAGAGTCTGGCGTCTCCTATGCAACCGTGTCGCGGGTGCTCAACGGTGATGTGCATGTCAAGCCCAAGACACGCGAACGAGTGCAGCAAGCGATGGGACGCTTGGGTTACGTGGTCAACCGTCAGGCCCGTAGTCTGGCAGGGGGGCGCTCCCACGTCATCGGGGTTTTGGTGCCCGATTTAGGTACGGGGTACATCGGCGAGATCATGCGCGGCATTGACGATGAATTGGATCTGACTCGTTACGACATGATGTTGTACACCACACGCCGCCGTGAGGCCAAAGAATCCAACTATGTCGCCACCCTGACACAGGGGATGGCAGACGGACTGTTGATTGTCTTGCCACGTAACCCTGCCACGTTCATGCAAACGTTGCGGCAGCGCAATTTCCCCTATGTTTTGATTGACCATCAAGGCACAAACGAACAAGATCATGCGGTCGGCGCTACGAACTGGCAAGGAGCATACAACGCGACCGAGTACCTGATCAAACTAGGGCATCAACGGATCGGCTTCATTACCGGCTCGATGGATTTAGGTTGTGCACGTGACCGATTGGCCGGTTATCAGGCAGCCTTGCGAGCACATCACCTGCCGTTCGATTCAAAGCAGGTCTACGAAGGCGACTTTCACCAGCCAGATGGTTATGCGGGTGCCAACCGGCTGCTGGAGAACCAGGTTCGCCCCACCGCCATCTTTGCCTCTAACGACGTCATGGCGATGAGCGCCATGGAGGCAGTGCGCGAGCATGGCTTGCGAGTTCCTGAAGAGGTGTCAGTTCTAGGGTTTGACGACATTCCTCAAGCAGATCATGTTCACCCTGCGTTGACAACCGTGCGCCAGCCCCTGGAGCAGATGGGACGAGTAGCGGCCCAAATGTTGTTGGATTTTCTGAACAACCCAGATGCCAAGCCGCGGAGGATCGAATTGCCGACCGAATTGATCATTCGTGGTTCATGCCAGGCTCCATTGTCTTGATAAAAGTTTGGCGTCACTCACTTTCGGCTGACTCTGCAATCAGCCTGGTCTCTCTTTGGTGAGAGGTTGACAATGCTGTTGCGACGATAGCATATCACGAGGAAAATCTTTATACGCTCCGGCAGCGTGACCGGAAATGTGTTAACAAAAGGGAGGAGGTGAAAAGAAAACTAGAGATACTATCACGGGTTGTTACTCCAATTCAACCTAGCCGTATGACAAACCATTCAAACGATTCAGGAGGAAGAAATGTCAAAGAAGATTAGTCGACGCAAGTTCTTGGAGATGTCGGCTACCGGAGCTGCGGGTCTGGTCGTTGCGGCCTGCACACCCGCCGCCACCCCGACTACTCCGCCCACCCCTGAGGTCATCAAGCAACAGGTGGAGGTCACACGTATCGTCGCGGGGACCCCAATCAAAGAGATACAGGTCGTGACCGCCACGCCACCCCCGGTGGTAAAACAAAAAGCGGCCGATGTGCTTGGCGTTCTGCCCCGAAGTGAGACGCTGATCTCGGATATCCTCACCGGACACTGTGGAACGCCCAGCAACTTTAACGACTGGGTTGGTTGGAAGAACCGCGATCGCGGCATGCAGACCCTGGCTTTCGAGCCGCTGTGGTCGGTTGACTTTGCCACCGGCAAAATCATCAATGGATCCGCCACAGGGGATCCAAAATATAACAGCGCGTTCACGCACCTGGAAATTCCTCTCCGTAAGGGCGTCACGTGGGACGATGGCCAGCCGTTCACGGCGGCTGACGTGGTCTTTACGGTCCAAATGCTCTTGAAGTATAAGGAATTCAACGGTCACAGCGTCATGGACGACAATGTCGCTTCCGTATCCGCTCCCGACGACTATACGGTTGCCTTCGATCTCAAAGCGGCGAACTCACGCTTCCACACGACGTTCCTCGATCGTTGGGGCTGCACCCAGATCATGCCCAAGCACATCTTTGAAAAGGAGGCCGATCCGATCAAGTTCGAGTTCAATCCATTCGTCGGGACTGGAGCGTACAAGCTGCACAGCTTCGATCCGAACGGGGACTGGACCATCTGGGTGAAGAGGGCAGATTGGGACAAGAGTCCGACTGGCATCCTCTACGGCGAGCCAAAGGTGAAGTACATCGTCTACCAGAACTTTGCCAATGAAGGCGCCAAGATCCTCGCCCAATTAACCCACCAGTGCGACGCCACGAATCTCTCGTCGGATGGGCTCAAGGCCGTGCTATCGCAGGGCAAATCAATGCGCGCCTACCAGCCGACCTACCCCTGGGTGGTGAACAACGACCCGTGCATCACCGGCATGACCTTCAACACAGCCAGAAAGCCCTACGACAATCGAGAGGTCCGCTGGGCGCTGCTGCTGGCACTGGAAATCGGCGAGTATCTGGGCACAGCCGTTGATGGCGCCGGAACACTCAGCCCGGTCCACATCCCGTCACTCGGTTCCTACCCCAAAGACTATATTAAACCGATGCAGCAGTGGTTGTCCGACTTTACACTGGACCTGGGCAATGGCGAGACGTTCAAGCCGTACGACCCGACTGCGCCCAAGAAGATTATAGAGTACGCCAAGGGCCGGGGTTACGTCGTCCCGACCGATCCGGCTACGCAGGAACAGGCATTCGGGCTCGGGTGGTACAAGTACGCGCCGGACATCGCCGAAAAGCTGTTGATCAAGAACGGCTTCAAGAGGGACAAAGACAAAAAGTGGCTACTGCCGGATGGCAAGCCCTGGAAGATTCAGTTCCTGATGAACGTTAGTATAACGACGACCCTCGGGTGCAGGAACGGCGTCGCCGCAGTCCAGGCGTGGAAGAAATTCGGCATTGACGCCGAGACCTATCCCAACCAAGCGGTTGGGACTCTGACCCCAAATGGCGACTTTGATCTCAGTGAAAACTGGCCGGCTCAAGAGCCTTGGGGTGCTGGCGCTGACCTGTACCGCACGCTCGACTATTACAACTCTGCCTACATCAAGCCGCTCGGACAGCTCACCCAGGGACACCCGTCGCGTTGGTCGAGCAAGGACATGGACGCCGTCATCGCCAAACTGCGCGGGACCGACCCTGCCGACTATGCGGGAGTGGTCGCGGTCGGCACCGAGGGTCTCAAGATCCTTGTCAGGGACATGCCGGGCATTCCGACCTTCGGGTATATCGGATTTGTCGGATGGGACCAGACCTACTGGACCAACTGGCCGGGCAGTGAAAATCCCTACACCCAGCCCTATTGCCATTGGGGTCCCTTCAAATACATGACGCCCTTCCTCAAGCCCACCGGGGCCTAAGAGCCTATCCGAAAACCTGTCAGGTCTCCAAGACCTGACAGGTTTGAAGCATGTTTTCGGATGAGGTTTAGGTTGTAACAGACACCGCTCCAATGGTTTACCCCGGGTGGGCTTGCCCGCCCGGGGACTCTTCACCAATGACTGCAAAAGCAGATGAGGTAAGCGCGTTGACATTCATAAAACGGTATCTCATTCCACGACTCATTCAGTATATTCTCGTCATCTTTCTGGGGATCACAGCCGTATTCATCATTCCCCGTCTGCTGCCCAATGATCCCGTCGCGGGAACCATTGCGGCGCTTAGATCGCGGGGCTCGACGCTGGACCCGGCCTCGGTGGACGAACTGATTGCGGATCTCACCGAGATGTACGGACTCAAAGGATCGTGGCTCGAGCAGTATGGCGACTTCTGGGTGAGGTTGGCCCATGCAGATTTTGGAGTCTCTTTCCTTCAGTTTCCCACACCGGTGAACAAGCTGATCGGAACAGCACTACCGTGGACGCTGGGCTTGCTGCTGACCTCGACGGCCATCAACTGGACGCTGGGCAATATTATCGGAGGGTTGGCCGGCTACTATTCCCGCAAGCGGTGGTCAAGGACGCTGGATGCCATCGCCATGGTCGTCCGGCCGTTGCCGTACTATATCTTTGCCTTTGCACTCCTCTTATTGTTGGGCTATGTCGTCAGGTGGTTCCCGATTTCCGGCGGGACCGACTTCGGGAGAAAGTTTGCATTCAACTGGCCCTTCATCATGGATGTTCTCAAGCACTCGTTCCTTCCAGCCTTGTCGCTTGTCATCCTCGGCGGGGCGGTCAACTTTCAGACGATGAAGCTCATGGTGCAGAACGTCAACGCCGAAAGTTTCGTTCAATACGCCAAGCTGGGTGGGGTCACAGAAGACAGGATTGTGTCCAAGTACGTGATCCGGAACGCGATCCTTCCGCAGGTCACGGGTCTTGCGCTGTCGCTCGGACAGATTTTCAGCGGTGCGCTGATCACGGAGATTGTTTTCACCTACCCCGGGCTTGGTTCACTGCTTTACAACGCCATCGTCAGTGGAGACTATAACCTGATCATGGGGATCACAGCCCTTTCAATTGTGGCCATCACGACGGCGATTCTCGTGGTTGATCTATTGTATCCCCTCCTCGACCCAAGGGTCAGATACACATAGGGAGCCTGGACATCGTGAAAGTACTCAGAGACCTCTTTAGAGATTACAGGTTTGCGTTTAGTTTTTGCGTCCTGTGCCTGCTGCTCATGCTTGCATTCCTCTCCGCTTTCTCGCCCTACGACCCGACCGTATGGAATGTCGTCCCGAGGGATCTGGAACCATCGTGGAAAAGCATCCTGGGCACCGATTCCAATGGACAAGACGTCTTTTGGCAAGCGACCTTCGCGGTGCGCAACTCGCTGATCATCTCGGTGATCGCGGGAACGGTATCGCGGGTCATCGCGGTTTTGGTTGGCATGGTTGCCGGCTACAGGGGAGGCGGCACCGACAGAGTCCTGATGTTCATCACCGACACCCTGCTGGTGATACCGCTGTTCCTCATCATCGTGATGATGGCCATGTTGGTGCGGCACAGCATGAATCTCGTGGTATTGGGGCTTATGCTGGCGTTCTTTGGTTGGGCCTGGGATGCCCGGGTGATCCGTTCGCTGATATTGAGTTTACGTGAACGGGAGTTCACTCAGACGGCTATTCTCTCCGGAACAGGCACGGTGCGGCTCGTACTGAACGAGTACATGCCCTTCGCCACGCCCCTCGTGTTCTCCACCCTGATCAACAACATGGCCTGGGCGATCGGGCTGGAGATGACGCTCGCTATTCTTGGCCTGGTAAACATGAACATTCCGACACTCGGGACGGTGCTCCAATGGGCGATCAGCTATCAGGCGATATTGCTGGGGCGCTGGTGGTGGGTATTGACGCCGGTCGTCCTGGCGGTTTTCCTGTTTGTGGCCTTGTACTGGCTCTCGGTCAGCATCAGCGAATACCTGGATCCGCGAACACGCATCCAACGGGTCGGGGCATAGTGAGGGAGCCATGAACGAGACGATACTCAGGACTGAACAACTGAAAGCCTTTTATGTGCTCGACCTGCAGGGGACCCAACAGGTGGTGAAAGCGGTCAACGAGGTCAATCTCGAGATCCAGGAGAATGAAGTCTATGGGATTGCGGGCGAAAGCGGCTGCGGAAAGACGACGCTTCTGAAAGCGCTTTTCGCCGCCATCGAGCCGCCTTTGAGATTGGTGGGCGGCAAGGTCTTTTACCGCATGGATGGCGAGGAGATCGACGTCACTTCTCTCAGCGCAGAGGACAGGAGAAAGCTGCGCTTGGAGTATATTTCCTATGTTCCGCAGGGTTCGATGAGCGTTTTCAATCCCGTGCTCAAGCTGAAAGAGACCTACTATGATTTCCTCGCGAGCCACGTGAGCGGCAAGACCAGAGAAGACGCCTTCGAGATCGCCATGGGACATATTGTGGAGCTGGGACTGCCGCGCAATATCCTGGATGCCTATCCACACCAGTTGTCCGGTGGAATGAGACAACGGGTTACGATCGCCTTAGCGACGATTCTCAAGCCCCGGATCATCATCTGCGATGAGCCTACGACGGCGCTCGATGTGGTCGTCCAAAGGGGAGTCGTGCAGCTTTTGAAGAATATTCAAGAGATACTGGAAAACACGATCGTCCTGGTATCGCACGACATGGGTGTTCAGGCTAATGTCGCCGATCGGATCGGCATCATGTACGCCGGAAAGATCGTCGAAGAGGCGACAACCGAGAAGATTTTCGATGAACCTTTCCATCCTTACACCCAGTATCTAATTGACTCTCTGCCGAGGTTTGGGGACAAAACGATCCGGGGGAGCGTACCCGGAAGTCCCCCATCTCTTGCAAATCTCCCCAGCGGTTGCCCTTTTCACCCACGATGCCCTCGCGTTCTTGATATCTGTACAAAACAGATGCCGAGCTTAGTTAGCTTGGAAGTCAACCACAAAGTTGCCTGCTGGTTAGTCGGAGAAGGAGAAAATGGAAAAGCTGCTTGAAGTGGATCAACTGACCAAGGTTTTCTCCTTGGGGAGTGTGATCTCGAGGATCAGGATAACGGCGACCGACAATGTGTCGTTTTACATCAAACCGGCAGAGATATTCGCCCTGGCGGGTGAAAGCGGCTGTGGAAAAACTACTACCGCCAGAATGATTCTGGGCTTTGAGGAATCCACCTCAGGCGCGATTATCCATGCCGGCAAGAAGGAAGCGAAAAACCAAAAGGTGTGGTTCACCGAGGGCGTACAAGCGATTTTCCAGGACCCCTTCAGTACATTCAACCCCTTGAGAACGGTTGATCGGTATTTCTTTGAGACGGTCCAGAATTACAAGCTGGCCCGGAACAAAAAAGAGGCCATTGAATTGATTGACCTGAAACTGAAGGCGGTAGGTCTTTCCTATGAAGAATTCTGTGGCAAGTACCCGAGCGAGTTCTCCGGAGGGCAACTGCAGAGGATTTCCATCGCCAGGGCCTTGTTGACAAACCCAGTTCTCCTGATCGCGGATGAACCCGTTTCGATGGTGGATGCTTCCTTGAGAATGTCAATCGTGAATCTGTTCAAAAAGCTCAGGGATGAGTTCGGCGTGAGTGTGCTTTACATCACACACGATCTGGCAACCGCCTACTATGTGAGTGATCGAATCGCCATCATGTTCAGAGGGAACATTGTTGAAATGGGGCCAGTGGAGCAGGTGTTGATGAATCCAAAACATGGATACACAAGGCTGCTCAGAGAATCCATCCCAGAAGCGGATCCAAAAAAGCGATGGAACACAGCGGTCACGCTTTCTGAGTTGGAGCATGAAGAATACTTGAGAAAAGGCTGCAAATTCGCGGGAAGATGCCCTGATGCAATGGAAAAATGCAAAGACCTAGTGCCCGAGGATGTTTATGTTGACGACGTGCTCGTCAAGTGTCATATGTACGCCACAAGTTCCCCACATTTCTAGGAGTTTTCCATGACCCAACCCGCAAATACCAACCAGCCAGCGTACCTGGATACTGCTCGGCCGTTTGCCGAGCGAGCGAAAGACTTGATTGCGCGCCTGACCTTACAGGAGAAGGTGGGCCTGATGAGCCACCCAGCCAAGGCCGTGCCGCGCCTGGGCATCCCTGCCTATAACTATTGGAACGAGGCACTGCACGGCGTGGCGCGCAGCGGGCGCGCGACTGTCTTCCCGCAGGTGATCGGGATGGCAGCGACCTGGGATCGCGAGCTGATCCAACGCGTCGCCTCCGCCATCGGCGATGAGGCGCGGGCCAAATATCACGAGGCGCTGCGCCGCAAGGGCTTTACCGACCAGTGCCAGGGTCTCACCTTCTGGTCGCCCAACGTCAACATCTTCCGCGACCCACGCTGGGGGCGGGGGCAGGAAACCTGGGGGGAGGATCCCTTCCTTTCCGGCGAAATGGGCTCAGCCTTTGTGCGCGGGCTGCAGGGAGATCATCCCAAATACCTCAAGGCGGCCGCCTGCGCCAAGCACTATGCCGTACATTCCGGCCCGGAAAAGCACCGCCACACCTTCAATGCCATCGTCTCGCGCCGCGAGCTGTACGATACCTACCTGCCGGCGTTCAAAAAGCTGGTCATGGAAGCCAAGGTGGAAGCGGTGATGGGCGCTTACAACCGGACGCTGGATGAGCCGTGCTGCGCCAGCCAGCTCCTGCTGGCAGACATCCTGCGCGGCGAGTGGGGCTTCCAGGGGCACGTCGTTTCGGATTGCGGCGCTCTGAGCGATTTCCACAACAATCACAAAGTGACCCAAGACGCGGCGGAATCGGCGGCGCTGGCGTTGCGGCGCGGCTGCGACCTGGGCTGCGATAGTGTCTTTGACGAGATCCCCGAGGCCATCCGGCGCGGCCTGATCAGTGAGGCTGAAGTGGACCGGGCCTTGGAGCGCACGCTGGGCACGCGCTTCAAGCTGGGCATGTTCGATCCGCCGGAAAAGGTGCCGTTCACTTCAATCTCGATGGAGGTGGTAGCCTGTCCCAAACACCGCCAACTGGCTTACCAGGCGGCGGTGCAGTCGGTGGTGCTGCTCAAGAACAAGAACAACGTCCTGCCGATCCAGCCTACCACGCGCAGTATCTTTGTCACTGGCCCCTCCGCCACCAGCCTGGAAGTGTTACTGGGCAACTATTACGGGTTCAACAACGAGATGAGCACGCTGCTGGAGGGCATCACCGGGCGCCTGCCAGAGGGGATGGGCATGGACTTTCACCCCGGCGCATTGTTGATGCATCCCAATGCCATTGACAAAACCTGGGCGCCGTGGATGGCCCAGAAAGCCGAGCTGACCCTCGCCTGCGTAGGATCTTCACCGCTGCTCGAAGGTGAGGAGGGCGAATCGCTGCTCACACCCAGCAACGGCGACCGCGATGGCATCCGCCTGCCCGCCAGCCAGGTGGAATTCATCAAGCAGCTTGCGATCCACGGGGCCAAGATCGTGCTGGTCGTCACTGGTGGTAGCCCGCTGGCGCTGGGCGAGGTGGAAGATCTGGTGGAAGCCATCGTGTTCGTATGGTACCCAGGGCAGGAAGGTGGGAAAGCTGTGGCAGATGTGCTGTTCGGCGATGTCTCCCCCGCCGGCAAGCTGCCAGTGACCTTCCCCAAATCGCTCAATCAGCTCCCGCCCTTTGAGGATTACGGGATGGGGGGGCGCACCTACCGTTACATGACCCAGGAGCCGCTGTATCCCTTCGGCTTTGGCTTGAGCTACAGTCGCTTCGAGTATGCGGAACTGGCCCCGGAGAAATCCGCAGTGCAAGCCGGGGAAAACCTGGGCGTGGGCGGAAAGGTGAGCAATGTCGGCAAGCGCGCCGCGGCTGAAGTGGCGCAGTTCTACCTGACCGACCTGGAAGCTTCGGTCCCCGTCCCGTTGCACCACCTGGTGGGCTTTGAGCGGGTCTTCCTGCGGCCGGGCGAGAGCCGTACGGTGCAGTTCACCCTGACGCCAGAGATGATGTCGTTCTTTGACGAGCAGGGCAAACTGAGGCTGGAAGCAGGAGCGTTCCGCCTGGAAGTGGGCGGTTGCTCGCCGGGCCAGCGCGGACTGGAGTTGGGTGCACCCACCCCGGTGACCGCGGTGTTCCGTGTGATATAGACCAACGAACCTGATCGGAAACATCCCGGCGATTGTGGAAACGTGGTATCCCGGTGATGAATTACGGGTCGTTCAGCTTGGCGTTCAGCTCAGTTTGCGCATCACCTACAAACATTCGAAGGTGACGCAATACTTCAAATTAAAGAGAATCCATCTCTGAAGCGGATCCAAAAAAGCGATGGAACAAAACGTCACACTTTCTGAGTTGGAGCATGAAGAATACCTGAGAAAAGGCTGCAAATTCGCGGGAAGATGCCCTGATGTAATGGCAAAATGCAAAGGCATAGTGCCCGAGGATGTTTATGTTGACGACGTGCTCGTCAAGTGTCATATGTACACCGGGAATGAGGCCAATTGAGAAGGGGAAAATGCTTCGTTTGCACATTTTTTCCTGCTTGAGCAAGTTCAGGGCAATATGCTGGAGAGCGGAACGACAAATTGTATCTGATTTGACCGCCAGCACTCAAAGGATAGGATGTCCGATGAAGCGATGCGTCGTCCTCTCTACCGTGCTCATGCTCGTTTTATCCTCTTGGCTGTCAAGCTGCAGCCCTGCGAGCAACCTGCCACCTGACGCTGGAATTGGTCAAGTCCATGAACGCCAAGACAGTGAGTCAAGCCGCAGCTTTGTGGGCAACATGCCACCTGACCGCAGCGAGCAGGAGTCTTCCACGCCAACTCCAACGCCTATTCCACCGACTGCTGCACCAACGCCAGCAGGAGCTTTCGCCTCGGGCCGGTATCGCAACCTGTTCAAAGAGATGCTCAGCAAGAGCGATGCCGAAATCCAGGCCAAGCTCGACGCTGCCTGGAAGCAACTGTTCCATGGCAACGACGACACTCAGCGCGTCTATTATCCCGTCGGCGCGGACATGGCCTATGTCATGGACATTGGCAATGGCGACGTGCGCACGGAAGGCATGTCTTACGGCATGATGATCACCGTCCAGATAAACAAGAAGGAAGAGTTTGACCGCATCTGGAAGTGGACCAAAACCTACATGTATCAGAAGGACGGGCCGTATCAGGGCTATTTCGCCTGGCACTGCAAGTCGAACGGCGAGCAGATTGACGCCAATCCAGCCTCTGACGGCGAGGAGTGGTTTGCCATGGCGCTGTTGTTCGCTTCAGGGCGTTGGGGCAACGGCTCTGGCATTTTCAACTATCGCGCCGAGGCACAGGCTATCCTGGATACCATGCTCCACAAGGAAGAGCAGAACAGCGGCTTGGCGACCAACATGTTTGACGCCAAAACCCAACAGGTGGTGTTTGTGCCCAAGATTGGCCGCGATGCGAGTTTCACCGATCCGTCGTATCACCTTCCGGCCTACTATGAGCTTTGGGCGCGCTGGGCGGACAAGGACAACCAGTTTTGGGCCGAGGCCGCCAAGGCCAGCCGCGAATTCTGGAAAAAGTCGGCCCATCCTCAAACGGGCTTGATGCCCGACTACGCCGAGTTCACCGGCTCGCCATGCGCGAAGGACGATTTCCACGACGATTTTCGCTTCGATGCGTTCCGCACTGCGTCGAATGTGGCGGTGGACTACGCCTGGTTCGCGGCTGATCCGTGGGCCGTGGAGCAAAGCAACCGCTACCTCGAATTCTTTCATAACGATGGCATCGCCAGCTATGTTAATCAGTACACATTGGATGGCAAGCGGCTATCCCAAGATCGCTCGCCTGGCCTGATTGCAAAGAACGCGGTGGCTGCTCTCGCCGCGACGACCGATACAGCGCCCGAGTTTGTCGAGGCACTCTGGAACGCCCCGATCCCATCCGGCAAGTGGCGCTACTATGACGGCTTGTTGTATACGCTGGCCCTGCTTCAAGTCAGCGGCAATTTTCGGATTTATGCGCCCAAGTAGAAGGCGCGCCTGTTCACCGGCTCAACATGACACTCGCACAATGAAAAAGAGCTCAAATCTGATGGCTATTCGATAGGAGAAATCGAAATGGCAGATCAATTCCAACCCAGACCGGAACACAAATTCACCTTTGGCTTGTGGACAGTCGGCAACATGGGCCGCGATCCCTTCGGCGAGCCGGTACGCGAGCGGATGACGCCCGTCGAACTCGTTCACTTGCTGGCCGAGGTCGGCGCTTATGGCGTCAACTTGCACGACAACGACCTGGTGCCCATTGATGCCACGCCGGCCGAACGCGACCGCATCGTATCCGAGTTCAAAAAGGCGCTGGCCGACACTGGCCTGGTTGTGCCAATGGCGACCACCAACCTATTCTCTGACCCCGCGTTCAAGGACGGCGCGTTCACTTCCAACGATCCCAAGGTGCGCGCCTATGCACTGCAAAAGACGGTGCGCGCTATTGACCTGGGCGTCGAGCTGGGCGCCAGGGTGTACGTTTTCTGGGGCGGGCGCGAAGGCGTCGAGAGCGACGCGGCCAAGAACCCACTCGACGCTGGCAAACGTTTTCGCGAAGCGCTCGACTTTTTGTGTGAATACGTGAGGGATCATCATTACGACTTGAGGTTCGCGCTCGAAGCGAAACCGAACGAACCGCGCAGCGATATTTACCTGCCGACGACCGGCGCGATGCTGGGCTTCATCGCCACACTGGCTCATCCCGAAATGGTCGGCGTCAACCCCGAAGTGGCCCACGAGCACATGGCCGGCCTGAACTTTATGCACGCCGTGGCCCAGGCCTGGGATGCCGGCAAGCTCTTTCACATTGACCTGAACGATCAAGCTTTCGGCCGCTACGACCAAGACCTGCGCTTTGGCTCCAACAACGTCAAGTCTGCCTTCTTCCTGGTCAAGTTCCTGGAGGATGTCGGTTACGCTGGGAGCCGCCACTTTGATGCCCACGCCTACCGCACCGAAGACTATGAGGGTGTCAAGGACTTTGCTCGTGGCTGTATGCGAACTTATCTGATCCTGAAAGAAAGGGCGCGGCGCTTCAATGCCGATCAGGAAATCCAGGCCCTGCTCGATGAAATCCGGGCGGACGAGCCAGGCATGGCGGCTTTGGGGGGCGGCTATACGCGTGAGAAAGCGGACGGCCTCAAAGCCCTTGCCTTTGATCGAGTCGCGCTAGGCAAACGCGGCCTGCACGTTGAACGTCTGGACCAACTGACCATCGAGTTATTGTTGGGGGTGCGCTAAATTCGGTTGGACATTAAGGGGTGGGAACGAAACCTGCCCTATACCTTGTCAATAGGAGATAAACACGTGAAATCCGCTCTTTACCAGAACGCAGCCTGCCCCATCCCAGACCGAGTCAAGGCTCTCTTGACGCACATGACCCTTCAAGAAAAGGTGGCACAGCTTGGCTCAGCCTGGGTGTTTGAACTGCAAGAAGGTCAAGCTTTTTCGGAAGCCAAGGCATCGAGTGCGCTGGGCAATGGCATCGGCCAGATTACGCGCATTGGAGGCGGCAGCACACTCGATCCCCGAGCGAGCGCAGAGATGGCGAATGCCATTCAATCTTATCTGGTCAACCGCACTCGACTGGGGATTCCGGCCATTGTTCACGAAGAGTGTTGCAGCGGGTATTTGGCCCTGGGAGCTACTTGTTTTCCGCAGATCATCGGTCTGGCCAGCACGTGGACACCCGAGTTGGCCGAGGCTATGACCTCTGTCATTCGCACCCAGATGCGCGCTGTGGGCGCTCACCAGGGATTGGCCCCCGTCCTCGATGTGGCACGCGACCCGCGCTGGGGTCGTGTGGAAGAGACATTCGGGGAGGACCCCACCCTCGCTTCGCAGATGGGCATAGCCTATGTGCGCGGCCTGCAAGGACCGGATTCCCATAAGGGGATCATGTCAACCGGCAAGCATTTTGTGAGCCACGCCATGTCCGAAGGCGGCATGAATTGCACGCCGGTTCACTTGGGACCGCGTGAGGTACGGGATGTGTTTCTGATGCCTTTTGAGGCCGTGATCCGCGAGGCGGACCTGGCTTCGATCATGAATGCCTACTCTGAAATGGACGGCGAGGTAGTGGCTGCGTCACGCGCCATCATGACCGACTTGCTGCGCGGCGAGCTTGGCTTTACCGGGCTAGTGGTCTCGGACTATGAAGCGATTCGTATGCTGAATGACTTTCACTGCGTTGCGCCGAATCTCGCCGAGGCGGCACGCCTGGCGCTCTGCGCCGGGATTGACGTAGAACTCCCCACCACAAAGTGCTACGGACGACCCTTGCTTGAAGCATTGCAGTCGGGCCGGATTGATGAGGCTCTGGTAGACACCGCCGTCAGCCGTATCCTTCAAAAGAAATTCGAGTTGGGCTTGTTTGAAAATCCCTACGTGGACGTTGAGCAGGTCCTGGCGGTTTATGATACGCCCGAACAGCGCTCGCTGGCCCGGCAGATTGCTCAACAAAGCATTGTGCTGCTGAAGAACGAAGGTGGTTTGCTCCCCTTGAAAAAGGCAACCGGCACGCTAGCCGTCATTGGGCCAAACGCCAATGAGGCCCGTAACCTGCTGGGGGACTATAGCCACCCGGCTCATATTGAACATCTGCTGCACGCCAACCCAGAACTGGCGGTCACATTGGGCTATGATCCTAATGCAGGACGACTCGCCAGAGGTTCCGTCGTCATCCCGACTGTCTTGGATGCAATCGCGCGAAAAGTATCCCCCGAAACACGGGTTCTCTTTGCACGCGGGTGTGAAGTCAATAGCAGCAACCGTGCCGGTTTCGATGAAGCCGTGCAGGTCGCCCAGAAAGCCGATGCCGTCATCCTGGTCATGGGCGACAAATCTGGCCTGACTCTCGATTGCACCTCTGGCGAGTTCCGCGACCGGGCCGATCTAGGTCTGCCAGGCGTTCAGGAAGAACTGGTGCGGGCCATTGCGGCAACCGGCAAGCCAGTAGTGGTTGTCTTGGTCAATGGTCGCCCGCTGGCGATTCCGTGGATTGCACAGCACATCCCGGCCGTGGTCGAGGCCTGGCTGCCAGGCGAAGAAGGCGGTCCGGCCATTGCGGACATTCTGTTTGGCGACGCAAATCCAGGCGGCAAGCTGCCAATGACTTTTCCGCGCACGGTGGGCCAGATCCCGATTTTCTATAATCACAAGCCGTCGGGTGGCCGGTCGCACTGGCAGGGTGACTACGTTTCATTGAGTGCCGCGCCGTTATTCCCCTTCGGGCATGGCTTGAGCTACACCCGGTTTGAATTCTCCAACTTATGCATTGATCCGCCACGGGTGGAAGTGGGAAGTGTCAGGATCAGTTTGGACATCAAGAATATTGGAGAACGAACGGGCGATGAAGTCGTACAACTTTACGTCCGCGATGAATTCGCCAGTGTCCCTCGGCCCGTCAAAGAGTTGAAGGGATTCAAGCGCATCAAGCTCGACCCTGGCGAGACCCGTTCGGTTGTGTTCGATCTCTCAGTGGATCAACTGGCCTTCTACGATCAAGACATGCATCTCGTGGTGGAACCGGGAACCATCCACGTCATGGTGGGCAGCTCGTCGGAGGATATTCGCTTGAGTGGTTCATTCGAAATTCTCGGTAGCCAGAAGCGATGTGTGCCAGCCCGGATATTCACCTGCCCGGTGGAGGTTCACTGAGAGATCAATTTGGGTCCTCTTTGATAGCCTAAACTGAGCAAAGGCGGCGCACGAGTTCTGCGCCGTTTTTGTTGTATCGAGGGCGATCAAAGACAAGCACCTTGCGGTATAATGCAGTACACAGCAACACCGTGTCGGGACAAGTTGGATGCAGACCCGAAAAGCTACAGCCATCGCACATCCGAATATAGCGCTCATCAAGTAATCAGTATGGAACACCAATCACCATCACCGCTCGGCTGGTGATCAAGAAACTCTGTGCAGCCGAGATACGGCGCGATGCGGTGGATGCTTTTTTCGCCAAGGCCCAGAGGCGGCAACTGGCTGTGGTGCAAGCATGATCAGAAAAGCGCGGGAATCGTCCCGCGCTTTTCTTGTCCCTACACACGAAATGCAACAGCATAGGCTAATGACCGACAATGACGCTTATCGGACGTTGATTCTGACGCCCTTTACCCTGCCCGAACTCGATGCGCGCGCATTCGCGCAAGCCTGCAAGGCGGAGAACACGCTGCGGGCGTACCGCGCGGCGTGGCGGGAGTTTGCTCAGTTCTGCGAGGGGCGCGGCGCGACGGCGTTGCCGGCGTCGCCTGCGAGCGTGGTGGCTTTTCTGACCTGGCTGGCGGGGCACGTCAGGCCGGCGACGATGCAGGTGAAGCTTGCAGCGGTGTCGTTCGCACATCGCTTAGCGCATCAGGGCGACCCGACTGACGATGAGAATGTGCGCATGGTTATGGCCGGCATCCGGCGCAAGCTGGGGAGCGCGCCAGAAAAGAAGGCTCCGGCTACCTTTGGGGATGTCGCTCTGATGGTCGCGGCGCTGCCGGATGATCTCGGCGGAAAGCGCGACCGGGCGCTGCTGCTGGTGGGGTTTGCGGGGGCGTTTCGGCGGAGCGAGCTGGTGGGGCTGGATGTGGGAGACGTGCGTTTCAACAGAGCGACGATGACGGTGACGGTGCGGCGGTCGAAGACGGACCAGGAAGGCGCGGGGATGCGAAAGGTGATCCCGTGCCTGGGCGGGAGGTTGGATCCGGTGGCGGCGCTGCGGGAGTGGCTGGAGGCGGCCGGCATCAACAGCGGCCCGCTCTTCCGAGCTGTGAGCCGGTGGGGCATGGTCGGACGGCGCCGGCTGGATGGCCGGACGGTGGCACGAGTCGTGAAGGATGCGGCGGAGGCGGCGGGATTGGAGCCGCGACAGTTTGCGGGGCACAGTCTGCGGAGTGGGTTTATTACGAGCGCGGCGCTGGCTGGGGCGGCGGAGTGGCAGATTCAAGAGGTCAGTGGACACAGGTCGGAGCGGGTGCTGCGCGGATACATTCGAGATGCAGGGCTGGGGGGGCAAGAGGCAATTCGGGCGGCGTTCGGCTTGGCGTGACGACCCACACAGAAACAAGACAAGCCCGCCTGCCAAAACATCGGCAGGCGGGCGTGTTTGTCATTCAGGACGCGGAGACCGCGCCCCTACGTTTTTGTGTGGCCTGTGGCGGCCTGCTGGACTTTGGCAGGCAACGGATCGGCCTCGCTGAACTTGCGGAAGGTGATGAGGCGGGCGTACTCGTTTTCGCCGTCCGGCTTCTTGCCGATGGGCCGGCTGAACCAGATCGCCTCCCCGAACTTGTTGCTCGGGCTGCGGCGGGTCCAGATGTACCCGCCCCATTCGAGAGAGGTGGCTCCGTGCGCGTCCTTCGCCTTGACGGTCGCGCCGATGCTCTCAAAGCCAAAGGTGGGATACTGCTCGATGGGCTTGGCAAAGTTGGGCGCGGGCGCGTTCGCCATTGCGAGCGTTTCCAGCGCGCGTGCGATGCGGTCGAGGGTGGCGACCTGGGCCGCCATGAGCTGATAGTATTTCTCGTCCATGTGCATTCTCCTATTTGTGATGTGAATCACGCCGCGGCCGGGTAGGTGTTGGCGTGTGCGGATAAAAAGCGGGCGCGTTCTTTGTCTGATTTGAACGCGCTCAAGATCTCGCGTTGGTACGCGGTCTGGGTTTTCTCCCAGCGGCGTTTGGCCTGGCGGATGCGGTTGACCTTCCATCGCCAGAAGTGATACTTGGACATTGTGCAGCGCCAGTAATCGGGCGCGCCGGTGGCGGGTTTGCCGCAGATGAGGCATTTGAGTTTCGAGGTTTTCTTCATGTTTGCCTCCTAGAACATGGAGACCTGGGCGGTGTTGACAGTGACCTTGCGCACTTTTTTGAGCGGCACAAAGTTTTGCATGGCGGCCCACGTCTTGAGCGCTGGCTCGGGGTCGAGGGTGGGCATTCGGGGGCTGACTGCGGTCGGGCTGCCCATCGGTGAGTCGGTGATGTCCATCGCCGGGCGCTGTTCGTCGGTGGTGAACAGGTGATTGAGATCACCGAGGCTTTCGTAAGTCTTGCCCTCGAGCGCCTGCGCGATCATCATGCGTTCGATGTCATCGTCGCCACTGTCGTCCACCAGGACACCTGATGCATTGTCGCCATAGAGCATCATGGCGTACTTCATTTTGGTTCCCATGATGTCGAGGGCGGCTTGCTCAACCGTGCCCTTGTAGACGAGGAAGGTGGTGCGGACCGTCTTGGCCTGGCCGAGTCGCCACACTCGGCGCATGGCCTGCCAGAGCGTGTAGAGCGAGTAGGTGATTTCAAAGAAGACGATCTCTTGGAACATGACCAGGTCGAGGCCAGTCTCGACCAGCTTGGGATTGACGATCAGGACGTCCAGCGCGGGCGCATTGTTCTCAATCCAGCGTTCGCGCTTTTTGGGTTTCAGCGTTGAGTTGAGGATGCCGACGCGCGCGCTGGGCGCGAGCTGCCGGAGCATGACTTCAAGTCGGGGCCGGATGTCTCTGGTGGCCGTCTGCTCGGCAAAGACCAGGGTCTTGCGGTTGTGCGCCATGTTCTCTTGGACGATCTCGGCGAGCTTTGTCTCTTTCGGCAAGGGCTGGTTGTCGTTGACGACTGCCGGCAGTTCCATGAGGATGCTGCCGCGACAGATGGCTTGCTCGTCACGAAAGGCCGAGTTGGGCCGCGATCGGACGGTCGAGAACCAGGCTGAGACGTAGGCCATATCGTGATGGACGGCCAGCTCGCGCTTGGCGAGGTCGAGCAGGTAGCTGTCGGCGCTATCATACTGCTCGGCCTGCCGGGCTGACATTGCCACGGAAATGATCTGCTCTTGCAGGCCAGGCAGCTCGTAGCCCAAATCCGTGATCTTGCCAAAGATGACTTGGGGCAGGATGTGGCGGATGACTGAGGGCGAGATACCAGGCTTTTCCGTGCTGCGGACCTGAAAGCGTTTGATGCCGGTGGTTACCCCGCGCGGGCCTTTATCATTCTCCCGCTCTGTCCACTTGCGTTCCCAGATTCCATAGTGATCCACCCAGAGGTTGTGACCGTCCTTAAAGTCGTAGGTCGTTCGGATGCCTCTGCTGCGGCGGTACAAGATGTAGAACAGGGAGGACGCTGCTCCGCCGAACAGCGTGCCGGTGAGGGCGATGCTGTACTTGATTGAGCTGATGAACCGGCCATCCGCCGTGCCGATGTCCGTGTCGCCGCTCTTGCACTTGTGAATCTCGTCGGCGATGTAGAGCTTGATGCGATGCACGTACTTGGTGGCGACCAGGTGGGCGATGCCCGTCCTGCGCCAGCGGGTCATCTGGTGGAGGAACGCGCCGCAGGGGTGCGAGTGGGGCTTGTATGTGCCGTCCTGCATCTTGACCCGTCCGGTGATGACGTTGCGGCATTGGCGTTGCTCTGGGTCAACGATCCAGGCGCCGCATTGCGGGCAGGTGGGGACCCGCTTGCTTTCCATTTGGCCGTCGTTGTTGGGGATTCGGCGAGTGGCTAGGACGGTTACGGGCACAAACCCGCTGTCGTGCTTGGCGGGGTCGAACGCGCACACGACGGCGGCCTTGCGGCCTAGCTTGCCCGAGTCGTAATCCTGGAAAAAGTCTACCAGGGTGTAGGCGTCACGGTCGTTGAACTCGACGACGCGCGCGGGCATGTTGCCGGGGTCGCCTTGGACGAACGCCAGCTTGATGAGCTTGGGTGTGAGTTTGTGCTGGCTCATCCACTTGAGCAACTTGTCTTGGTTGCCGTCCAAGCCCTGGACGAGTGCGCGAATGCGGCGCCCTTCGTGCTGGCCCTCGACCGGCTCGACCTGGATGCGCTCGTACTTGGCAATGGTACAGAACAGGCGTTCTGCTTCGGGTCGAAACTCGGTTTCAAACCAGCTCGCACCGGCGCGGGCGGCGGTGTCTACGATCATGGCCTTGATGGGGTCGGCTGTGTTGGAAACGCGCTCGATGTCCCTGCGCCATTTCTCGACCATGTGATCGGGACACATGACGAGGATGGGCCACTCGTTGATTAGCTCCGCTGTTGCTATGGCTGTGGCCGTTTTGCCAAAGCCCATGTCACAGTTCATCAGGCCGTGATGGTGGATGCGAAGCTCGCGGGCTGTGGCGATGGCTAGATGCGCCTGCATCGGGAACAAGCCGCGTTCCTTGCGGCCTGGCAGGGCGGGCAGACCTTTGGCGATCTTGGTCGTGATGTCCCACTCGCGCTTGGTCGGCTTGAAGTCATAGATGGGCGTGTTGCGCATGAGCAGGGCGTCCGCGATGGCTGAGCCATGCTTGGTCATAAACTCGGCAACCTCGCTGGCCGTGGTGATGGTGGTGATGTCGCCGTCCGGCCGGGTGATGCTGATGTGGGTTGCGAGTTTCTCTAGCTCGGTGATGTTCTTGCTGGCCTGGCCGTCCTCGCCGCACTTGATTTCCTCGGTGCGGATGGCCTGCTTGACCAGCGTGCCTTTCGCCAGCGCCGGCCCTTCCTCGGTTTCGATGCGGATAACGCCGACGTCGCCCGATGACAGTTCCATCGCAACGTGGCCGATTTTCTCCTGCAAGACGGGATGAATGGGCGCGCCGATGGGCCGGACGTGGGTTAATCGGGTCCAGTCATGCGTTACCAGCGGGTTACATTGGCTGGTCAGACTGGCCAGGGCCTCGCTCGTGACGGGGATGAACCGGAAGGTGTTTTCCTCCGGTGTGGGCGGGATGATGTAGCGCCCGTCACCTGGATAGATTTCGACGAGGGGGACTTTTCCGCAATTGGTCACCAGTTCGACCTGCAGATCGGTCGGCGCGTGATAGGCTGGACGCCGAGTGCCAATGATGATGACCTGCTTGAACTGGTCAAACTCGTCACCCGCGAATCGAAAGATCATCAAGTTCTCGTACCAGCCGGTGATGGTGCGGGCTAGTTGCTCGTCAAGCAACTGGCTTTGCGGGATGATGACGACGACGTGGCCGCCTGGGACGAGGCGCTTAACGGTGCGAGTGATGAACAGCTTTTCGTGCCGCTCGCGTTTGCCTTGCTCGTCGCGTTGGTCGCTCCAGTCGTAGGGCGGGTTGAGAAAGATCAAGCTGGCTGACCGGTCCCACCATTGGGCATCATAGAACGAGGTAGGCAGAACCTTGTCGAGCAGCTTGGCGGCTTTCTCGGCCCTTTGGGGTGAGAGTTCAATGCCCCAGGTTTCGGCGTTGCCGGCAATGAGGTCTTTTAAGAGAGACAAGGCTTCGCCTTCGCCGCAGCAGGGGTCAACCAGCCGCGAGCGCGTGGGGTTGGTGAACCAGGATGCGATGAGTTGCACTTGGGTTCCGGGAGTCGGATAGTACAACAGTTTGGATACGGATTCTTGGCGGGCCATTAGTTGATCTCCTTGTTGCACTTGGGGCAGAGTTTGACCATAGCCAACAAGAATCCGCCGAGCAGAACCTCGCGGAGCTTCCAGCCTTTGGGCATGAAGCGCCTGTCGACGAGACGGCTGGTGCGGACGATCTTGCCGCAGCGCCAGCATTTGACATCAGAGTATCCTTGGGACTTGTTCATGGGTTAGACTCCTTTCTAGTTGAATCCAAGACCGCGCTCTTTGAGAGAGACAAAGCGGCCGTGGCCGATGACGAGATGATCGAGGACGTCAATGCTGACCAGCTTGCCCGCAGTGGTGATGTCTTTGGTGATGGCTACATCTTCGGGCGATGGGGACGGGTCGCCGGAAGGGTGATTGTGCGCGACGATGATAGCGACGGCGTTGGCGCGGATAGCCTCGCGGAAGAGTTCGCCGACGCGGACCATCGTGGTGTTGGTCGAACCTTGATAGATGGTGATGATCTTGACGGCTCGATTGCGGGTGTCCAGAAGGATGACCCGCATTTGCTCTTGTTCGAGTGTGCTCATGTCGGCCAGCATGTTGAAAGCGTCTGCCGGGCTGGTGATGCAGGGCTTGTCGGTGTCGAACGTTATCCTGTGTCCTAACTCGAACGCGGCCTTGAGGGCGGCGACTTTGGCTTTGCCCATTCCGGGGATAGTCGCCAGCTCGTCCCAGGGCGCGCATAGGAGTGTGGTAATCGTGGGGTAAACATTGAGCAGGGCGAGCGCCGTGTCGGGATTGCCGATGATGGCGCTGACGAGCTCGAGCGCCGAGACGCCGGCCGCGCCGCTCTGCGCGATGCGTGTGGCAGGCGTTTCCTTGAGCGCCTTGAGAGTGGGCGGCTTGACTGTTGGGGTTTCACTGCCGAAAAGTGATGGTTGGTTTTGGGTGGACATGAGAGTATCCTTTCGTTGAAATGAATCGCCCGCCTGGAGGTCGGCGGGCGATTGGCTCAGGGGGGCGAATCAGCGATTCACCCCTACGGTTAGGCAATGGTTATATCTTCAGTTCGCCGGACTTTAATCCTTCGCTGATGATCTGGCCCCAAGCGGCGTCGTCCTTGAGGACGCGATAGGCGGCTTGGAAGAAGTGTTCATCGCCGAGGATAGGCAGGCTTTCCACCAGGCCAGCGTCCCATCCGGCGCGCATGAGGCGCTCGTACCATTCGGGAAGGATGGTGTGGTGCGTGGCGAGTTGCAGCCGTTCGCCAAATTTGACGTGCGTGGGCGTGCCGTGTTCCACCACCACGTAAAAGTAATTCTCCTTCGGGTGCAGGCGCGGGTCGCCTGCGAGTTGGTGGAGATGGGCGCGCGCCTGGCCGCTGGCGTTCGCCTTGGAGAATAGGGATTTGACGTGTGTGTAGCCGCGGCCTGCGGCGGTGAGATAGACGCTGTCCCCGTCGTCCTGATGCGCGGTGAGGATGTTGCCGCCGTTCTTTTCCATCTGCGCTTTGAGCGCTTCGAGCATCTGGCTGGACGTGGAAGCCAGCACGACGGCGACGATCATGCTGTCGTCGGAGGGCGAGTAAACCAGGTTGAGCGCGAGCGCGTTGGCGTGATTGTTGGAGAGAGTGATCGCGTTCATTGGGCACACTCCAATTCGATTTGCTTGTCGGCAACTGCGTAATCGCACTCGCCGATGTGGTTGTATTCGAGATGCTTGCGGCCTTTGCCGTACTGCACCATGTTCTTGGTGGGGTGGACGATCATCCAGGCGCGAAAGTGGAGTTGATTTTCAAAGAGGTGGATGTTGTAGCGTCCGTAGGCGACCTGATGGGCTACGCGGAAGGACGTGTTGGGGTCCATCACAGCACCTCGCGCGGATCGTGGCCGAGGGCGAGCCAGCGGGTGGCGGGCAGGTTGGGCAGTCCAAAGTTGCGCCCACGGTGAAAGCCAATGAACCAGCCGAAAGCACCGGGGGCTAGCAGGAAGTCGGGCTGGTTGCGGTCTTGAGGTATGGCGGTTGGTTCGTTGCCGTGCCCGCCGTACCAGATCATCTCAACATGATAGGGTGTGTTGTAGATCGCGGCGAGTAGTGTTAGAATGCGTTCGGTTGACATTGGAGAATCCTTTCTCTAATGGCAAGCGCCCGAGGGCTGGTGGCCTTCGGGCGCTTGTGTTGCGGATGAACGATGGTGGGCAGGGAGACCCTGCCCCTACGTTAGGCTGGTGTGTACTTGAGCATCAAGCGGACCTGGGCGCGTTCGGCCTTGTGGGACTGCCGCTTGACAAACCGCCGCCAGATGCGCTTGGCGGCGGAGGGGCTGAGGTCGCGCGAGTAGTAGAGTTCACGCTTCCAGTACAAATTCTTGTCTTGGCACATGAGAAATTCCTTTCACTAGATGTCGTCGCCCATCTTGATGGCATGGGCATAACAGTAGCCTTGAATGAGGCTGCGAATGTAGCGACTCTTGTAGGAAGTGCCTGACCAGAGGGTAATCACGTCGCCGTCGTCGTGGCTGCACTGCTCCAGCCAGAGGGCGCCGCCGCGTTCGATGATGGCATTGAGCAGACGCGGGTAGGCCAGCAGCTTGGTGGCAAAGATGTCGGCCATGAGAGAGTCGTTGGTGTAGGGATCCTCGCTACGGTTGAGTTGGTAGGCGCGGGCGGCATCCTCGTAGGTTTGGCCGCCCCAAGTGACCGGGTAGTGCTGCTTGATGTTGCCCTTGCGGAAAGACAACTCGGTAGCCTGGGCGAGTGCGCCGCCGAGGCCTTTGGCGTCGGGGCTGATGTTGATCGGGTTGGACAGTTGAGTGGACATGGTAACTTATCCTTTCGTTGACCCCCTGTGCAGGGGGCTAAAAGAAGAACGCCCAGAGAGTTGGCTCTCCCTGGGCGTTCGGCTGTCTCGACCGTTTTAGAGAATGAACACGCGCTTGCCCATGCGCACGGCGTGGCGGATAGCGTTCTCTGTCCCGCCGGTTCGGTCGGGCGCGACAAAGGCATACATGATATCGCAGGCTTGCGCGATTTCGGCGTTGCGGGCGTAGTAGGCTTTGACGATGGTTGGATAGTCTGCGTTCGGCGGGATGGCTGGGCGATAGACGCGCGTCGGGATTTTGGCTCTCTCTGCTGCTTCTATCGCCCACGTGTCCGGCCCTCTGCATCCGCCGGAGACGATGGTCATGTATCCGTAGCATGTTTGCAGGCGCATTACCAGGTTGACTATGTTGGTCTTGTCTGCTCTGCGTCTGCTGCCGACGATGGCGATGGTGGTCATGGTTCTCTCCCGTGATGAACGGACCGGTTCAAGTTGCAGATCGCTTCCCGCTTGGGGCATGGCGCTTGTCCGTTCCAGGTCGCCAACTCGTCGCGGGTGCGCAGCTTGAGACATGCACTACATTCCGGCAAGCCGACCGGAAAGTTGACAGGTTCGCGGCGTGAGTCGTTCGGGCGGGGATAGGTTCCGCAGCGGCAAAAGATGGTCGTCGCCTCGGTTACGGCCGTGATGACCTTCATTTTCATGCCGACCTGCCTGGCTCGTTCGATGTTGTTGCGCGTGCCCCGACTGTGGCCGTCCCAGATCGCCAGTCCATAGTTGGCTGCCTGGCTCATCGCGACATCTTTGGCTGTCTGTCCGCCGACGATGTGCTTGGTTGGAAAGCCGGCATTGTTGCGGGGTTTGGACTTGGTGTAGTAGACTGTGACCTTGGTGTACCCATGCTCGTGCAGATACTCTTGCACTAGCTTGTCTACACCCCATGCATCACCTACCACCACGTCAAAGTTTTGGCTCATAATTCGACTCAATGATTGCTTTACTTCTGACGACAACTCTCTGACACCACGACTGCCTGAGATGAACACTCCCTTCTTCATTTTGATTTCCTCCATTCTTCGTATATTTCGCTTACACTCATATCTTCGACTTGCTTCTTTAACGGACAACCTGCTTCTAACCAACTTACGATCACCTCTCCATGACAACGTTTCGGACTACAAAAACACCCCAACCGCTTACCTTTCAATTCCATCACACGATTTCTGAACTCTACATCTTCATTCACTCTCTTCCAAAACCACACCTTGTACTTTCTGATTACCGCATCCCTACCCCCATCTCTCCCGATCTCGAACGGATTACCGAAATAACCATCATACCCATGACCTTTCCTTCCGATATACACATCGAACTTTTCACTCCTGATGTTTACTACCCACCCGTTCATTTCCTTTTCTCCTTTCTTGAATTTGACGATCTCTCTCTTTCTCGACCGCCTTGACACGGCAATAGCATGGGGGCGCATAGGACGTGCCCGCTCGCCGCTGAGGACGGATGTTTGCGACATGCCGCCGTCGCTCGCGGTGTACTCGCCGCGATGTTTGCGACGGCGGCATGTCGCACCGTCCTCAGAGCGGCGATGTTTGCGGGCCGTCGCGCCGTAGCAAATTGGTCAAGTAGTTCGGTGGTACTTTTTTTTGTTTGAATTTGGGAGGGGGGGCCTTTGCTCTTTCCCCCCTCCCAAATTCAAAAAATAGTGCCAGCGTACTGCTTGACAAATTTGCGCCCATGCTATAATCGCCGCGTCGGCGGTCGAGAGAGTAATACCCCTGCCTCTCCCTAGCTGGTCGGAAAATCGAACCCCTGTACTCAGGGAGTTCGGTTTTTCGATTCTGCGCGTGTACTCACGCGCCGTTCTGGCGGTACTCCGCCAGGGCTGGGGTTTGGGGGGTTATATCGGGCGCAGTTCTTTCGCGCCCGTACCCGCGTACTCGCGGGGGTCATTGAGGCGGAAAAGTTTTTACCCTAGGGTCGTCTTTCTGGGGGGGGAGAGAGAGAGAGGGGAAAGCCAAAAGTAGTTAAAATTAATACTAACATTATCGGCAAGCGCCCCCCCCGCGTTCTTGGCGGGGGGGGCGCGCGGCAGTGGGGGGGGATTGGTTTTATTTGAAGTACTGCTCAAAGCCGGGGAGGGGTACTGCTCCTGCTTGTCTCCAGATCGTTACGAGGCTTGAGGCTGGCGGCCTGCCCCTCGGTGCCCAGAGTCCGATCTTGTCTCCGACGATGCCGATCTTTTCCCAGGCGTCCGTCTTTGGGCGTCCTGGCCCTCGTCCTCTGGGGATGTAGCGGCCTGCGCCTCTGCCTCCTCCTCCTCTTCCTGATCCCATGTTGATCACCTCGCTTTCGTATAGTGTGGATGAATCCGGATGCCAAGTCCAGTGGTATTGCTGGCAAAGTTGGCGGTGTACGTCACCGCCAGCGTAGACGACGAAAAGTATGTCGGTAGTTTGGGCGTGCCGGGTGGCGAGCGTGTAGGCGAGCAGTGTGAAGCCTGGGTCGTAGCTGCGGGCGCGGATGGCGTAGGCTCGCCATCCTTTCGGCACGCCGATGAGGGCCAAGTCGAACTGGTACGGGTCAACGTTGAGGTCAACGATGATGGTGAGGCCACAGGATTGCCAGTAGCGCGCAATCCAGCGTTTCCGATAGATGCCCCATAGGACAAGCGCGCGCGGATCGTCGTAGTTGGTGGAGACGTTTGGCTCGATGACGCACGGTGCGCCGGTGGCGGTTACCATTTGGGGGCGATTCCAGATTGTGTTGAAGCGGTAGTCGTCGGTGTAAAAGTGCCAAGTGCCGGAGATGTGAACGTTTGTTCTGTGGACGCTGCCCCATCGGACGAGGGGAAGGGCGAGCTGCTCGGGCTGGAGGCGTGGGTCAAGGGTTGGGATGCCGTACTCGTTATCTGAATCAAAGATGGTGTCTGGAACGTCCTGGTTGACGTAACGCATAGTGATATTGTAGCGCGGTAGGGAAGCGGGCGCAAGGGGGCGCGGAAACCGCGCCCGTACATATCGTGTGTGGGGCAATTTTTTTCGGAAACAATTCGGGGGAGGGAGGGGGATTTGTGATTTTGGGGAGGGTGGTATAGAATGAAGTCGCCCCTCGGTGTTGAGAGCACCAGGGGCGATGGTCGAGCCGACGTGGGCGGCTGACGGTGGAAGTGTAGCACAAGGGGCCGCTTGCGTCAATCGCGAGCGGCTTTTCTGTTTGGTGGATGAGATAGTAGATGCCCTCATCCGCAAAAAGCAGGAGATGATCAATGAGCTACAATCTCACAGACAAACAAAAAAGTTGCTTGAGCTTGCTTGTGCAAGCAGTCCGCGCTGGCTTGTTGCCGGAAGAATTTGTTGTCATTTGGCTTTCCGACGGAAGTGATATCCTAGACTTTCCTGGTGATCCTGAGCCAATCACGAAGGAACTCACCAGAGGTGTAGTGCAAGCCCTCGCCGCCGCTGGGTTGATTGTCTATCTCAACGAGTCCGAAATCTTCACAAGAATCACCCTCACCGGAAGAGCATACGAGGCGGTTGACTCGAATTTCCAGGCTCCCGACACCTCGTTTGTGAAATATCTGACGCCACTGGCCGATGTGACGAATCTGGATAATGAATTGAAGCAGCGGTGTTTGCCTATCCTTGGCGCTGGCGGCACAGACCCAAGATTGTGGGACTCGGTCGTCCGCACTGCAGGCGTGATTCTGGAGGAGCGCCTGCACGACGTGGGCAAGATTGCTGACCTTCGCCGAGTGGGGCGTGAGCTCGTCAATGATGTGTTTGGTAAAACCGGCACTCTTGCGGCAAAGTTTTCCATTGATGCTGAGCGGGAGGGATACCGTGATCTGTATGCGGGGATGGTCGGCGTCTTTCGTAACCCTTCAGCGCATCGCCTGATGGATCCAACGCCGGAGGACGGGGGAGCATTTGTCGTGTTTGTGAATCTGTTACTGAAGATGTTAGAAGACCTCCGGTAGTTTGCAGACATGGCGCAACGACCCAATAGGGTAAGGAGCGAAGTTATGCCCGAAAATGTCCCTCCCAGTACTTCTGAGAAGCCAACTATCGATGAATTATATCTACGAATCTGGGAAGAGCAGCAAAAATCCCTTGAAAGAAGATGGAACGCGATTGCTATTTTCATAAGTATTAGTTTTGCTATTTTCGGACTCTCCTTTCAAAGTCAGGACTTGAATGCGAGACTACTGGAGAGAGTATTCGCATCTGCAATTTACTGGTTCAGTTATCTTGTCTACCTTCGTTTCAGCGATTGGAGTGAATTCCTGATGACCTATTTGGCAGAGTTGGAATCAACTGGGTCCACACGGATCGATCTGCAATCCAGGTGGGCAAGGCAGCAAAAGGGATTTCGGGGATGGAGAACGGTCAAGAGATTGCTGTTTTGTTTAGGCTTGGTGTATGTTGTCATGGTAGTTTTACTCTGGCAGTTGAAGGTTTAAGGCTTGGAGAATCTGGCACGCCTGCAAACAAACGCACGCCGACCACGCCACGTACGCGGCTTTCTGGCATAAGTGGTTGGCATAGTTGGACGTTGGCTTCATTTCGCGCGTGACTTCGGGCGTGGTCGGCGTGCTACGGCGCTTGGCGACAGAGGAGGTTGAGATGCTTCGCGACGAGATTCTTTTCTACGCTCAGAATGACAGGGGTGGGACGGGCACAAGGCCCTATGCTACAGGGGGGCTACGGCAGCTTGCCAGGAACAGGAGAGGGGAAAGATGACTGAATTGGTTTGGGAAGGCAAGTACGACCAGGAGGGGCGGAAGTGTGCGCCGCTGCGGGTGGCGCTGCCGTTTCAGACGGTGGAGACGGTGAACGAGTCGGCGGTGGACCGGAGGCGGACGCTGAGCTTGTTTGCGCAGAACCGGGAGACGGATTGGCGGAACCGGCTGGTTTGGGGGGACAAGAAGTATGTGCTGCCTTCGCTGCTGGCCGAGTTCGCGGGCAAGGTGAATTTGATTTACATTGATCCGCCTTTTGACACAGGGGCGGATTTTTCTTTTGCGACGACGGTGCCGGATAGCGATGAGTCGTTCGTGAAGGAGCCTTCAATCATCGAGCAGAAGGCTTACCGGGATACGTGGGGGCGAGGGCTGGATTCGTACTTGCAGTGGTTCTATGAGACGGTTGTGCTGCTACACGAGCTGCTGGCCAACAATGGAAGTGTGTACGTGCATCTGGATTGGCACGTTGGGCACTACGCCAAATCGGTACTGGACGAGGTGTTTGGGCCTGACTACTTCGTAAATGAAATCATTTGGCAGAAGATCAGAACAACAAAAGCGCAAACGCTAGGCTTTGGTAATGTGCATGACAGTATCTACCTCTACAGACGCGGAGAATCTGCTACGTTCAACAAGCAGTTGAAAGAGCTTGACTCCGCGTATGTTGAATCGCACTACAAGGCGGATCCAGCCACAGGTCGGTACTACCGAACAGTTTCTCTCCTCCAAAAAGGATCAGGACCCCCAAGAAACTTCGGAGGCAGGGTCCTCGCACCTCCACCTGGGCGTCATTGGATATGGGGACAAGAGCGAATTGACAAGGCCATGGCTGATGGCCTCATCAGATTCACTTCAAAGGGACGGCCTGAAAAAATCCAGTTCTTGGACGAGATAGAGGGAGACATTGTTGACGATATCTGGGCAGATGTCTATCCCATCAATTCACAAGCGCTAGAGGCATTAGGCTACGCCACCCAAAAACCCGAAGCTTTGCTGGAGCGCATCATCGAGGCATCGTCGAATGAGGGGGATTTGGTGCTGGATTGTTTTTGCGGGAGCGGGACGACGGCGGCGGTGGCGGAGAGGCTGGGGCGGAGGTGGATTGCGTGCGACCTGGGCCGGTTTGCGATTCATACGACGCGGAAGCGGCTGCTGGGGATGGAGAACCTGCGCCCGTTCGTGGTGCAGAACCTGGGCAAGTATGAGCGGCAGGCGTGGCAGGCGGGCGAGTTTGGGAAGGCGGAATCGTTGCAGCGAGCGTACATCGAGTTCATCCTCAAGCTGTACAACGCGCGTCCGATCAGTGGGCACACGTGGCTGCACGGGGTCAAGGGCGGGCGGCTGGTGCACGTGGGGATGGTGGATGCGCCGATCAGCCTGGGGGATGTGACGCAGATCGCGGCCGAGTTTCGCCGTGCGATGGGGACGGGGCAGGATGCGCCGACGACGAATAGTGTGGACGTGCTGGGGTGGGATTTTGCTTTCGAGCTGAACGAGGTGGCGAAGCAGCAGGCGGCGGCGGCGAAGATCAATATGCGGTTTTTGCGGATTCCGCACGACGTGATGGACAAGCGGGCGGTGGACCAGGGGGACATTCGGTTCTTTGAGCTGGCGGCGCTGGCGGTGGATGTGAGCGTGGGCAAGTCGAAGCGGGAGGCGCGGGCCGTGACGCTCAAGCTGACGGATTTTGTGATTCCGCCGGACGATGTGCCGGAGGACGTGCGGCAAGCCATCAAGCATTGGGAGCAGTGGATTGACTACTGGGCGGTGGATTGGGACAACAAAGGGGACACGTTTCACAACCAGTGGCAGTCGTATCGGACGCGCAAGGATAGGAGTTTGCAGAGGCAGGTGACGAACACGTACGACGAGCCAGGGGAGTACACTATCGTCATCAAGGTGATTGACATCTTGGGGAACGATACGACCAAGACGCTGAAAGTGGAGGTGAGGTGATGTTGACCCAAACTACCGTCTCCGGTTACAAGAGTTTGCAGGGTTCGACCGCGCGATTTTCTGCTTTCACCGTGATTGTGGGGCGCAACAACACCGGCAAAAGTAACCTATTCGATGCGCTGCGGTTGCTTTCGAACCTGGCGCAAATGCCCGCGGCCAGCGCTTTCAAGCCAGAACGACATCGAGGCGATCCGGTCGAGTCCTTCTTTTCCGAGCAGCAGCCGCGCCTGAGCTTGGCGTGTGATTTTGACCTGACTGGCACGCCACACCCATTCGTTCCAGACCGGGGACTGCCTCACCCGATTCTGCGTTATGAACTAGAGGTCGTGTTCCACAAAGGCATGGTCGAAGTCCAGTCCGAAAAACTCAAAGGCCGCACCCCCATAGGCAGGAAATTTCGGCCCTTTATCACGATGGACAAGGATGGCAAGAACCGTGTCTCGGTCAACCGGGATACAGCCAAGTCCGGCAAGTCACGCCACTTTCCTTCTCCATCGCCGCGTTCCGTCCTGACGATGATTGACGACGCCGAACTGTATCCGCATGTCGTGGCGCTGTCCCGCGAGTTGAGTTCATGGCGGTTTTTTCATTTTGAGCCAGAGGCGTTGCGCGAGCCTTCACCGGCGATGGACATTCTAGAGTTGGAGCCAAGTGGACGGGGGCTATCAGGGTTTTACGACACGCTATCTAATCGGGGGGAGCCGGAGCGATTCAAATCAGCAGAGCGGGCGCTGCGGCGTGGCATCCCAGAGGCGTGCGGCATCAAGGTGTTGGACACTGGCGACCGGCGGCGTTTGCTGGCTGTGATGCGTGATGATGGACGTGAGTTTACGGCGCGTGTCCTTTCGGATGGCACGCTGCGCTTCCTGGCGCTATTGGCGCTGGCCTATGCTCCGCAGCCGCCGGGCCTGGTATGCTTTGAGGAGCCGGAAAACGGTGTGCATCCGGGGCGGTTGCCGTTCGTCGTAGACACTCTTCGTGGCATCAGCGAACGCGGCCTGGAAGGAGGCCACCGGTCTCAAGTGCTAGTCAACTCGCATTCGCCATACCTGGTGGATTTGCTAGACCCATCTGAAATGCTCATTGCCTCGCTAAAAGAAAAAGGCCAGACCACCTTTACCTCGGTGGGGCAAGACCTTTTCACAGGTCGACCGGCTCTCAAGAGTAGCCTGGAACGCGGCGAACAGACACTCGGCGAACTCTGGTCGCAGGGGAGCCTCGATGTCAACGCTTAAGCTTGGCTTTGCACTGGAAGGCAACAGCGACTATCCGGTCATTCCATGCCTGGCGCGGCGAGTGGTGGTGGAGTACGCGCCGCAAGTCGTTTGGGCGGAGGATTCGATACTGCGCCCGCGCAAACGCGGGCATGGCTTTATCCGAGAGCTACCAGCGTTCGCCCAACAGTTGCGGGATGATGGCGTTGACATCGTGGTGGCCGTGGTGGACACGGACAGTACTCAAATCAGCGAACGGCGGAGATTGTTGCGCGAAGCGAAAGAGCATTGTGTAGAACTGGGCGTGGCAGTTTGCATTGCAGAAGGCTTGGCTGTGCGGTCGCTCGAAGCGTGGCTGCTGGCGGATGAGGCGGCAGTGTTTGAGGTTTTTGATGGCGACCGGTCGAGCATGACCTTCCCCTCGCCGGAGCACGACCCGATGCCCAAAGTCACACTTAATCGGATTGTCCGTGCGTTGACGGAAGGGCGGGAAGTCACGTTTGCTTCTTTCGCGGACGAATTAGCCCAAGCGGTTCGCTTGCCGGTGCTGTGCCAGAAATGTTCGCACTTTGACGAATTTGCCCATAACCTGATCAACTGCGTTAGGGAAAGGCAGAGGCTCTAAGCCTCTTCCCTTTGAGGTCGAAACCTATGCCACGCAAGAGGAAATCCACTGCCGGTCAAGCCAGGCTGTTCGAGGCGCAGGTGCCGACTGCGCCGTGCGTGCCTGCGATTCGGGCGAAGGTGAACGAGTGGCGCGAGGGAGGGTACAAGGGGATCACCGAGACGACGCGCCTTTTGCTGAATCATTGGTTTTACACGGATCACCGGCTGCCGGGCGGGCGCAAGTTTGCGTATCACGAGTTTCAGCGTGAAGCGATTGAAACGCTGGTGTATTTGTACGAAGTGGCGAGGGTGCAGCGGCAAAAAGAGCTGATCGAGAGATTCGCCACTCAAAGCGACCTGCGCTTGCTGCAATACGACGAGTTTGCGCGTTACTGCGTCAAGATGGCAACCGGCAGCGGGAAGACGAAGGTGATGGCGCTGGCTATGGCGTGGCAGTACTTGAACGCGGTGGCCGAAGCGCGGGATGATTTTGCCAGGACGTTTTTGCTGCTGGCTCCGAATGTGATTGTGTTCGAGCGACTGCGCACCGACTTTGCGGGCGGGCGCATCTTTCAGACCGACCCCGTGATTCCTCCTGAACTGCAAATCTATTGGGATTTTCAGTGCTACCTGCGCGGCGAAAGCGAGCGGGCCGGCTCGCTGGGGGCGCTGTACCTGACGAACATTCAGCAGTTCTATGAGCGCGCGGACGCGGCTGAAGACCAAGAGCCGGACATCATGACGGCCGTGTTAGGGCCCAGGCCGCCATCGGCCAAGCTGGAAGTGGAGGATTTCGACCGGCGCATCATCGCGCGGGGCGGGCCGGTCATTGTGATGAACGACGAGGCGCATCACACGCACGACGAGGAATCCGAGTGGAACAAGTTTATCCGGCAGTTGCACGCAGATTTGGTTACCCCCCCTCTATCCCCCCCGCAAGCACGGGGGACGAAGATGGGAGAGCGGCAAGCAGGGGGGATGAAGTCGGGGCTGGCGGCGCAGTTGGACTTTACGGCGACGCCGCGCCACAGCAAGGGGGCGTTGTTCTCCTGGACAGTGTATGACTATCCGCTGAAGCAGGCGATCATTGACAACATTGTGAAACAACCGATCAAGGGCGTCACGACCGGCATCGCGGAGCGCCCGTCGAAGATCGCGAGCACGCGCTATCAGGTCTATTTGACGGCCGGGGTGGAGCGATGGCGCGAGTACCGCGATCAACTGAAGCGGCTTGACAAGAAGCCGGTGCTGTTTGTGATGATGAACGACACGGCCGAGGCGGACGAGGTGGGCGATTGGCTGCGAACCAAGTACCCGTCGGAGTTTGGCGGGGACAAGCTGCTGGTGATTCACACGGACAAGGCGGGCGACGTATCGAAGAAGGACCTGGAGAAGGCGCGGAAGCTGGCGCGCGAGGTGGACGACGAGACCAGCCCGATCAACTGCATTGTCAGCGTGCTGATGCTGCGGGAAGGGTGGGACGTGCAGAACGTGACGGTGATTGTGGGGCTGCGTCCCTATACGTCGAAGGCGAACATCTTGCCGGAGCAGACGGTCGGGCGCGGGCTGCGGTTGATGTTTCGCGGCACGGGGACTGGCTACCGCGAGCGGGTGGACGTCATCGGCAACAAGGCGTTTATCGAGTTTGTGGAGCAACTGGAACGTGAAGAAGAGATGCAGTTGGACACGTTTCAGGTGGGCAAGGACAAGCTCGAGATCGTTACGATCATGCCCGACCCCAACAAGGCGGACAAGGACATTGCCATCCCGATGCTCAGCCCGATCCTGGCGCGGAAAAAGACGCTGACGGAGGAGATCGCGGCGCTGGATGTGGGGTCGCTCAAGTGCTCGGTGCTGCCGCGCAAGGCGGGGGACGCTGCGGCGCAGACGTTTCACTACGATGGGTATGATTTTATCACGCTGCAAAAGCTGGTGGAACGGGACTATTTCCTGCCTGAATTGCAGACTGCCGAAGAAGTCATCGGCTACTATGCCCGCCGCATCGCCCAAGACTTGAAGCTGCCGGCGCAGTTTGCGGCGCTGGTGCCGAAGGTGCGCGAGTTTCTGGAGACGCAGGCGTTCGGGGTGCGGGTGACGCTGGATGAGCCAGCGATGGTGAAGGCGATCAGCAGCAACGTGGCGCAGTATATGACGATCAAGACGTTTGTGCAGGCGCTGCGGGATGTGATCGTCGAGCAACTGGAGCCGCAGGTGCTGCACGCGGGACGACCACTTTCGGAGACGCCGCCGTTTCCGTTTTCGCGCCCGACGCTGAAGGCGAGGAAGACGGTGTTCAACCTGGTGCCGTGCGATAACGATTTAGAGCGGCAGTTTGCCAAGTTCCTGGAAAAGGCGCCGGACGTGGAACGGTTCGCCAAGCTGCCGGAGCAGTTTGGGTTTGTGATTGACTATACGGATCCGACCGGGAACCTGCGGTATTACGAGCCTGATTTTGTCGTGGTTACGACGGATGGGGTGCACTATCTGGTGGAGACGAAGGGGGCGGAGACGGTGGAGGTGGCGTACAAGGGGCGGGCGGCGGAGCTGTGGTGCGAGAATGTGACGCGGCTGACGGGGGTGGAGTGGAGGTATCTCAAGGTGCAACAGGCGGAGTACGCCAAGTTGCAGCCGACGGAGTTTGCGGATTTGGGGGTGTTTCAGGGAAGGATGGGGATGTAGGGAGGGGGCGACCGCAAGGGTCGCTTCCTGTGACGCTGTTTGCGATAGGCCCAGGAGAGACGCATGGACGCTTCCAACGTGGATGAGGGCAAGCCGAACAAGCCGCCGAGCCGCCGGAGGCGCGGGGGGTGGATTATCCCTGCTGCGATTGCGGTGGTCATCTTCGTCGGACAGGTGGCGAGCAATCTGGTGGCCGCGGACCTGGACGAGCCATTGAAGCCGTATCGTCTGGTGGTGTGGGCGGTGTTTGGGATCGCGTTGGCGGCGGCGGTGGGGATGGCGATTGCGGAGGTGCAGAGACAGGAAGAGGCACCGGCTGCAGATGCGCCACACCAACTGCCGCCGCCGCCGGAGGATCTTACGGGGCGGGAAGCGGAGCTGAAAGAGCTGCGGCAGGCGGTGGAACGCGGCGGAGTGACTATTTCGGGGTTGCGGGGATTGGGAGGTGTGGGGAAGACGGCGCTAGCGCTCAAGCTGGCGGAGGAGTTGAGGGAGAGGTATCCGGATGGGCAGTTATTGGTGGAGATGCGGGGGACGGACCCGCAGCCGCTGACGCCGGCGGAGGCGATGGGGCAGGTAATTCGGGCGTATGATCCTCTGTTCAAGCAGCCGGACAGCGAGGCGGAGTTGCGGGGGATTTATCGCACGGTGTTGGATCGGAAGCGGGCATTGTTACTGCTGGATAATGCGGCAGACCACGCACAGGTGCTGCCGCTGGTGCCGCCGCAAACGTGCCTACTGCTGGTGACGTCGCGGCGGCATTTTACGTTGCCAGGGTTGTATGCAAAGAATCTGGATGTGCTGCGGTCGGAGGATGCGCGGAAGCTGTTGTTGAGGATTGCGTCACGGATCGGCCGGCACGCAGAGACGATTGCGCAGTTATGCGGGTATTTGCCGCTAGCGCTGCGGGCGGCGGGGAGCTTGGTGAGAGTGACGTTGGACCTGGCGCCAGGGGTCTATGCTGAGGAGCTGCGGGCGGAGCGGACGCGGCTGGAGCGGATCGGGATGGAAGGGGTGGAGATCGGCGTGGAGGCATCGCTGAATTTGAGTTACCAGCGGTTGGGGGAGGAGATGGCGCGGGCGTTCCGGTTACTGGCGGTGTTTCCGGGGACGTTCGATGCGGCGGCAGAGGAGGTGGTGTGTGAGGATGAGGGGCATGGGCGGTTGAGCGAGCTGGTGCGGTATAGCCTGGTAGAGTGGAGCGAGACGGCAAGGCGGTACAGCTTGCACGATCTGGTGCGGGTGTTTGCGGGGGCGCGGTTGGAGGAAGAAGAGAGGGGAAGCGCTCAACGGCGACATGCGGCGCATTATGAGGGTGTGCTGCGCGCTGCCCAAGAACTGTACAAGAAAGGCGGCGAGTCCATCACGCACGGGCTGGGGCTGTTTGACTTAGAGTGGGGCAACATCCAGGCCGGGCAGGCATGGGCGGCGGGCCACGCGGGGGAGGATGACGAGGCGGCACGGTTGTGCAGCGATTATCCTGATGCTGGGGCGTATTGCCTGAACCTTCGTCAACATTCTCGCGACTGGATCCGCTGGCTGGAAGCGGCGCTGGCCGGTGCGCGGAAGTTGAAGGATCGCGGCGCGGAGGGGGCGCACCAGGGCAATCTGGGCCTGGCCTACGCCGCCCTGGGCGATGCCCGCAAAGCCATCGAGTTCTACGAAAAGGCACTGGTCATTGACCGCGAGATCGGCGACCGGCACGGAGAAAGCAAAGACTTGGGCAACATTGGGAATGCCTATCATGCCCTGGGCGATGCTAGAAAAGCCATCGAGTACCACGAACAGGCGTTGGTCATCGCTCGCGAAATCGGTGATCGCCAGTGGGAAGGTGGCACGCTGGGCAACCTGGGCAGTGTCTACTTAGCCCTGGGCGATGCGCGCCAAGCCATCGAGTTCTACGAACAGCAGTTGGTGATTACCCGCGAGATCGGCGACCGGCGCGGGGAAGGGACCGCGCTGGGCGGCCTGGGCATTGCCTACAAGAACCTGGGCGACGCCCGCCAAGCCATCGAGTATCACGAGCAGGCATTGGTCATCGCTCGCGAAATCGGTAATCGCTGGTGGGAGGGCGGCACGCTGGGCAACCTGGGCCTGGCCTACGCCGCCCTGGGCGATGCCCGTCACGCCATCGAGTTCTACGAACAGCAGTTGGTGATTACCCGCGAGATCGGCGACCGACGCGGAGAGGCGCTGGGCAGTTGGAATCTGGGGTTGGCTTACGAAAAGGAGGGGGATTTGGCACGCGCGATTGCGGCGATGCAGGTGTGCGTGGAGTATGAGCGGGAGATCGGTCACCCGGATGCGGAGAAGGATGCGGCAAGGGTCGAGGAGTTGCGGGGGCGGTTGAAGGGGTGAGGATGGACACGGATTAGGCGCTGAGTACAGCGGCACGGATTGCACGGATGGGGGCAAGGGGCAACGGATGGGAAGCGGATGCTAAAGCACGATGTAAGTAAGCGGATAAAGGAAGCCGGAGTTGAAACTCTGGCCTGAGAGGTCAAGCCGGCTGAAGCCGACTGGGGATGCGCGGGTGAGCCCGAACAAGGGGACAACATGGGTCGCCTCAATTGGAAGTATTTGATAGTTGGCGTGGTGCTGGCCCCGATTGTGTTTGCGGTCAGTGTGTGGGTGTTCCCTGCATCGGGACGGTCAGTCGGGGCGATGCTGGCTTTGGGAGTGGTGGTGGTCGCCGGAGTGATGAGTTTCCTGGCGAACTTGCGGAAGGTGACTGAAGCGCCTGCAGCACCGGCTGCACCGGAGGCCGGGCGAGACGTCATCAAGGCAACCGGTGACGTGCAAACTGGCGGCACTCGCATCCAAGCGCCGGTCAGCGGGGATGTGGCGGGGCATGACATCATCAAGCAAGAGGCTCCTCCCCCCGCGCTGAACCTGCACCAACTTCCAGCACCGCCACGCGATTTCACGGGCCGCACTGCTGAGATGACCGAACTCCTGGCCAAACTTGAACAGGGTGGCGTCACCATCTCCGGCCTGCAAGGGATGGGGGGCGTGGGCAAGACGGCGCTGGCGCTGAAGCTGGCGGAGGCGCTGATGCCACGCTATCCGGATGCGCAGTTTTTCCTGGACTTGCGGGGGACGAGCACGCCGCTTTCTCCAGCGGAGGCGATGGGGCATGTGATTCGGGGTTACCATCCCGCATCCAAGCTGCCGGAAAGCGAAGATGAATTGTGTGGGTTGTACCGGACTGTGTTGCACGGTCAGCGGGCGCTGGTGTTGATGGACAATGCGAGGGGTGCGGCGCAGGTGGAGCCGCTGATTCCGCCGGCGGGGTGCGCGCTGCTGGTGACGTCGCGCTGGCATTTTCACCTGCCGGGGTTGTACGCGAAGAATCTGGATGTGCTGTCGGCGGGGGATGCGGAGGGGCTGCTGCTCAAGATTGCGCCACGGATTGACGGGCACGCGGGGGAGATGGCGAAGCTGTGCGGGTATCTGCCGCTGGCGCTACGGCTGGCGGGGACGGCGCTGGCCGAACGCATGACGTTGAGCGTGGGGGAGTATGTGGGGCGGCTGCAAGATGCGCAGAGGCGGCTGGAACTGGTGGACGCTTCGCTGACGTTGAGTTACGAGTTGCTGTCGCCGGAACTGCAACGATTCTGGGGGATGCTGGCGGTGTTTCCGGGGACGTTCGACCGGGCCGGGGCGGCGGCGGTGTGGGGGATGGAGACGGAGGCGGCACAAGATGTGTTAGACGAGCTGGTGCGGTATAGCCTGGTGGAGTGGAACGAGACGGCAGGGCGGTACAGCTTGCACGACCTGGTGCGGGTGTTTGCTGCCACTCGCTTGAGTGAAGATGACCGCGCCGCCGTTCAACGGCGTCATGCCGCGCACTATAAAAATGTGGCCGCTGCGGCCAATGAGCTTTACATGCAAGGCGGGGAGTCTATCACGCGCGGGCTGGGGCTGTTTGATTTGGAGTGGGGGAACATTGAGGTGGGGCAGGCGTGGGCGGCGGGGCACGCGGGGGAGGATGACGCGGCGGCGCGGTTGTGCTGCGATTATCCTAAAGTCGGATGGTATTGTCTTGAATTACGCCAGCACCCGCGCGAGAAGATTCGTTGGTTAGAAGTTGCGATGGCAGCCGCCCGACGATTGGGAGACCATATCGCTGAGAGTGGGCACCTGGGAGACATGGGCGCTGCCTACGCCGCGCTGGGCGACGCCCGCCGCGCCATCGAGTTCTACGAGCAGCAATTGGTCATCGTCCGCGAGATCGGGGACCGGGGCGGGGAAGGGAACGCGCTGGGAAACATGGGCGTTGCCTACGCCGACCTGGGCGACGCCCGCCGCGCTATCGAGTTGTACGAGCAGGCGCTGGTCATTGACCGCGAGATCGGGGACCGGCACGAGGAAGGGAACGCGCTGGGAAACATGGGCGTTGCCTACGCTGCCCTGGGCGCCGCCCGCCGCGCCATCGAGTTGTGCGAGCAGCGGCTTGTCATCGCGCGCGAGATCGGCGACCGGCTGGGGGAAGGGGCTGGGCTAAACAATCTCGGTGAAGCCTACGCAGCTTCAGGCGAAACTCAGCGCGCTATCGAATTTTACCAACATTCATTAGCAATCGAACGTGAGCTCGGCAATCGGTTAGGCGAAGGCATCTCTCTTTTCAATCTGGGTCAAGCTCTGGATACACTTGGAGATCGCGCCCAAGCCATCGCACACGGCGAAGTGGCACTCAAGCTGTTCGAGCAAATTGAGGCGCCGAACGCCAATGAAGCGCGTAAGCAACTGGCCGAGTGGGGCAAGAAAAATAGCGACCGAAAAACGTAGCGACGGAAAAACGTAGCGACGGCATAGGGATGCCGTCGCAGAAATGGGAGACCTTATGGACACCACCACCATCGTCATCATCGCCATCTTTGCCTGCATCGTCGTTGCGGCGTTTCTCGTCTACCGCAGCCGGGCCAAGGTGAGCCTCAAAGGCCCTGCTGGGATCGGCCTGGAGATTGACGCCAGCAACCAACCGCCCGCTGCGCCCATCCCACCGCAGCCGGGCGTTCACGTCGAGGACGCCAAAGCCAAACGTGGCGACATTGTGCTCGACGACCAGACCGGCAAAGGTGTGATCGGAAAACAACTTGAGGCTGGCAAAGACATTCTGGCCACCAGCGCCCCGCCCAAGGACACACCCCCAAAAGCGTGACCCCCGGCGCGTCGGGGGCCGCGACCATTCAACAGGCCCAGGCCAGACGTGACGTGATCGCCGTCGCGGGCGATTACATCGCCGCGCCAGCGTCAGCCCCTAAGCCCGGCAGCGCGCCGCCGCCGCCCACGCTCCTGGTGGGCCGTGCGGACGACCTGTGCGCGCTCAAAGCACACCTCATCCCAACCGGCGATGGTCGTGCGCGCACGCAAATCCTCACCGCGATCAAAGGCTGGCCTGGCGTGGGCAAGACGACGGTCGCCGCCGCGTTGGCGTACGACGCCGAAATCGCGGCGGCGTTCCCCGATGGCGTGCTGTGGACATCGCTGGGCCCCACGCCCAACGTGCTCTCGGAACTGGCCGCGTGGGGACGCGCGTTGGACATTGATCTCACCCGCGCCGATTCGATAGAGCAAGCCTCGGCTGCGCTGGCTGCGCTCCTGCGCGATGCGCACCGGCTCCTCATCATTGACGACGTGTGGCAAGCCGAGCACGCGCAGCCTTTCAAGGTAGGCGGGCGCCATTGCGCGACGCTTTTGACCACACGCCACGCGGACGTGGCCCGTGCGCTGGCCCCCGCCGCGCAGGACATCTACCCCCTGCCGGTGCTGACAGAAACCGAGTCGCTCGATTTGCTCCGGCAGCTCGCGCCCCAGGTTGTGGCGCAGCGCGAACCCCCCTGCCGCGAGTTGGCCCGCGTGCTGGACGGACTGCCGCTCGCGCTCCAGGTGGCCGGGCGCTTGCTCCACGCAGAAGCCGAGTCTGGCTTTGGCGTAGACGAGTTGCTGGCCGAATTGCGCGCGGGCGAACGCCTCTTGCAAGCGCGCGCGCCGGCCGACCGCGCCGACGTGGCAGCCGAGACGACGCCAAGCGTGGCTGCGCTCCTGCGCAAGAGCACCGACTGCCTGGACGAGCCGACGCGTGCTGCGTTGGCGCGCCTGGGTGCGTTCCCGCCCAAGCCCGCCACGTTCGACCTGGAGGCAGCGCAGGCAGTCTGCCTGGCGGACGACGCCAAGAATGTGGTGCGCACGCTGGTGGATCGCGGCCTGTTAGAGGCCGCGGGCGCAGGGCGCTGGCAACTGCACGCCGTGTTGACTTTGCACGCCCGCTCGCTGCTGGATGACGAGGGGCGCTATGCGGCGAGTCTGCGCCACGCCGCGCACTATGCCTCCGTCCTTCGCGCCGCCAATGACCTCTACAAGCAAGGCAGCGAGTCCATCACGCGCGGGCTGGCGCTATTCGATTTGGAATGGCCCAACATCCGGGCCGGGCAAGCGTGGGCTGCTACACATGCTGAGAAGGACAATGCCGCCGCGCAGTTGTGCAGCGGCTATCCCGATTGGCCTTACACGCTTGACCTGCGCCTGCACCCACACGAAAAAATCCGCTGGATGGAAAGCGCGCTGGCCGCTGCGCGACGATTGAAGGATCGCATGATGGAAGGCGTCCACCTGGGCAACCTGGGCAGTGCCTACATGAACCTGGGCGACGCCCGCCAAGCCATCGAGTTCTACGAACAGCGGCTCGTCATTGCCCGCGAGATCGGCGACCGGCGCGAAGGGGCAGCCCTGGGCAACCTGGGCAGTGCCTACTTAGCCCTGGGCGACGCCCGCCACGCCATCGAGTTCTACGAACAGCAGTTGGTGATTACCCGCGAGATCGGCGACCGGCGCGGAGAGGGCGCAGCCCTGGGCAACCTGGGCCTGGCCTACGCCGCCCTGGGCGATGCGCGCAAAGCCATCGAGTACCATGAGCAGGCGCTCGTCATTGACCGCGAGATCGGCGACCGGCGCGGAGAAGGGGCAGACCTGGGCAACCTGGGCACTGCCTATGCCGCCCTGGGCGATGCGCGCCGCGCCATCGAGTTGTACGAGCAGCAATTGGTCATCGTCCGCGAGATCGGGGACCGGCGCGGAGAAGGCAACGCTCTGGGCAACCTGGGCAATGCCTACTTGACCCTGGGCGATGCCCGCAAAGCCATCGAGTTCTACGAACAGGCACTGGTCATTGGCCGCGAGATCGGCGACCGGCGCGGAGAAGGGACAGACCTGGGCAACCTGGGCAATGCCTACGCGGACTTGGGGGACGCGTGCCGCGCCATCGAGTTCTACGAACAGGCACTGGTCATTGGCCGCGAGATCGGCGACCGGCGAGGGGAAGGGAACGCGCTGGGCAGCCTGGGCAATGCCTACGCCGACCTGGGCGATGCGCGCCAAGCCATCGAGTTCTACGAACAGCAGTTGGTGATTACCCGCGAGATCGGCGACCGGCGCGGGGAGGCGCTGGGCAGTTGGAATCTGGGGTTGGCTTACGAAAAGGAAGGGGACCTGGCGCGTGCGATTGCCCTCATGGAAGTGCGTGTGGACTATGAGCGGGAGATCGGTCACCCGGATGCGGAGAAGCATGCGGCGGAGGTGGAGGAGTTGCGGGGGCGGTTGAAGGGGTGAGGATGGACACGGATTAGGCGCTGAGTACAGCGGCGCGCTGAGTACAGCGGCACGGATTACACGGATGGGGGCAAGGGGCGCGGGGACCGCGCCCATACAGGGGTGAGGGGTGGGCCCGTTAAGAATATTTCCGAAGGCAACTCTTGCGGAGTTTGCCCACGAGGTTGAAGAACGATCGTGGGACCTGTGGAGCCGGTCGTATCCGATTGAGGGCGGACGGCTTGTGATGACATTGGCCCATAGTGACCCGTCGGAGGACCCCAGGACGGTGACGATAGATTGTTATCGTTTGTATCCTGATCCAGGCGGGCCGGGTGCGCGCGTGTGGACTCATCTACCAGGATTGCAGGGGTTGGCGTCCTTTCAGGTAAGACCGAATGAAAGAGGGGAGAAGCTAGACCTGGGGATACGTTTTGAGTTGGAGCGGCGGTCGGAGCGAATCAGTGTGTTGGTTCTGTATAATGCCTATGTGTTGCCTATCGAGACGTATTTGGACGAATTGCTGACGGGCTTGGAGGAAGTCTGGCCAGAGATCTCGGGGCCTGTTGGGAAGTGGCGCGAGACGGCGGTGGGGGTGATGCAACCGAGCACGCCGGATGCTGGTGGGAGTGATGGGCAGAAGCAACAGCCCCGAGTGCGCCACGTGTACGCTAGTGGAACAGGGACACCAGCGACAGCTCCGGCAGGTGCACAGGAGCAGAAGAGCGGAAGCAGCGTGGTCTCGGACAACCGGCGATACAAGCCAGGTGATAGTGTGCTACAACGCGGCAGACCTGGGAGGAAACCAGATCGTCTGTATGATGCAGCTTTCCAAAGGATTGAAGCTGGCGAGATGAAACAGGACAAGGCGCGTGAATCGTTTTTCAGCGAGGCCGGCATCAACAAGCCGTCTAGCGATGACATCAAAGCCTTTAACACGGCCATGCGGAGGCGACGAAACGACAAAATGACGACAAAATAATTCGTGGTCTTTTTAGTGTCTCTCGCTTGTGATACGCTGTGACCAGAATCGGTCACAGCGTTTTTGCTTTATGCGGGAGTTGGCAGATGGCGGTTAGGAGAAAGTTGGTCATATCGCTTGATGGGGCTGAACGCTCTGCACTAACCGAGTTGGCAGAACGCGAGCGCCGGGACCCTCGTGCGCAAGCGGCACTGATCATTCGGCGGGAGCTCGAGCGGGCGGGGTTGTTGCCGGTCGAGGCACAGTTTCAGTCGGCGGATGGGCGGCGGGAGGAAGCGCACGATGTTCAACGGTAACGGCCGGCCGGACGATGTTGCGCTGGCGTTGGCGGCGTGTTACCGGGTGGCGCGGGAACGGGCGCGGGCGGTGCGCGAGCATCAAGCGCAGCAGACCCAAACGCCACCGAGGGAGGTGATGAGCCAGGCCGAGGATGTCCAGGCTCAACAGTCGGGGCATGAAAAGGAGCACAAGCCATGACGGACGAAAACGAAAGCCGCGACCCGTTGGGAGCGGGCGCGGCTGGTGGGAATGGGATGCAGGTTGGCTCTGCCCCTTATTGTACCACTGACACTAATTCGGTGTCAAGGGCGCATTTGAATGACGCGCACCTGGCGACGTTACGGGACGGAAGTGGCATCACAGAGGCGGTCATCCTGGCGCGCGGGTATCGCACGATTACCGAAGCGAACGAGTTGCGCGCTCTTGGCTTTGCGCCGGTACAATGCCGCGCGCCTGGCTTGCTACTTCCGGTGCACACGCCAGACGGCGGAGAAAGCCTCTACGTGTATCGCCCCGACAATCCCCGCTGCATCGAGGACAAGAGCAAGGGCAGGCTACCGGATGGGACGTATCCTCAGAAGGTTATCAAGTATGAGCTGCCGAAAGGCACGGGCGTGCGGCTGGACTGTCCTCCCACCTGCAGGCCGATGTTGGCAGATCCATCAATCCCGCTATGGGTGACGGAAGGTCAGAAGAAGGCGGATGCGCTGGCCAGTCGTGAGCTGTGCGCGATCGCGCTTTTGGGCGTGTGGAATTTCAAGGGCAAGAATCCCCTGGGCGGGACGACGCTGCTGGCCGATTGGGATTATATCGCGTTGGATGGGCGCGACGTGCGAGTTGTGTTTGACTCGGACGTGATGACCAAGTCGCAAGTGCGACAGGCGCTGGCGCGACTGACCGAACATTTGCAGCGCAAACAGGCGCACGTGTCGGCCGTGTACCTGTCGGACGGGCGAGTTGGCAAGGTCGGCGTAGATGATTATTTGGTTGCCGGGCACTCGGTTGACGATCTGAACGCATTGGTAGACGCGCCACGCCCTGAGCCAAAACCGGCGGCTCCGATGGTGGAACTATTGGATGCTCCCCCGCCGGCGCTGCACCGGCCATTGGCACTGGTGGCGGAGTGCGCGCACGCCTACGCGGCGACGTGGCTGTACGTCAGGGTCACCACGCCTGAGTCGGTGGGCAGGGCCGGCGAAATCGTGAAACACGACCCGCCAAAGATCAAGAGAGAGAAGCGGCTGTTTGTGGTGCGGGACGATGGGCAGATGTTCGGCGAAGGCGGAGGCGACGACAGTTACGAACCATTGGACATGCTGGGGCTGGAGGTGCGATTGCCCGAGACTCCGCCTGCGGACAAGTTGTGGACGGCGCGCGGCGTGAAGGCATATCGGACCGGACAGCGGCCCGATCCCGTCGGCGTGTTCGGGCGCGTGGTGAACGTGGTAGACAGATTCATTGACTTTGACCGGTCGCTAGCCGACCAGCGGACGATGGCGGAGGTGATCGGCTGCTACATCCTGGGCACGTGGTTTCTCGATGCGTTCAATGTCATCGGGTTTCTCTGGCCCAACGGCGACAGAGGCTCGGGCAAGACGCAACTGCTCACCGTCATCGCAGAGCTCGGGTATCTGGGGCAGGTGATTTTGTCGGGGGGGAGCTATGCGAGCTTGCGCGATCTGGCGGACTATGGGGCGTGCCTGGCTTTTGACGATGCAGAGGGACTGGCCGACTCGAAGCGAACCGACCCCGACAAGCACGCGCTGCTTTTGGCCGGCAATCGGCGCGGTAACACTGTGCCGGTCAAGGAACAGGACAGTGATCGAAAATGGCGGACGCGATACGTCAACACGTTTTGCGCACGTCTGTTCTCTGCGACACGACTGCCGGATCCGATCCTGGCCAGTCGAACCATCGTGATACCGCTCATCCGCACACCGGACCGCTATCGGGCAAACGCGGACCCGCTGGATCATAAGCTATGGCCGCACGACCGGCAGGGGCTGCTCGACGACTTGTGGGCGCTGGCACTGGCGCGACTCATGGAACTGCAGCCGTTTGAGGAAATGGTCAACCAACAGGCACGGCTGACGGGGCGCAACTTGGAGCCGTGGCGCGCGTTGTTGGCGGTGGCACTGTGGCTAGATGGCAACGGGGTGCCCGGGTTGTGGGAGCGAATGGAGGGTTTGTCGGTGTCCTATCAGAACGAGCGACCCGAACTCGAAACGGGCGACTTGACGGCATTGGTGATCCGGGGGCTGTGCCGTTATGCCGTTAATGCCGTTAATGCCGTTTGTAGCGAGATACCCCATGAGTTTCAAGTCAAAACGGCAGACATCACGGAGGCGACAATCAGCGTGGCCCAGGAGCTTGAGGCCGACATTGAGGCGAACTGGATCAATGCCCGGCGCGTGGGCCGTGTGTTGGGCAAGATGCGATTGCGGAAGGATCGAAGCGGCAAGTCGAAAGCTTGGCGGGTTGCGCTGTCTGACTTGGCGCGGTGGACCAAATCGTACGGTATCCCATTGCCGAGTGAGCTGTCAAACCAGGAAAACGGCACTCTCCCCATTAACGGCACAAACGACGAAAACGACGAAACGGCACAAGGCGACACGATCAGGATGGTCTGGCCGGCGGACTCGCTGGTCGGGTGTCCTGTGGATAGATGGCAGCGGCGGGAGAACGGGGAGATTGAGGCGGAGTATACGCGGGATGAGTTGGAGTTGGCGGTGGCGCTGGCGGGTTGAAAGGAGGGCGACGCGGCGCGTCGCCCTCTACGCGGTTGAACGTTGAAAACTGAATAGCACGGTCCGAGGCCCCCACCCTGGCCCTCCCCCGTCCGCTGCGCGGACAGGGGAGGGGAAAATTGGGGCTTGACTTGACCTGAATCGGGTGTACAATAGCTATGCGTAGACGAATAAATACGCATAGTGAGGACGACATGGCTAAGGTGCCGAATCGAGTGATGCTGAGTGTGCCGAACGATGTGACGCGCCAGGCACGGGCGAAGGCGATCTCGGAGGGCACGAGCATGTCGGCAGTTGTCACCGCGTTCTTGAGAGCCTGGCTGGACGGGGAGTTGGATGTGCCTCAGCCCAAGCCGGAGAAGGAGGTCAAGCCGAAGAAGAAGAAAACCACGTAAGAACGAGAGCGGGCCGTGCAAGTGCTGTGAACACGAGCACGACCCTGACCCAGACGCCGGGTTAGCGGCGCATAGGCTGATGTATATTTTACCATAGCCCGTTTCATGGGCAAGCCTTGCACTTGTCGCCCGGCGATCCACCCGCCGGGCTTTTTGTTTGTCCGGCTCATGCAGAAAAGAGGGGGCGCATGTCGTCACTGTTGCAGATGCAAAGGTGGGTCAAGGGAGTTGAGTACGTGACGATGTCAACGCTCTTGGCCGATTTTCGCCGGTATATCGAACGCGAGGCCGGCACGCCGATGGAGCGGTTGGAGATCAACGGGGCGCTGCTGCTGAACGACTTGTGCAGTTTCCTGGGGATGGACGAGTCGCTGCGGCGGAAGGTGCTGGGGAGATCGGCGGCGGCGTTTGTGGAGGCGACGCTCGACCAGCGGGTTGGATCGCCGACGATTCACTAAACCGCCGCACGCGGCGGCCCTACGCCGGTTGGAGGTCCTCGCCGAAAGCGAGGCGGGATGAAGCGCCAATCGGGGCGGCCCAAACCGGTCTCACCCGTGGAGGCCAGGAGCCGAATCGGGGACAGAGGGGGGAAAACCTGGAGGAGTCAACAGCACTCGCAAAAACACAACTTTCACTAACGAAAGAGGCAAGCGGTTGAACGCTTGCCCCCAGGTGGTAGTGGGCGCGTCTTGGAGGGCTCACCCACTACCACCGCTCATTATAGCACAGGAGCGGTTGGAATGAGTAACGACGAAGGAACGAAGCAGACGGCAAATGAAGCCGTCAAGCGCGCAGTAATCTATGCGCGGGTGTCCACGGATGAGCAGGCCAAAGGCTATAGTTTGAAGACGCAGTTAGACGAGTGTCAAAAGTACGCTGCCAAGTGCGGGTACATGGTCTCAGCGGAGTTTCCGGACGATTACACAGGGGCGAGTATGGACCGGCCAGAGCTCGATAAGCTGCGCGCATTTGTGGCCGGCAACCCGGTTGATGTGGTGATCGTGTATGACCTTGACCGGCTGGCACGGAAGTGCGTCTACCAGATGCTGATTGAGGATGAGTTGGAGAAGAAGGGCATCAAGGTCGAGTACGTGAACGGGCAGTACACCGATACGGACGAGGGGCGTCTGCAAAAGCAGATCAAGGCGTGCGTTGCGGAGTACGAGAAGGCCAAGATTCTCGAACGCAGCAAGCGCGGGAAACGAGGGAAGGCACAAAGCGGGTTCGTGGTCGTGGGGGCGCGGCCGCCGTATGGGTATCGGGTGGTGTCGGAGCCGCACAAGGCATGGTTCGAGGTGGATGAGGACGAGGCGAAGGTGGTCAGGCTTGTTTTTCGGTGGTATGCGCACGGTGACGAGAACGGCAAGCGGATGTCCCTGCGGGGGATTGCCATGCAGTTGGCGGCGATGCACATACCGACACGGGGAGACAAGCACGCTCACATTGCCAAGAAGATGGGGATGTATGTGTGGACACCGACGATGGTTCGGCACATTCTGCTGAACGAAACCTATGTTGGGACATGGTACTTTGGTAAAACCAAGGTGATCAGTGATGGCAAAGATTCAACTCGCAAGTCAAAGAAAAAGTGCGGGCTGGGCAAGCAGGTCGGCCGCTCGCGGGAAGAATGGATACCTGTTCAAGTGCCTCAGATTGTTGACCACGAGACGTGGCAGGCGGCACAGGCGCGGCTGGAAGACAACAAGCAGGTCATCAACGGTCGGCCAAACCGGAGTCGCTTTTTATTGAGCAAACGGTTGAGTTGCTTAAAGTGTGGCTATGGGATCCACTGCCAATGCGTGCGGCACAAGCACCATTACTACATCTGCAACGGAAGATATCAGATCGTGTCCCGATGCGATCTGCCAAGTTTTCGTGGCGACCTGGTTGACGAGACGGTGTGGCAATGGGTGAAAGGCTTGATGCAAGACCCGCAGAAACTGGCCGATGGACTGCGGGCCGAGCAGGCTGAGGCGGAACGCGCCAACAGTGGTCTGCGAAGTCGATTGGAGATCGTTGACGAGCAGCTTGCCGAGGCTCAGGGTCAACTGGCAAAATTGCTCGATCTGTATCTGCAAGGCGATTTTCCCAAGGAGGTGCTCACTGAACGCAGGGTTCGGCTTGAGAAGGTTGTGGTTGAGCTGTCGCAGGAACGGGCCGAGCTGGTAGTACACTTGCAGGCGGTGGGAATGACGGATGAGCAAATTAGGGCAATCGAGACGTTCTGCGCGGAGGTGCGGGAGGGGCTGGAGGCGGCGACGTTTGAGGATAAGCAGCGGTACTTGGAGCTTTTGGACGTGCGTGGTAAACTGGCGGTTGAAGATGGGGAGAAGGTGGTGTACGCGAGATGCAAGATCGGAGAGCAACGGCTATCGGAAGTGCAAACATTGCCCTCATCAAGTATTGGGGCAACCGCGATAATACCCTGCGCCTGCCGGCCAACTCGTCGCTTTCGATGAACTTGGCCGCATTGACGACGACAACGACCGTCGAGTTCTGCTCCGACCTCGACGCCGACAGCGTGACGATTGACGATGCCAAGGCGACTGCCTCGGCGCGCGGGCGCGTCTCCACGCACCTGGATCGCGTCCGTGCTCTCGCCTCTATCAGTCTGAAAGCCCGCATCATTTCCCGCAACAACTTTCCTGCCGGGACTGGGCTGGCTTCCTCCGCTTCTGCCTTTGCCGCATTGACGGTGGCGGCGTGCGCCGCTGCCGGTTTGCAACTTTCGACCGACGCGCTCTCGCGCCTCGCGCGACGTGGTTCCGGCTCGGCATGCCGCAGCGTGCCAGGCGGGTTCGTCCTGTGGGACGCCTGTGACGCAGACGAATGTTCCTTCGGACGCACCCTCGCCCCACCCGACCACTGGGATTTGCGCGACGTGATCGCCATCGTCGAATCGGCGCACAAAGCCACCGGCTCTACTGTAGGTCACTCGCTGGCCGATACGAGTCCGCTGCAAGCCGCGCGCGTTGCCAGCACGCCCGCGCGATTGGAACGCTGTAAGACTGCGATTCTGGCACGCGATTTCCCCGCGCTGGCCGATGTGATTGAAGAAGATGCGCTGGCAATGCACGCCGTGATGATGACCGGCGCCCCGTCGCTCCTCTACTGGCGTCCGGCGACGTTGGCCGTGATGCAGGCCGTGCGCGCCTGGCGCGCCGATGGCCTGGCTGTCGCCTTTACGATTGACGCCGGGCCGAACGTCCACTGCATCTGCCCCGCAGAAACCTCTGCCCAAGTTGAAAATCTCGTCCGCGCTATCCCCGGCGTCGAACGTGTCCTCGTCAGCGGCGTGGGCGAAGGCAGTCACCTGGTCACATAATTGCGTAACGGCCCGACATCAAGTCGGCTCAATTTCTGGCATCACGCCAGGCGTGGTACAATAATGCCGCGCGGCGCGATGTGGACTTGCGACCTGCGACATGTATTGAGGAGCTAAATCGTGGACACAACTCTTTCTTCCAAGACCAAGACCGTCGTCATCAGCCCCGAAAAGCCGTTCGTCATCATCGGCGAGCGCATCAACCCGACCGGGCGCAAAAAGCTGGCCGAAGAAATGTCCACGGGCGATTTTTCTCGCGTGCGATCCGACGCGCTGGCGCAGATGGAAGCCGGCGCTCACGTCCTGGACGTGAACTCGGGCCTTCCTTCGGTCGCCGGCGCGGACGAGCCGGCCATCATGCGCCAGGCCGTGCAGATCGTGATGGAGACAGTGGACGCGCCGTTGTGCTTCGATTCGCCCAATCCTGCCGCGCTGGAAGCCGCGCTTTCGATCTATTCCGGCAAGGCGCTGATCAACTCGACGACCGGCGAGGATACTTCGCTTGCGCGCGTGCTGCCGCTGGCAAAGAAATATGGCGCGGCCGTCATCGGGCTGTGCAATGACGAGCATGGCATCTCGCAAGACCCGCAGGCGCGGCTCGCGGTGGCGCGCAAGATCCTCGCTCGTGCTGCCGATTATGGCATCCCGGCTGCCGATATTATCTTTGATCCGTTGGTGCTGACGGTGGGTGCGGACTCGAACGCAGGCAAGGTCACGTTGGAGACTATCCGCCTGCTGCGCCAGGAGTTGGGCGCGAACATTTCAGCCGGGGCCAGTAACGTGTCCTTCGGCCTGCCAGATCGTCCTGCGCTCAATGCGACCTTTATGGCGATGGGCATGATGATGGGATTGACCGCTTCAATCACCAACCCGCTCGAACCTGCCGTGCACACCGCGATCCTGGCCGCTGATCTGTTCCTGGGCCACGATGCTTATGGTGGCAAGTGGATCAAGAACTTCCGCAAGCGCGAAAAGGTCAGGCAAGCAGCATGAGCCGGAACAACCTGCGCGACTATGGCCTGCTCATTCTCGGCGCGATTGTGCAAGCGGCCTCGATGGACCTGTTCCTCGTCCCCGGCCAGGTGGCGTCCGGCGGCGTGAGCGGACTTGCGCAGGTACTCAATTTCCACACGCGCCTGCCCATCGGGATGATGGTGCTGGTGATGAATGTGCCGCTGTTCGTGCTGGGCTGGCACTATTTGGGCGGGCGGCGCTTTTTTATCCGCACCATCTTTACCGTGGTGTTGTATAGTGTGTTGGTTGACCTGGGCCTGCTCATCATCCGCACCGGGCCGACGCGCGACCCGATGCTCAACGCGCTGTATGGCGGCGTGGTCGGCGGATTGGGAATGGGGATCACGTTCCTGGGGCAAGGCACAGGCGGAGGCTCGGATATCCTGGCGCGTGTGCTGGCCCGACTGCGCGGCATCCCGCTTTCACAAAGCTATCTGTTCACCGACGCGCTGGTGGTCTTGCTGGCAGGCGCAACCTTTGGATGGGAACGCGCGCTGTATGCCCTCATCGCACTGTACGTCGGCGGTGTGACAGCCGAGGTCATCACCGAGGGCGCTGGCGTCGTCCGCACGGCCATCATCGTGAGCGACAAGCCGCGTGAGGCAGCCGACGCGATCCTGCGTGAGATGGAGCGCGGCGTGACGGGGCTGCACGGCGAAGGGATGTATACTCACAAGGAACGCACAGTGTTGTATTGTGTCATCAGCCGCAGTGAGGTAGCCCGGCTCAAGGCAATCATTCACGAGGTTGACCCGAATGCCTTTGTCGTGATCGGCCAGGCCAACGAAGCCCTGGGCGAGGGATTCCGCCCGCTCAAAGAGTAAAGACTGTGTATGGAGATTGAGGCGAAATTCGCGTTGCCTGACATGGATATGTTCCAGCGGCTGCAGACCGCTGACCGACTGGCTGGCTTTACGCTTTCGGCGAGCCGGGTCAAACAGGTGCGCGATACCTACCTGGATACCGCCGGGCGGGTGATCTTGCGCGCCGGTTACGCCTGCCGCCGGCGAGAGGAAAGCGAAGGGGTATTAATCACCCTCAAAGGATTGGGTGGTGCGCAAGGCGCAGTCCACCGGCGGGAAGAGTTGGAAGCCTTGATGCCCTCGGACCTACCACCAGCGCAGTGGCCGCACAGCCCAGTGCGCGAGCGAGTGCTCCAGTTGATTGGGCCAGCGCCGCTCCTTCCCCTCTTTGAGCTTCAACAGTTACGAACGGTTCGCCTCATAACCCAGGACGAACGACTGGTCGCCGAATTGAGCCTGGATGATGTGCGCGTGACGGCGGGCAATCGAGAGCAGGTTTATCTCGAGATGGAAGTTGAGTTAAAGCCGCACGGCACAGAGGACGATTTGTCCGCCATTGTGGCCTGCTTGCGTGACGAATGGCAGCTCAAGTCCGAACCGCTCTCCAAATTCGAGCGGGCGCTGGCTTTCTTAGACTCTGTCGTAAAATAAGCAAGCATTTACGCCACTTTACATGGCCGCTCTGGCCCAGGAGGAAAGACATGCTGGAAAAAGTGGACTTGACCAAGAGCCTTTCCAAGCAAGAATACAAGGAACGGCTGTCTTATCTGCGCAACCGGCTGTACGACCTTCAAAAAGCGTGCTGGGATGCCGGCATCCCCAGCGTCATCGTGTTTGAGGGTTGGGATGCCGCGGGCAAGGGCACATCCATCAACTTGCTCACCCAACGGCTCGACCCGCGCGGATTCAAGCTCTACCCCATCCAAGCGCCACGCACCTTCGAGAAACATTTACCCTGGCTGTGGCGATTCTGGCAAAAACTGCCCAACTATGGTCAGATGGCGATTTTCGACCGGAGTTGGTATGGGCGAGTGTTGGTGGAGCGCATGGAAGGCCTGACGCCCGAGGCGGAATGGCGCCAAGCCTATCAAGACATTGTAGATTTTGAGCGTACCCTCGCCGACGACGGTTACGTGATCTGCAAGTTTTTCCTGCATATCAGCAAGAAAGACGTCCTATAGTTTGTCAAGCCCCCAATGAAGGCTTGGGGCAAAGAGAAATCGTCAAGAGGCCGCATTGAAGAGAAGTCCATCGAAAAGATGGCTTTCG
>Ga0315279_10000638_pt1 | contig 66441 bp, 33 predicted proteins | sample YL17G06_20_MG_FD_203694 | JGI IMG/M metagenome (GOLD analysis project Ga0315279, IMG submission 203694) | Sediment microbial communities from Yellowstone Lake, YNP, Wyoming, USA - YL17G06_20 | ecosystem: Environmental > Aquatic > Freshwater > Lake > Sediment | place: USA: Wyoming | collected...
TCTTGAATGATATTGGAGCAATACCCTTGACAATCTCGATATCGGTGGTGGTCATCACAACAACTTCCAGATAACCATCGCCATCGATATCGCCGATTAATGGTTGCGCAGTCGCCGAGGCCGTAATCGAAATGGTAGTGACAATCACACCAGTGTACAAATCTAGGACCTGGATATTTTCATCATCCGGGATGAAAATCAATCCATTATAAGAGGATATTGGAATGTCCGAAGAACGCGAGAAGGGCCAGGCCTGCGTCTCATCATCTTCCTTGTATGCTGTCACTGCCGAGTCTGAATAAGCAATAATCAATCCCTCGGATGAAATTGCGCCTTTGAAAGTGCCTGCGATTGAAGTTCCCAATATCCTTGTGGCCGGATTCACTTCGTATATTGAAGCATCGAGAATTTCAATGGCACTGTCCTCCACCACTATGACTGTTCCAGTGCCAACAATGAGTTCCTTCGGCTTTGATGATATGGATTGGGACCACATCAATTCTCCATCTTTAATTGAGCGAACATCATATGAGGGGCCCGTGGATTCTATTCCCACCAATATTGAACCATTAACATACAGGGGCGCAGTGACAATCTTGTCGTCGGTGGTCCAATCCCGCCCTTCCTTTAACATAGTGTTCTTGTTTATTGCAATGACAGAATCCGAGGCATCCGAGGGCGAAGTTGCGACGAATACTAAATTATCATGGAGCAAGATGCCCGTCGGATTTGAAATTCCATATGTGGCATAAGCTGATAAATCCTTACTAATTCTATATAATTTGATGTTATCACATGTGTATATATAATTGTCATCTGAGATCATACGAGTTGTGGGCTTGATCGCGCCAATCGATGCTTCATTCTTGTTCTTGATGAGCCCGGTGTCATCGCTTACATAGATACCATTTGTATTCAGTAGATATTGGGATGGATTTGAATATGTTTGGTATTGCGAAGATTGACTTACCTCCTTTGTCTTCAATAATAATATTGCATCTAGAGCCCCGTTTCCCGTAGCGGACGAAAAGGTGATTTGAATATTATCGCTCGCGGAGAATTCAGGAGTGGTATACCCGTTCAGGGTCGAGGACAATTCCCGGGTAAATTTATTTGCACCTATCGTGACGGTCATAACATCGTTTGGGTCCAATTTATGAATAGTGCCATCTCCGGCAATTAAATGCAAATCTGATGAAATTGAGGAGAATGACGAGATACCGGAAGGCATCCCCATCACTTTCTCAACCGAACCTTTTTCATATTTATAAATTCCATTACCAATGATATATGAGACATCACCGATGGTTTGGACCTTTTGAAGGTTGCCCAGTACACCATCTGCAATGATACTTAGATGATTGTTCTTTATCTCAAGGATAACACCATTATTACCAATTATTAATCCGTTGTTTCCACTTGCCAGTGTCACATCTCTGAGAGACGCAGAAGATATTCCATCGGGGATTGATAAAGATGTGAGAATGGGTGGAGTGGGTGGATTTGATATATATGAAAAGACTCCGTTTGCACCTACAATGATATATTCAATTCCATTCCAGGCGGCGGCTTTTATTAGATTGACCCCGGTATATTCGGTCCTATCAATTATAAGGGTTCCACTGTCAGCTCTAACGAATGCGGCATCGCCAGTTATTCCAAAGATTGTGGCTGTGGTCCCAGAAGTTGTTACAATGGCTGCCGCATGAGGTAGTGGCAGAGATATCGAACTCAATTTGGTCCCCGACGAGTCCATTAGATAGGCATTCTGATTTTTAATCGCGATTAGATGATTCCCAGCCAACCAAGAAAAAGCATCCATCCCGAATGTCGTTTGTGTATAAGTGGAATCACCTATTTTATATAGACAACCCTTATTACCGGTAGAATCACCTACGGCAACGGTCTCTCCTATGCTTGATGTCCTAATATCATGGAATACACAGCCAGTCAAATCCACCGTTGTCCCGGGGGTGACCTGAGCGGAAGCCGACATCGCATTATAATATAATCTAAAACTCGTGTCTTGGTCGTTCGTGAAGCTTGTGGAATAATCAATATTCAATGACCTGACATCATTGTTATAGGCATTGAGATTAGTAACAGTTCCGCCGATATCCTTGAATTGTGCATCTGTGAGGCTTTCCTGATAATCTGTAAGGCCATCTTTATCAGTATCCTGTGATATCGGCGATGTGTAAATCAATCGATCTGTAATTGTCATTTCACCTATTGATGCATCTCCAAATAATGACAAGGTAATATCTGATGCCTGATTCAAGGTGAATTCGTACCAGCAGTCTTTTAATTTATCGTTCAATTGAATTGTTTTCGAAGGACGATTGTTTATCTGGGCTGTGACAACACTCCCTTGGGCCTTGAACAGAAGATAATAAGTCCCTGCGGGCAAGGAACCAATTTTTTCATCGACCAATGCAATATTCTCATTATCTGTAAGATGCAGCATATTATTCTGCACTAGATAGTCTGCGAGTTCATATCCATTGAATTGGTATTGCAATGTATCCTCGATATCATCTGAAATACTATCTAAATCGCTATCTCCTCCAATATTCATTGTAATTTCTCTTTCCCCCGTCATAAACACATGGGCGTGGCTTGTCTTACCGCCCGAGGTAATGCTTATTGAATAATATGGAGATATTTGCGTTTCTGTTTCTTCTATTAAATCAACACTAAGGGTTCCAGTATATTTGAATGTCGTATATATTTTCCCACCAATATTGACATCGTATTGGTCTCGTGGTAATACATCAAGATTTAAAGTTTTATATGAAGTAAATTTACTTGCATCATCAACTTGAATATTGCCTCGTGTGTGATAGGTATTTCTAAAGTCCAATGTACTATCTTGAAGGAAAACATCAAGAACCGAATAATAGATTTGACTATCCGTAACAGTTCCAGTTGAACTATACATCTGAATTGCTCGAGTCAATCCATGTAATTTTGATGAGTACAAATGTAAAGTTGAATGATCGACAAGTATACCAATATCCGATCCATAGATTTCGCAATTGTTTATAGTAGGTGTTCGGGTATCATCTTGTGAGCTCACGACGGCCGAGGCCTTGTTGTTGTTCTCATTGACCTCTTTGATTTGATTGTCTTGGTCAACCACGACATAATACGGTGTTCCTCCTACCGTGGTCGGGGTCCATGTGAATGTTTTCTGGCCAAGTCCTCCGCCATTTATATGGTCGATAATCTGGTCTTCCTTTATTTTCTGACCACCATTATCAGGGTCTCCATCGAATATCCGGACTATAACATTCGAGGCATCCCCGAGGCCGATATTGTGAACAGTTATTGTCACGATCGCGGATTCACCGACCATGGGTGACGCGGGGTTGAGAGCAATATCCGAACTCGAAATCTCCAGGTCGGGCGCAAGGTCAATGGTCGGGAAGGCCTCGCCGGAATTATCCAGCACGACATTATCTATCCAATATTGATGCCCGTTGTAGTTCACCCGGATAGTATAGGTCGCCTGCGGCACGAACCATCTCACCGAGCCATCAGTTAATGTTTTATCGGTCTTGCCCAAATATGTCGACATTTCCCATGTGAATAGGAATACCGCGGCATTCTCGAGGGCCTCACCGGCGAACATCACTTTGGCGGTCATGTACTGGTGAGGGACCGTATAGGTTATCTGCCCGGGTTGCGAATAGCCCGCGCCTGAATTGTCTGCCCAGAAATGATTGCCCATATAATCTATGCGGAATTTAAATATCCCATCAGGCAGGTCGATTTGTGCCATGCCTTCGGAATTGGTCTGGCCGAATCTGCTGGTATATGCTCCGCTAAGAGTAAAGGCATACACATTAGCACTTACGATTGGATTTGTGCCATCATTAACGGTCAATTGGTATAGACCGCCGTCGACATCGATAGACACACCCCTAATGCTATCTTCCACAACATTCGTTGGGGTTGAGAGGTATTGCATGCTCAAATAGTCCGTTCTGAATTTGTACGATTTCACCGGTAACTGGAATTCTGCCATGCCGTCCGAGCCCGTCTGACCTGACAAACCTAGATAGTTGGCATTCGAGTCGAAGACATATACAGGTACATTCCCAAGGTCGGCCCCGTTATCTGTCACATGTATCCTGGCAATGCCCTCATCGACCAGTATCGTGACCGGGGCCCAGGTCATTTCGCTGGACCAGAACTCGAAGGACAGATAATCGGTCCTGAACATGTACGATTTCTGAGGCACGTCGAATACGGCCCGACCATTGGCGTCCGTCAATGCCGATATGCCCACGTAGGAGGCCGAGGGCGTAAAGAGATAGACGAGGATGCCCGGGATCGGGAACTGGGCATTCACACCGTTCGGGTCCGTGTAGTCGGTCAGCACCGTGACAACGACCTGCTGATGCGGTATCACGATCATGACCGGGTCGCTGGAGGGGACATTAAAAGGATTGGTCGTCTCATACCGATATCCCAGGTAATCGCATTTTGCAATGAATGCACTAGCGCTCTCGGGTAGGCTGAATGTGACAATCCCCAGACCATTCGTTATTCCGAATGTGTTCAGATATGAACCCGAGGAAGAGAACAAGTAGACCGGCACATTCGGGATAGGTTCTTTTGGTACATTTGTCCCCGGCAGGATCTCGGAGGTCCTCGCTATGTTAATTTGGACATTGCTGTGCTGTATCGTCTGAGTGTGGGAAGTTCCATCGGAGACCGTGACCGCATGTTCCCAGAACTGGAGGCCCAGGTAATCCGTCCTGAAATCATACGCGCCGTCATCCATAGTAAATGAAATGCTTCCGGCATCATTGGTCGTTCCCATGGTCCCGAGATAATTCCCATCCGTCGAAAAGATATAGACCGGCACTCCAACGATGGGGCTCGAATCCTGCTTCTGGACAAGGTATGTGAAGCCCGACCTGCTGTTCGCCCTGCCGAGGCCATTCTGGCCATTTGGACCAATGGACCTTGACGGCTGGTCAGAGATCGTGATATCCGTCGTCTGATTCTCATTGATGGTCGCGATTCCGCTCCAGTACTGGCCTCCATTAAAATCAGACCTGATCTTGTAGTCCCCGGTCGGAAGAAGGAATTCAACGAGACCGTTCCCATTGGTTGTGCTGGTGATCCCCAGATAGTTCCCGCTCGAATCGAATATATATGTCGGCGCATTAGAAACGGCATTTTCCCCGCTGGTTACCGTGACGCTGGCCTTGCCCTCATCGATATGTATCGTATCGCTCTGATCCGAGGTCAAGGTTAATAAATTGGACCAATATTGCTGTCCCAAATAATCGGACCTGCATTTGTAATCTTTGTTCGGCAACAGGAATTGGACCGTTCCATCCAATTGGGTCTGGCCATATGTACCAATGTAAGATTCCGTGGAGGTGAAAGCATACACATTAATGCCGCTGACAGGGGTCTCCACACCGTTGTACTCGGTCTTTACAGTGATGGTCGCATGATTGTGGACAATGTCGATATATGGTGAAATGCCCTGCTGGATCGTATATGCATCCGACCAGAACTGGTATCCTTCATAGTCCCCTCTCCATTTGTATTCCTGCCCGTTCGGTAGATTGAAGGAGACCTGCCCATTGGAATCGCTGGCGGCATACTTGCCGAGATAGTTCCCTGAGGGGGCGAATAAGTAAACCGGTACTCCGCTCAATGCGGTCCTTGTGCCATCATCGTTCTTGTAGACCGTGACCTGAACATTCGAATGGAGTATGGAAATGGTCATGGCCGTGGTGTCTGGAACAGTGATGACAGAGGACCAGAACGGGTTTCCGAGATAATCTGTCCTGAACGTGAATTCTCCCTGGGACAGCCTGATCGTCGCCTCACCGTTCGAATTCGTGATGCCAAATTTATTTGTGTATGACCCCGAGGTGAAGGCATAGACCGGTATATTCACAATGCCGTTGCCTGCGCCATCGTCCACGGTGACCGTGACCACGGCTCCATCGGTGTTTATCTCGATGGGGGTCTCCACGTCCCTATTAATAGTAATGATATCCTGGCCATTCGCCCTGGCCCAATAATGGTTCCCTTCGAAATCTGTTCTGATCTTGTAATTACCCTCCGGTAAGCGGAATGTGGCCTGGCCAGGGACACCTTCGCTCCCCGTGACTGCACTGAGGCCCAGGTAGGAACCGTCCGCGGAAAATATGTAAAGGGGTATGCCATCGAGTAAGGTATCGCCCTGCTTCACAGTAATGCTTGCTTGGCCCTCGAAGAAGGTGATTGCGACCTGTGGGCACTCATCATAATAATTCGCGGTATACGGTTCCGAGAACTGCGAGATGCCGAGATAATCCGCCCTATATTGATACGGCATGAACGGGACATCGAAATCGGCATATGGGCCATCCTGGCCGGTTGTCCGTTCCATGTTCAAATAGCTCAAGTCAGGTCTAAATAAGTAGACCGGGATATTATTGAGAATTTCGGGCTCGTCTTGATATGAGGTTTGGACCGCAACGGATACCATCCAGGTCCTTATTGTTATATAGCCCGAAGAAGAAGCGGGCATCTGGATGGGGTCCGATTTGAATCGGTAACCCGTGTAATCGGTTTTAAAGACATACTCCCCCGTTGGATTCGGAATAGAGAAGAAGGCCCTGCCCATTTCATCGGTGACGGCACTGAGGAGGTATGAATCTCCGCGGAATGCATAAACTGGAATGCCCGCTACGGGGTTCAACATCTCAAGGCCAGCACCGACCATGACCATGAAGCGGACATCGATGTTCAGCGAGGCCGTGTTGTCGGCCTCGTCGGTTTCGCCGACAGCATTAATCCGGTCCACTACGAAATAGAATGTGTGACTTCCAGCAGTGGCCATCCAATCTTTCGTGAAGTCGAGAGAACCAGCGCCCGGGATGACCTTGGTGCTTTCGGAAATCAGGATGCCTTCGCTTTTTGGATTTCCATCATAGATGCTGACCAGTGCGGCGGCATCCCTGCCGCCATCGTTATGGACCGTGACGGTCAGGGTCAAAGTCGAACCGGCCGTGGGCGCAGGATTGGCTGGCGAATATGATATATCTGAACCGCTTATTCTAAAATTCGGCTCTGTGAAAATGGTGTCACCGTCGAGAAACACGCCCCAATGGGCGTCGTGAATCTTGTTGCTCTCGACGACAGCCTGGCTACGATAAAGATAAATTGCCGAGCCGCCAGCATAACCGATGTCGCAGTTCGTTATCTGGACATTGTCCGAGAGGACCATTATCCCAGATTTCGGATTGGTATTATCGCCCCAAAGGTATTGGATGCTCGTTCCGTCAAGGATCGCTGACCCCCTCAAAGCCATCTTCATTGGATATTGAGGGTCATAGGCTTGAATCGACCCGCCCGATACCGTTAGGGTTCCCCCATCCTCCACAAATATTCCATTCGTATGTCCTGGGGATGATTTTATTTTCACGTTGACATTCGTAAGGGTGAGACCTCCACTGAGTATATATACGGAGCCCTCGAGGACCAGCTCTCGGTCCTGGTACTCCTCCGATTCTGTGATTGTCCAATTCTGGTTCTCCGCCGTAGGCCATTCGGCTTTTGCTAAATCGGCCAATCCGGGAACGACCATTAGCAGAGATATCAAAATCGCCGTTACCGTCGAGCATTGGAATTTCCCAAATTTTCGTATCATTAGACCACCTCGAGATATCGAAACGGGAGAATGCAAAAGGAACCCTTCAGGAATGAGATAACCAATATTCGATGCCATCATTACTATTTTGAGCACTTCCCCGATGTAAATATAACCCCATTCCCGCTTTCCTCCCCCAATCAATAGAGAATGATATACAAGTAAATATATCTTATTGATACCATAATTATTAATGGATAGTAGTAATATATTCATTGTATATGACAATCATTTCAAATGAACCATTAAGGCTCACCCCCAAGGAAATACTTAAATTGCCAAAATTAGAAGTTTCTCCATGGACAGAATATCTCGGAGAATATATAGGTTCGATATCAGAAAAAAGCATGTTTCATCTTGCCCTTTCCATCAAAGAAAAAAGATATAGAATTTCTGTTCCAATCAAATCCAAGGAATGGGAAATTCTGGACGTGATCGAGGTCTTGGATGATACCCCCTTCCAGAAACGGAAAAAGAAGATACGGCTTGGAATATTGTTCACGGATGATTCCGAGGAACCAATTAGGATGAGGCGGATTCTATAGTCTGAACCGTATCAATTCTGATAATATATTTGCATGCAAATTATAGTTCAAATCCCATCCCCCGCATGATTTTTTTCAACAGTGACATTATGACAACAATTTTGATAACATGATTCCAAAATCACATCCTCAACAGCTATTTTTAATATACAGCTATTGAAACCGTAAATGTTAATACCTTAAATTACTGTCACAATCATCACTCATCCGGTCCATTCACCAACCTACCGCATATTTCCCAAACAAATATCATTATCGGACCAACTAGCAAAGGATCGTGGACCGGAACGAGATGAACGGGGGGATTGGCACGTCGTCGCATACAGTGCACGCGCTCAACATGGACGAGGATTTGACCGAACTGACGGTCCCGTTCCTGTGGCATGGAACGGAACCCGTCAACGAAGAGATCGAGGCTGCGGAGGTGATGGCCTACGCTTTCAAAGAGAGCGCGAAGGAATACTTCCCGAAGATCGTGGGACTCGAACGAGAGAAGTACAAAGCCATCCAGCTCTCCCATGAAGGATATGATAACTTTCGGAACATGGCGGTCGTCGGCGTCATACTGCTAGTGGTCGGGATCATCCTTGCGCTCCTCAGCCCGCCCCTAGGCATCATACTGATGATCGTCGGCGGGGTCCTTCTCGCGGTCAGCTACCTGCATTTCTATCAGGGCGTTTATCAAGGTGCCCTGGCCAATATCGCATTCTACGATGCGAAGATGGAGGAACTGGTTCCGGACGAAGAGGTCGAGTTCATCTCCAAGATCTATGTCCCCTTCCATATCGTCCCATACTCGTCGACCACCTCGATCCTCTTCGACACCGTGGGCAAGGGCACCACCGAGAAGATCTCAGTGATCAACATGATGTCGGACAAGGTCACTTCCGGCCTGACCGGCCTTTTGAAGGACATCAATGATTTCAATTCCGTTTTCAAGGCCGGCGAGCTCCTTTCCCCTGATGGGGCCAAGGCCGCTTTCCAGGGCCTCACCCCGAACGACCGGATGGAGCGAAAGGTGGAGGGCCGGCTGGATACCATAGTCGATGCGGTTTCGCCCGAGAACTGGCTCCAAGAGAACCTCAAACTTTCGATCCATGCACCAGATACACCCATCAGCACCACTATCACAAAGATGATGGCACATGAGAAGAGGTCTTCGAAGATCCCCTCGGTGCCTGTGAAGCTCTCCCTCATCGATGCGGAGAACCTGGTGACCAAGGTCCGGGGGGCCGAGAGCCAGTCCCTGGATGGCGGGCTGACAAGTACCGTGACATCTTGGATGGAGACCCTAAGGGTCACGACGGACCTCATCGAACAAAGGCTGTCCACATCCATAGGTCAAGGTGAGGACCTGAACGCCTCGGTCGCGGGTTACCGCAAGGTCCTGTCCCAGGTCCAGGTATGCCCCAACTGTTTAGAGGAGCTGGAATCCGTCGAGAAGGTGCCCATGGAGATCAGGTACGACCTTGGCGAGTTCATAATGGACAAGTTCAGCGCTTCGATACATGCCATGCACGGGGGCGAGGTCTGCGCATCCTGCGGCAACAACATTTCATCCGTGGCGCAGTTCGAGGAATGCCCCTCGTGCCGCAAACGGAAGACGGTCATACGATTCCTGCCTGGGAGCGCCCAGGCGAAGGCAGAGTCAATGGTCAAGTCCAGGGTCAAGGCGGACCTTAAGGAGATCCCCATGGTCGTAATCCTCGGACCTAAGACCTTGGGAATGTCGGGGGCGAACTGGACCTGCCCGACCCATGGAGACATCAAATTGCCTGTCGCCTTGAACGCCTACGACGAGGTCTTTGCCCATACAGCCGACAAGGTCTGGATGGAGATGGAGGCGCCCATCCGGAAGAAGGCCGAGGAGGCAAATATCATAGTCACCCAGAATAGGCAGAAGCTTAATGATCAGATGCTGGCCCTGCTGCCCTTCGCCCAGGACATCACACTGCTCAACATCGAGCGCAACAGGCTCGAGGCCATTGGGAAGATCGCCGACAGCATCGTGACGGTAGGTGGTCGACCATGACCGCTAACTTCCCGTCGGCCTATGAAATAGGTAACGCGGTGGGGAACTCGCTCAATCCGAAGCTGAACGATCTCCAGAACCAGCTCAATAATATCGCCCAGTACACGAACTTGACGGCCGAGCAGGCCAAGATCATGAGCATCGAGCTCGAGGCCATAAAGGTGGCACAGGCGGCCTTGCTCGCAGAGATCAATACCATGCGCCAGATGGCCATCGCCAGGGCCAGGACCCAGAGCCTGCAGGCCAAGGAGAAGTTGAACGTCATCGCCGGCGAGGTGGACGAGAAGAAGTACGAGCTGGACCTCCAAAAGAACGTCATCCAGGCGGACTACGATAAGAGCCAGCTGGAGTTCATAGGGAACTTCGCCGAGTCGGTCTCGGCGGACACCAAGTCCATAGACGAGGTCAAGGAGGATTACAAGTTCATCGCCTCGATGATGAAAGCGGCCTTCGACGATTCCAACGCCTTGGTGGCACTCTCGGTGGCGAACTTCAAGGCACGACTGGACGCCATCAGTGAGAAGAAGAAGCGTGCTCTAGATAGCATGAACCAGTTCTTGGGGACAAGGAAAGGGACCGTGACCCAAATAACCAAGATGCAGACCAAGATATCCCGAAGAGCTCCCTGCACCGTCTACGTCCCCTTCTGGATGATCGGCCTCAAGCGCGGAGATACACCGAGGTACATCGTGCTACCGGTCCTGGAAAGCCTCGACCCAGCTCCACCTCCACCAAGGGAGGCCCCGTATCAGGACCACCTGAGCCCCCATCCCGCGTATTCCTTCGCGAGCTACCTATCGATATTCGAGAACCCGAAGGTGATCGAGATCGCGAGGAGCCATCCTGTGCGTAAGATATCGCCGCACCATGTTGAGGCACTGAGGCCCTACTTCGACACCACGGACCCGGGCGGCGAGAGCATCTTCTGGCGAGCGATGAAGTGGTTTATCTTCAAGAGGTGAGGTCATGGACGAACAGTTCAAGACTCAGATAGTGACATCGAAGGTGGAGACGGACGACCTCACCTACGCCAAGGTTACGGCCGACCAGGTCTGCAAGGTCCCGCTCATACCCGCGAAATCCCCGACCAAGCAGCTGAAATGGGCAGTGACCATCGAAAAAGGCGCCATCTACAATCCTGAAAAACGGACCGGTATCTACGCCGAGACGGTCCGGATAGGCTATTCAGCAAGGATCAACAGCTCCGTCTATGCGCGGCGCCTGCTCGAACTGGAGTACGGCGCAGGGGCCAAGGGCTATGGCATGGTGCTTGGGAGCGTCACGAGCTCCGGGGATGTCCAGATCATCGAGCCCAGGATCAAGATGGGCGACTTTACCCCCAAACCGATCATAATCTATGGTCCCGTGATCGGCCGCAGGGTCTCCATAAGGGGCCAGGCGATAATCATGGGGCCGGTCATTGGCTATGAGAAGGTCACCATAGACGGCCGCGTCGTGGTCCATGGCATCGTCCAATCGGTCAGGGGCGGGGTCCAGGCCAACGGCCTCTTCTGCCACGGGATTGTTGCCGGGAACCAACCAGTGAAGACGGCCAAGGGGTCAGTCGAGAAACCGATGGGCATCAAGCTCGGTGACAAGGTGTCGGTTCTTCACCCCATAATATGGCTCAAGTCCGAGGACGGGGGAATTAGTATGGCGGCCCCGGTCAGGATCATCTCCCGGGTATGTCTCAATTGCCCTCCGACAAACCTACTGGTCTGCAACCAGTTCCAGACGAAGGCCTGTATGAGGAAGGACCAGGTCAGGTCTCTCACTCAGGCCGACATCATGCGTTTCAGCGGGGGCCTCCTTGTCAACGACGCATGGAGGGCCCGTTCGTTCGACGCCGAGAGCGCAAGGGCGGTCATCGAAAGGAATCTGGACTACCTAGCGGCCGCGAAGGACTTCAACTCGCTCTGGAACGCCTTCAAGGAGGACGAGCTCCAGGGATACATGACCACCGAGGACCTAGCGCCGAAGATCACCCAGGAGATCACGAACATCCAGGAGACGATAATGGGCGACAAGATCGGCACAAAGGTGGATGTGAAGGACAGCGTCCTGATGAGGTCGAACATCGTTGCCGGGGATACGGGCGGCAATAAGGGTGGGATAAAGGACGATGATGATTTCCACAGCGAGCCTGTTGTCGGCGACAAGACGGCCAAGAATGTGGATGTGAAGGGCAGCGTCATGATGAGGTCGAACATCGGCCCCGGCCCGGCGGAGAAGACCTTGAAATGCCCCTGGTGCGGGATCGATGTCAAGGCCGGCACACCAAGATGTCCCAATTGCAACTGGCTCCTCAGTTTGCGAGAAGAATGAACGGATCGACAAGATAGTGGCATGGATGGAGCATCGGGCCCTGACGGTTGCCTCTCCGATGAGAACCGCCAATGTGAAATAGGTGGGTCAGGGCCCTTCCCTTTCTTTCATCGTTGTTCCGTATCCTCAGGCCTTGCCTCGGACTCCGCGTACTTGTCCAACAGGAGCGCGGTCTCCTTGAGCACATCGCGCATCCTCTCGTCGGTCGATAGCAATAGGGATTCCCGGTCGATGCCCTTATCGTCCAGCTTCCTCCGGAACTCGGCCCCAAGCTCGGCCAGCAGCCCGGTCATCGAGGCCAGGTTGTCCGAGGCCACGAAGATCTCGAGGATGCTCCCAGAGGACCTGGCGGAGACCTTGATGACCAGCTTCTCCTCGGTCTCCTTGGCCTCGCCGTAGAACCAGGTCTCGACCTGGTACGGCTCCTCCTTGAACTCCCTCACGAGCTTCACATCATGGCCCTTGACAGAGGTCACCGCCAGCGCGTGGGCCTCGGGAAGCGCGCCGGGGTCCTTGACCTCATAGATCCGCGAATCGCTGAAGCTGAGCTCTCCCAGGAGCCTCTTCAGCATTGCCACGTTGATGGTCTCGACCGTGTAGAATATCGGGCAGACAATGTCCACCGGCCTCCGCTTCATCTCGGCATCGCCATTGTTCCCCGAGGTGTCCGTGAAGCGGACCTTCCCGTCGATGTGCGACTCCTGGCAGATTAGCGGGTCGAAGTAGACGGCCACGGTCCTCTTCTCGCCGGGCTGGATGTCCGGCAGATAGATCGTGTTATCCGACAGCGGGTACTGGGGCTCGATACGGCTCATGCGCAGCGTATTCATGTCGTATGCCAGGTCCAGGACGATGTTCCCTATGGGCCCGTCGAGCTCGTTGCTCACCCCGACCTTCAGCCGGACGTATCCGCTGTAGAACTCGACACCGCTCTTCATCCGGACGCCCTTGACCCTTTCCCTTATCTTCATCCTCGCCCTCAGGTGGAACAGCGAGGACATCTGAGGGACGGCCTCCTTGAATGTCTCCGTGTTCCCGTCCCAAAGCTCGACCCTTCCAGCATAGAGGGTCTCGATCCTGGTTATTATGCCCTGCATCTCGTCCCTGAGCATATGGGGCTCGATGCCGTCGAGGACGGCGGCCAATATCACGTACTTGCCGCCCATCAGGACGACCTTCTTGCTCCCGAACTCGAAGCTGTTCAGGCCCTGCTGGGTCTGGAAGGATTCCTTGACGAAGCTCTGGATGGCCACCAGCATCCCGCTCACTATCTGCTTGTCGATGCCGACCTTCTTCTCGGTGGTCGTATGCGCGATGAGCCGCCCGTCATTATATATCAGGAAGATCTCGGATATGCTGAAGTCCTCGACGCCCTCGTCCTTGGGAACGCCTGCCGGGGTCACAGTGCCCGCCGTCTCGGATGCCGCCGCGCCCGATGCCGCCTCACCTTGGGAAGATGCGCCCTTAGTTCCGGGCAGTGCGGCCACTTGCCTCTGCGCCTTCCGCCGTGCGCGGGACCGTATGACCATTATGGCCACCAATGCCGTGATGATGCACACGACCAGGATCAGGATTATCAGCAACAGGATACCTGTGGTGCCGCTCAGGATGGATGGCTTGGCCTTGACAGTCACTACGAACTCCTGGTAGATCGTGGCCTTCCCGTCGGAGACGGCGACCTTGACCGGTTGTTTACCTTCTTTCTTCGGCGTCCATGTGATGCGGCCATCCTTCGAAATCGTCATGCCATCGGGGGCCGTCACTAGGGAATAGTTCAGCGTGTCGCCGGCATCCTGGTCCCTGGCGTCCAGGCTGTAGCTGTAGGTCTCGCCTACGGTGGCCCCCAGCTTGGGGGAGCTGACGACACTTGGTATGTGGTTCTTTGAGGACTTCGGCAGGACCTTCAAGGTGAATGTCTGCTCCACGAAGATATGGCCGTCCGATACGCGCACGACGACCGGGTGGTCGCCCAAATCTTTGTCGGCCACCATCCACATGATGATCCCGAGGCCCTGGTCTATGACCATGCCGACGGGCCTCACGGACAGGCTGTAGGACAGCGTGTCCCCGTTGTCCTGGTCCGAGGCGTTCACCTGATATTGGTAGGTGTCTCCGGAATAAACTGTGGTCACAGGCTTGCTCGTGATCGCCGGCGGATGGTTCACAGCGGCGTTCACGGAGACCTTGAAGGACCATATTCCGCTGAGGCACTGGCCCTTGACCAACGCGTTGGCCGGTATTACCGTCCAGTAGTACACAGTTTCCGTCGAGATGCCGTCGACCATGTAGTCGCTGACATTAATACCCTTCCCCCTGAGCGCGACCTGGGACAGCCCCTGGACCAAGGAACGGTCCGGGGAGACGTACAGGTCATAGAGCAGTGGGAGGCCGTGGGGGTCCGCCCCGGTCCATGTGAGCTGGACAGGGAGCGAGGCCAAGGTAGTCCCGTTAGCAGGCTTGCCGAGGACCACGGTCGGTACATTCGAGTTCACCGCCTCTTGCTTGACCTTGAAGTTCCAAACGCCGTTCATGCAGATGCCCGTATTGATGCCGTCGTTCGGGATGACGGCCCAGTAGTAGGTTTTTCCCCTCTCGAGCGGTATCGGCGGGAAGAAGCTTGTCTGGATTATGTTGTGGGCCACCTTGACATAGGTGTCGCTGGCACCCACCAGGGCGGGGTCCTCACCAAGGAACACGTCGAAGAAGAGCCCACCTGTCCCGACGGATGCGGCGGACCACTGGAGCTGCGGGTTCGTTACACCGACCATGGATCCGTTCAGCGGCGACTTTAAGGTCACCAAAGATACATTTGCAGTCGGTATCTGGACACGGACCGTGAAGTTCTGGTACCCGGAGAGCCCTCCGTCGAACACCTTCACGCAGACAGTGTTGTCGCCGGCCTGACCGTTCGACGGGGTCCATGTGACGGTGCCCGATTTTGCGTCGATGGTCATACCGTCAGGATGGACCGGCAGGTTGTACGTCATGGTCTCCCCAGCGTCAGGGTCGAAGACCTTGACATCGTAGCGGTAATCGACGCCCGCAATGGCCTTCGTCTCGGGGTTGCTCATTATGACGGGCGGCTCGTTGACGTTCAGCACCGTGAGCGTGAAGTTGCGCTTGGCGTTGAGGAGGCCAAGGTCCGTGACCGTCAGGTCCACTTCCCAGACCCCTACATCGGCCTCGTGCGGGGTCCCTTGTAGCAGGCCCTGGAAGGGGAGCAGGGTCAGCCAACCGGTGGTGTTCGTGACCATGGACCATGTGAGGATGTCACCCTTGTCCGGGTCCGTGGCATTGAACTGGAACAGGTAAGGGACATCTTCTGTGGCCGGCGTGAGGTCGAGGGTATCGATGACCGGCTGATCGTTGACGTTCTGGACGGTTATGGCCCCTTTCATCCAGGCCCAGCCGCCGTTCCCGTCGTCGACGGACACATTTACCGACCAGTTCCCGACATCGGGCTCCTCGGGGGTCCCGTATAGCTGCCCCGAGGAGGCATTTACCTTCAACCAGGAGGAGTTCGTGGCCAGGTGCCATGTTATCTTGCCCTGGCCGTCGTCCGTGCTCGTCAGGTTGCTGATGTATTGCTTGTGCTCCGTTGCCGTCTTTACGATCTTCCCTTGAATGATTGGCGGGACGTTCTTGACGTTCAATGTGAAATTGTGCGTGTCCGTCTGGCCGTACCCATTAGCGATGGTCACATTTACCCAGTATGAACCTACGTTCTTGTTCGTCGGAGTACCCGTGATGTTATGTTTGGTCGCGTTCCATGAGAGCCATGTGGCATTGCTCTTGAAGGACCAATCGACATCTTTAGTGGGACACCCCTCGGCCCAGTAATGGGCTGAATAGGCCTGGTCCTCGAAGACCCCATAAATGTCGGTGCTGGGTCTTAGTTTAAAGTCACCCAGGACGAACAGGCTCGCCACCATGTTCGTGTTGTTGACCGAGATTGCCACGAAGGTCTCGTTCCCGACCGCCTTGATCCAGCCATAGTCCTCTTGGGTCCTGTTTGCGAGCTTGATGGCACCGACGTACGTTCCTGTTGCCAGGCCCGTCTCGACCAGCGGGAGCCGGAACCCCACAGTATTGCCCTTGCTTGTGTGGACCTTGACCATGGCCACATCCTTCCGGGATGCATCGCCGCTCCCTCCCGCGAGCCGGATGTAGACGGTATCGTTCCTTGATGCGTGGTCCATCACCGAGTTGCAGTTCTTGTCCTTGCACAGCGTTAAAGTATTGACGACATTGCCCGGGCCTGTGTTGTGGTCCGGGTAGATCAAATAGGTCCTGCCGGGATTGTTCCCGTGGCCATCCGCGTCGTTCAAAGGGGCCCCGACAATGGAATCGGAATAACCGTCGCCATTGATGTCACCCCCGCCATCCATGGCTGCCGCGGCATTGTCGGTGTTGGTCTCTCCGATGAACGCGGCTGCGGCGTTTGTGAGGACATCGACCGTTTGGGCAATGTCCACGATGGATGTGTTTCCTGTGATCAGGAACGCCCTCCCCTTGTCTGTCCAGTAGGATTTATCCCCGAGGAGGAAGTCCGAATAACCATCGCCGTTCATATCGCCGGTCGTAGAGGCCGTCGTGAGCCCATTTAGGTTCCATATCGTGTTCTCATAGAAGCTCACATTGGCCGAATCCGGCCCTATTGGATTTTTAATGCCGTTGGGACCGCTGAGGAACAAATAAGCGCCGAATATCTTGGTGAGCTGGTGGTCCACCTCTTTGGCGCACACCACGATATCATCATAATTGTTCCCGTCGACATCACCGACGCCGGCGATGCATGTTCCGGTCTGTGAGTTATCGTTCTTCATTCCTTTGATCAAGACATCGGCCTTTTCAAGAGATGCATTGAAACTCCAACCATCGGTACGGCCATAGAACAGGTACACCTTCCCGCCGACCTTTACCCCCGTTTCAGCGTTCGGTGCCGCGATAAGGAAATCCGCGAGGTGATCGTTGTTGACATCCCCGGCAGCGGCCACATGCGTGCCCAGGAGGTTATTGTCCGCGTCGCCCTGGAATGAGGCGTTCGATTTAGCTAGATTGAACATGCCGTTGTCATTTGGCCAGTTGGATGCCCGGCCGTTCACGAGGTATACTTGACCCCCGCTCTTGGCCGATGCGCTGCTGTTCGGGGCCCCTATCAGGATGTCATCAAAACCGTCACCGTTGACATCGCCGACCCCGGCCACGGAAGCTCCGGCCCAGTCATCGTCCTTCTCGCCCGCGAATTTCACGTCCGCCATCGTGACGGAGATGTTCTTCTGCCAGGCTCCCGAATGTCCGAAGAAGAGGAATGCCTTTCCGGGGCTCTTGTCCTTCGCCGTGGACCCAGGCATCCCGATGAGGAAGTCCTTATAGCCATCCCCGTTCACATCTCCAGCACCGGCCACCGAGTACCCAGCATGAAAGTAAGGCTTCGTGCCTATGAAGGATGCGTTGGCATTGTTGAGGGTCTTGTCCATCTTCATGTTCTTAGAGCCGAAGATCAGATAGGCCTTCCCCACCTCGGAGTCCGAACCATTGTTGTACATCGGCGCCCCTATGAGGAAATCGCTGATACCGTCACCATTCACGTCCCCGACGTTCGCGACCGAGGTCCCGGACTGTTCACCATTGATCTCCCCGGTCCAGGTGGCGTCGACGTTCGCCAGGTTTGACGATAAATTATAATTGAGACCGGAAGCGGTGAGGAAGGGGCCCACAGTCAGGACCAGAAGGACCATCACGGAAGCAGTGGTCGATATCTTGTCAGATGTACGGGAGCGGTCCATGATACCACCTCACCGATTCCTTGTTCCGGTCAATATGAACATCAACCATTAATCCCTAACTCTTCTCGATTTAGGGAATAGGTATCTCGAACTTCAATTTTTCTGCGAGGATCCTTGTGGTCTTTGGGACCTCCGAAAGTATCCATTTATCGACGATTTTCAGTTTCTGGACCCTCGAGAAATGGAGAATCACGTCTCTCGGTGTGAACTTCTTCAATAGATCCTTGTTCCGTAGAGCCTCGTAGATCCGATAATACAGCATCAAAGTAACGAAATTGACGAACATCCAACCCTCGAGGTGGGCATCGTCCCTCATGTAAGTTCTATCGCTATTCAATATGTTCTTGAAGGCATCGAAGGCCTGTTCTATCTCTATCCTGCTCTTTAGAAGCCCATAGACCTTTTCCGGATTGTGCTTGCAGTTCGTTATCACACCAATCGTCCCCATGGTGTGTTGCCGTCTGTAATAATCCTTTATCTTGCATTTCTTGTCCGTCACATGGGTCAAGAAATCCTTCTCTTCCTCCGTCCTCAACCTGCTGTCCAGATACAGAATTACCCGTTTCCCTTTGATGATTCTCTCCTTGAACCAGACCACTCTTTTCTCGAAGAGGAAGTATCCGTCCAAGTCCTTCATGTCCCCGGTGGACAGCGGTTTGTATTCGATAAGTGAGTTGGTCCTCTTCATCGGTAGAACATAGCCTAGACGGTTCTTTTCAAGGAACTTCACATTAGATGCAGAATAGAACCCTTTGTCGCCGATAAGGATGGCTTTTCTCAGTCCCGCCTCTTGCATCGTCGTGGTGACGATCGAGACGTCGGATATGCTTCCCGGGACCAACCTGAAGAACGACGGCTGCTTCTTTTCCACCGACAATAGGAGCGCCATGTTGATCTGGGGGACGCCGCATTCATTTCCATTGTGCCCAAGCGTTGCCGATATTATATTCTCGGACAATGAAAATATCCGTGTGACATCGATGATCGCCTGTTCACCGTCAATGAAGTTCTTCATGAACTCGATGGACTTCTTTCTATGGGTCCCAATCGAGAATAACAGTTCACTTAGGTTCTTCGGAGAAACGCTCGTGTCCGGGAATATATCAGAGAGCTGGGATCCGCCAGTATAATGGATAACATTCTTCATGGGAGAGGAATGGAAAAGACGCACCATGGAAAAAATAGTTATCTCTTTCCATTCGTCGGGAAAGTGTCTTTTTAACAGCTCGAATATATCCGCGCAAAGATTGCTGACATAGGATGTTGCCCCGTATTCCTTCACGGCAATGTTCTTCAGTTCTTCCAGAACACGTTCTCGTTTTGGCTTTATCAGGCCCTCGGGCGTGATTGTCCCAAGAAATTTTCCTGATTTTTTCCTAGACCGTTTTATCGACGGGTCCCATTTGCTGCTGACCTCATATAGATAATATGGCGGCCTGCCACCTTTTATCTCAGTCCCCTTCGGCTTCTGCTTTAAAACCCAATCGGGAAGTTCTTGCATATTACCTATATGGGGAATATGATATAAGAATCTTTCGATTCGATCTTACTCGATAAACTCAATATCTTGATTCCTATTACCCAATACAAGGAGAGTTAGGGATTAATGAAACAAATATTATTTCAAGATTGTCATATCCTGTCCAAGTAATAAAAGTACACTATCCCTTCGTCCCCGTCCAATCCTTCACTGTCCTGTATTAATTACCGGTCCTCCTCCCCATTGTTTTTGCGCATCACCATGCGGGGGTAGCTAAGCTTGGAAAAAGCGCCAGACTTAAGATTTGGTCCCTAGCGGTCCACGGGTTCAAATCCCGTCCCCCCATTTTCTTTTTTCAGTGCAATTGAATAGTTCTCATCGATTTTAGGTCAACCGAAATCTATATATTTAGGGCGCCCTAAATACTCCCTTGGTGAGCAAATGCCCAAAGAGGACACTGAGGAATACCTCGAGGCAATCTTGGACCTCGGGGGTCAACATGGCCAGGTCAAGACCACTGACCTTTCCAAAAGGCTTAAGTTGAGCCCGGCCAGCGTCACCGAGAAGGTCCAACGGCTGGCCCAGGCAAAGCTCGTCTTATACAAACCATACGGCGGCGTCAAGCTCACCCACAAAGGAAGGCAACAGGCCCTCCGTCTCAAGCGCAAGCACAGACTGCTCGAGGTCTTCCTATCCAAGGTCCTCCATGTGCGACCCTCGAACGTCCACGAGGAGGCCTGTAAGATGGAGCATGTCCTTTCGGACGAGGCCGAAGAGGCGCTGTGCCGCTTGCTCGGAGGGCCCGATTCTTGCCCACACGGCAGCGTCATACCTCCTTGCGAGACCGAGAAGGGCAGTTGTGCCCATTGCCTTGAGGACAAATCCGTGAAGAAAGCTAGGTCCTCCTTCCAAAGCCGCGTCGATGCCATTCCTCTTTCCACCTTAAGCCATGACGAGAAGGGACGCATCGTCCTGATACGGGGTGGCAAAAGCATAGTGATGCGGCTGTGTAGGATGGGCCTGACCTCCGGAACTGTCGTCTCAGTCAAACGGGCCGCGTCAATGAACGGGCCTATACAAATAAACGTCAAAGGTTGCGACCTGGCCCTGGGCCATGAGATTGCAAGAAAAATCTTCGTGCTACGGGACGAATCAGCGGATGAAGGTCAACGGTCTAGAGGGGCCCACGCATTGAGAGAGAACGCCTGATCTTGAGGGGGGGCTCGAGATCACACCTAAACGCCGAAGGTCCAAAGGACCCGTCATCGCCCTCGTCGGCAATGCCAACGTTGGCAAGAGCGTCGTTTTCAACCAGCTAACGGAGAAGGAGCAGGTCGTAGGTAACTATCCTGGCAAGACCGTGGAGGTCGCCGAAGGGACCTTGCGGCATCACGGAACCGACATCACAATCGTTGACCTCCCAGGGACCTATTCTTTGGCCTCGGCCTCGGCCGATGAAGAGGTCACCTGCCATTTTATAGAGCGCGGAAAGGCCGATGTCATCGTGAACGTAGTCGATGCCACGGCCCTCGAGAGAAACCTCAATCTAACGCTCACACTTTTAGAGACAGGCATGCCTATGGTCATGGCCCTTAACTTCATGGACGAGGCGGCCAAGAAGGGCATAAAGATCGATGTGAATGCCCTCAAAGATTCCTTGAGGATACCGGTCATCCCGATCGTTGCGATCGAAGGCAGAGGTGTCCATGAATTAGTTGACGAAGCCCTCAAGGTTGCGAAGAAGAAGACAAGGGCCGTCGAAGTGGATTACGGCCCGGAGGTCGAGGCGCGCGTTGAACGGCTGGTCGATGCCCTCCCTGAGACCGGGAGGATGCCCAAGCGCTGGGTGGCCCTGCAGCTGCTCGAAGGGGACAACCCGACCCTCCGGCGCATGAAGAAAAACGCCCCCGAGGTCATCGCGCTCTCGTCGGCTTTGTCGAGGGAACTTGAAGGAATCTTCAAGGAACCCATGACCTCCTACATTACCTCCAGGCGATTCGCCCAGGTCGGGAAGCTCTCTCGAAGGGCCACCAAGACCCATGCATCGACAAAGGGACCTCACTCATACACAGGGCGCTTCGATGCTCTAAGCCTACACCCGGTCTGGGGCTACGCCCTCATGTTCGTGGTCATGTTGTCAATCTTGGTCGTGATATCTATCCTAGGGAACATCATCGCCCGGGGCCTCCAAGACCTCTTCGAAGCCTTCAATCCCCACTCATCCAGCATCGCAGCCGAGCTCGCCTGGAACGGCGGTGTCGTCGGGCTCTATGCCTCTTTGGGCGTTGCCTTTGGGTTCCTTTTACCCTTCTATTTCATTCTCAGTTTCCTCGAGAACTCAGGCTACCTTCCGAGGGTCGCCTTTCTGATGGACCGACCCTGCCACGCCATCGGGCTCCACGGAAAGGCCTCAATTCCACTTATCGTGGGGTTCGGGTGCAACGTCCCCGCCTGTATCGGATGCCGCATAATCGAGACCAAACGGGACCGGCTCCTGACGACCTTCCTTTCGACCCTAATCCCATGTTCGGCCAGAACCGTCGTGATATTAGGTATTGTTGGGACCTATATGGGTCCCCAGTGGGCAGTGCTGATGTACGTTCTCGATTTCATCCTGATAATCGCCGTTGGAAAGATTATGTCCTTGGTGATGAAGGGGCGGTCCCCGGGGATGATCATGGAGATGCCGCCGTTCCGGAAGCCAGTTCCCCGGCTGGTCGCCAAGCAGGCCTGGTCGAGGTTCAGGCCCTTTCTTAAAGACGCCATCCCCCTTATCATTGCGGGAAGCATGGCGATTGAAGGCCTCCGGATCGCCCACATGCTCGATGAAATCTACTGGGCCATCAGCCCTTTGACGGTCCTGTGGCTGGGCCTGCCGGCCTTCACTGGGGCTTTGTTCATCCTTGGAATAATGAGGAAGGAGGCAGCGGTCGCACTTCTGGGTGTGGTCGCAGGCACCATGGATATCCCCTCTCTGATGTCCCCTGTTCAGATGTTCGTGTTCACCCTCGTGATGATGCTCTATATCCCCTGTCTTGCCACCATCTCGGTCCTTGGACGGGAGATTGGCTGGAAGAACACAGCCCTGATTACTGTCGGCGAGATTGGTCTAGCGCTCTTCGTCGGAGGGATAGCGTACCGGCTGCTTTCCTTCCTGATGTGAGGTTTAGCCCTTATAATGCATACGTTCTTTTCTTGGCATTCCTTGCTTAGGACCGAAGGTCCGAAGATGAAACCAATCCGATCGGCAGTGTTGATCTCAGGCTCTCCAAGGCGCAAGGCCCTCCTTGGGGCCTTCATCAAGGACCTGAAGGTCCTCATTCCAAAGGCTGAGGAGGTCCCGGTCAAGACACGAAAGGACCTGCTGGCGAACGCCCGCCTTAAGTTCGGTTCCGTGAGGACCTCCAAGACCGACTTAGTCCTTGCCGCGGACACCGCCGTCTTCCTTGGTCGCAAGGTAATGGGCAAGCCCTCATCCAGGGAGGACGCGCGCCGCATGTTACGCCAGCTATCGGGAAGATGGCATACCGTCACCACCGCCATGGTCATCGAGGTCGCCGGGAAAAGGGACGAGGCCACGGTGACCACCCGGGTCCATTTTCGGCGCCTGGACCAGAAGATAATAGATGCCTACGTCGCCACCGGCGAGCCCATGGACAAGGCCGGGGCCTACGGCATCCAAGGTAAGGGAGGCCTTCTAGTCGATAAGCTTCAGGGCGATTATTTCAACGTAGTAGGGCTTCCGCTGCACCGTTTGGAATCGATACTGGAATCCAATGAGTACCATTTAATGAACTATTGTGAAGAAAAATAAAAAAAATTCGGACCAGAGAAGCAAGGTCTCCCTTACTTCTCCTTGTCGCCGACCTTCCAAGCGTTGGCGCAGGCATCACTGCAGAACTGGTGGTCCTCGCCGCCGACGTTCTTCTTGACATTTCCGCCTGGCTTCATCATTTTGCCACACTTGTCACAGGTCATGTCTACCTTGTCGCTTGCCTTCTTTAGGAATCCCATGTTTGAATACCCCCTTGCTCCCCTAACAGCCATTTTTGAATTTAAGATTTGCGCAAACGGTCTTTATCACTTTATATAACATCATGTATCGCAAGTTCCATGAATACGATGATGACCACCGTGATGAGCGCTATTATGTTGAGGGCGAGCACCATCTTACCTCTCTTCGGGTCCTTCGACATCGCAACGGCCCCGATGCAGATACCGACGATGGCGCCTATCAGGGCGGTGACGCCACAAATGACCTGCTCCCCCATCATGCCGATCAACGCGGAAAAGAACGAAAACAGGTAACAGAGCGTTCCCGCTATTATTAACCCGGAGGCGGAACTTGGCTGAGGCTGAGGAGGATAGCCATAACCTGGAGGATACTGTTGTGGGTAACCACCTGGATATCCCGGATAAGCAGGATAGCCCTGCTGCGCTGGCCCGGGGGGCGGTGGGGGCGGTCCATAATATCCAGGCTGTCCCGGCGGCGGCGGTGGCGGGGAATATTGCACTGGCCCTCCGGGAGCGCCCGTCGTCGGGGGACCTCCTCTGTGCCCCGGGTTCATCGCCCCGCACTTGGGGCACGCGCTAACCAGGTCCCCAAATTCGGTCCCGCAGACCGGGCATCTTACTTTAGGCCGTGGGCTTAGAGCCATTGAAATACCTTCGAGCCTAATCATTATCTCATTTAATATGTTTTTTGAGGCAGAGCAGGCACTCTTCTATATCCCCGCCATCCAGAAAATGCCCACTATCAAAAGGGTCATGAAGAGCATCATGACCCCGGTGGCCAGGAGGGCAATGCCCATCCTCGAACCCCTCCTGACCAACACCGCTCCGAGGACCAGTGCCACCACGACCATAACGATACCGACGATGCCGCATATGCTCCAGTATGTGACGGTCCCTATGATGCCGAGCATCATCCCACCGAAGGCGATCATGATTCCTATGATGCCCAGCCATGTGTTCATGGGGTCCTCCAGCCGCGGGCGTACTTGGTAAGGACCCTGCTGGACATAACCGCCCTGTGCAAAGACAGGTCCAACGGGTGCCCTAGGGACCGGCTGCAATGGCTGGGCCCTAGCACCAACAGCGCCTGTAGGTCTGGGGCCTGTGAGCGGTACCGGCCTCCCCTCGCGCTTGATGTGCACTCTCTGGCTCCCGAGGCCCATGGCCCCGCATTTGGGGCACGAGGGATCCCTCTCCACGTATTCGGTGCCGCAGACCGGGCAAACGACCTTGACAAGGTTCTCATCGATCAATATGGGAACGCTCCAGGCCTTCGTAAAGGCCCCCAGCAATATAAGATTGATGATTATTGCATCATCAACCTTCCCGGAAACAGTGTAATATTTAGATATCCACCAAGCAATACAGACATATCTGACCGGACGGGCCGCGTCCCGTTCCGTCGTGAAGAATGTGTTCGGAGGTCGAGCAAATGGCAAATGTCAAGAAGAATGGAAAGAAGATCGCACTGAAGAAACCGAAGTTCTTCGACGACTTCAAGGCCTTCATTATGAAGGGGAACGTCCTCGATATGGCGGTCGGCATAATCATAGGCATCGCCTTCGGGGCAGTCGTGAGCTCCGCCGTGAACGACCTGATAATGCCGCCTATAGGGTACCTGATGGGCGGTGCGGACTTCAAGGAGATGTATGTGATCCTCAAGGACGGCAGCACAACCGGCCCGCCCTATGCCAGTCTGGACGCTGCCATCAAGGACGGCGCCGTCACATTCCGCTACGGCCTGTTCATCAATACGGTTATAAATTTCCTGATCGTCGCTCTTGTGATCTTCCTAATCGTGAAGGTCATCGCCTCGATGAGGAAGAAGGACGCGGCCAAGGCGCCCACCACCAGGGCCTGCCCGGAATGCGATACGCAGATCAGCCTGAAGGCGACCCGCTGCCCGAACTGTACCTCCAAGGTGGAGCCCGTCGTGGAGGAGAAGAAGACGGACGACGAGGATAAGGACGAGGATGAGGACGAGAAGTGACCCCTCCCCTGTCCGAATAGTCCATCTAGGGACGGGCCAATCCAAGCCGGCCCTTCCTTATTGATTTTTATTCTTTCATCATCGACCTATATCTTTATTATTTCAGGAGGGTATCCCACATCGTCCTGGGAGGAAGGGGTCATGTCCATCAATGTAACTTCTAGAATATTTCTATGCAGTAGCGTGATCGTGATATTGCTGGTGTCCGCGATACCCGTGTCATCCGTGGGCGGTCCCTCCGGCCCTGGGCCCATGACCGATCCTAATATCAACGTCTCACGGTCCGCTGATGGCAATTTCATCATCGAGCGGAAGCTGTTCTACGCAGAACCCATCATCGAGGCTAGACCAGAGCTTGGTACATATACGATCTCGATTGCCGGCCTTCCCAAGACCGACCAGGACGGTATGCCTGCCCTACCGGTCGAGGGTGTCTCCATCACGATCCCCGCGGGCCTCAGGGCCACATCCGTCGAAGCGGTGCCGTCCGGGACCAAGGCCTTCGCCATCGCCGGCTTTATCACACCGGCCCCGGTGGAGGGCACGGCCTGCGGCGCCATCGACACGTCCGATCCGGCCTCGTACAACTTCGGGGATCTCTACTTCACTGACGCCCTCTATCCCACCGCCACATCCAGCTACACCGAATCCTTCGGCCTCACGGACCCATCCAACGAAGGCCAGACCCGCGACAATATAATATTGTCCTCCTCGGTCCGTTCCCACTTCATCGACATCGAGCTCTTCCCGGTCCAGTACAACCCGGTCCAGGGCCAGCTCCTCTTCCACCCGGCGCTCACGCTCAAGGTCACCTACGCAAAGGACCCATCCTATATATCGCCGCCACCGCGGCCAAGGGCCCCTACCTACGATAACGTGATCATCACACCCCGCAGCTTCGTCCCGACCTTCCAGGTCCTCTCCGATCACCATAACGCGACGGGAGTCATCACCACCGTCGTGGCCGTCGAGGACGTCTACAGCGGTAAGTACTTCCCGGCGTCCGCCCTGGGCGTCGACAATCCCGAGAAGATAAAGATATTCATCAAGAACGCCACGGACGCCTGGGGCCTGAAGTACCTGACGCTGGGCGGCGACAGCAACCAGATCCCCTCCAGGCACGCCTGGGTCGCCTGGGACTTCGCCTCGGACCTCTACTACGCCGACATCTACATGTCCGACGGCTCCTTCGCGTCCTGGGACACCAACAAGGACGGGAAATGGGGGAACTGGACGGACGACAGGAACAAGATCGACGTCCATCCGGACCTATACATAGGGCGCCTCCCAGCGGCCACGCTCGCCCAGGCCGCGGGCATGGTGGCCAAGGTCAGGAACTACGACAACACCACCGCCGGCGACAAGTTCTTCAAGAACGTCACATTCCTCGTTGGGATAGGCTCAGGCGACGGCACCGGCTACTCCGACTGGCTGGCCGACAACGTCTACAAGGCCTCGGACGGCTGGCACCACAATAAGCTCTATAACGAGGCGGCCACGGCAGTCAACTTATCAAAGCCGCAGAACAGCTCCGTGGGCTTCATGGCCTTCTGGGGCCACGGCGGCACGAACGTATGGCTCGGGGGCTCGGACATCTGGGCCTCGGATGTCAACGCGCTGACGAACTTCGACGAGCTGCCCATAGTCTCGATCATGGCCTGCGACTGCGGCAACTTCGACGGACCATCGGACGGCTTCGCAGAGACCTTCCTGAAGAACCCGAACGGAGGGGCCCTGGGGGTACTGGCCGGGACCCAGACCTCGAACGCCAATGACATGACCACCTGGGCCGGGGCCACGAACCGCTACTTCCACGAGGCCAACAAGGACCACAGGATCCACCGCCTCGGGGCCATGTACTCTGCCGGGGTCGAGCTCTTCCTGCAGAACAAGGACTGGCGCTCCGAGAGCCTGGACTACAAGAACCTTCTGGAATACGTCATGTTCGGTGACCCGGCCGCAACCATCGGGGGGATCTCCAGCACGCACGCAAAGATCTCCACCGACAGGGCCATGAGGACCGGCCTTCCAGGCCAGAACGTCACATTCAACGTGTCCATCGTGAACACGGGCGTCGGCTGGGCCGACATCGCCCTGGCCTTCAAGGACCCCGTCCCTCAAGGATGGTCCGCGAGCATCCCCTTCAACTTCACGAACATCGTCCCGGGCGAGAACAGGACCTTCCCTGTTAACGTCACCATCCCGCAGGACGCGCTGGCGGGCTCCATTCTGGTCCTTACGCTCAGGGCCAACTCGACGAACTTCCCGGAAGCCCCGCTTAGCATCAAGCTCACGACCATTGTCGACGTCAACTACACCTTCACATTCGATTGCGCCCAGAATAAAAAGACGATCGATGCACAGGGTACGGCCCGGTACCAGTTCAATCTCGTGAACACGGGCAATCTCGGGATCGAGTTCCTGGTCGAACCCGTGTCCCCGCTACCGGGCTGGACCATCCTGCCTGTCAACGATACGCCCTCTCTGGGCCCGGGCCAGTCGCACATCTCGAACTGGAACGTGACCCCAGGGCCCAGGGTCGAGAATGGTAGCTATCCCCTAACTTTCAAGGCAAGCATGGTGCATCACCCCGGAAACCCGCGGTCGATCACGGTCAACACGACGGTCAAGCCCTTCAATGGCCTAAAGATAGTCCCCGAGGTCACCGAGGCCGACCTGTTGATGGGGCGAGCCAGCATCAATCTCACGGTACTCAACCTAGGCAACCATCCCGACGAATTCACGCCGTCGATAGGCGATAAGACGGCCGGGCTGATCGTGTTCTTCATCGACACTACCAGTTTCAAATTGCCGTCCTTCGGCAACAAGACCCTCAATGTCACGGGTTCGGGCCTCGATGGTGCCCTGGCAGGGGACTACAATCTTACCGTAGTGATGGCCCTGGCATCGGACGGCTCAAAGGCGTCAGTGAACCTGACATTCCATATCGTTCCAAGGCCGGAATTCTCCATCGACCTCTCGGCGGACGAGGCGAAGGTCCATGCAAAGGAGAACGTGCTGTTCGACATCGACATCCACAACCTAGGGAACATGCAGGACACCTACGACATCAAGGTGCTCAACATTTCCCAGGGCTGGACGGCCAGCTTCGAGACCCCGGTCATTGGTGAGGCCGGTTTACAGCGGACCGTCGGCGTCGAGATCCAGATGGCCGTCGGCAAGCTCCTGGCCGGCTCCTACAACCTGACCATCGCGGTCACATCCCGGGCCTCGAATGTCACAAGGACCGCGGTCTTCAAGGTGATATTCGAGAGGGTCTATGCGCTGAGGATCAAATGCACACCCGACACGGTCTACGCCGACCCTGGCCAGACGGTGAACATCACCCTTACGGTCTACAACGACGGCAATGGCCCGGACACGTACTATATCACGGTGCAAACAGCGGCCTTCTGGGCTGTGAAGTACGTCAGTAACGTCACATTGGCCGCCTACTCGAATGCTACGGTCGTGATAAAAGCCAATCCGTTTCCAGACGCGGGGCCGGTCTCATCGAGCTTCACCGTAATGGTCAACAAGTACGCCCCTCCGGCCGATGCCCGAGATATAAGTATCAGGGCCATCGTCAACACGGTCCACGGCCTCATTATCTCGGACAAGGGCCATGCCATAGAGGGCGCCCCGGGCGACACCTACAATCTTCTCATCTCGTTCGCGAACCTCGGGAACGTTCCGGACTCGTACATATTGACCCTCACGGGCCCGACGGTCGTCACCCTTGTCAAGGTCGACCCGATCTCGGTCCAGGCCTTCGGGAACCATACCAGTTCCGTCAGGGTAACGATATCTCGCACGGCCAATAGCGGGAACTATAACTTCACCATCACGGCCCGATCGAGCGGGGACCCGTCGTTGAAGCGATCCCTCGAATATAGCGTGCTCGTCACGAAGGCCCCCTCACATAGCCCACTTCAGGGCATGATCGGTTACATCGCGGCCCTAATATTGGTGTTCGTGGTGGCCGTCATAGCGGTCCTTGCCCTCATGATGCGGCACAAGGGCAGGAAAGATGGGGAACCCGTGAAGAAGAAGGCGACGGACGAAGAGGATGGGCCTCATCCGATGGGCCCGCCCCCGCCATTGCCTCCTGTACCTGGGAAGCCCTGATGGGTGGAGACATTAAAAAAATTGGAAATCAAAAGAGAACGGGGCCGGTCAGGACCGGCCCCGGAACCTATCTCACTTCTTTTCAAGGCCCCTCAGCAGGTCCTCGAGGCTCCCGTCCTTGTCCTTTGCCGGTGTGGTCGTCTTTGGTGTCTCCTTCGGCGGGGCTGGCTTGGGCTCGATTTTCGGCGCTGGCTTTGGCTCAGGCTTCGGGGCCGGCTTCGGCTCGGTCACGCTCGTTGGGGCCTCTATATCCCCCTGCTTGTCCTTCAGGGGCGCCTTGGGCGCGGGCTTCTCCTCGGGCACCTCCTCTTCCTCCTCTGGCGTGAAGCCCTTCTCCTCCTCCACGGGTGCCGGCTTGGTCGGTGCCTTCGGATACGTGGTCTCCTCCATCGGAGGCTTGGCCTTGCGCCTTCCCATGACCATACCCACGACAAGGCCGATGATCAGGCCCACGATCATGAGTACGATGGCAAGGCCGAGCAGGGCCGTCATGTCGTACTGCTTGGCATCGTTGTAGGTCACCGTCACCGTCTGGGTCTTCGTGTTCCCGGCTGCGTCCTTGGCCACTATGGTGAAGGTGTTCTTTCCTTCCTTCAGCGTGACCTTACCGCTGAACGCGCCAGAGCTGTCCACTGGTACGTTCATATCGTTTATGGTCACCGTGGCGCCCGCCTCGGCGGTCCCCTTGATGGTCGTTGTCTCGGCGGATGTGGTGGCCTTGCCGTTCTTGGGCGTCGTTATGGTCAGCGCGACGTCGGTCTTGAGGGTCACGGTTATCGTCGCCTTGCCCACATTGCCCGCAAGGTCCGTGGCGGTAATGGTTATCGTGTTCGCGCCTGCGGACAGCGAGAAGGGCGTCGTGAAGGCACCGTTCGAGTTAGTCACGCTGGTTGTCCCCTGCTTTATGGACGCCGTAGTGTCGTCCACCGTGCCCACGATCGTTTGGCCGGCCACGTTCGTCACAAGGCCATCCTTCGGCGATGTGATCGTGACCTTCGGGGCCACGGTGTCAAGGACCACGGTCATGTTCCACTTGACCTGGTTGCCCGCCAGGTCCTTCGCGACGACCGTGATGAGGTTGCTCCCGCTCACCAGCGTGATGGGGCTGGTGAAGTTGCCGTCCGTGCTGAAGGACGTCGAAGCGCTGTTCACCGTCAATGTGTTGGCACCGGTGACCTTGCCCGTCACATTCATGGCGGCCTTGTTCGTGTAGTATATTCCCGTGCCGCTCGGGAAGGTCACGTTCAACGTCGGCGGGATCGTGTCGACGTTCAGGTTGAGGGTCAACTTGTTCTTGTTCCCCGCCAGGTCTAATGCCTGGATCTGCAGGCTGTTCGCGCCCTCGTTCAAGGTCAGCGGTATCTTCCATGTCTTGTTCGTCTTGTCGATGACCGCACTGACCCCGTTGACCGTGACATTGTTGCCATCGGACTTGCCCGTCAGGGTGAACTGCTTCGTGTTGAGCCAGGCCTGGTCGGCCGTGTCAGCGCTCAGGGTCGGCGGCACCGTATCGATGATGACCGACACGATCTTGGATGCCATGTTGCCGACCTTGTCCTTGGCCGTGACCTTGATGTCGAAGGGCCCGTCAGGCAGGTTGAGCTGCTGGCTGAACTTGCCCGCGGTGTTCGTCACACCGGTCCCATTAACCGTCATGGTCGCGTTGGCATCGTTCGTCGTCCCGTTCAGATAGAATGCGTGGGTGGTGACGTACAAGGTCGTTGGCTGGTCTATGGTTATCGTCGGAGCGGTCAGGTCGATGACCACATTGACCGTCATGTTCGTAACGAGGCCCGCGATGTCCCTGGCCTGCACATGTATCGCGTGCGGGCCCTCGGTCAGGTTGAGGTCGTAGGTCCAATTGTCCGTGTCCGTGGCCTGGGTCCAGGTGGTGGTCGAATCCAGCTGGACGTACACGCCGTCGAGCATCGAGCCCAGGTCTCCGGCCGTCCCGTTCATCGTGAACTTGGTCTCGTTCGTGGCCCACTTGTCCGTTGGGAAGGTCACGTTCAGGTCCGGTGCGGAGTCATCCGTTAAGGTAACCACTATGGCACCAGGTCCGATGAGGTTCTTGGTGATGTCAGCGCCAGTGCTGCCATCCATGCCGTTCAGCGAAGCGTTAACTAAGTATTTGTTGTGCTTCACCATCCCGCTGTCCAATATGGTCACCGCGATGACGTCGGTCTTGGCGGTCCCGTCGTCGCCCGTCACGGTCATCTCGGTCGTGACCCCGAAGCGGTCATTGAACTCGACCAAAGCCCATGGGGCGGGCACAGCGTTCTGCCATTGGGTCTTGACATCCACGTGCCAGCCGATGTCTATCAGGCCGCCTGTCTGGACCTGGGTCAGCATCGGGTCAATTCCTCCACAGTTAATGGCTCGTATGTACCCACCTGTGTCCGTCCCCAGGGTCGGGTTTGATGCCGTTGTCACGAACTTGCTATCGGTCAAGTAAACACTGCTATCCTGTCCCGAATAGGCTATAGCATTGGGGTTCGCGGATAATGCGAAGTCCCCATTGCGTATCTCAATGCTCCCTCCCTCGCTCACTTCTGCGAGCGTGGTCGAGGCCTTCGAGGTTCCGCCACTGTCCTTCGTGGATGAGATAAATGTCTCGAGGCCCGCGTTAAACCCAAAAATTGAGAAATCTTTGTAGATAGTGTTCCTGCTGATGACCGTTGCCCCCGTGCCGGCCAAGATCTCTCCCCAACCACCTAGGAATGTATCTTTCTCTAATTCCACATATGTGCTCCTTTCCGTCAATAAATTCATTGCAGTGGAGGCCCCATCCAATGTAGTTCTGGTCATATTGAGAGTGCTACCGCCCCATACATACACATGAACAAACGTACCCCAGCCTTTGGTGATGAGGTTCGAATCCTTTATAGTGGCCTGGCTAAGGATGCCAAGCTCCAAGCTTGGAGAATTTGACCCTGCATCCTCAACCGTTACCCTGGTCATATCGAGGATGCTATCCGATGTATAGATATTCGATTCGGGATTGAAGCTGATCCTTGCATCGGTGACATTCGCATATGCGAGGTTCTCCATAGCCAGCCCATATCTTCCGTTATAGTAGATGCGGTCATTGCCCGTCAATGTCGCCGAGGCCCCATTCACTAAATAAATTCCATCATAGTTATCTGGTATCTCGGTGTTCTTTATTGTGAACGTGCTACCGGCTTCCCCATATATCCCTTGGTACGTGTTATTGTGTAACCTGCAGTGGTCCATCGTAACGTCGCCATAACTCCAGACCCCTTCTGCTTCCCCGGCGATATCCACGGTGCCCATCTTGAGGCTGGACTCAGGTGCTACATAAACACCAGCCCCTTCCCACCCGGCAGGGCCCGAATACAGTATAATACTGTCATATATTGTAGTGGACCTGTTGGCAACAATGGCATCATTTTTAATGTTATAGAAAGAGGAGTTCTTGAACACGACGCCGTCCGCGTCATTATAAACAAGGGGCACATCGAGTCCATTCCCATTGTTTGACGCTTGAAGTAGATTGACCGTGATGTTCGATGTCCCGATATAGATACCCGTGTTCCAGGGGTACGGGGACCCAAGGACCCTCCCTCCCGGTGCTGAGATCGCTGAGTTGTCTATCGAGATGGTCGAACCAGCCAGGAAGCCACAGAAGAATGTCCTCGGGAATGAAGGTGCTGTTGGAGTTATGGTGGCTTTGTTCTTCATGATGAGCGTTCCGCCGGCCTGGACCACAATTCCATGCTGGCCGTCGCCGCCCAAGGTGAATTGAATATTAACGTGATCAAGGGTCAGCGTCCCTCCGTTTGCAACGATGACGTTCCCGGCATCCATTATTATGGTATAGGTGGGACCGCCCGTGGGCACATACGACCTGGCATCCTTTACGGTCCAATCGTTCATGGCTAGAACATGGTATGTTCCGAACCCGACCGGTGGATCGTTCGTTGCCGAGACCGTGGGCACAAATGGAAGGAACCCTACGGTCAGCATCAAGGTCATAATGCTCAAGCACAGAATCCTTTTCGTCCTGTTACTCACTCCAAATCCTCTCCTATTATTATTATCTTCTTATACTTATATTACCCAACAAGACTAGACCTATAAAAGATTTTCTAGTGATATTATCCTTTCATTTTGATAAAATCACTAGTTATCCAGATTAGATTTCACCCCACGGTCCCAAAACTACCGAATGTTTATTACCAACCTGGGGCATTCCCTCCAACTACCACCGAATGCGATTGGGGGGAGAGTTGTATGGCATTACCAGTAAGACGTATGGTACTCTACAAACACGGCGTAGGTTTCATCGAGCGCGGCATGAAGTTCACGGGCCGGGAGCCCCTGAAGCTCAGCTTCAAGAAGAGCAACATGGACGACATCCTGAAGAGCCTGTGCATCTTCGACATGGGCAAAGGCCGGGTCACGGGCATCTCATATGAGACGGCCGAGGACGTCACCCGCCTGCTGGCCGAAAAGGCCATCACGGTCCCGGAATGCGAGGCCATGGTGGGCCTCTTGAGGCAGCTCAAGGGCTATACCGTAAGGCTAGAGACCGTGGACAAGGCCTATGCTGGCACGGTCGTCGGGACCCAGGAGGAGAGGAAGCTCACGGGCCAGGGACAGGTATTGGAGCAGGAGAACTTCGTTGTCCTGAAGGATGCCGCGGGCAAGATCCGGTCCATAGCCGTCAAGAGGATCGAGGATGTCGAGATAACGGACCCCGAGGCCAAGGAGGACCTGGACTTCTACCTTAGCGCCGTCACATCGGAGAGGAAGAAGAACACCAAGGCCGTGACCATATTCCTGGACGGGGACGACCATGACATCTCGGTCAGCTACATTACATCCATGCCGTCCTGGCGCGTCAGCTACAGGCTGGCCTTCGACAAGAAGAAGACCGTGCTCCAGGCCTGGGGCATCATCGACAACCAGATGGACGAGGACCTCAAGGACATAGGGCTTAGCCTCGTGGCCGGCAAGCCCATCTCGTTCATCTACGACATCTACACGCCGAGGTTCGTCCCAAGGCCCATGGTCCGGGAGGAGGTCAGGACGGTATCGGCCCCGGTGGAGCTGGAGTCACAGACCGAGGCCCTGGCCACGGGCATGCTCATGTCCGAGGATAAGGAGGTGGAAGAGGAATGCGTGGACATGCCCTGCGAGGAATCAGGCGAGATGGACATGAACGGGATCGCGGGTAAGATTGCCCCGGCCCGGCCCATGGGGAAGAAGGCCAAGATGAAGGCCGACTACGGTGCCATGGCTCAGACCGTCGCCAAGACCCCCGCATCCCCGGAGCCCTCCATGGACCGCTCCGTTGCGGTCGCCACCAGGACCGTCGAGATGGGCGAGTTCTTCAAATACGACATCAGCACCCCGGTCACTGTGAAGCGCGGCCAGAGCGCCATGGTGCCGATCCTTCAGGCGAATATAAGCTGCCTCAAAGAGCACGTCTACAACAACCAGAAGATGCCCAGGAACCCCGTCGTGACCATGCGCATCAAGAACGACACGGGCGCGGTGCTAGAACGGGGCCCCATACTAGTTCTCGACGAGGGGACCTATGTCGGCGAGGCCATCCTGCCCTACACGACCGTGGCCGGCGAGAACCACATCGCCTATTCCGTCGACCTTGGAGTCGTCGTGGCAGAGAAGTACGACAACGGGAGCAACCTGGAGGTCATAAGCATCGCGAACTACTACTTCCAGAAGCAGTACCTCGAATGGAAGGAGTGCGAGTACGAGGTCCAGAACAAGAAGAAGGAGCCCGTGGAACTGGTGATCGAGCACCCCAAGACGGAGTACAAGATCGACGAGAAGGTCACCCAGAAGCCCACCGAGGAGACCGAGACATACCACCGCTGGAAGTTCAAGGTGGACCCCAAGACCACTGCGAAGTTCAAGGTCCGGGAGACATTCCAGAGGACGTACCAGGAGGAGATCCGGTCCCAGGGCGTCGACACCATCAAGTGGTACCTCGACAACAATTACATCAACAAGAAGGACTTCGGCGACGTCAAGGAGATCATCGACCTGCAATGCCAGATAAACGAGCTGGCGAACGAGAACAGCGAGATGCAGAACGAGATGGACCAGATCACAGAGGAGCAGGACCGGCTGAGGGAGAACCTCCAGGCGCTCGGCAGCTCCACCAAGGAGGAGAAGCTCAGGGCCAAGTACGTCGACAAACTGGACGCGCAGGAGAACCGCGTCGAGGAGATCAAGAAGGCCATCAAGGCCAACGAGGAGAAGATAGACAAGCTCAACAAGACCATCGAGAAGAAACTGTCCACCCTCAGGTAGGTCTCTTGTCAGTGGCCGGGCCTTCGGGCCCGGCCTCCTTTCCCAGAATGGAATCCTTTTTTATAGCCGTCCTCCCATCCACAATGCATGTTCGTCCTACCGGAACCGCAGAAGTTCAAGATGCGGGACAAGCTGGACGAGGCCATCGCCAAGGCCAAGGCCAAGAACCCGGCTGTGAAGCTCGTCAGGATATTTGGCGCCGCCCTCGACAAGGACGGGACCGTGATGCTGGGCCAGCAGGGCAAGTTCATGCCCCGTTGGGAGTTCGCCTTCATGGACGACAAGAACGGCGAGGCCCCGCCGCAGTTCATAACCGTGCTCTATCTTGCCCCGAAGGTCCCCATGGTGAACGACAACGCAGGCAATGTCAGCACGATGCCGCCCTTCTCGGAGGGACAGGTCAGCATGCTGGCCAATAGCGATGTGGTGGCCACGGTCTTCGCATCGTTACCGGACAACAAGCCCTGTGCAGGCTACGACAACGACACCATCGTCTACTTGATCCAGGACGAGCAACCCGTCGTCCATGTGAGCAACTGGAAGGGCCAGATGGCAAGGCTGGACGCCATCACGCTCGCGAAGAAATAGGCCTCAGCATCCCTTCTGCTTCTTCACATCCTCAAAGACCTTGGCGTGTATGGCATCAGATATGCCTAGGCTCTGCCTAAGGGACTCGAGCATCCCCATCTCATCATCATCGATGCGACCATCGACCATGGACTCAAAGACGACCTGCTTGTAGGTCTGGTAGTTCTTGTCCGTGCTCAGTTTGATGTCCTCTAGGAGCTGCTCGTGCTGCTCTACTGTGACCCCGAGGCTCGACCTCAGGGACCGCAACAGCCTCTCCTCGGACTCCACTATGACCCCATCCAGCATGGCCCTCTCAAGCGCCCTGCGGTATGCCTCCAGGTTGGAGTTCCCGAGGCACTTAGCAGCCCCGCCCACGCCCTCCCCGCCTCCCTTGCCAACGATGACGCTGTCCTTGACCTCCACGGGCCCTTCTTTCCCAATGTCCGATTTGGTGATCACGCTGTTCTCGATCGTGGTCTTGGTGGGGACATAGTTGCCGTCGGTCCTGATATGGACGTCCGACGGCGGCTTCCCGTCGACATTGATGTTGGTCCTCTGGAGGACGCTGTCCTTGATCTCCACCTTGGTCCCGATGTAGTCCCCCTTGACGATTATGGCGTCCCGTATGTACGGCAGGTTGGCCGCGATGGCCTGGTCGATCATGCCCTGGAAGACCGTCAGCTCCATCATGGTCGAGGTCATGCCGTCGAGCGTATCCTTAGGGAGATAATGCAGGCTGGCCTCCATCTGTTCCGCGAACTGTATGTCCATCCGGCTGGATTTGATGAGCATCCTTGTCTTGATGTCGTCCTTTGGCTCGATGAATATCTCCATGCGGGAGGTCTTCCGGATCATGGACGGCATGTCCATGGTGAACCTGTAGACGACAGGCCCGCCCGGGTTGGCCTCGAGGAGCTCGACGCCATACATGCTGGAATGCATGGAATCCGTGAAGCTTAGGTGCTGGTCATCCTTCTCCAGCGTCTGGTAATATGTGGTGGCCAGGTTCTTGGGGTTCGAGAGCAGGACCCGGAGCTCGGTCACTCCGGCGTTGATGTCCTTCTCTATCTTGTATCCATAATCAGTCCTGGTAAGGGTCATGTTCCAGCCTGGACAGACCCTAACGATAAGAAGCGATTTAAATTTTGGGGGGCCGGCATCGAGCGGTTTTTGATTATCAACAAGCGCACCAAAAACCCTTATTAGGGCCACCCATTTGTTCTCACAGGGGAAGGTGGGAACCTGGAGCACGAGAGGGACAGCACCGTCGAGCTCTTCATAGTCGATGCCTTCACGTCGGACCGGTTCAAGGGGAACCCTGCCGGCGTATGCATCCCCGAGGACCGGCTGCCCGAGAAGGTCTGCCAGGACATAGCTGCCGAGCTGAACCTCTCCGAGACCGCGTTCATACACCCGGTCGAGAGGACCGCAGACGACCTCCCGCGCTTCGGCCTAAGATGGTTCACGCCGATGAAAGAGGTGGACCTATGCGGCCACGCGACACTGGCGACTGCCAAGGTCATCTTCCAGGAGGTCGGGGTCGATTCCGAGGTCCTGGCCTTCGATACGAAAAGCGGGCCGCTCTACGCCCACAGGATAGGGAGCGCCGTAAGGATCGACCTGCCTGCGAACCCCACGACGTCAGCCAAGGCCCCGAAGGACCTGCTGGAGGCCCTGGGCCCCGCAGCGGGGCCACCGAAGAACATCGAGATGACCAAGGGTGGCCTCTCCATGCTCCTCGTCGAGCTCGAGGACGAGGCCAGGGTCAGGGCCGTGCAGCCAGACTTCAAGGCCATGCGGGCCGTGAAGGCAAAGCCGGATGTCGAAGGCGTCATTGTCACCGCGAAAGACGGTAAGGGCCTCGAGCGCGGCGACGGGACCCATGTACCGGACTTCGTGTCACGCTTCTTCGCACCCTGGGTCGGCATCGACGAGGACCCGGTCTGCGGCGCGGCCCACACGGCCCTCGGGCCCTATTGGTCCAAGCGCCTGGGCCATACGCAGCTCAGGGCCCACCAGCTGTCGGTCCGCGGCGGGGAACTTATCGTGAAGGTCGACGGGGACCGCGTCCACCTGACCGGCGAGGCCGTGGTCGTCCTCGCGGGGACCATGCGCCTGGACTGAACGCATCCCAGCATGTTATAGGATTCCTCAAGATCCATAGTTCTAACGGAGCCGGGTCCCGGCCTATCTAATAACATATAATATTAGTAAGGTAATTCATACTCTTGTTGTCCCCCAACGAGCTTCCGGAAAAGGCGATATCATGGACAAGGCATCCTTCTCCTGTGTGGGCATTGTTCTGATACTACTCATCGGTTCCTTTTCGCCGATTCTGGCCCTTAGCGGAGCGGTCGACCAGGCGGGCCTCACAGTGTCAGGGTCCTACGTTCAACCCACTCACCTGCTCCGCCTGCGCGCAGGGACCTTCGACCCAATCGAGGGCATCCCGTTGCCGGACGACCTGTTGGTCAAGGGTCCGACGGAATATCTCATCGTCCAGTTCGATGGGCCCATCCATGATGCCTGGGTCCGGGCCCTCGAAGACCTCGGATGCGAGGTCATATGGTACCTTCCGGACGACGCCTTCCTCGTATATGCCCCGGGCGTATCCCAGTCCGAGCTATCGGCCTTTGATCAAGTTAGATACGTCGGCCCGTACCATCCCGGCTACAAGCTCTCTCCCGCCCTCTTCACGGGCCCCGAGGCCAATGTCATATACATCACGCCTTTGAGGGATTCGGTAGTCGTGGCTTTGGCTGTCATGATCCTCGGCGGGACCGTGACCGCGGTCAACGACAACCTCGTGCGTGGATATCTCCCACGAGAACATCTCCTCGCGCTCGCCAGTCTCCCCGAGGTCGGCTTTATTGAGCCCGGCGGCGGCGGGAGCTTCCTGATGGACAACGATGCCCGCATCCTGCATGCGCGGCAGAATGTGGATGGAAACTTCACGAACGACGGCCTCTCCTTGTGGAGCTGGAACGGCTCGGCCTTCCAGGGCACCACCGGCAAGGGCATCAAGGTCATGGTCACGGATACCGGCATCGACGGGACCCATCCCGACTTCGACGGCCGGAAGATCTACTTCTCGCCCCTGAACTCGGGCTATGCGAACTGGACCGACTACTTCGGCCACGGGACCCACTGTGCCGGCATCGTCCTCGGCAACGGCACCTACAGGCCCCCTCCCGCGCCCCAGGGCCAGAAGGGGACCTACGCGGGCATTGCCCCCGAGGCGCTCCTGCTGGGGGAGATCATCAACTGGGATGCCAACGACGACCTGATGTACGGCAGGACAGTAAACGATGTCATCAGTGACACCGAGGCGCATGGGGCCCAGGTCTCCAGCAACAGCTGGAGCTGCTGCGGCACCGTCCAGGTATATGGCGTGACGTCACAGATCTACGACAACGCCGTCCGGGACTCTAACAAGACCAAGGAGGGTGACCAGTCCATAGTTTATGTCTTCGCGGCCGGGAACTCTGGGGCCGGTAACATCATCACACCGGGCGTGGCGAAGAATGTCATAACCGTCGGTGCCGTTGGGGACAACCGTGGCTTCGATGAGAACTCGCTGGCAGGCTTCAGCAGCAGGGGCCCGACGGCCGATGGCCGCAGGAAGCCAGATGTGGTCGCCCCAGGCGTGAACGTCATGTCTGCCCTGGCGAACAACCCGAACTTCTCGTTCGTAGGCATGAGCGGTACCAGCATGGCGACCCCGGGCGTCGCTGGCGCCTCTACCCTGGTCCTAGATTATTTCAATAAGACCTACGGCTTCATCCCGAGCCCAGCCATGGTAAAGGCGGTCTTCGTGAACGGCGCGGACCAGCTCGTTAACCCGAGCTACAAGTACGCGGACTCTAACCAGGGCTGGGGGCGGGTCAACCTGTCCCGGAGCCTTCTCGAGACGAACGGTCGCAAGGTCTGGGGAGAGGACCAGAAACATCTCCTGTCCACGGACCAGTCCGTCGATTATTACTTCAATGTCTCGACATCGAACGAGCTTCGCATTCACATAGCATACACGGACCCGGGAGCCGCACCCCCGGTCTCACGGGCGCTTGTGAACGACCTGGACCTGATCGCCTTCGCACCGAACGGGACACAATACAACGCGAGCTATTTCGTGAAGGATTACTCGGCCACGGGCGGGACACCGGACAACCTGAACAATGTCGAGGGCCTGCGCTTCAAGGACCCGGCCGTCGGCCAGTGGCGCGTCCGCGTGTTCGCCAGGGATGTGCCGAACGGGCCCCAGGACTACGCCCTGACCATCAACGGCTGGACCGACATCAGCCTTCATGATATTGACCTCAAGGTCCTGGACCTGAACTTTTCGAAGGCATCGCCCCCGGAGGGCGACACGGTCCTGTGGAAGGCCCGCATCATGAACGACGCCCTCATACCCCTCGACAATGTGGGCTATAATGTGAAGCTCGACGGGAACCTCCTCATGAAAGGCACGATGCCATACATGGACCGACATGGGATCGTCGAGGTCTCCGGCAATTGGACCGCGGTCCGCGGGAACCATACAATCTCGGTCGAAGCGGACCCCTTGGGTCTGATAATTGAGAAGGACAGGACGAACAACGTGGCCATGGGGAAGCTCTTCGTATCCCACTACGGCCTTGCGGTGGACGCCAAGGCCGTCGTATCGTCCGTGCTTCCAGGGGCCTTAGTCCATTGGCTCCTCACGGTCAACAACACCGGGACCTTGCCGGATTCGTACAACATGACCTGGGGCCAAATACCGAAGGGCTGGTCGGCCACGATCCCGACCTCAGTCCAGCTCGGGCCAGGTACCGGGAAGACCCTGGCCGCCGACATCCAGACACCAATGGACGCCTATGCCGGTGCGAGGCTGTCGCTCCCCATAACAGTGACATCCAAGGCCCTACCCGTCCTCAAGGTCACCGTCCACATAAGCGCCATCGTCCTGCAGCGCTATGTGATGACCGTCAGCCTCGGGCCAAGTACCCAGATGGTCCCGCCGGACACCTCCGTCAATTACAACATCTCGATATCGAACCACGGCAACGGTCCAGACTCCTTCTCCATTGGCCTGAAGGCCACGGCGTCCGGGACGACCGAATGGGGCTATGGGACGCCCACCCATGAGGTCAGGCTGGACCCGGGCGGGTCCACCGTCGTGCCATTACAGGTCTATGCGTCCCCGTCGGCCATCGCGAGCGATAACTGCACCGTCGAGGTCACGGTAACGAGCCGGGGCAATTCCTCCATGAGCGCCCATGGGACGGTGCTCACAGTAGTGGCCTCGAGGCCGTTGCTGCTATCGTCGATATCGCCCCCGGTCATTGAGGTATCGCCGGGCGCGCGGCCCGTCCTCGACCTCAAGGTGATGGACCTCGGGAACAGTCACGAGAACGTCACCTATTCGGTCACGGTCCCCAGCGGTTGGCCCGCGGTGGCAAAGGCCTCTCAAATATCCCTCGCGCCGTCAGGGACCAAGGACTTCCTCGTCCAGGTCATGGTTCCAGCGGACGCCCTCGCAGGGGACTACCGATGTCTCATCACCGCCCTGTGGGTGAACGGCTCATCATATGTGACCATAAGCCAGCATCCCGTCACGATACGGGTGAGACCTGTTCATGGTCTCACGATCGAGGTCCAACCGAGCCTGTTGAACGGGACCACGGGCGATGTCTTCAAATTGTACGGTAATCTCCGCAACACCGGGAACGCACAGGAGGATATAACGGTCGGTTTCTCAGGACTGAACGATAATTGGTCCCTGACCGGCGGGGCGTTCATACTATCGCTCCAGCCCGGCGCGTCCGCGACATGCGAGGCCTGGATAAGGACCATCAACGGTACCGCGGGGAATTATACGATAACTGTGACGGCCTACTATGCGGACGGCAAGACCGTGTCCGCCAGCATCCCGCTGACCTTGGCGGCCCCGCCGCCGCAGCACAATCCGCCCCCGGTGAACCCGCCGCCGGTGTACGAACCGCATAATGATTCTACCGGCCTGTACATCATGATAGGGCTCCTGCTACTCATCCTCATCATCATCTGTATCGTGGTCCTGGTGCTATGGTCCCGGAGGCGCAAGCGGGAAATGGCTGACCAGACAGTGACCGCCGAGGCCTGGCCGGACGAGCCATCCATTACAGTGCCACCGCCGTCGGCCCCAAAGCCCGCTGAGCCGAAACCTAAGGAACCCATCCCCGAGGTCATCCCCAAGGAGCCGGAACCAGCGCCGACCAAACCGGAGGCGGACGAACCGACCCCCGAACCAAAGCCGATGGAGGCCGGGCCGGAGGCCACCACCAAGGAACCGTCCGCCCAACCATCGGGCCCACCGACCGAGGGGCAGGTCCAGTCCTTGATCGACGAGGCCCAGAAGCTCATCGAGGAGGCCGAGCGCCAGGGAAAGGACGTGAAGACACCGAACAGCATGCTCCGCCTTGCGACGTCCTTCAAGAGGTCCGGAGAGCTCGAGAAGGCCAGTACCTATGCCCAAAAGGCCAAGGACATGGTACTGAAGAAATGAGGCCGCATCGTTACCAAGTTCTGATTCGGTCTTCTCGGTCCTTTATTCATCATAAATGAATTTATTTTCAAATTTACACCATAAAGTCCTTAAAACTCTACCCATTATTGATATTCATAGTTCATGACACAATTCCCACCGCATGGAGGTCTTGTATGAACGGCCGCAGGTTCATTAGCGCTATCCTGGTCCTGAGCTTTCTCGCGACCGCAGTCTTCCTGTGCATCACACCCACAGGTGCCAATACCGCTCCCCGCACCGGCCCGCGCACCCTGCAGGGCTTCACGGAATCCTCCCAGGGCCTTCCTAAGAACATCGAGTACGTCACCATCGGCGTGGGCCGGTTCAACAATGACAACCAGCCGGACATAGCCGCGGGCATCTTGTCCTGGATGCACGCGAACTATGGCATGGACACGTGGACGAACAACAATGGGGCCCAGTCCTGGACCAAGCAGGACACGGGCCTGCCCACTACAGGCGGCTATGCGCAGATCGCCGTCGGGGACCTCAACGGAGATGGCTTCGATGAGATCGTGGCCCCGCACGAGAACGCCTGGTCGGCCGGAGGGACCACCGGCATTGCGGTCTACAAGTCCAACGGGGCCGCCAACCCGACCTTCAGCGCCATGACATCACCGACGGCCTCGGGCGCCTGGGGGTGCGCCGCCCTCGGGGACGCCGACAAGGACGGGCACCTCGACGTCGCAGCATCTGGCGAGACCGCTGGCGTCAAGTACTGGAAGGGGAACGGCGGGACGGCATGGACCGACACGTCCACTGGCCTTCCGACGACCGGCCAGTACTACGGGGTGACCTTCGGGGACATGAACAAGGACAGCAACCTCGACATCATCGCGGCCGGCAACGGGGCAGGACTCAAGGTCTATCTCGGCAACGGCGGCACGAGCTGGTCCGCGGCGACGGGCACATCGCTTCCTGGCGGTCAATACCTGGGCGTCAACATATCCGATGTCGACAACGACGGGAACCCGGACATCGTTGTCGGCGGATACCAGGGTGGTATAGAGGTCTGGACAGGTAACGGTGGCTCCGGCGGCCTCTCGTTCACCGAGGAGAGCACCAACCTGGTGACCTCGGGCTTCTATGGGATGGTCGCCGTCGGCGATGTGGACCAGGACGGCAACAAGGACATCTGGGCCGGCGAGGCCTACGGGGGAGGCATGAAGCTCTACCTCGGCAATGGCGGGTCCGGCGGCTCCTGCTCGTGGACCAGCTACACGACCGACATCCCGACGAGCGGGCCTTACACCGGGGCCCTCATGGTTGACGTCAATCAGGACGGCGCGCTCGACCTCATCGCATCGGACTCGGGGCTGAACTCGGGCGGCTCCGTCGGCGTACGCGTGTTCCTGTCCAAGATCGGCAATGCACCGCCCATCCCCAGGGCCGGCACGGACCAGACGGTCCTCGTCGGGACGACCGTACATCTTGACGCATCGAACAGCTCCGATGTGGACGGCAAGGTCGCGGGCTACAAATGGAACATCACCTCCGCCCCCGTCGGCAGCACCTCGACCTTCAACGACAGCACGGTCAAGACCCCAACGCTGTTGGCCCAGAAGATCGGCTATTACGCATTGACACTCGCCGTCAAGGACGACAAGGGCAAGTGGGGCAAGTGGGAGGCCAAGGTGAACATAACCTCGAACCCGTGGCCTAACAAGAGGCCCGTGGCCGAGGCCGGCCCCGACCAGAACGTCAAGATATTCGTCAAGGTCCAGCTGAACGGCAGTGCCTCCTGGGACGACGCGAAGATCACCGCCTACAAATGGAACATCACCCTGAAGCCGACACAGGCGAACCTGACCCTGGACAACGACAAGATCGTCAACCCGACCTTCACGCCGGACTACATGGGCGATTACAAGTTCACGCTCACCGTCAAGGACATCAACAACACATGGTCCAAGGACGACCCGGTGAAGGTCACCGTGACCCCCTTCGGCAGCGGGCCCCCCACGGCGAACGCGGGCCAGCCAGTGACCATCGAGCTCGGCCAGGCCGCCATGCTGAACGGGACCGCATCCATGGATTCCAAGAAGGTGGTCCTTTACCACTGGACGGTCACCTACCAGCCTCCGGGCAGCCAGCTCACGGTGCAGGACCTGCCGGTCCAGAACATAACGCCGACGATGGAAGGCTCCTATGACTTCTCCCTTATGGTGAAGAACAGTGACAACCTCTGGTCCCTGGAGCCATCCACGGTGCGTGTCACGGTCGTGCCGAGGAATCTGCCGCCCGTCGTCAAGCTCGACAAACCGGCGGACACGACAATATTCCTGTCGACGGATGTCGTCGACTTCGACGGGTCCGCATCCACGGACCCCGAGGGCCACGACCTGACATTCCTGTGGACATCCGACAAGGACGGCCAGTTGGGCACCATCGCGACGTTCTCGAAGAACCTGAGCGTCGGTCAGCACATGATAACGCTCGCGGTGACCGACGACCATCACCAGACCTCGAAGGTCTCCGTCAACATCGAGGTCAAGCTCGACACGCTTCCGACCGCCAAGTTCACTGCAAAGCCATTGCTGCTGCTCAAGGGCGAAAAGGTCAGCTTCGATGGGACCGCGAGCGGCGACAAGGAAGGCCCGCTTGCAGGATACGAGTTCGATTTCGGCGATAAAACGACCTTGACCTGGGGCACATCCCCGACGGTCTCGCACATTTACACATCCGCCGGAACCTACAAGACCACATTGCTGGTCAAGGACCGCAAGGGCCAGGTCGGCCTGGCCTCGGACCCAGTTACCATTACCGTGGGCGAGAGGCCGAACGCGGCCGTCACCGCCTCCCTGGCCAACGTCAAGGTCAGCAAGCCCGTGACATTGAGCGCCAACGGCTCCTCGGACCCCGACGGCAAGGTCGTGGCCTACTACTTCGACTACGGCGACAAGACCAACAGCGGTTGGGTGAACGATAGTTCGGTCACGAAGACCTATGCCACGGCCGGGTCCTACACCGTGACCCTGAAGGTCAAGGACGAGCTCGGCTTCGAGTCCGTGAACAGCGCCACCGTCGGTGTCCTCGTGACCAAGCCAGAGACGCCGGCCACCAACGGCCTAGGCGCCATGTTGCTGCCGATATTGCTCATAATAATAGTCGTGATCGTGGTAGTGGTCCTGCTCGTGGTCCTCATGAAGAGGAAGGGCAAGGCTGCGGCCCAACAGGCGCCAGCGCAGGTGGACCTGATACAACAGCCTCCGCCACCGTCGGCCTATGCCGGCCAGGACCAGACGCCTCCCCCGCCGGCCTATCCTCAGCAATACTATCCTTACGACCAATCAGGACAGCCGCCGGCCCAAAACTATCCTTACGACCAATCAGGACAGCCGCCAGCCCAAAACTATCCTTATGACCAAAGTGGCCAACCGCCCGCACAATACTATCAGGGCCCTGGCCAGCAACAACAATAAGATGGTCCCAAGGCCCTATCATTCGTGCTCGGGGGGCCGGTATTCCGTGGCCTGGTAGCCCTGGGTGTCCTGGGCCGTCGCCTGGTAATACCCATCATCCGACCGGTAGACATGCTCAGGGCTCCCACCGACATCGTAGGTCCCCACGGAGGGCGCATCGGACGGCTGTGCCTCCGAGGTCTCGCCCCGGATCGCGTAATAGTTGAGGTTCTCGCGCTTCTCCACCATCACCATCTCGGCCACGATGAGCCGGTTCAGGTGCCTGCTCACCGTCGGGACCGGTATGTCCAGCGAGTCCGATATCTCGGCCTGCGTGACCCACCGCTTATCGCGTATGAACTTCAGCAGGGCCCGCTGCAGGTCGTTGAGCGTTATGATGCGCTCGGGTATCCTCATGTCCGCCGGGAAGTAGTGCTTGTACCTCCCGTTGACCTTGGACTTGACATAGCCCTCGAACTCGAGCCGGTTCAGATGGTATGTCAGGACGCCGTTCGAGACGCCTAGATGTTTCTTTATCTCGTTGTAATAGGTCCCCGGGTTCAGCCTGATGAACGCGTTTATCTCTCCCCGCTTGAAGTTGTCCAGGACGGCCTCCTTCTTCAGGCGCGAATAGAGCGGTATCAGGAGCCAGAAGAAGCCGTAGGTGCCCCATTCGGTGCCGCCGACGACCGCACCGATGGCGCAGACTATCACCAAGGTGGCCACGATGCCTATGAGCAATCCGGGGAGCGAGATGACCGAGGTCTTGACAGGCTGGGAACTGACCTTGGTCCTGACGACCTTGCTGATGTTGACCAGCGGGAAGCTCAAGGACCTCACGGTCACGGTCAGCTCCGAGGGCGCTCCTTGCCTGGCGTTCTTCGGTATCTCGAGGGCCACCGTCAGCTCCACGGTGGCGCCGTTGCCTAGCGCCAGCGGCCCCAGGACCGGCGCCTGGTCCTTTATGACCGTGGCCTTCCAGCCGTCCTTCGAGACCGCCTTGATCTCGTAGGAATCCTGCACGGTACCCGTGTTCTTGACCTTGATGGTGTACATCACGGTGGTCCCGGGCAGTCCCTTACCGTCCGCCGGGACCTCCAGGCTCGCTCCCTGCAGGGACGGGTCCGGGGGCCTCGCTACGACCCTGATCCTGACGACGCCCTCATCGTAAATTGGCGCATCGTTCGCCAACTGGGCCTTGAGGCCGACCTCGACCTCCACCGGGGTCTTCATTTTAGCGTCCAGACGGACCACTAGCTTCACCGTGGTCCAGTTGCCCGGCCCGAGGTCTAGTATGGGAGTGGCCGGTTCGACCCAACCGCCAGGGTCGCTGCGGGTCCTAATGTAGAATGTCCCGGGCTCCGTTCCCTTGTTCGTCACATTGAACAAGAGCGTGACCTTGTCGCCGGGGTATGCCTGCGGCGCCGCCGGCGGTGTGACAAGGACGCCGGGCACCGGATGATAGACGGTGACGTTCACAACGGCCTCGTTCGAGAGGTCCCGGCCGTCGTTGACCCTGGCCCTGATGCTGTGAGGCCCATCGGTGAGGTTGGCTGTGTCCCAGTCATAGGTCCAGCTCCCGACCCCAACGGGGGCATCCGTTATCCTTGCCTGCACCCAGCCCGTCTGGTCTATGGCGACCTCGGCCGTGTAGGTCTCGCCCTTGTCCGGGTCGAAATAATGGCCGGTGATGGCGACCACTCTCACGACCCGCTGGCCTTCCGATGGCGAGTCTATGGAGATCGATGGCACGACATTGCGGGGCATGACCTTGACGGTCACCGTCACGGGGAGCGACCAGCGGTTCTTGTTGTCCTTGACCTTGAATGTGATGTTGTGCATGCCCACGACCGTGAGGTTGACCTTGAGGTTCTGTGCGCCACCGAGATCTCCCTGCAGGTCCGAGCTCCAATTGTAGGCGACCACGGTACCGTCGGCGTCCGTGCCATGGCCCGCCAGCGTGACCGCGCTCCCGACATCGAGCGTCGTGGGAAGGGCGCTGTCTATGAACGCCAGGGGCGCCTTGTTCGGCGTGCAGTCCACCAGCAGGCCGCTGAGGACCAGCTTGCCTGTACTAGTGCTCGAGACCGATATCGGGACGTTCACCGGCGCACCGGTGGCCCCTGCGGCCCTGGCCTTCGCAAGGTATGCGTTGAACGCGTCCTTCAGGGCCATGATGCCGGACGTATCGGCCGTGTAGTTGATCGACAGGCCGTGGACGGTCATGGTCCCCTTCGCCGTCGACGCCAATGCCATGGTAAGCTCAGCGAACTGGTTGCCATAGCCATCGGTTGTCGACACGGGCGCTGCGTCCAGGGCGCTCTGGAGGTCCGTGGCGGGGATGCTGACGGACCGCGTCCCGTTCAGCACCGGCATCGCGAGGCCGGTGGCCATGACGCCGCCCAGGACCACCGTGGGCGCCCCGAGGCCCCAGCTGGGACGATAGAACAGCACGTCGCCCCGGCCCGAGTTATTGAAGACCTCCGCTATGACGAACTCATGGCCGCCGACGTTCGTTATGTCCCCGATGTCGTCGACCCACCAGCCGGTATAGGAATTGGTCTGCTTGCCCACGAACTCGATGGCGCCATGTCGGTCCGGGTTGGCCGAGCCATTGATGTAGTAGGCCTTGCCCAGGTACTTCTGTCCGCCGAACCCCGGGGCCCCGATAAGCACCTCGGACATCTTGTCCCCGCTCAGGTCGCCTAGGGTCGTGACCGAGTAGCCGAAGAAATCGCCGGTGCTCTCGCCCGTGATCGTTATGCTCGGGACGGGGTTCGCGGGCCAGGTCGTCCTGCCCCAATATATGTAGACCTTCCCGGTCCCGTTGTCCGGGGCGCCGACCACGAGGTCATCGATGCCGTCGCCGTTGATATCGTGCCTGATGTCGAGCAACCATCCGAAGAGGTCGTCGTAGATGGGACTGATGGCCGTTGCGATGGGCAGGCCGCCGAAGCCCGGCCCTCCCTTGTAAATGTAGACCCTAGCGCCCATGGAGAACCCGCCCCAGTCCGGGTCGCCGACGACCAGGTCGTCATGACCGTCACCGGTAAGGTCCCCTCCCATGGCCAAGAAGTGGGCCAAGGGATGCATCAGGCCCACATTGAGGATATAATCCGATACGTTATTCAACTGTGGGCCGCCCTTGTAGACATAGACCCTGCCCATGTTGACCGCATCGTAGAAATAGTCGCCAACGGCGATGTCGTTGTATCCGTCCCCGTCGAGGTCCGTGCCGCCGGCGACGCAGATGCCGTAGAAGGAGAACATGGCCGGTTGGCCCGTGAGGTTGAGGTCCGGCACCGTGTCGAGCTTCGAGCCACCGAAATAGACCCTGACGGCCAGGCTCCCGTTCTCGGAAATCGCGAAGTCGTCTATGCCGTCGTTGTTGACATCGCCTAGGCCGACGACCTCATTGGCGAAATTGCTCTTGGCCGGTCCCGTGAATGTAATGTCGGGCTGGGCGGTGAACCCGGGGCCCCCGTAGAAAAGGTAGGCCTTGAGCACCGCCCCGGCCGAGATCACGAGATCGTCCCAGCCGTCATGGTTCACATCGCCGACATTGGCCCCGGACCAGCCGAACTCCCCGTTCAGCACCGTGCCGGTGAGGACCCGGTCCAGTACCGGCTGGACCGCGCTCCCCGTTCCATCGACCAGTAGCGTCCCGTCCTTGATCTTCGCGAACTTCGGCAGGAGGACCTTGAAGTCCGTGACCGTGCCGCCGGTCTGTGCCGTGAAGTTCACGGTCACCGATGGGCTGCCGTCCTTGAGTACCGACTGGTGCCCGAGGGCCCCTGTCCCGGTGCCCTTGTAGGCCCACTCGATCGATTTGTCGGCGCCCACGTCCACCGAAACGTCCTTCGGGAATCCCTGACCGGGCGCCAGCTCCTGGCCATCCATATCGAAGCCGGCCTTGTTGACCGTGGCATCGTCCTTCACGGGAACGCTCACAGTCTTGTTCCCCGGAGCATTGAACGTGAGGAGCTGTGTCGTCTTCCCGTCCGAGAAGGTGGTCACGGTGTCAGCGTTGGACAGCTGGACCGGCATCAGGCCTAGGATCATAATGGCCACAAGCATTATGGTCGGCAGGGCCCTGGCTAGGGAGCTACCACTCTGATGGCCTGCATGGCCGGCCGTGTTCCTAACGGTCCCTAGCAATCCTATGGACCTCCTTGAATCAATAGATAGATTGTGCGGCCTTTTTGGTCTTTTGGTAAGAACTATATATATGCTTTCTGGGGTGAATCTGAGAATCATTATCTAGGTATGTTCTCACTTTTGTTCTAAAAATGGTATATATCCTCCTCCACCTTTCGAACTGTCAGGAAAGGTCCGTACAGGACCGCCGAACTATCAAGGGGAAGTGGTGAAGATGAGGACAAACGGCAAGTTACTTGTGATATCGATCGTGACCATCATGCTCGTCGGGGCGATCCCGATGGGCATGCTCAGCGGGGCCGCGGGCCCAAGGGCCGCTTCAAGGGGCAGCAATGTGCTGACCTTGACATCGGCGGCGGTTGGACTGCCCGCAACGGGCGAGTACCCATCCATCGGGATGGGCAAGTTCAATAACGATAACAACATCGACATGGCTTCAGGCATGCTAGCCTGGGCCTTCGGCGGAGGCACCAACAAGGGCCTCTATGCCTGGATCAACAACAATGGGGCCCAGTCCTGGACCTCGGCAAGCACCGGACTTGACCCCAACGGGGAGTACGCCCAGGTCGCCGTGGGGGACATAAACAAGGACGGCTTCGACGAGATCGTGGCGCCCCATGAGACCGAGTGGTCCGGCCAGGCCACGACCGGCATCGTGGTCTACAAATCGGACGGCGCGGCCACACCTACCTGGACCGCCATGACACCCGTCACGAACCTTGGCGGTTACTATGGGGTGATCCTGATCGATGTCAACAAGGACGGCAATCTCGACATCGCGGCCACGGCCGACGCCACATACAACAAGGGCATCCATGTCTGGAAAGGCAACGGTGGGACCTCTTGGGTCGATTCCAGCACCGGCCTCCCGGCCGCCGGCTCATACTTCGGCATCGCCGCCGGCGACCTGAACAAGGACGGTAACCTGGACCTCGTCGTTGGGACCGGCGGGACCGGTGTCGAGGTCTACAAAGGCGACGGTGGGACCACCTGGACCAAGGCCACGGGAACAGGCCTTCCGTCATCCGGGACATATTGGGCCCAAAATGTCACAGACCTTGATAACGATGGCAACCCGGACATCATGTTCGGCTCCTATGATAACGGCGGCCTATATGCCTACACGGGTAACGGCGCACTATCCTTCACATCGGAGAGCACTGGCCTCCCGAACGCCAAGATCCACTGCCAGATCTCCGTCGGCGACATCGACAAGAACGGCTACAAGGATGTCTGGGGTGGCATATGCGACCCCCAACCGACCGGTTTCAGCCTCTATCTGAACAATGGCAATGGTGGCGGGGCACTTTCTTGGACCAAGGTGGTGGATGCCAAGATCCCGGCCGCGGGCGACTACAGCGGTGTCGCGCTGGCCGATGTGAACAATGACGGCACGCTCGACCTCATGGGCGGCGGCGCAGGCTGGACCCCCCCTAGTAACGGCATGAAGCTCTGGACGGTCAAGGTGACCATCCCGGTCCCGCAGCCGAACGCGGGCATCGACCAGACCGTACTTGTGCTCGATAACGTGACACTGGACGGCTCGGCCAGCAAGGCCAACGGCGGCGCGACCATCGCATCCTACAAGTGGAACTTCACATCCAAGCCCGGCGGAAGCACCGCGGCCCTGTCCGATGACACGATCGCGAAGCCGATCTTCAAGGCCGACAAAATCGGACTATACGCATTGACCCTGAACATAAAGGACAGCAATGGAAAATGGGGCCCGGTCGAGGCCAAGGTCAACGTCACAGCCAACCCCTGGCCGAACCAGAGGCCCATCGCCAACCCTGGCAAGACGCAGACCGTGAAGCTGGGAACGAAGGTCCAGCTCGACGGCAGCGCCTCCTGGGATGACCAGAAGGTCACCGCCTACAACTGGAACATCACGGCCAAGCCCACGGACAGCAACGTATCGCTGAGCGACGAGGCCATAGTCAACCCGACCTTCACGCCGGACTTCATCGGTGACTACAAGTTCACGCTGACGGTGAAGGACATAAACAACACCTGGTCGAAGGACGCACCGCTCACGGTGAAGGCGACCGCCCAGGGCACGGCCTTCCCAACAGCCAACGCCGGGGTCGATGTGGTCATAGAGCTCGGGCAGAACGTCACCCTAGATGGTAGCAAGTCCACGGATGATCAGAAGGTCATGGCCTATCACTGGAGCGTAACAACCCAGCCCTCCGGCAGCAACCTGGTGCTCCTGGACCAGGCGGTCCAGAACATCACTCCGCAGGTCGTGGGCCAGTACGCGCTGACGCTCACAGTTAAAGACAACGACAACCAGTGGTCCGAACCGGCCCACATGAGCATCAATGTCCTGCCGCGGAACCTCCCGCCGGTCGCCAAGATCGACAAGCCCGAGAACGGCGCTGTGTTCCTATCGACGGCGGTCGTGGACTTCGACGGCTCCAAGTCCTCGGACCCCGAGGCCAAGGATATAACCCTCCTGTGGACCTCCGACAAGGACGGCCAGCTGGGCACCATCGACACCTTCAGCAAGGCCCTCAGCGTGGGCACGCACGTCATCAGCCTGGCCATAACGGACGACCACCACCAGACGACCGTCGCCAAGGTGACCATAACGGTCAAGCTGGACCAGCTCCCGACGGCGGTCCTGAAGGGCGCACCCGTGACCATCCTCAAGGGCGAGAAGGTGGACTTCGACGCAAAGGAAAGCTCCGATGTCGAGGGCCCGATCGCGTCGTTCAAGCTAGATTTCGGCGACGGGACGACCCCCGCCTGGGCCACGGCCCCGACCGCATCCCATGTCTACAAGACCACCGGGAGCTTCCCAGCCTCCCTGGTCGTAAAGGACGGTAAGGGCCAGCTCAGCACCAATGCGGCGACCATCACCATCAAGGTCGGCGAGAGGCCGACCGCGGCCGTGACCGTCGACAAGCCCTTTATCAAGGTCAAACAGACGGTCACCATAAGCGCGCTCAACGCAAAGGACGGGGACGGGACCGTCGTGGGCTACTACTTCGACTACGGCGACAAGACCAACAGCGGCTGGGTGAACACGACCTCCATAACGAAGACCTACCTGACCGCGGGGTCCTACGTCATAACCGTAAAGGTCAAGGACAATGAAGGGTATGAGTCCGTGAACGAGGCCACCGTAACGGTCAGTGTCGAGAAGGTCGCGCAACCGGCCAACAACATGGGCGGGATGTTGCTACCGATCGCACTGATAATCATCGTGGTCGTCGTCATCGTGGTCCTCATAGCGGTCATGATGATGAGGAAGAAGAAGGCCCAGGCCGTGCAGGCACAGGTGGACCTGGTACAGCAGCCCCCGCCGCCGCCCGCGATGTACGCGGGCCAGGACCAGACGCAACAGGCACCCCAGCCGGCCTACGATCCCAACCAGTATCAACAGCAGGGCTACGACCAGAACCAGTACCAACAGCAGCAGTACCAAGGATATCAGCAGCCCGACCAGTCAGGGTACCAGTATCCGCCCCCGCCGGGCCAGTAGACACAGCACGAAGAAAATGGTGGTGTAAGGATGGGAAAGACCGAGGGCCCCGAGGAACAGGCCGACTGTGGCATCCCGGACAAGTGCCACAGGACCGTCCCTAACTGGCTCGTGGCCCTCGACAACATCCCGACCTTCAGCATGTTCCTGATAGGGGCCGCCATGCTTTACCTCATATGGTGGCCCCTGTCCTTGTTTTTCCTGGTCTATGCATTTGGTTCCATAGTCCTCTTCTGGGCGATCATATGCCCCTATTGCAACCATTTTGACACGAAGGCCTGTCCCTGCGGTTACGGCGTCATGGCCCCGCGCTACTTCAAGCGCAAGAAGGGCGACTTCAAGGCGAAGTTCCGACGGAACCTGGCCATCATGTACCCGAACTGGGCCGCGCCGTTCATAGCCGGCGTCTATCTTCTCTGGACGGCCATGTCGCCCCTCACCCTCGGTCTCTTCGTGGCGTTCTGCATCGTAGGCTTCGCCCTCATCCCGTCCATCTCGAGGTTCGTGGGATGCTCGGGATGCGAGATAAAGGACCAGTGTCCCTGGATGATGAGCGAGAAGCCACACAAAAACATTAAATCGTCACGTAATGATGCGTAATCGATAGGTATGCTCGACTTACTAAAGGGGACCGACATCGAGAAGGACCTCATTAGTTTGGAGGACATCCTCCAAGGCGCCATCCAGGACGAGGAGCCTCTTCTCTCCCGCATGAGCGGGCACATCCTGTTCTCCGAGGGCCTGCGCTTACGGCCTAGCTTTGGGATCGCCGTTTACAAGGCCTGCTGGGGCAAGAATGTCGCCGAGCTGCTGCCGGTGACGGCGGCCCTGGAACTGATTCACACAGCGAACCTCATCCACGCTGACCTGATATACAAGGCCCCGACCCACCGGGGCGCCCCGTCGCTGCACATGATGTTCGGTAAGAACGAGGCCATCGTCACCGCGGACTTCCTTTTCGCCAAGGCCAACCTGCTGTGCGCCAGTTACGGGCCCGACATCATACAAATGACCATGAGGACCTGCATCCGAATGGCCGAGGGCGAGGTCCTCCAGATGTCCACCACGCTCAAGGATACCACCGTCGATAAGTACATGGAAATGGTCAAACGCAGGACCGCCGACATCATCTCGACGACTGCCAAGCTCGGGGCATGGATCGCCCGGGCGCCCGTCCATACCCTAGAATCCATGGAGGTCATGGGCCAGCATCTGGGCCTGGCCTACCAATTGGTGGACGACTTCCTGGACATCGGGGGGAGCATTTGCGTTGCCGAGCCCAAGGGGACCGAGGTCCTCCAAGGAAGGGTCACCATGCCCATAATAAGGGCCAGGGACCAGCTCAATGACAAGGCCAGGAAGCAGCTCATGGACATCTACAGGAAGCGGAAGCGCGACAAAGCTGACGTCAAGAGGGTCATGAAGCTGGTGTCCTCCACGGACGGGCTCGAGTTCACGAAGAAGAAGGCCGAGGCCCTGGTCGAGGCAGCCATCAAGGAGGCCGAAAGGCTCGAGGACGGCATACATCGGAGGATGCTGATGGAATTGTCGAGGTATGTCGTGGAACGGTGCGTGTGAGGTCTCAGTGATGACCGGCGATGACGAAGATGCCATAAACATAGCGGACGAGGACGCGGTCCATATCACGGTCGCGGAGGAAGAGACCGAGAAGAAGTCCAAGACGCCGCAAAAAAAGATGAAGAAACCCCGGAAGCTCTGGATACTCCTGGCCTTGATATTTATCGTAATCATCATTGTCGTCCCCATCGCAGCGACCTTCCAGATGCCAACGGTGAATGTCGTCGGAGCAGAGATACGGGCGTCCGGGACCGGGCTCCAAAAGACATACAAGCTTTATGCCACCGTCGAGGTGTACAATCCGAACATGGTCGGCTGTACAATAGAAAGGATATCTGGTACATATTATGTGAATGGCGCGAACGGCGGCAAGTTCGATGAGCCCAATCAGGTCTCCATCGCAGCGGCCTCGACGACCACCTTAAATATTCAGGTCATACCCACCAGCCCGGTCCCAATCCATACTACTAACACGGTCGAGGTGAAGGGGACGGTGACCATCCAAGGGGCCTTCACCACATGGGATGTCCCGTTCGATGAAACGAGGGATGTTCCAATAACATAGATGCATGAGAAGGATTTTAAACGGAAGATGGATTCCACCATCCGTTCATCTGGTCCATCGGGGGAAGGAACATGTCAAGACAACCGGTCATCGTAAGCGGAGCCCGCACGGCGGTGGGAGAGTTCGGAGGCAGCCTCAAGGACGTCCGGGTCACGGACCTGGGTGCGCTCGTCATCAAGGAGGCCCTGATGCGGGCCCACCTGAGGCCATTGTGCGACACTATGTCGGAATCTTGCAGGCCCACGATATTCGGGAAGTTCGACAAGACCGAGATCAATAAGAAATATTACTCGTTCCCGGACAGCGCCATCCCGGTCGGCGTCGACGAGTGCATCATGGGCAACGTCCTCATCGGAGGGTTGGGCCAGAACCCGGCCCGCCAGGCCTCGATATACGCAGGCCTCCCCGAGGAGACCACGGCGTTCACCGTCAACAAGGTCTGCGCATCGGGTATGAAGGCCATCGTGCTGGCGGCCCAGGCCATCAAGGCCGAGGACGCTGACATCATCGTGGCCGGCGGCATGGAGAACATGAGCCAGGCCCCCTACGCGCTCCCCAAGGCGCGCTGGGGCTACCGCATGGACATGCCCTTCGGCCAGGTCACGGACCTAATGGTATTCGACGGTCTTTACGAGATATTCAACGGCTACCACATGGGCAACACCGCCGAGAACATAGCCGAGAAGTACAAGATATCCCGGCAGGCCCAGGACGAGATGGGCCTCCTGAGCCACCAGCGGGCCCGCGCGGCCATCACGGTCGGCAAGTTCAAGGACGAGATCGTCCCCGTAATGGTCCCCCAGCGGAAGGGCGACCCGATCAAGTTCGAGGTCGACGAGAGGCCCATGGACACAACGCTCGAGAAGATGGCCAAGCTCAAGCCGGCCTTCAGGAAGGAGGGCGGGACCGTCACAGCCGGGAACGCATCCGGCATCAACGACGCGGCGGCCGCCATCCTCATAATGCCCGAGTTCAAGGCCAACGACCTCTCCTTCAAGCCCATCGCGAAGATCAAGGGCTACGCCTCTGCCGGCGTGGACCCGGCATACATGGGCCTGGGGCCCATCCCGGCCACGCGCAAGGTCCTCAAGAGGCTAGGCCTGCGCATCGAGGACATCGACCTCTTCGAGCTCAACGAGGCCTTCGCCGTCCAGGCTCTAGCAGACATCAAAGAGCTCGGCCTCAGCATGGACAACACCAACGTGAACGGCAGCGGCATCTCCATCGGCCACCCGATCGGGGCCACCGGGGCCAGGATGGTCTACACCCTGGCCCTAGAGATGAAGAGGCGCGACGTCAAGCTGGGCCTTGCCACCTTGTGCATAGGCGGCGGCATGGGCATGGCCATGGTCCTGGAAAGGTAAGAAAATAAAAAACAAAGAGGCCTGAGGGGGCAGGCCTCATCCAAATCAATATTCTATATCACTGTACCGACCACTCCGTAGTAGCCCTCCGGGACTAACAGCGTGCTTTCGACGATCCTGACCTTCTCGGGGTATCCTTGGATGTTCACCATCGCGTTGAAGGTGAGCCCCTGGTCCGGCCCTGAAGCGTAGACCATCATGATGCCCCTCGAGCTGTCGTAGAGGACCACATGGCCGGCCTGGGCCGTCACCAAGGACAGGACGCCATCGAACTCGACGGATGCCACGAGCTTTGGGTTGGCCGGGGCGCTCAGGTCGATGACTTTCAGGTAGCTCCTCGTCGTCTCCTGGCCCGAACCACCGTCCATCTCGTACTGGGGATACACCGTGCTCATGACGTAGGCCATCCCGTTGTTGACGACCACGTCCGCCCACTGGGTCTTGAGGTCCATGGAGGAGAGGACCGTCGCCTTCCCGTCCCCGACCTTCAGGACCGTCAGGATGTCGTACTGGCCGTTATCACCATTCGATGTCTTGATGGTGTACAGGACGCCGTCGCCCACGTTGACCAGCCTGCCCGGTATGTTGTACTCCGCGACCTCGAAGGGGTGCGAGGGGTCCTTGATGTCGATGGCAATGGCATAGTTCCTGTAGTTCCACTTGATGTTCGCGTATTCCGAGTCCCCACCGTCGTTGATGACCGTGAACCCAGTGTACTGGTGCTGGATGTAGACCATGTCCTTCCACGACTGCATCCCAATGAACTGGTAGGTGCTCAGTGTCATCTTGACGGGCGCCGGCACATTGCCGAGGTTCGACAGGTCGAAGATGTACATCTCCGTCGTGCCGGGCACCATCGGGACCGGGCCGTACCTGCCCGTGCTCTCGTCATAGGCATATTCCACGTAACCGGTCTGGCTGGGCTTCACGAAGACGAAGGCGTCGCCGACCATGCCCATCCTCTGGTCATCGTAGGGGCTGTAGTAGTAATTGTACCGCATGCACTCCCCGGGGTAATACCCATAGTAGTCGTAGCCCAGGAAGGGCGTTCCCTTCTGTAGGCCCGCGATCCACTCGATGGTCACCTTGCCGTCGCTGGCCACCTTCACGGTGAACAGGGTGCCGGTCTGGTTGTTCCCATCCCTCAGGTCGGTCACAAGGACCACGCCCGAAGGCATCAGGTACAAGTGGCCCCAGGAGGCGTTCAGGTTCGCAGAACCCACGGCGGTCACGTCGTCCATGCCGGTGACGCTCCTCAGGGCCAGGCCGCCGAAGGCCCAGTCCTGGACGAGCTGGAGGTAATAGTTACCGATCGGCACGATATCGATGACATTGACGCAGATGTCCACGATCTTCTTCACGACGGGCTTGGCCAGGTCCTTGATGTCCACGACCTGCACGTCCTTGTAGGAGTCCGTCAGGATGTAGTCGCCAACGACCCTGGTGCGCTCGATGGAGTATGCACCGCGGACCTCGCCTTGAAGCTTCAGGTCGCCCTTCTCGAGGTCGAAGCTGACGATCTGGAAACCGGCGGTCGTGTTCCACGAGGCGTCGTTCCAGGATTCGAACGGGACGATCACGATGTGGTGCGTCATGTCGGTGGTGAGCGCCTTCGGCTCCCAGTTGGCCGTCGAGTAGGAGTAGGAGCCGCCGAGCCTGACCCTTTCGAGCAGGACCGCGTTGTCAGGGTCCTTGACATTGAACAGAGAGACCGCCACGTTCCACTGGTTGTCGGAGTTGTCCATGCCCAGGGCGATTATGTAGTTGCCGTAGACGTCCATGTGTGTCACCCAGCCGGGCATCTCCAGCTTGTCGCACATCCTCGGGTTCTTCGGGTCCGACAGGTCGACGACGTCCAGCGGGTCGATGGCGTGGGGTATGTGTATCATGTAGGCCCTGTCCCCCGCGAAGCGCGTCGAGGTGAGGCTCCCGGCATCGTCGATAAGGAGCTTACCAAGGGTCTTGATGTCCCTCGGGTCGCTCACATTGTAGATGTAGAGCCATGACTGCTCGCCGTTGTCGGTCCAGTGATGGGAGACCATCCTGAACATGTGGTTGTACTCGTCCATCTGGTACTTGTCATAGACCTCGCCCGGGGCCGAGAAATGGTCCCTGGCGACGATGTCGCCGTTGGGGTCCCGGATGTCAAGGTAGGTCACCTTCGTGTAGTAGGTCCCGGCGTCCCCGGAGTCACCGTAGAAGATGCTGTACCACGGGGCGTCCTGATAGAGGGATTGGGTTATGTAGAACGCCGTCGGCGACGCGTAGACCTGGTTCGAGCTGCCCGAGAACTTTACCCTGTCCTTCAGGCCGAGGGTCTTCGGGCTGCTGAGGTCAATGGAAGAGACACTAGTGTACTCCTGTGTTTCCGTCTGTGAGCCTGCGACCTTCTCGAGCATCGCCCCTCCCGAGTACCAGGAGTATGTGTTGGTCGTCTCGTAGATGACATGGCCGACCCGCCGGGATTCGGACGCGAAGCCCTCGAGCTCGACGATCTTGAGGATGACCGGGTTCGCCGGGTTCCTGGCGTTGATGATGTATATCATCGTGCCAATGGTCCCCGTTCCCGAGGCCGAGTCCTCCATGCCCCAGTACCTGGACCAGAAGTTGTAATCGCTCCTGACGGTCACGATGGCAAGGAAGTCGACCACGTACATCTCGACGGGATAGCCGACCACCGGGCACCGTCCAACGATGTGGGCCTTGGCCGGGTCGGAGATGTCAATGATTATCAATCCGCGGTAGCTGTTAAGAACGAAGAGATGGTTGCCGACCACCTTGACCAGGTCCCCTTCCTCAACGGTCCTCGTGACCTGCGCGCTGGCCCCGGCGCCTGCGCCGGCCGCTTCGGCGGACTTCGGCGGTGACGCGCCATTGGCCTGTCCCCCGTCCTCGAGGCCGGCCCCGTAATTGTTACCCCGCTGGGTCACGGGCCCTGTGTCCGTGAAGTTCTGCCTCCCTTCCTCGTTCGCAAGCTCGTTGAGCTTGTCGCCGGGCTTGACCCTGGCAAGGTTCGGATCTATCGTAACAACGTCTGTGGTGTTCACGTGAGCGCTGTAACTGGACCATTGAGCCAGGTTGTCATCGCCAAAACTGGCATTGTCCGTAATGCTGTTATCATAAGGGCCGGTTGGGCCATGGGACTTCGGTCCCATGACCATGTAATAGGTCCCAACGGTCAGGCCCGAGCCAAGCAGCAGGGCGACCATCATTAAGGGGACGAACAGGCCCTTTTTGGATCCCTTGGCCTTGCCAAGGGCCCCGGCCTTCACTCTCTTGACCTTCTTGCACTTCCTTCGTTCCTTCATCACCATAACATTCACCGCTCCAAAGTTTCTTGACCTACCCTTTGGCGCGGCAAGAGAAAAACCTAGTTCGGATACCTAGTCTACATGTAGTCTACAATTGATTGGTATATATAGGGGTATTTAAAGGGCCTTCTCGAACTCGCCAAGTATGAAAGTCCTTGTCAAGGCCTCCTTTCCCCCCATCTTCCACTTCCTGGTCTTAACATCAATGGCCTCGAAACCTGCGAACAGGGCCTTGACCTCATGGAGCTCGAAATAATGGTAAAGGATCCCGTTCCCGCGCATGACCGTGGCATCCTCAACGAGCTCCCCCTTCTTGGCCCTCAGGTCCCCGCGCGAGAACCCCCGGAAATAGACCTTGCCGCCCGGCACTAGTGTCCTCAGGACCTCCTCCGCAGCGGCCTCCCGGTCCTCCTCGTACACATGGTCCAGTATGTGGAAGGCCACGACCGCATCGAATGCCTCGTCATCGAACGGCAGGGCCGTGACGTCCCCCTGGACCAGCTCGGCGTCCCTGCCGTCCCTTACCAGGGCCTTCCTGGCGATCGTCAGCGCTGCTGGAGAGATATCGATCCCATAAATGTCGATGCCCTTCCTGGCCAGGGCGGACAATGTCTTCCCGTCCCCACAGCCTAGCTCGAGGACCATGGTGCCCGCTGGCATCTCAGGGACATCGGCCTGTTTCCCGGTCCAGAGCCTTCCCTGCTTGCGGTATTCCGCGTCCCAGGCCTTGAGGTACTCCGAGCGCTTCACTGGCCTAGAAATGGAAGACCATGATATTCAATCCTTCTAAAAGAATCCTATAACTAGAATAGTAATTAAATGAAAAAGAAGAATAAAAGAGGAAAGGTCTGGAGGTCTTATCGAGGCCTAGGCGAAGAGGACCGCCTCTCCGATACCGCTGCCGCCGCCACCCATGCCATCGTGCTGGCCGTCGGTCGGGTCAGGGATGACCGGCTGGGCCACCAGCGGGTCGGGGTCCACGCTGTCGATCAAGCCATCGTTGTCCGAGTCCGGGTTCGTCGGGTCCGTGCCGATGAGGAACTCGTGCAGGTTGTTCAGACCGTCGTTGTCAGGGTCGTTGGTAAGGGGATTGGCGTCCAGGTCCCTCTGCTGGAGCAGGTGAACCAGGTCGACCACTACGCCGTCCTTCCCGTTAGCGAGCCCGTTGGCCGGGTCGAAGTGATATTTCGCATCAACGAAATGTCCGCCTTTCGTTGTGACCGCCCTGTGGGTCTCGTACCATACCTGCCATCCATCGAAAATGCCACTGCCATCCGTGCAGGGGTTGTTAGGGTCCGTGCCCCATAGGAATTCCTGTGAGTTCGTCAGGCCATCCCTGTCCGGGTCCGCCGTGCCATCCATGCCGTTCCCGATCGTCGCGACGACCGCGCCCGCGAAACATCCCACCACCATCAATATCCCGCCGAGTATCGCAAACCACTTCATGTTCTTCATCCTCCAGACTTATCGTCTGATATTCTCTTCACGGACGATCGTATTTAAGGCTTGTCGGTCATTATTCGAACTGTCGGACAATCCTCGAATTATCGACGGTAAACAGTTCCTTACCAAATCCGTGACCTGGTCTATGAAATATGATTTCAATCCGGTTTGATAACGTGTCTTATGGGAAGAGAATATAAATGTTGTAAGTTGGTACTATGACCTCCACTAGGAGGCCAAGCCCAGGATGTCAGGCGACGACGATAAGAGGCCGGTGCCCAACAAGGTCTCCTCTGATGAGGAGCTCACAGAGCCTGAGGTCCCGACGGGGCTCCTGACAAGCCCCCCGGTGCCCGCCGGCCTTGGCGAAGGCTGGTTCCTCGTTCGGCCGCCGCTCCTCTTCTTCGCACGGATATTGACCGACGCCGAGGCCAAGGAGCTCCACTGGACCATCTATCCTAAGCCGGGTTCTCCCGAGTTCAAGCCCACGATGGACTACGAGGCCACGATCCTCAAGCTCGTCGTACGAAATAACGGGACCGATACCTTCTCGACGGAAAAGGGCATCGACTTCAAGCTCCAGATCCAGACCTACGAGGACCTTAACCGCCGAAAGGAACCGTACAATTATAATGCGCAGACCACGGCCGCGGACCGCCTGACCAAGGACAACCCGATCACGAAGGCCCTCTCGATGGACTACAATCGCTTCACGATCCCGCCGGGAAAGGACCTCGAGCTCATCTCCTATTTCACGAACTACGCCGCCACGAAGGACCTTCTTCCCGAGATGATATTCAAGGTCTACGCCGGGGATTGGCCCATGTGGCCGACGGGTCCTCTCTCACCACCGCCGGGGGTCAAGGTCCCGGCCGAGGGACTGGTGAAGGTCTACCTGTATCGACCGGACAAGGGCGACCAGAACTACAATCCCCCATTGCCGATCCGCCTCGAAAGGGACATCCGGTTCGAGGCTGTGAACGAATGGGGGGACAAGGTGGAGTTCGGCTCCGAACATCCGCTCGAGGTCGGAGCGGACGGTGATGTCGGCTTCGTCAGGATCATGGCGAAGGTCGGCGGGGACGACGGCCTCATAGCCGCCGGGGCCATTGATAAGGCCTCATATTTTGGCAGGGACATCATGGCGGTCACGAACCCGCTCCCGACATGGGACCCGCGGCACGGCCCGCCGGAAGGGCCCTACATGGTCGGCAGGGCCAGCCGCCGCTGGCTCCTGACGACCGGGGCGCAGAGGCCCCTGGTGGCCGCCGAGGGCGATACCTTCGCCGTGGCGGTCGAGAACATATTGTGGGTCTTCGACGGGAAGGGCGAGCTCAAGGGGACCTACGACGCGCCGTGGTATCCATATTCGCTCTGCTTTGGCAAGGGCGCCAAATCTGCCTACATGGGCCACGACAACACGCTCGTCGAGTTCGACCTGGAGCGCGGGAAGGGCTACGACCTCAAGACGCTCCCTGACCGGATAGAGAACCTGGCGTTAAGGTCCGATGGGACCCTCATGGCCCTGAGCGACTCGGGCCTGCTCATGCATGTCGACACCGAAGGGCGGGTCCTCTGGGAAAAGCAGACCGTCGGGAACACCCGGGTCCTGTGCGCGAGGGACGCCGATGTCGTGGCCGTCTGGGACGGCTATGCGAAGTTCCAGGTCTTCGACGGGGACGGCAAGGAGCTAGCCTCCAACGAGACCAAGCAGGAGAACTACGACGGGATCGCCATCTCACCGGACGGCAAGCTGGTCGCGGTCGGGAACCATGACTACAAGGCCCTAGTGATGGACCTGACCAAGGACCTCGAGGCCGTGACATCATTCCCTACCATCGGGCACGGTCACGCGCTGGCCTTCCATCCGACGAGGCCCATCCTCGTCGTGGCAACACGCAACTCCTATCTCCATGCAGGTCATCTCGAGAAGGGGCCGTTCTTCACTAAGAGGTTCGAGGGCTACGTCGCGAACGATATGGCCTTCGGGGACAAGGCCTGCATCCTTTCCACCGTGGACGGATACATCCATGCCCTCGAGTTCGAGGAGGACTAGGCCTTGAAGCTCAAGGGCGGGGGGGCGTCCGGGCCCAAGCGATACGAATGCAACGTCTGCGGCGAGTGCTGCAAGCACTTCAACATCATCATAGATCCCTGGGTCGAAGGCGCCATGGTGCACATGGTGAAGGACGGCTCCGTCGGCGTCGAGGTCTGGCCCTGGGAGGCCCGCGAGCTCATACTCCAATCCGGTACCAAGGACGCAGGTCTCGTGGTGATGCCCAGCAACGTCATGGTCGACCATTCGCGCAACATCGCCGTCGTGATGTCCTACTTCATAGCCAACGAGGACTGCCCGATGCAGAAGGACAAAAAGTGCTCCATCCATCCTGTCAAACCGAACGTCTGCCGCTATTTCCCGCTGGTCATGAGCAGGCCCGGCATCCGCATCTCCGAGCGGTGCCCGGTCTCCGTCAAGGTCAAGACCGGCCGCAAGAGCAAGGAGAACCTCGAGGCCATGCGGGAGGCCTACCCGGACGGCCTGACCTATCTGCTCATGGACATCTACTCCCACGAGGTCGTGACGGACCTGGTCGGCAGGATGGAGCTGGACGGCTTCACAAAATGGGACATGTCACCGGACCCGGACAAAGTGCTACAGATGGTCCAGGGCCAGAACTGGTCCGACATGCTGGAGTTCATGATATTCATAGGATACATGAGGCCCGACGATATCAAGGCCCTTATAGCGGACCTCGTGGACCCTAGGGACATCGAAAAGAAAGTTGATGTAAGGATGGTTTTTGTTTAGCTAAATTTATTTATAACGAAATGGATCAATTCCCATATTGACCCCTTTTTCAGCGAAAACTTTCACTCGAAAGTGTAAGTATTATTTTCATCGACGGAAGAAAATACCGAATACTTTCACTTTCACTGGACCCTCCCCTCAAGGGATATATACTCCTTTTGACCAGAAGATAAGTCATGGACGTCCACAGGACCGAGAGCATTTGGCTGGGCCCCGATAAAGGCCTCGGACATCTCTGCCACCTATCAAAGAATCTCTACAACGAGGCTAACTACCTCATCCGTCAGGAGAAGTTCTCGACCGGAAGATGGGTCCGTTATTACGAACTATGGACCAACCTGAAGAACTCTCCGAACTACCAGGGTCTTCCAGCTCAGACTGCACAACAGACACTGCGGATCGTAGACGCATGCTGGCGCGCCTATCAGATTGCCATGGAGGACTATACGGTCAATCCCGAGAAGTATTTCGCGATGCCGAGATTCCCAAAGTACAAAAGGAAGGACGGGGAGTTCATTCTAGCCTTCTCGAACCAGCAGGTCAAATTACGAAATGGTATGCTCAGATTGACTAATGGAATAATAGAGGTGCGGACGAGATTATCGAAAGGTACGAAGATCACAGGCGCGAGAATCATGCCGAGAGGAGTAGGCTACAATCTGGAAATTACTTACGATAAGGAGGTGAAGGAAAAAAGGGTGCAGGAGAAAGAGAGAACTATCGAAGGCGAGATGGCGAACGACCCCAAGGAGCAAGCAAGGCCGTGCAGGGCGCTCGGAATAGACCCAGGACTTAACAACCTGCTAACCACCGTGAATAACATCGGCGTTCCGCCGATTGCGTTCAAGGGCGGGCCAGTTAAATCTATAAACCAGTTCTACAACAAGAGAAGGGCCGAGCTCCGGAGCCAGTATGCTAGACAGGGGATAGAGACGG
>Ga0315279_10000639_pt1 | contig 66387 bp, 67 predicted proteins | sample YL17G06_20_MG_FD_203694 | JGI IMG/M metagenome (GOLD analysis project Ga0315279, IMG submission 203694) | Sediment microbial communities from Yellowstone Lake, YNP, Wyoming, USA - YL17G06_20 | ecosystem: Environmental > Aquatic > Freshwater > Lake > Sediment | place: USA: Wyoming | collected...
CAACTGAGTTAGCGCGGGTGGATGGCACGCCACGTAGAATAGAAGACACTTCTATCTGCCCTTATTAACCAGCTAGGTGAATATCCTATTAGAAGAAAACGGTCATGTGAAGACGGACTTCGGGAGATATCTCCACCCGTTGGTGGAAATGGGAATTCAGTCCATGATTTTGGGGGTCCACATCCTTTTTTTGTTAAGCAACAATAAAAGATGTCAGGCTTGCAGTGCTTTGGTACGTGCTATTTTCTCACCTACAGCGTAGATTCTTTCGACAGGTATCTCGAAATCGTAGGGCTTCCGGGTCTCCAGCAATGTAACCCTGAACCCGTTGGTTTCCAGAAAACCTTCTATTTCTTCTTCTCTGAAATTAGTGAAGTATAGACGCGTCTTGAATCCTTCCAGCTCGTCAACATATCCCTCGGTGTCTCCCTTTTTCACCACGATGAGGATTTTGCCACTTTTCTTCAGCACTCTGTTGAACTCTCGAAATAGCGCATGCATGAATCGTTTCGGAGTGTGTATGATTGAGTAGAAAGAGATTATTCCATCAATCGATTCGTCTGCAATGTCTAGCCTCGTCATGTCCATTGTTTGAAATCTCATTTTCGGGTTTTCTCTTCGTGCAATTTCGATGCATTTCTCAGATACGTCTATCCCAAAAACGTTGAAACCCTTGTCGAAAAGATATCTGCCAATATGACCTGGACCGCAGCCCATATCACATATTATGGATTCGGAGTTGAAATCGCTCGAAAATCTGTCTAAGAGCGCGCAATCGCATTCTTTCTGTTTCATTTCATCTTTGAAGAGCTCATAATACCTTTCAGCAGCCAAGTTGTATGATCTTCTGGTCTTTTCATTTATCTGCTCCAATTCCTCCATCTTCATTCCTCCGAAGCTTCTTCACACACCTTGCGTACGTGACGAGGTGCAAGCAAGAATAGAACGTACTCTATCCTCCCCCACTGCCCGATGCATAGCGTTCTTTATGTCGTCCAACGGAAATTCTTATTCGTGCATCCCTGCACGTGAATTGTACCACGCTTTTACGTTCAAAGAGTCCTAGTTCTAAAAAGCGCGCATGTGCTATTTGATGCCTCCAACATGTTTCTTTTCTTCCTTAAGACGCTTCTTGACATTCTCACTTGTCTCTAATATCTTGTTGGGCTCTTTGCGTCTGTCTTTCCGTCTCTTTTTCGATCGTTTCTCAATCTTTTTTCTCAGTTTTCCCCTTCGCTTCTTCTCTCCCTCAGCCTTGCGTCGCCTCTGTCTAAGCCAATCATAAACGTAAGCAGCTTCTGCACCTGTCGGTAGTCCTCCTCTTCGCAAAGGGCTAACCTCAACATCAAAATTACTTGCCAGTCTATATAAGATTAGGCACGCAGCCCACGCTAGCTGAGAAAGCGGTTCTGCAAGACATGCCTCCACTAGCTTGGACATGTAAAACTCAAAACCCCAAGACCAAAGTCGCGTTGCTTAGTAAGGTTAAAGTCTCCGAGCCGTTTAATCTAGAGAAGGCTGAACAAAAATGACTGATGAAACCAAAGCCCCCGACAAGTTCACAATCATAAATGAACTGGCGCGGCGACGCGGCTTTTTCTGGCAGTCATACGAAATCTACGGCGGCGTGAGTGGCTTTGCAACTTACGGTGCTTTGGGCGCGAGGCTGAAACAGAACATTGAAAAGAAGCTTAGAGAGCTTTTCGTCTACAAGCTCGGAATCATGGAGATAGAGTCGCCCATAATCACCCCTGAAAAAGTTTTTGAGGCTTCAGGCCACATTGACCATTTCAAAGAGCCCATGGTAGAATGTCAAAAATGCAAGAAAAGATTCCGCGCCGATCACCTGCTTCACGATGTTGCCAAAATCAGCGAGGCAGACGCTGAAAAACTAAGCTTGACTGAGCTGAAAGAGACGATTGAAAAATTGAAGATTCGTTGTCCAGAGTGCGGCGGAACGTTCGGCGAACCGAAGCTGTTCCTAACTATGTTCAAGACCACCATAGGCCCCTATTCAGACGCAGTCGGCTACGGAAGACCAGAAGCCGCACAGGGCATATTCGTGGAGTTCAAGCGGCTCTACGAGATGGCCCGGGAAAAGCTTCCCTTCGGCGCGATTCAGATAGGTCGAGCCTTGAGGAACGAGATCTCACCTAGACAAGGCTTGGTGCGGTTAAGAGAATTCACGATCGGCGACCTGGAATTCTTCTTCGATCCAGAAGAGCCGGATTGCTACCTACTGAAAGACGTGGAAAACGACACTATTCAACTTCTCCTGACGAGGGACAGACTGAAAGGCTCAGAGAAGCTCACCGAGGTCACTGTAAAGGAAGCGCTTAAGAAAGGCTACATCAAGTCTGAGTGGCAAGCAGTCTTCATGGCACTCGAAAAAAGATTGCTAACCGACCTAGGAGTCCCGGCTCAAAAGCAGCGTTTCATTGAAAAACATCCGTGGGAAAGAGCCCACTACTCGTCACAGACCTTCGACCAAGAGGTTCTTGTTGAACGCTGGGGCTGGCTGGAAGTAAACGCGTGTGCCCACAGAACGGATTACGATTTGAAGCGGCACGCGGAAATAAGCGGTCAGGACATGTGCGTCTTCAAAGAATACGAAAATCCCATCGAGAAAGAACAGACCGTGATAAGGCCCATCATGGCCAAGTTGGGACCCATCTTCAAGAACGAAGCTGCAAAGGTCTCTGAAATGCTTTCCAAGACGGATCCAAAGGAGATCGAAACAGCCCTGAAAGAGAATGGCTACTTCACGCTTGGCAAGTACAAGATTCTGCCAGACCACGTAGACATCAAACACGAGAAGACCGTGGAACGCGGAAGACGCTTCATACCAAACGTTATAGAGCCAACCTTCGGCTCCGACCGGCTCTTCTACGTGGCTTTTGAGTACGCATACCGCACTAAAGAAGATAGAGCGTTGCTGAGTTTTCCGAGAGACATCGCTCCCATACAGGTCGGCATATACCCACTCATGAGCAAGAACGGACTGGCTGAAAAGGCGTCGGAACTACACAAGAAACTGCTCGCAGAGGGTTTTGTGGCTGAGTATGATGATGCAGGATCCATTGGCAGACGATACGCACGAGCAGACGAGGCCGGAATTCCGCTTGGCGTAACGGTTGATTACGATACTCTCAAAGATAACACTGCGACAATTCGCGACAGGGACACGTGGAAGCAGGTCAGAAGTCAAATTTCAGAATTGCCTGAACTTCTACACAGATATTTCCGATGGAAAATAGATTTTGAAGAACTGGGCACTCCGATTTGAGGACCGAGGTTTAGTTACCTTTTTTAACACTTCAGCATATGTAAAACTGGGAAAACAGCCGATTTTGTGGGCGGGAAAGACTTTGGTGCTTCCAGCAGAGACTGAAGAGCGCGTGAAACGAAGGGCATTAAACGTTTGCCAAGATCACCTACGCAAGGTGTTAGACGTGACTAGAAAGATCCCCCAGATGATAGAGTACTTCATGAAGAACGACAAGGAACACGCCAGACAGCTTTTCAACGAGATCAGAGCTGGGGAAGATGAGGTTGACAAGGCTAGACGATTGGTCTCACAGGAACTGGCTGAGATAGGCGCCATCTTGATGAGCAGGGAGGACTTCCTTAGGTTTACGAACCTCACGAGTGAGATTGCGGATTTTTCTGAAGGCATAGCCTTCCGGCTGGTTGAGATCACCGAGCACAACTGGAGTGTTCCCATGGACATTAAGAAGGACTTGCTGAAGCTCTCTGAATCCGTTTTTGAAACAGTGTCGAAACTCAGAGAAATGGTGATGGTCCTCAACTACGGCTCAGCAAAGACGATGGAAAAGGCCAACGAGGTTGAAATTGCCGAACGCAACGTTGACGCAATCTATCGCGAGTTAGAAATAAAACTGCTCAGCAGCAAGATGGATTTCCCGGCACTCATACTGTTGAGAGACGTGCTGCAACTTCTCGAAGATTCCGCAGACAAGGCTGAGGATGCTGCTGACGCGGCACGAATCTTGTCCTTCATGATGTAGAAGGGCGAAAAAGCGGATGCCCAAGAAAATCGACGTAGAATTCATTGAAAACTTCCTAGTAGTCTGGAATCCGACGGAAGGTTCGGAACTTTACAGAAACGGATTTTATGGGAAGCCGCTTGGAATTGCCAAGCCCAAGATTCCAGAGTTCAACGTTCCACTAGTCCTAGATCTGATGGAAGGCGTGTATCTCGTTGAGAAGGGAACTGTGACGGTGTACGAAGGAGCCAAAAAGAAGAGAGTCGGACTGAAAAAGCTCAGGCAAATGGCTAAGAAACTGTACGAAGAGTTTGACCAGAAGTACGCTGTGTACCACGATCTGCGTGACAGCGGTTTAGTTGTTACGCCCGGGATAAAGTTCGGATGCGACTTTGCGGTATACAAACACGGTCCGGGCGTTGAACATGCGCCTTACATGGTCTCGGTTAAACAGGCCGATTCTGCAATGACGGCGACGGAAATCGTTAAGGCTGGAAGGCTCGCCACAACCGTTCGAAAGAGATTCATCATAGCCGTACCAAGCCAAGAAAAGGGTAACGTGAGGTATCTAATCTTCAAATGGTTCAGAGCGTAGACACCCAAAAAAACTGTGTCAAGAAGCGTGAAGTAGCGCGCATGCCTGTTCCCGAATTAGTTTATGAAGTATTTTCTGCTTCTGGCTTTGCTTAGTTTACCGATGTTGATGACTGTTTAGGCAGCAAAACTGCGCTGGAACACTTGACTCAGCTCTGTTGAACCCAAAAAAAGCGAATTTAGGAAAACCCATGCGGGCCATTACTGTTGGGATTCAATGAGTGCGTAGAGTTCTTGTTCCAAGGTAGGCCACTGTCTTGGAGTCTCGATTATTCTCCCGATCTCCCTTCCGTTCGTATCAAACACTATGATGATGGGTAGTCTATCGATACCAAACGTTCTCACTTCCGGAGGCGAAGGTGGAATTCTCCATTTGCAAGTGCGACTCAAAGGATCTTTCTTTATGCCTCCGAACACTCTGACTTCCAGCCCCGTTGCCTCACTTATCAGGGCCAAGACTGGAATGTACTTGGCGCAGTCTTTGCACCATCCCGCTGAAAACGCAACAACCACGTACTTGTCTGCGAGACCTCTTAGTTGATTTGTTGCTTCCGGCTGCAACCGATAAGTCTGTTTTGTGGCCAAGAAGTAGTCGCGAAACGGCTGATCTAACGCACTGACGTACTGCTCCGCCGGGACTGTTTTCTTTCTGATTTCTGACAGGTTGATTTCCATTTTGACCTAACACTTTTACGAGCAGTCTCTCAATAGACGAAGAACGCCTTGCCCGAAAAACCTTCGGAATCTAGCCGGGCATTATTGTTTGATTTTTGAACAGTCCTGTCACGTATTGATGTGGATAGATTTTTGTCGCAGTGAGCGTGCATCCTTCCACTATCGTGACATCGTCAGCCACTACTGAAACGGAATTTATCTTCGTCGGCTTCCTCGCGCTTGAAGAGACGGTAACGTGTCTGCCGATGATGCTTTCTTTTATCTCCGACTTATCGCCAATTATCACTCTATCCATGACTGCAGAGTTTTCTATCTCGACACCCTTGCCTATTTTCGTGTAGTTATCAACACACGAGTCAACTATCCTGACACCGTCGCCTATCTTGCAGTGCCTCCCGATGAGAACAGAACCTTCAACCTCGATCTTCCCCCGCTTGATCTTGCTGACGATTTCTCTCCTGCGCTTCATCGACTCCGAGCTTTCTCCCTGAACCCAAATCCGCTTTTCCTGATCTATTCTACCGCCGAAATCCGTCAACGAAGCGAAACGTCCGTCAAGCATGTCGTGCATGGCCTCAAGGTAGCGCCTAGGAGTGCCCACGTCGTACCAGCTTCCCTCCAGCGCGTAACCGTACACTGGTCTTCCAGTGTTTATCAGGTAAGGAATGAAATCGAACCCGAAGTCGAGGCGATGCCTCTCCTTGATCAACTGTTTGACCCCTTTCTCTTTGAATATCTTCCTTATTTCCGGCGAAACCATGTACAAGCCGGTGTTGGCCAAGTCTGACGGCGCCTCTTTAGGCGAAGGTTTTTCAACGAACCTAGCGATCCTCATGTCGCTGTTTATGTCTGCTATGCCGTAGCCCTCAACATTGTCAACCTCTCGCAACGCTATGGTCATGACCGCGCCTTTCTTCTCGTGGAACTTCACAAGCTCCTTCACGTTGACGTCGAAAATGTTGTCACCCTGCACTGCGAACACTGGGTCTCTGACATCGTAGTAATCCATGTTTATCATCGCAGAATCTGCGCTGCCGAGGTCGTCCACGTTCGGCTGATACTTTATGTGAACACGCGGCGAAATGTCGTATCTTGCAGAAAATCCGTAGCCCGACTCAAAATAATCGTGCAGATCCCTGTAGTTCGTGTAGCCCTTGACACCAAAAATGAAGTTTCTGATACCTTGGCGGGCAAGTGGTAGAAGCGAAAAATCAATTAGAGGTCTGTTTAGGAGACGAATACAGGCCTTGCTAGTCTCCGCCGTGAGAGGAAGCAGGCGGGTCGCCTTCCCTCCTACCGGGATTATCACTATTAACCTATCTAAGGCGCAATTGTTGCGCAAAACGTTGCCACCAACAAACTTTCGATAAATTGCTCACACGAAACGTATTAAACTTTCGAATCCGGACAAGAGTTTTATAACTTGTTTCATTGAAAAACCTGTAGGTCATCGCAAGGTTAGAATGATCATGGGCAAACTCCTCGGGTATCTGCGCTTGATGCGCCCAATAAACTGTCTAATGATGGGCTTCGCCGTCATAGTTGGTGCAGCACTCGCAGGACTGAACACCCTGAGTAATCTATGGTTAAATCTCGTTCACGGATTCGTCACGGGTTTCATGCTCACCGCAGCCTCCATGACCATAAACGACTATTACGATCGACAGATCGATGCAATGAACGAACCGAGTCGACCCATCCCGAGCGGGTTAGTCAAACCCAAAGAAGCCCTGGCCTTTGCGCTCATCCTTACGGTAATAGGCTTTGTTGCTTCTTACCTCACAAACGTGTTCAGTCTTCTGACAGCCATAATCGCTTGGATAGTCTTCGTCGCGTACACGACGGTCGGAAAGCGCACCGGACTGCCCGGCAACTTCTTGGTCAGCACGTGCGTAGCAATACCGTTTGTTTATGGAAGCATAGCAGCTGTCAACGAGATCAAATTGAACGTGCTGATTTTCGCTTCGATCGCTTTTCTTTCAATTACAGGCAGAGAAATAACCAAGGGGATTGTAGACGTCAAAGGAGACAAGGCACATAACGTGAAAACCTTAGCTGTTCGTTATGGAGAGAAAACCGCTGCAGTGGCGGCCGCAGCCTTCTACGTTTTCTCAGTCTTGCTAAGTCCGATGCCCTGGCTTCTGGGCCTAGTCTCCTTCTGGTTCATTCCCGTAGTAGCAATCACCGATTTCGGACTCGTAGCATCATCACTCATGCTCGTCAATGATTATTCAAGGGACAACGCCAGACGAATCAAGAAAACAGTGCTCTGGTGGCTCATGATCGGACTACTAGCACTTTTTGTCGGCACGTTAAGGTGAGCGAATGTCAACTGCCGAAGTCTTCGCAAACATCGTTTTGATGCTACTCTGCTACGCCTACGTTCTACTACTGATTCTTGTCTCGGGCAAAATGGACAAGCACTTGCCGATATCAAAGAAAACCTCAAGAAAATTCCTCCACATAATGATCGGAAACCTTCCCTTCGTGATTCCATTCTTCACCTCGGCTTTTTTTCCAGCCCTCGTCGCTGCCCCATTTATACTAGTGACATTCCTTGCATCACCCTACTCTCCGAGTAAGAGCATTGGAACAAGGATGAAGGGACTTGCAGACATAACTGAGGAGGGACACCAGTTAGGGCTCGTTTTCTACGCAATATCTTACACCTGTTTGGCGCTCATCTTCGCTTCAAAGCCATACGTCATTGCCGCTGGAATCTTGCCAATGGCTTATGGCGACGCTGCCGCGTCAATGGTAGGCGAAAGATACGGCAGAGCAAAGTACAGACTCGTTGCAAAGAAAAGTCTGGAAGGTTCGGCGGCAATGTTTCTCGTGAGCCTCGCGGGTCTAACAGCGGGCTTAGCCTTCTTTTCTTTGTTTTACCCGTTTTCGGTCATTGACAAATTCTCTGCAGCCCTCGCAGCTGTTACAGTCGCCACCGTGGTCGAGGGTTTTTCACCCATGGGTTTCGACAACTTGACTGTCCCAGCCTTTGCCGTTCTGACCTTCGTATTATACGGAGGCGTCTGAACAGTTGGTGTTAATAGTCATAGATGGCCTTGACGCTTCAGGAAAGAACACCCAAGCGCTCAGCCTCTACAATTTCCTCAAAACAGGCGGAAAGACCGTTTGCATGCGGATTCACCCTTCGACCGACAATTTCTTCGGCACCAAAGCCAAAGCCTTCCTATACTCAAAAGGAAAAAGCGCACACTTTGCCACCGCCATCTTCTACATGGCTGACGTTATCCGATCAGTTCTGCTCTATTCATGGCGCAAATACGACTACACAATTTTCGTCCGGTACCTGATGGGAACAGCTTATCTACGATCACCACTCGACAGAATCGGCTACTACTTCTTCACCTGCATTGTACCAACATCAGACCTCATGTTTTTTCTCGACGTTCACCCGCGAGAGGCTGACAGAAGAATACGACAAACGCGAAGGAGAAAGGAGATGTTCGAAAGCCTCGAAGAGTTGAATCGAATCAGGGGCAAAGCGCTTTCCTTAGCTTTGTCAGACAGGTGGACAATTTTGGATGCCGACAAACCTCCAAGAGACATCGAGACAGAAATCAAGAACGTCCTCTCCCTCCGTTCACACACATCAAGTACATGACTAACAGACTGAATCTGAGCGCACATCCAGTGGCGAGGATCTCTTTGAGGCACATCTTGCGATTGCTTCTCGAACTTTGCACTCTAATCTCTGAGAGAATATGGCGAGGACCACCAAGTTGATTGGGAAAATGTAGGTCAACCGTGCTATGAAGGTCTGGTCCAAAGATAGCGACGCGGTTGCGGCCGTGTCATCAACGTTTGAACTGTAATGATTCTCCCAGAGAACTCTTCCCGGGATTAGGCTGCGGCCATTGTAGAGAAAGACGACTTCATGTGGATTTTCAAGTGGGTCATTGTAGCTTTGTGCATCGACTCCAAAGTATGGTGCTCCGCCCCACTTCCAATCCCAGTCAAGGTAGGAGATCGCACCTTCAACGGACCAAGCCTCGGAAACTGGGGCCCATTCTGTTCCTTTTAGCATCTTGGGCTCCCTCAGATGCACTGTCCAGTGAGTGTCCGCTATGATTTCTGGACTGACGACTCCGAACTGGAAGTAATCGACATAGCGGCTGAATGGAAATTGGTCCACTACCCAGTTTCCTACGAAGAAATCTCGTATTATGTTCTCGCAATTCGGCAGACCAGCAACATTCACGGATGTGAGCGTGACGTTGTTTCCGGAGGCAGAGATCGAGTAATGGACAAACCCATCGCTGGTCCAACGTGCAAACAAGGTGACCGGTGTTGCCAGATCGACTCCTGACATTCGCCAAGTGTAAGCGTACATGATCTCCGATGTCGGCATGTGCAGTGGAGGGGTGCTTTCCCTTGTTTGGTGCAATCCTAAGTCGATGAAAAGGTTGCTCTGAGCATCTACCACAAGCATCGTGTAGAATCCGTAGTCCACATTCCTAAAGAAGTGGTCTTGGGCCTGGACAAACATGCCTGCACCAAGCCAACTGGCGGATGGAAAGTGACTCGTCTCGGTTGAAGGAAAGCTGACTGTAATTGCTGTCGCGTCTACACTGTCGAGAACCCTTAGATCCTCGGCGATAACGTGAAAACCGGCAACATAGGGCTGATCAGAGTTAAGCTTTGCAACATGATGGCTTTCTGTCGGCGTCAGCTCGATGGAAGCGAAACCTTCTGCTTTAGAAATGGCGAGCGGGGGGACGGCAGCCAAGAGCGCCATTGTAATGATGAGAATGCTGATTTTCACTGGCGCATCCTCACTTGCTTGGAAGCATGTGTATGGATAAAAGAGTTTCGGAAAGTTTAATTTGGATGCAAACCCATGCTATTTCATGGCGTCAACGTGTCCAAAATGTCGAAAGACAGTGCCGGATGACTCGATCTACTGCCCATACTGCGCTCACGGACTTAAACCGTCCGCGAGGACGGTTCGTGTGTTTGTAGGAAGCATCCTGATGATCGTTACAGCGCTCGGGTCATTGATTCTTCTGATCCTCTCAACTCAAGCCTTGCTGGGCATATACAATTGGTATCCACAACTTGCGGCCCAAATGTGGTTTGTCTACGATCAGATGTTCACAGTCTTTGCTCTTTCTGGACTGATATTTGCCCTTCCTGCAGCAGTACTTTCATTGAGCAGAAAAAGCCACAAGTGGACAATGATCTCCGCGACGCTCAGCACACTTTCAGGCGGCGCCCTGTGGATCACCTCAATGACAGCCCCAATAGTCGTACTGTGGGAATCGACAGTGTACCTTTTCATACCCTTATTCATCGCGCCATTGCTTGGAACACTCCTCATATACCCCAGAAAAGCGGAGTTCAAATGATAAAGTCGGACGGGGCCAATCTGAACAAGCCACCAAATACCAAGAGCACCGGTACAAAACCAATTCTACACCATAAGAATGTGTGTTCTAAAACTTGGAATTATAAGCAGCGAATGTTTAATATTAGGTTGCAGAAGCGTGCCATTGCTTGAACGTTAAAGAGGAAACAGCGTTTGAATACGCACTTCGCGGCAAAGACTGGAAAGTCTACTGGCTTCTCCTCAAGAACAGCCGTCCAATGACGGTTCGTGAAGTCCAGAGAATCCTGCATTTCAGCAGTCCAAGCGTTGCACTACACCATCTCGAACAACTACGCACGCTAGGCCTAGTGAAAAAGGAGGATGTGGGCGGCAACTATTCGCTGGTCAGCGAAGTCAAGATCGGCGTCCTCAGGCACTTCATCAAGTTGGGGAAAACGTTGTTTCCGAGATACTTCTTCTACGCCGTTTTCTCCACGACGTTCTACTTGTTCTACGTTCTAGCACTCATGCAGGGCTTCACTCGCGAGAACCTGTTCATTCTCTCGTTTGGCGCGATAGTCTTGGCGATCTTTTGGTACGAAGCAGTCAGGGTATGGTCTATGAAACCGTTCTAGTTTCTGGAACGGACTGTACTAAGGCTTAGGATAAAATCCAATGAATACTTCATATCAGTATGGTGAATGCTTGATGCAGAAGGAAATCAAAAAACGTGCAGGCCGTTACGGAATCGTGGCCATCTTATTCGGTGTACTACTAGGCTCAGTGTGCTATAATCTGGGTTACATACCACAGTTTCAACTACCTCAATCTTCCTCCCTCTCTTCATTCCTGAAGACTTTCTCAAACTACACTGAACTCAAAGATTTCTTGGCAACAAACTCGAAAACGCGATACCCAGTCTATTACGGATCTTTGGACTTCCTATCGCCGGCCAAGGGCCAAGCTGAAGCAGCGGGTAACGGTCAATACTCAACTACGAACATCCAAGTTGCCGGTGTCGACGAAGCAGACATCGTGAAGACTGATGGAGAATACATCTACCTAGTAACAGGAAACAATGTCGTGATCTTAAGAGCTTACCCGCCTGAACAAGCAGAAGTGTTATCAAAGATCACTTTCAGCGACATGTACCCCTTCGAAATCTTTGTCAACGGCGACAGACTGGCCGTGCTAGGCTCCAAATCCAACTATCCCGCACCGTACAATTATCCTCTACCGTCAAGGTACTACTACGACAGTTTCGGAGTAGACACAGAAACCTTCGCCAAAATCTATGACATTTCAGACAGAGAGAAGCCACAATTGCTGAGAACCTTCACGACCGGTGGTTCCTACTTCAATTCAAGAATGATAGGCAAATACGTCTACTTTGTTGCAAGTCAACTGGCCTACCTTGTCACCACCACGCTCTTCCCCAACGTTACCATCGAAACCGTCAATCTTCCAAAAATGTCCTCTAATGATCATCCAAAGGAAGTCTCTCCGTCTGAAATCTACTACTCCAACACCTCCGACAACTACTACTCTTTTACAACGTTTGTCGCCATGAACATCCAGAACGCAACAGAGGAACCAACCTACATGTCTCTCATGATGGGCGGAACAAGCGGCATGTATGTTTCTCTAAGCAACATCTACGTGACGATTCCAGAATCATATGGAGGAGAGACATCAATCTATCGAATACGCGTGAAGGACAACAACTTTACATGCGAAGCCCAAGGCAAAGTGCCGGGACATGAGCTTAACCAGTTCTCAATGGACGAATACAACAACTACTTCAGAATAGCTACCACATCATGGAACTATGGCGTAACCCAAAACAACCTATACATATTGGACATGAACATGAGCGTCGTTGGAAGACTTGAAAACCTCGCAAACAATGAAAACCTCCATTCAGCCAGATTCATGGGCAACAGATGCTACCTTGTGACCTTCAAAAAAGTCGACCCATTGTTCGTCATAGACCTAACCGAACCAACCAGCCCAACCGTTCTTGGCCAGTTGAAAATACCGGGATACTCAGATTATCTGCATCCGTACGACGAGAACTATCTAATAGGCGTCGGCAAAGAAACAGCAGAAGCAGAAGAAGGTGACTTCGCATGGTACCAAGGAGTAAAAATATCCCTTTTCAACGTGAGCGACGTCAACCATCCCACGCAGGTAGCGAACTACACGATAGGTGACAGAGGAACAGACTCACCAATATTGACAGATCACAAGGCGTTTCTCTTCGACAAATCAAAGAACCTTCTCGTAATACCCGTCTCGGTGGCAGAGATCGATCCGAGCCAGTATCCCTACGGAGTACCCAAGAGCGCATATGGCCAACCTGTTTGGCAAGGCGCCTACGTGTTCAATATATCGTTAGACGGCTTCACGCTAAAGGGCAACATTACGCACATAGACAGCGACACGCAAATATCGAACTACACCTACTGGGTCAAAAGATCACTGTACATCGACAACGTGCTGTACACAGTTTCCGACATGAAAGTGAAACTGAACAGCTTGGAAGACCTAGCGTTAATAAAAGAGATTGATCTGAGCTAATCCACCTTCCCTCCTCCTTTTTCCAACGAAAAATGAAAGCGCGCGCTACAGATTCCCAAGAAAAAGAAGACTGGCTTCTCAGGATGCTTGCCATTCCTCAGGGGACACAGCTAGAAATCTTCTTCCAGCTCCATCACGCTGTATGCCTTGTCTTCTTCTACGAGCTGGTCCGTATCCTTGTGTGCCCGTTTTTTTTGCTTCTTTTTCTTCTTATCCATCTCCCTTCGCCTACTTGGCCCAGAATCTCTGGAACGTGCGCTCCAACATGCGCAGGATCGGAACTCTAACTTGGCTCCATGTGAACCGTGACCGTGGTCTCCGCGAAGTGTTCTTTGATGTTCTCCTCAATCTGCGAGGCAAGTCTATGGGCATCTTCAAGTGAAATCTGCTTCGTGAATGAACAGTCAATGTTTATGTAACGTTGCTTACCAGTAGTGTAGGTCAATACGCCTTTGATGCGAAACGCTTGCTGATAGCTCTCCGCCGTCTTGTGAACTATGCTTCTGACTTCACTTTCATCCACTTCTGCGCCCTTTCTGACTTTAACGTTGAAGGGTGCGATGTGAACCGTCACGTCTTCAATTCCCTTCATTTTTTCGTTTATCTTGGCTTCAATCTTTTCAGCTATTTTGTGAGACCCTTCAACCGACAGCTTCGGGTCGACGTGTGCGTGTAGCGTTATGTATAGTTTACCTTCTGTGTACACCGTGTTTATTTCATAAGCCTCTTTAACACCCTCAACCTCTGTCGCCAGCCTCTCCACCAGTTTTTCTGTTCGCATTTCAGGTGGAAGTGGTTCTACATGGATCACTACGTCGGCGTTTCCCAAGGCGTTCTTTATGTTTGTCTCTATCTTTGAAGCTACCGTATGAGCTGCTTCAAGACCCAGATAGTCTGGAACCTGTATGCTCGCTCTGACAAAAGTCTTCTCTCCTGCCTTTCTGACTCTGAGAGACTCGTATCTGTAGACTCCTTCTGTGCTGAGAATCTCCTTCCTAACTTTCTCTGCCACGTCTTTTGAGACCGTGTCTGTCAGCTCCATCCCGCTACTCCACACGAGTCTGACGCTGAGGAAAGTCAGCAAAACGCCCAAAATCATGGATGCCAACGAGTCTCCATAGAAGAACCCGAGAGTTGCAAGCCCGAATCCCAAGAAGGCTATCACAGTTGAGCTCATGTCTGCAAGGGCGTGGTAGAACCCTGCTCTCATCGTGGTACTTTCACTTTTCCGCGCCCTCATAAGCGACCCAACTCTGAAGAAGTCTACGCAGAACGTGTAACCGATCGCAATAAAACCAACGTACTCTATTCCCAAGTTTACAGTCTGATGGCTTAATATTTTCAAGACGGCTTGGTAAATGATCAAAAGTGCAACACCTATGAGTGCAATACCACCTATCAACCCGCCTATCGACTCAAACTTCTCGTGGCCGTACATGTGCTCCTCGTCTGGAGGCTTAAGGGAGGCACGAGTGGCAACGAAAAGTGTGATAGTCGTCAAAGCGTCAAGCAGCGCGTGCAAGCCATCGCTTACAATTGCGAGACTGTTCACCGCCAGCCCCAAAAAAACTTCCAAAACAACTACGCTTGCTATTGCAATCGCCGAACGCTTAAGCGTTCTAAGCTTGTATTCACTTTCCAAAACTTACACTGCTCGGCTTATACTCACAAACGCGGCGATTTAAGAATTATGGAATCCCAGAGGCTTCCACTGGTTACAGCTTATATGCGCGTTTCATATGGCACTGAGGGATCAAGCTGACTCCAAGCATCCGCAACCAGACGCATTCATCCAAGGAAACTTCCTAATCCTAATCATAACATGGATACTCATGAATTTCACCGGACCAATCCCCCAAAAAACATGTTCAAGCTTGTACTTCAAAGGCTTAGGCGCCATACCCTTGTCAGCGATTGCATATTTCAAAATCTCCAATGCAGCTGCCAAAGAAGTTCAAGATTCAAGATAGATATTTAGGCTTGAAAACAGTATTGAAAGGAAAGGCTGATGCACATGGGCTTCGTTCCAATTCAAGAAATCCTGGACGGACGATGCGAAGACAAGAAAGTTGCAGTGAGAGGCTGGGTATACCGAAAAAGAGAAGGAAAACAAACAATCTTCCTAGTCGTACGAGACTCATCGGGAGTCATTCAATGTCCAGTCAGGAATGAAAGCCCAGCCTGGAACGAAGCCCAAAAGGTTACGATCGAATCGTCACTGACGCTTGAGGGCACCGTGAAGAAGGACGCACGAGCCCCTGGCGGATACGAGATCATTACAGAGAATTTGTCAATTGTTGGTCTGGCCGAATCTCCGTTTCCGATAACAAGTGGAGAAGAGACCGAGGATTTCCTGCGAGACATCCGACACCTGTGGCTTCGCAGCCGCAGAATGAACACAATCATGAAAGTGCGCAGTGACTTCTTGACCTTCACACATGAGTTCTTCAAGAAACACGAATTCGTTGAAGTCTCTCCACCCATGTTCGTCACGAGTGCAGTCGAAGGCGGATCAACACTCTTCGGCTTAAAGTATTTTGACCAGAACATGTACCTGACACAGAGCGCTCAACTGTACCTTGAAATTCTGATATACTCACTGGAAAAAGTCTACTGCGTTGCACCTTCATTCCGAGCTGAGAAAAGCAGGACCATTAGACATCTAACAGAGTACTGGCACATTGAAGCTGAACAAGCCTTCGCCGACATGAAAGATTTGATGCGATTGGAGGAGGAACTGCTGGCTTACGTCTGCCGAAGAGCAGCTGAAAGCTGCAAGCAGGAGTTTGAAGAACTCAAGGCAGATATTTCAAAACTGGCTCTGGTCGAAGCTCCCTTCCCAAAGATAACGTACACTGAAGCCATAGAAAGACTGAAAGAAAAGGGCTTCAAAACAAGATGGGGTGAAGATCTCGGTTACGAAGAGGAAAAGGCTGTGGCAGACGACTTCGGAAAGCCATTCTTCATATTTGACTACCCGAAGCAAATCAAGGCCTTCTACTGCAAAACCCATAGAGATAGCCCGGAAATAGCCATGTCAACCGACATGCTGGTTCCAAGAATAGGCGAAATATCAACCGGCGGCGCAAGGGAAGACGACAAAGAAGAACTGACTAGGCGGCTTAAGGAAATGGGGTTGCAAGAGAAAGATTACGATTGGTACATTGACCTACGACGTTACGGCACGGTTCCACACGTTGGTTTCGGAATGGGCGTAGAAAGAGTGTTGACATGGATGCTTGACTTGGAGAACATAATTGACGCCATACCGTTCCCGAGAACAACCAGAAGATTTTATCCATAGGAAAAGACAAGAGAAGTTGAAAAGTGGAAAGTAAGAACTATTTCTTTTCCAGTTGTCTTTTCAGCTCATCATAGGTAGCCTTTATCTCGTCAACCGACGCTTCATCTTCCAGCGTTGAAACGTCGCCTAAGGCTGCTCCTGCCAGCACCGCTTTCAAGAGTCTTCTCATGATTTTTCCACTGCGCGTCTTCGGCAATTTGTTTACGATCACAATCGCGTCAGGCGTGGCTATCGGACCTATTGTCGTTCTGATGTGTTTTACAAGGTCTGCCCGCAATTCGTCAGATGGTGAAAACCCGCTTCTGAGGACGACAAAAGCAACTGGAACTTCGCCCTTGAGCGCGTCTTCCTTGCCCATGACAGCCGCTTCTGAAACCGCCGGATGCGAAACAAGCGCACTTTCCAGCTCTACTGTGCCTATTCTATGGCCTGCAACTTTCAGCACTTCATCAGCTCTTCCCAACAACCAGAAGTAACCGTCCGGATCCTTCACTGCATAGTCGCCTGTGTAGTAGATGTTCGGCCATCTTCCGAAGTACGTCTGCTTGTACCGTTCAGGATCTTTCCATATGGTTTCAAGCATACCCGGCCAAGGTGTCTTAATGACCAAGAAACCTTTTGTTCCTGTGGGTGCCGGTTTTCCTTTCTCGTCGTAGACTTCTGCGTAGATGCTTGGCAGTGGGTTTGTCGCGGAGCCAGGCTTCAATACGACAAGTTCCAGACCGGGCAGGGGAGCAATCATGAATCCACCAGTTTCGGTCTGCCACCAAGTGTCAATTATTGCCAGCTTCTCTTTCCCTATAACGCGGTAGTACCACCTCCAAGCCTCAGGGTTTATGGGCTCGCCAACTGTTCCCAGAAGTCTGAGAGTGCTAAGGTCGTGCTTAGTTGCCCATTGCTCACCGAATTTCATGAACATTCTTATCGCTGTAGGCGTGGTGTAGAGTATCGTGACGCCATGCCTCTCAATCATGTCCCACCACCTGTCCTGAGCAGGATAATCCGGTGTTCCCTCGAAAATGAACGATGTTATTCCCAACGCCAAAGGAGCGTAAACGTTGTAAGTGTGACCCGTGATCCAGCCGATGTCTGCGGTACACCACCAAATGTCCTTATCATCAGGGTTGAAACCCCACTTGAGCGTCCAGTATCCCCACACCAGATACCCGCCTATGCCGTGTTGAACTCCCTTCGGCTGGCCCGTGGTTCCAGAAGTGTAAAGTATGAATAAAGGATCCGTTGCTTCCATCGGTTCAGGCGCAACGTAAGCGTTTGGCTCTACTTCAGCCATGGCCTCGTTATACCAGTGGTCTCGGCCCTCCTTCATAGGTACGTTTTGCCCAGTCCTCTTGATAACTATCACTTTTTCAACGCTTGGCGTTCTCTGCAAGGCACGGTCTGCCGTGTCCTTCAACGTCACTGTTTTCCCACGCCTGTAAGCGCCGTCCGCAGTTACGACGATCTTTGCTCCTGAATCATTTATCCTGTCGGCAAGCGCTTCGGCACTGAAGCCTGAAAAGACCACAGTGTGGACTCCACCGACCCGTGCGGTTGCGAGCAGCGTGATCGGTAGCTCCGGAATCATTGGCAGATACACTACCACTCTGTCGCCCTTCTTGAGCCCAAGGTTCTTGAATACCTTTGCAAGCTTGTTCACTTCTCGGTAGAGTTGGTAGAACGTGTAAGTTCTGACTTCTCTGTTTTCTCCTTCCCAAATGTACGCAAGCATGTTCTTCTTCGGAGTGTTCAAGTGCCTGTCCAGTGCGTTATAGGAAATGTTAAGCACACCGCCGGGGAACCATTTGTAAAAGGGCGGGTTCGAATCGTCCAGCACCTTGTCCCACGTTCTGAACCAGTCAATGGCCTTGGCCTTCTCGGCCCAAAACTCTTGCGGGTTCTTTATCGATCTCTCCCATTCATCCTTGAGAATTTTTCCAGGGTAGACTTTCTCGTTAAACGGCAAGCTGGCTTCTGACATCCTTTAACCTTCTATGGATTTTGTGGAAAGACCTTCTTACGTGAATATAAACTTTTTTAGTCAAAAATAAGAGGGGCGAAGGTGATCTTCTAGATTAATTGTCCAATCGGTATGACGGTTCTTCCGTGAGCTTCGTTCAACACTTCTGCCAACGCCAAGTATATTGCACTTGCTCCTGTGATGATGCCTTCGATCCCGATTATCCGCGTGAACAATTCCAAGTCTGCACTTGTCAATGACGTGTAGGCAAGAATCCCCGATTTAACAGCGAGTAGGAAGAACAGTATCGCCAGACTCATGAAAACAACCTGCAAAGCACGGTTAGTCTTCAACGTACCGAAGAACATGCCGAAAGTGAACACCCCCCACAAGAAGAAGTACGCCATCAGTGCCTCCTGACTTATAATCCATGGTGTATGACCACCAAAGAAGGGCCAGATTCCTGTATTTGCAGATGCTTCTACTCCAAGCCAATTCAAGCCAACGAAAGACAGCCAGAACAACCCGTACGATGTGAATGCCACAGTTCCGAACGTGTTGCCTTTCCTGTACTCAAGCACGCCTGCTATTACCTGTGCTATACCGCCATAGAATATGCCCATACCCAAGATCATGCCGTCAAGCGGATGCAGTTGTGCGTTGTGAGCAAAGTTCAACAGCACAGTTGTCAGTCCAAAGCCCAACAGCCCAAGTGGTGCTGGATTTGCAACTTTTTCAGTCATTCTGTTCCAAACCTTCCTGTTGTTTAGCCATTGAAGCCTCTGTTCACAGCGGTCAAAATATAAGCCTTTCTAATCCTTGACCTTCCTTCTCTTGCCTGCAACGTACTTGCCCATTTCCAACGAAATGAAGACTATCGCCATGAAGAGTATTGCAAATGCCCAGTCGAGCAGTTCAGGCGCGGTTACGTTGAACGCGGAATTGAGACCTGGTGTGTAGAGCACGACAAGCTGAAGTACGAACGACGACAGCACAGCATACCACAGGAACTTGTTCTTGAACACGCCAACTTTCCACACCGGGAATTTCAATGAACGTGCAGAAATCGCGTTAGCCAACTCCATGACAATCATAGAAGTCAACAGCTGAGTCCGCGCTTCCGTTAACTGGTTCAAGCTTTCCCACGGTCGGTAGTAGAAGTATCCGAACAGCAGCAAAGCCGTCATCAAGATTGGCACCAGCGACAAGTAGAGTTTGACATCGCGTGTGAAGACGCTCTCGTTTGGATCACGTGGTTTTCTTTCCATTATGTCGGGGTCGCCCGGATCAATACCTAATGCTATCGCGGGCAGACCGTCAGTAGTCAAGTTCACCCACAGCAACTGCGCGGCGGTCAAAGCTATCGTTGCACTACCGATAAATTCGGTGGACGAGTTTGGAGAATAAATTCTTGCCAGATACGGGACAGAAACCACTGCTACAAACATGACCAAGATTTCCATTATGTTGCAACGCATGAGGTAGGTGAGGTATTTCTTAATGTTGTCATAGATTTCGCGTCCCTCTCTTGCTGCCTTCACTATAGATGCAAAGTTGTCATCCGTCAAGACCATGTCCGACGCTTCCTTGGTCACCTCGGTGCCTGTTATGCCCATGGAAACGCCTATGTCAGACATCTTGAGCGCTGGCGCATCATTGACACCGTCACCAGTCATGGCAACGACTTGCCCTTTGGCCTTCCAAGCCTTGATTATTCTCATCTTGTGTTCAGGCGAAACACGCGCATAAATCACGACCTTCTGAACGATGTCAGCCAACTGTTCGTCACTTAGCTTCTCCAGCTCTGCACCTGTCAGCACTTTTCCTTCTTCTTCGTTCTCGCCGAGCAGGTTAAGCTCTTTGGCCACGGCTACGGCTGTTAGCATGTGGTCACCCGTCACCATCACGACGTTTATTCCAGCTCTCCTGCAAGTGTATATCGCGTCTTTGACTTCTTCACGGGGCGGATCAATCATGCCCATTATGCCGACAAAAACAAAGTCTTTCTCAATCTTTTCGTCACATGTATTCACGGTTTCAGGCAGTTCTTTGTAGGCAAAACCCAAGTTCCTCAGGGCTTGTCTTGCCATGGCCTCATTGACTTCTAGAATCCTTGCCAGATCACCATCTGTTAACTTGGAAACTTTGCCCTTCGCCAAGACCTTCGTGCATTTTTCCAGAACGATCTCGGGCGCTCCCTTCATGTAGGCTATTTTCTTCTTGCCGGAAACGATGTGCATTGTGGTCATGCGTTTCGTTTCTGAGGAGAACGGGATCTCGCCTATACGAGGTTGCTGTTGTTCCAGCTCCTCCTTCCACAACCCACTTTTAGCCGCCGCTACAATCAGCGCCCCTTCCGTGGGGTCTCCTTTGATAACCCATCTCTCACTGACAGTGTCCTTTTCCAGTTTGGCGTCATTACATAACGTTGCGACAGTCAAAAGTGTTTGGAGCCCTTCAGTCTTCGTCTCGATCTTCTTGTCTTCAACGAGAAAGTCTCCTTCAGGTTCATAGCCGACGCCTGAAACCTTGATGGTCTGATCATCCAAGTAGATTCTCTGCACCGTCATTTCGCCTTTCGTCATAGTTCCCGTCTTGTCGGAACATATGACGCTGGTGCAGCCAAGCGTTTCTACCGCCGGCAACTTCTTCACTATCGTGTTCACCTTTGCCATCCGATACATTCCCACGGCAAGTGCACCGGTTACAATCGCAGGCAAAGCCTCAGGAACCGCCGCTACCGCCAAGCTGATTCCCCACAAGATCATGTCGATGATGTTACGGCCCTCAACAATGCCGATAACGGCCACTCCAAGACAAATCGCTACGGACAAGATACCGATCCATTTACCGATCGACTGCGTTCGCTTCTCAAGCGGCGTTTCCTCCTCCTCAGTCATCTGCACCATTTTAGCGATTTTGCCAAACTCCGTATTCATACCGGTTGACGCAGCCACCGCCTTGCCCCGACCATAAACGACAACGGTTCCCGTAAAAGCCATGTTTCGACGGTCATTAAGCGCTGTCTCCTCTCCACACACATCAACATTCTTGTTTACAGGAGAAGACTCACCCGTCAACGGAGCTTCATCAATCTTGAGATTAATGGCTTCGATGAGCCGCGCGTCAGCTGGGACCTTATCTCCCGTGAACAAAAGCATCACATCTCCAGGAACAATTTCGCCAGCGGCAATCTTCAATTCCTTCCCATCACGCAACACCGTTGCAGTTGGTGCCGCCATCTTCTTCAAAGCTTCCACAGCCTTATCTGAACGGAACTCTTCCACAAACCCCAGTGTTGCAGTCGCCAAGACTATGGCGATTATTACTATGGCGTCTATGAACTCTCCGACAGCCAAAGAAAGCGCCGTTGCAATCAACAATATGATAATAAGTATGTCCGTGAACTGTTCAAGAAACATCTTTATCGGAGAAGCACGCTTTTCCTTTTTCAGTTCGTTCGGGCCATATTCAGTCAAGCGTTTTTGCGCTTCTGTCTGGCTCAATCCAGTTTCAGTAGAGTCCACTGCCTTGAGCGCCTCTTCAGGACTCATCGTGTACAAAGGTTTCGACGCCAACTCCACCCCTCTCCATCCGAAGCAGAGCGTATCAGTGTTGAAGCAACAAGATATATTCTTTTCTCAGAAGAATTGAAGCTCTGCAAATAAGTTTATAAGCCATAGCAAAACACACTAGTGTTTCTAAAAAATGGATGAAGTAAGGACAGGAGAAAGAAAAAAGATGATCGAATTAGCATGGTTATTGGCACCAATATCCGCATTAGTCTCAATTTTGGTCGGGCTCTATTTCTACAGATACGTGAACAAGCAGGACAGCGGGACTGAAAGAATGAAAGAGATTTCCGATGCGATCAAACAAGGAGCCGCAGCCTTCATAAGAAGAGAATACACAACGCTTGCGATATTCGTAATAGTTGTGGCACTACTGATCGGCATATTTCTCCCGCAACCACTATGGCAATCCGACAACCTGGTGCTGAACCTCCGACTACCAGTAGCCTACATGTTTGGCTCTTTCTGCTCGGCCCTAGCAGGGTACCTAGGACTAAACGTTGCCACAAAAGCAAACGCAAAAGTGGCAAACGCAGCGCAAGGCGGATTGAACAAGGCGTTTCCAATCGGTTTCCGTGGCGGCGCCGTTATGGGGTTGTCAGTAGTCGGCGTAGGTTTGCTCGGGATCAGCATAGTCTACTCTTTAACAGGGATGGTTGGAACAGTTCCAGCAGTCTTAGCATACAGCTTTGGAGCAAGCTCTCTTTCGCTTTTTGCCAAGGCCGGCGGAGGCATATTCACCAAGACCGCGGACATCAGCGCAGACTTGGTCGGCAAAGTAGAGCTGGGAATCCCAGAAGACGACCCGCGAAACCCTGCAGTCATAGCTGACAACGTGGGAGACAACGTTGGAGACGTGGCCGGCATGGGAGCAGACCTCTTCGACTCGTACGTGGCAAGCATAGTCGCAGTAATGATACTCGGCGAAGGACTTGGCATAGGTAACACTCTCATCCAAGTGCCATTAGTTTTTGCCGGATCAGGCATCCTAGCCGCCGTCATAGGCGCCTTGACGGTCAGAGTCGGCAAGAAAGGCAACCCAGGAGCAGCTTTGAACGCCGGTACCTATCTGACGTGCATAATCTTTGGCATTCTGACAGGCCTCGTAACTTGGTATCTAGGGTTTCAATGGCAGCTGTGGGGAGCCGCACTTGTAGGTCTGGCAGCTGGAGTAATAATCGGAGTGACAAGCGACTACTTTACATCTGAAGACAAAGCACCAGTCTTGAAAACTGCCGAAGCATCCGAAACCGGAGCCGCACTGAACATCATAACCGGGTTCTCATACGGGCTGCGCAGCATCATCTTCCCCCTGATCGGAATAGCGGCTGCTGCTGCCCTCGCATATAAAATGTGTGAACCCTTAGGCCTAGGATACGCTGTTTACGGAATAGCCCTTGCCGCTCTCGGAATGCTCTCAATCGTGGGATTAACCGTGTCAAACGACGCTTACGGACCAATCGTGGACAATTCCAAAGGGATAGCCGAACAATCCGGATTAAGCGAAGAAGTGATCGCAATAACAGATGAACTCGATTCAGCAGGAAACACTGCAAAAGCCATAACCAAGGGATTTGCCATAGGCGCAGCAGGACTAACCGTAATCGCACTTCTAGCGGCATTCCAAAAAATAGCTTCAGAGGCAGGCACGCCTGTTGTCTTCGATGTCATGGATCCGATGGTCTTGCTAGGCGCACTCATAGGCGTAGCGATACCCGCAGTCTTCTCAGCAATGGTCATGCTCGGCGTCGGCAGAAACGCCACCAGGATGATCGCGGAGATCAGAAGACAATTTAGGGAGATACCGGGCCTCAAGGAAGGAAAACCAGGCGTCAAACCCGACTACGCAAAATGCGTCGACATCGCAACAATCGGAGCATTACGCGAGCTCATGCCCGCAAGCATCGTCGCAATCGTCGCAACCTTGATCATCGGCTTCGTAGGAGGAATAAAGGCGTTGGGAGGCTTCTTAGCCGGCGCAATATTCTCAAGTTTGCTACTCGCACTGCTAATGTCAAACGCCGGCGGCCTATGGGACAACGCCAAGAAACTGATCGAGTCAGGAAAACACGGTGGAAAAGGTTCAGACGCACACAAGGCAGCCGTCATAGGCGACACAGTCGGAGACCCATTCAAGGACACCGCAGGACCCTCGCTCAACACGATGATCACAGTAATGTCACTCATCGCTTCGCTGCTCGCAGTATTAATCGTCAAGTACAATCTACTGGAACTGTTGGGCATCCACTAAATTGCTCAACTAATGCCCAACACTATTTTTTGTTTATCACTTCTGCCTTGACAAGAACTATTGTCTCAAAGAGCGGCAAATCCTGCCTTGCAAAAACATCTGCCCTCAAACCTCTCTCCTCGAAGCACTCCAACGTTTTTTCAGCATCAGACAGCGTTGACTGCATCAACAGAATTCGGCCATCAGGCCTCAGAAATTTCGGTGCCTGACAGATGAAACTATGAATCATCTCTCTTCCAGAAACGCCGCCAGCCCAAGCCCGCTCAAGCCAAGAGCCTCCTTCAGGCTCTTCTGATGGTAGATACGGAGCGTTGAAAAGAATCAAGTCGAACTGCTCTCCTACTCTTATCGGCGCGAACAGGTCTCCCTGCGCGAAGAACATTTTGTCCGCAACATGATTCAGCCTCGCGTTTTCTTTTGCGCACCGGACAGCCCACGGGTTTATGTCAACCGCCAGAACCTCAGTCGCCTTTACCGCTGCAATTATTCCCAGTATGCCGCAACCCGTTCCCACGTCAACAACCTTGTCTCCTTCTCGGACTTTCAAATTCTCAGCGAACAAGAACGAATCCTCAGCCGGTTCGTAGACGTTCTCCTTCACATAGAAGACACGATCTGCAAAGAACACCTTTTTACCGGATGAGTACATCAGCTAGGGCTCCAAAATCCTCAGGCGCCAATTCTCTCACACGTTTCTCACGAAAAGGAAGAACCTCAGCGATCTCAATTGCCTTTTCCTTAGGCACACCGCAGAAACTCCTCACGAATGACAGAACGGCATTTCTGACTTTCCTGTTTCGCTCCGTGAAAGATGACTGCACAAGCTGCTTGAACAGCTTTTCGTTCCGCAGTCTGAACGGCCGCGGCTTTTTCGGCTCTAAACGCACGATAACTGAGTCAATTTTCGGCTGCGGATAAAACATCCATTTCTGAACATCATCCATGAGTTCAACGTCTGCATAGTAGTATGTGAGAACTGTCAGCCATCCGTAGTCTTCACTTCCAACTGAAGCCACGAGGCGCTGCGCAAACTCTTTCTGAAAGATGAGAATCGCACTATCAAAGCCCTTGTTGAAAAGCCACAGAAGCAAGGGTGAAGATATTTGGTAGGGTGGAATTGAAACAACTTTGTTGAACGGTGGAACCTCCACCTTGAGCACATCACCCTCAACTACCTTGGCGTTGGACACATCAACGAGTTGTTCACGCAATATGCTGGCAAGTTCACGGTCAGCTTCGACTGCCAGAACAGTTCTGCATCGGCCTGACATGAAACGTGTCAGGAAGCCCAATCCAGCCCCAACATCCAACACCGTGTCGTCTTGGACCAGTGAAGCATAGTCGACCATGCGTTGAAAGAGTGAAGGTTCTATGATGAAGTTCTGTCCTCGAGTTTTCTTCGGAAGAATTCGATGAGTTCGAAGTAGAAGCTTCGTTCTCTCCAAGAGACTCATAACACTCAGCTGACTAACTCGATTGCGCTACTGAGCCCTCGTAAACAATCGATACTTGCTGTCGCCACCCAGCTCCTCCAACACTCTCTTCGTGATCAACTTAACCGGGTTAGGCAACTCAGTGCGTTTCTGCAGATCCTCAAAACTCTCGAAGGTTTTTCTCTCCCGTTCATTTATGACTTGCCACATGTATTTCTTACCTATTCCCGGAACCAACTCCAGCGCATGCATCCGCGGAGTAACCGCCCGTGCGGTGTTGAAAAATCCAACGAACCACTTCTCACGATTCAAAATGATCCTGCTTATAGCCGTCGGAAGCTCGGTTCTAGCGGCCGCGGTAAGCTCGTCATGACCTATCCGTCCAATGATGTAGGTGATCTCGTTGCGCGCCTCCTTCCCAACGAACACGCGATCATCAGGCTTGAGAGTCACACCCTCTTTGACAAGAGCTTCCAAGAGGGTGAAAAACCCCTCCCCAACCAGTTGAACCAATGCTCCCGCTCGGTAACCCGCCCGTCCCGAGACGTGTATTCCAGGACGCCCGTGTGGAAGAAAGTCCAGAATGTAAGCGTACTCCTCGTACCGCTTCTCCATCATAGTCATAATCGCCTTTACTTTGTACCTTACTGCTTAAAAATAGTTAGTGTCAAAACGACTATTTCAATTTTCGATGCATATTCAAGAGGTTAACTATGGTTTCCAACTTTGCGGTCTCAATAATCTTGCGGCCCCCAGCAAGAAAAACCCTCAACTCCTCAACACTCTTCGGCATGCAGTTGACTATTTGCACAGCCTCCACTTCTTCCAAACCGTAATCTGTCACAAGCTCTCCCACAAGCTCCAGGGCATCCTTCACTTCGACCTTTGAAAACTTCGACACGTAGTCAAACGTGCGACGCTGCAGCTGATCCAGATTTTCCTCCCCAACCGACTCCATCAGCTGTTTAACCTGCGGAAGAGTAAGCTTCTTTTCCGTAACATTCTTTTCGGACATCCTAATCACTCTTGAATGGCTCCAAATGCTCAGGCCTGACAATGATCTCTTTCGTTGCGTCTCCTTGAGAAACACTCAAGACATAACTTCTCCCGCGCTTGTTCAAAACAGTGCCGACTCTGCCGTGATACCGCTTGTGAGGCATCCCCTTGTGAACACTTGCGTCTATCCTGATGACGACCTGAGTCCCAGGCTGATATTCATAGAGCAACTTGCTGAGCCTCAACTTGCCATGCTCTCTAGGCCCCTTTGTTAGAAGCCGACGCGTTCCGGAACGATAACCTTTTGATTTCTTCACTTTTCCACTTCTCCTAATCTTCCATGATAACGTTCAAAACATCAAGCTTCAAAGGCTTCGCTTTGTTTTTGAGAAGCTCTGAAACGTTTGGCACCGTTCTTCCTTCATCCCCAGTCACCAACTCTTTAACGTAAAGTCCTCCTTGGCATCGAATTTTCATTTCAGCCTTTTTAGACGACAATTTCTTAACGTTCACCTCGTATATGTACTTTTCCCGCATCAAATTTGCCCGTCGATGCAGAACACGCGAGGGTGTCTGCTGCTTAATCGTCGCATTCGTCAAGCTCTCTTCCAAACGATGCAATTCTTTGGCCGTGATTCCATTCTCAAACTCCATGAGCAACCGGTACTCCTTCTGAGTGGATTCCCCCTTCTTCAACCTTCTAACAACATCTCTGCTGGCAAGCTTGAGGTTTGAGACTTCAACCTTGCCCTTTCCATACGCATATACTGCCTCTTCTAATTTCGCAAGATCTAACAAACGCTTTTTCGGCCTTGATACCTCGATGACGAACGGCCTGCCGCTTCCCAACATTCGAGCGTCGATGTCCTCTCTTCCAGAAGCATGAAAAGACACTTCTTCGCCGTCCGTCGCGTCAAGCACAGGTTTCCCAATGATTTCCTGCACCGACTCGGGATACATCTTCCCCGTCCAATTGCACTCTTTGCAGCCTCTTCCCCTGCAGTTTGAACAGAACCATTTCGATTGCGGTATGCCCCTAACAAGCTTCCTGTAACGACCAGCTATGAAGAGCGGATTCACCTGAAGCCTCGTCTCCTCGGTAAACGGATTAACAAGCACCACCACCTCTGGTTTCTTGAATTCTACCTCCTTGCCGTTGCGTTCTGCAATCTTCTTTCCAATCACTCTTCCAAACTCATTACGCAGGTTTTCACCATACTTCACCTCGAATTCTGCCTTAAACTCGTCTTCACGCTCAGCAGCCGCCACAGGCAACTCCGTGCCCACCAAGAAACTGCCGCACTCATAATCCTCAAGGAGCTTGAGAGCTTTTCCCACGAGACCATCAATGACCTTGAACTTGTCTTCACAAAGAAAACACGGCCGTTGACTTTCCTCGGGAACACCTCTCCCCATATTGCGGAGCGTCTCTTTCGCCGTTTCCGAGAAACCGTTTGTTGCCAGCGTCTTTAGGATTTTCAGGCCTTTCTTGTTTTTTGAGAGCGAGAAGGCGTGAGCTTTGAACGTTAAGGTCAGCTTGATCGCTTTTCCCCTTTCGTCGTTGTCCATGCCATGCCCAAGCATTGCGAACTGTCTTCCCAAGCAATGATCACACAAAGCGTACTTCTCCAGCATCCTCAACGCGTTGTACAAAATGCCCATGTCACTGGCCTTCCGAACGGTGATTGCGTCTACTTGAGACCGGTTGGCAATCCCTTCCCGAAGAACGGTAACTTCTTGCTCCGCCGCATCGTCTTGAGCATTCGCCGCATCAGCACGTACTGCTTCAGAAGCTCTTTCACTTCTTTGTCACTCGTGCCGGAGCCTCTGGCCACACGTTTCATCCGCGACGCATTGAAGATCTTCGGATTGTCTTTCTCCTGAGGCGTCATAGACTGAATCATCACGCGCCACTTTTCAAGGCGACCCTCGGCCATGTTCAGCATGTCGTCCGGAATGTTGTAGGACATCCCAGGGATCATCTTCATGAGCTTCTTGAACGTGCCCATTCCCTTCATCGCCTCGAACTGCTCATACATGTCCGTCAACGTAAACTTGCCACTCAAGATAGCCTTAGCCTTCTTCTCCGGAACTGTGACCTCAGCTTCACGCACCTTGTCAAGCAGGGTCTCCAAGTCACCCATTCCCAAGAGTCGTCCGACAAAACGAGAAGGAATGAAAGCCTCAACGTCCTCAATCTTCTCGCCCGTTCCGATGAACTTTATCGGCGCGCCCGTAGCGGCAACCGCTGAAAGAGCCCCACCTCCTCTGGCAGAGCCGTCCAGTTTCGTGACAAGAATCGAACCGATGGGCGTTGCCTCGTTGAAAGCCTTCGCCTGAACCAGGGCTTGCTGGCCGATCGTTCCGTCAATGACCAGCATGACTTCATTCGGGTTGATGCTTTTCTCAAGGGCCTTCATCTCCTCGATCAGCTCTTTTTCCTCCTTGTGCCGCCCTGAGGTGTCGACTATGATGATGTCTTTCTCGCTGAACTGTTTTAACCCCTCATTGACTATCTTAATAGCATCCTTCGCCTTAGGATCTCCATACAACGGCACGTTTATCCTGGCAGCCAACTGTTGAAGTTGTGCATAGGCGCCCGGTCGAAAGGTGTCTGCGCAGATCACAGCGGGCTTCAACCCCCTCTTCTGGAAGTATCTGGAAAGCTTCGCTGCGGCCGTGGTTTTGCCAGAGCCTTGGATGCCCACAAGCATTATTATTTTTCTGCTGCCAGGTTCAAGCTTCACTGGGACGGGTTTTTCTCCTAGAAACCGTGTCAACTCTTCGTAAACGACTTTTATCACGTGCTCGCGCCGTGAAATGCCCGGTGGAACTTTTTCCTTCAACGCTCTTTCGTCTATCCGTTTGGAAATGTCAAGCACAAGCTGAACGTTCACGTCCGCCTGAAGCAGAGCCCTCTGTATGTCCCGCACGAGTTCCTTAACGGTAGCCTCATCTACAACCGGGGCCTTGAAGACCTTCTTCAGAGCATCGTAGAGTGAGGATCCTAAGCGTTCTAAGGACATGATTTTCTCCAGAACTACAACGCTTCAAGCCTTTAATAGGCGTTCCGTTGTTAGAGATCGCCTTCCATAAACTTTTTACATTCTGCGAGCATCTAAGAAATGTTTGAGGACTAGATTTGAGCGAACAAGTAAAAATAATCGAAAAGAAAAAGATACCAACCGGAACAACCCTGATTTTCGGTTTCCCAGACGTTGGACTGGTCGGCGTGATAGCCGCTTCACACCTGATCGACGAACTCAACCTGACCGAAGTGGCATACGTCGATTCAGAACTGCTTCCACCACTCATCGTCTTACACGATGGCCTACCACACTCCTCAATCAGAATCTTCTCCGATCACAACATTCTCCTAGCAGTTTCAGAAGTTCCGATACCCACAGACGTGATCTACCCAGTCATGAACGCCCTGATTGACTGGGGAAAGAGCAAGAGCGCTAAGATGATGATTTCACTGAGTGGAATCCCCATCCAAGACAGACAGGACGTCAAAGAGCTGAAAGCGTTTGCAGCCGCGTCAAGTCCGGAAATGCTCAAGCTAGCGCAAGACAAGGGGATAGAAGTTCTAACAGAAGGATACATGGTCGGCCCACAAGCAGTCGTGTTGCAGCGAGCGGCAAACTCAGGACCGCCTGCACTAACGTTGCTTTCGCAATGCTTCTTCAACTATCCAGACCCTGAAGCCGCAGCAGAGGTTCTGAAGGAGCTGGAAAAGATCATTGGACTCAAGGTGGACGTTGCAAAGCTTCTGGAAAAAGGCGAAGAGATCCGCGTGAAGGCAAGAGACGTGATGAAACGGACGCAACAGGAAATGTCCAAGATGAAGAAAGGCCAAGAATACGACATCCCGATGTACGTGTCTTAGGGAGGAAAAGGAAGATGTCAACAAAGAGAAAACGCACGATCTCCGACATAATCGACGCGTACTTTGATGAGTTTGAGAGGTGGGCAGAAGAGTTTGAAGAGACCGTGATGCAGAGACCAAGCTGGAACCTGAAGAACTGCACGATGGAACCGCTCCGTGAGATGATGGTAGCGCCGACAGAAGTAGTAGTGACCGTTGACCTGCCCTACACGAACAAGAACTCGATAAAAGTCAAGCCTGTCAGCCACACGTCTCTCGAAGTGTCCGCAAAGCTGAAGAAAAGAATTCGCCTCGACGACCTCGGCGTATCCCACTGCAAGGGAGAATTCGAAAGATTTCACTGCCACGTGCGCATACCGGTCCCAGTCAACATGGACGACATGAGCACACACTTCAAAAAGGGAATCCTGGAGATTCGCTTACCCCGCAAGTATTAACGAACAATTTGGGCCAGATTCTAGCTGAAGCCTCAGCCTTTAAATTTCGTCACGAATCAGACGGCTCTTCTGCGCATCATTGGCCTCAGAGAGGTTACACACGACGATAAAATAAACCTATGGAAGACTAATAGAAAAGCATATAATGCATCACGGAAAACCTTCGATGGGTGAGGATTTGACCGTTGAAAAGGCAATCCACGTCGCGATGTTCATTCTCTTACTCATCGGATTGTGCGGAGTGATCGCGTGGGTGATCGTTGCGTACGTACAAAATGATTTGCTAAAGTTTGGAGGCGTAGCATTGAGTTGGGGAGTGATTCTCCTAGCTCTCTACGCCAGTTTCAAGCAACTCGGTTGGAAATGGTGGTCTGAGACGACCTAAACACGCGCAAAACGAAGCTTATGCAGGCTCAACTTCTATCTATTTTGTTCTCATAATCTTCAATTTGCCCAGTATCCGCCAATACTCAATCTCAACGCCGGCCGCGAGCTTAGCCTTCAACTCTTCATCCTGCGGATACGGAGCATCAAAGTACTCGTAAGTCTCCAAGTCCATGATCTGAATACCTGTGGGATTCACGGCAAAGACCTGACCCGACCTCTTGTCAATTATCGGAACCTCCGCCATCAGATCAACGGGCTTCACAAAACTCTTCTTCGCCCCATCAAAAACTCCGACGGCGGTTATCCTAAACTTGGCCGATCCGTGTTTCCCAGGCTTGGATTTTGTTATGTCAACTATGTGGCATGGTTCACCATCAATTACCATATAGCCGCCAACACGCAGACTGCCAACATCAACCGGTTTACTCATAATCGCGCCAACTTGTCACCGCACGCATACAGAGCAATTCTGAACAACATCCATATATAGATTTAGGCACTACTTTTCGGCACCTTTACTGCCTTGCGCACAGTCTCCGAACCCGCAATGCGACCCATCGTCGGCAAACGGTCTTACTCGCATCGATGGGAGTTTGGCGAGAGCCAAACGACAACAAAGCACAGCTTCACCTTCACTTGAAAACAGTAATAGAGTAACTGTAACTTCTCGTAAACGTTCTAGCTATTATTATTTGGCGAGGTCTGCTTTGGGGCGTGTTGCTGATTGTGGGCGGGAAGAGTTGGATTTGCGTCTTGTGAGGGTGCATTTTGGGAATTGGGATGAGCATTACCGTTTAGGCAGGTTTGTTAGATTGTCTAAAGGAGACGAGTATCTTTTCATTCGGGCTGTCAATCGTTTCTGTGAAGATTATAAGAGGCGTTTGCGAAAGAAGCTTCGGTTTCTTCGATTTGTCAAGTGGGATTTGAAGCTAGAGTTAACGCTTGATCCTAAGAGGTTCATGCGGTTGTCTGACGAATTCGCTTTGGTCGACCCAGCTTGGGCTAAGACAAGGGCTTGGTTGTATAAGAGATACGGGCATTTCGAGTTTCTCAAGGTTTTAGAGGTTCAGAAGACGGGTCGTCCACATTTGCATGTCTTGTTGCCGGGTATTTCGCATATTCCTCATGTGGATTTGTATGATATTTGGCAAAAGTATGGAGGCGGTTACGTTTGGGTGAGACGCATTGAAGGTAGAATTGATACTGTTTCGTATGTTTTGAAATATGTTAACAAGACCGTCTTGGGGGAGGATAAGACGTATGCTGCGTTACTTTTTGCTTCAAACAAAAGAATGTTTTCAATGAGTCAGGGTCTTAGAGATACGTTGGGTGTTAGGCGCAAAATCAGAAAGCAAGGCTATGCGTTTAGGGGTACGGTTGAAGAGAGCGAAGTCAGGGCTTTCTGTGATGAGGAGAGGGTGCCTTTCGAGGATTTCGTTGGAACTGAACCGACAATAGAGATGCTCTATCAATACTCTCAGCTTTTCGATGTTTTTGATACAGAATAACGTGCGTCGCTAGCCCATGAAGTCTTAGCGCGCGCTAGCTCGAAATCATATATAGCAGGCACAAGCTAAGGGAGCCAGTGAGGCAATCTGTAATGTCAATAAATGAAAATAAGGCATTGGAGCGCCGTTGGTTTAAGGCCTTCGACAAGGGAAAGGACGCCGTCATGGCTGCCACGGACGAGTTGTATTCCAATGACTTCGTCATTCACAGCGCAACTGGCGAGGACATGCATGGTCTCAAAGCCGCTAAAAAATACATGGCCGAGATTTTCAGCGCTTTTCCCGACGTTCATATGACGATTGATGACCTGGTTGGCGAAGGAGACAAAGTAGCCGTACGTTTCACGGTGACTGGCACACACAAAGGTAGATTCATGGGTATGCCTGCTAGCAATAAGAAATTGAAGATGTGGTCAATCCAGATTGACCGCATTGCCAACGGCAAGTTCGTGGAAGGCTGGGAAAGAACTGACACTCTAGGCTTAATGCAGCAGCTCGGTCTCACGGCCAAACCGAAGAAGTGAGCAAAACCTTCGCCCTGCCAACCAGAACTTGAATGCAAGTCCGCATTGCGTTCCTTAAGCCGCGCGCGCGAAGTTTCTTCTATCTTTTTTGTTTCCGCAAATCATATTTGCTAATTCAATCAGTACAAGGTTAAGCATTAGGTGATAAAAATGACTTATACAAAAACAGGAATATCAAAAACAGTGTTCGTAGTGGGGCTTATTGCCGCAATTCTGGCTTCCAGCCTAATCTCGGTAGTGGCAATGACCCAACTTTCCACAACCCTTGGACTCAAAGGAGAAAAGGGAGACAAGGGAGACACTGGTGCTACTGGAGCAACTGGTGCTACTGGGGCAACGGGTGCAACTGGTACTCAAGGACCGCAAGGAATACAGGGACCACGTGGATTCACTACGCCCGACTATGACAGCGGGTGGAAAAGCATTTCAGCAGGACAAACACTTACGTTGGTTCATTCATTAAAAACTACCAATGTGTATGTTTACGTTGTTGGCATGAACGGGGCAGGGCTAGTACATCAACTCGACTATGGATGGAGCACGTCTGGGCTTGGTACCGAACACTTTGGAGTCGCATGGTACGGATTGGACCAAGACTTGATTTATGTTAACAGAGGTTCTGCCGATGGAAATTGGGATCAAGTGCGAGTGATGATTTGGAAACTCTAGTAGTGCACACTACTATCAAACCCAAAGCAACAAGAACAAAAGCGCGCGCCTTTTATAGATTAAGGTGCCGCTAGTAAGTTGAAGGTGAAAACTTTGCCCAAGAGCGTTGGCCTAGTCGCACGCTTCGATAGAAAGAACGCTGTGAAACTCGCAGGAGACTTGGCCAGACACTTGAAAGCGAAGGGAATAGAAGTCTACGTAGAAGACACTCTGGCCGAAAAGGCTAGTATGAAAGAGGCAACCAAACCGCTGGAACGCATGAAGACTGACTTCATAATCACTATAGGCGGAGACGGCACGATCCTGAGGACGTGTATCTCAATCCCAAAACCGGAACCGCCCATACTGGCGATAAACATGGGCGTCCGAGGCTTCCTCACCGAAGTCGAGCCCAAACAAGCCTTAGCGGCAGTCGACAAATACCTAGACGGCAAGTTCAAGATTGAAAAGTGCATGAAACTCTCGGTAACGGCCGACGGAATAAAGTTTCCAGACGCATTGAACGAAGTTGTCATATCAGCCGACGAACCGGCAAAGTTGCTTTACGCTCAAATTCTGCTGGATAAGGAACCGATCATAAGCTGCCAAGCAGATGGACTGATGGTAGCAACACAAACTGGCTCAACTGGGTATTCGCTTTCAGCTGGAGGACCGGTGTTAGACTTAGACGTAAACGCGTTTGTCTTGACGCCCATATGCCCCCTAAGCGTCTTCCACTCAATAGTCTTTCCCGCTGACTCGAACCTCACCATCCAAGTGAACAAACCCAGAAGAATGTACGTACTAGTCGACGGACATCACCGTCAACTCGTAAGCTCCAAGCGGCCAAGCCTGAACGTCACACGCTCCAAGTACGAGACATCCTTCATAAGATTCAGAGAAAACTTCTACAACAGACTGAGAAACAGACTTCTCTTCAAGGGAATGAGGTGAAAACCTTAACAGACAAGACACAGCAAAAGATCATAGTCCTAGACACATCCGCCATCATCGCCGGTCTTGACCCCTTTTCAATCAGCGAAGAACAATACACCGTCCCGATGGTCAGCGAGGAGATATCGGAGAACTCCATGTCCGGACTCAGGTTCAAAACAGCCATAGAAAACGGAAAAGTAAAAGTCAGAACACCAGACGCAACCTTCACAAAGAAAGTCAAGACCTTTGCCTCAGCCGTCGGAGACGCATTCTTTCTTTCAGAAACCGACACTCAGGTCTTGGCCTTAGCCCTAGAACTCAAAACACAAGGATGCTCTCCATTAATAGCCACAGACGACTACTCGATGCAGAACGTCGCAAACCAGATGAGGATAGAATTCGCGTCACTGACCACTTTTGGGATTCGCCGACGCTTGGAATGGATACGGTACTGCCCAGCCTGCCACAGAAGATACCCGGCAAACCACAAGTCTACAAAGTGCATGGTCTGCGGAACAGAACTGAAAAGAAAGCCATCAAGAGAAGCTCCAATAGACCAGTAGAGAGTCCAAAGCTATAAAGCAAGGTTTTGAAGACTATAAACTGAACCGTCAATGAGGCGAAACTCATGAGTTCAGTTGAAAAGAAAACTGTCTACTTCATGGAAGCAGGCGAACAGAACACTGACACCTTATTGGCAATAGTGAAAGAATACGTGAAGAAGGAAGGCATAAGAGACATCGTAATTGCGTCATCAAGCGGCAAAACTGGAGCCCAAGCGGCTAAGATTCTCAAAGGCTACAGCGTCGTTGTAGTCGGTCACTCTTTCGGCTTCCAAGAACCCGGAAAGAGCGAGTTACAAGAAGAATACAAAGAAGAGATTCTGGCACAAGGTGCAAAGATTTTCGTGGGCGTTCATGCGCTAAGCAGCGCTGAGCGCGCAGTCCGAAAGGCCTTCGGCACGATCCAAACCCTAGAGCTAATGGCCAACGTGCTCAGGCTCATGGGAGAAGGAACGAAGGTGTGCGTGGAAATCACCCTGATGGCCGCTGACGCCGGTTTGATTCCAGCCGACAGGGACATTGTTGCCGTCGCCGGAACCGGAAAAGGCGCAGACACAGCTCTTCGAATATGGCCTGCAAACGCTGCAAGATTCTTCGACTTGAAAATAAGGGAGATCATTGCAAAACCATACGATTTCTAGAGAAGATCGAAAGAATCTTCAGAGCCGCAGTACCAGTGACCTTCAGCCCACATGGTGACGGACTAGAAGACGAAGAAGCCTAAACCATTATCTCTGGCAACCGACACATTCTTGGGGAAAGCTGAGTCAAGGTGCAAGCAATGGAAACTGACGAAAAGAGGATCGAAGGAACAGTCAAAGAATGGTTCAAACATAAAGCCACCAATGAATGGCGACGTTTGCAAAGAGATCCATATCATCAAATCGAGTTCATGGTAACCACTCATTTTCTTCAAAAACATTTGCCGAAGCGAGGTTTGATTTTGGACGTAGGCGGAGGCCCTGGAAGGTATTCCATTGAATTGGCAAAAAGAGGCTACAACGTTGTATTGCTAGATCTTGTTCCAGAGATGCTGAGGATCGCAAGAAAGAAAGCGAAACAAGCTGGAGTCCTTAGAAGAGTCAACCAGTTCGTAGAAGGCTCCATAGTGGATTTGTCAGCGTTTCCTAATGAAAGGTTTGATGCAGTGCTGTGTCTGGGAGGAGCCTTGAACCATTTGCTGAAGGCCGAGCAACGACAAAGGGCGGCAAGAGAACTTGTACGCGTGACAAAAGGAGAGGCACCTATGTTCGTTTCAGTCATCAGCCGAATCGGACTACTGAGAAACATGCTGGTCGAGTTTCCCCATGAAATGCAGTACGCCAAACACCACTGGGAAGTCGGCGACTACATTCCTGGCTTGCATGGAAGAGGTTTCACCGCGGCTCACTGGTTTCTGCCAGAAGAATTGACTGAACTTTTCGAGAAGGAAGGCGTAAAAACATTGGAGATGGCCGGCCTGGAAGGACTTTCCTCGCATCACGAAAAGGAAACGAACAGGCTTTACAAGGATAAGGAAAAATGGAGGATGTGGGTTGAAATACTGCTAGAAACGTGTACTCACCCATCAGTCGTGGGAAACGCTGAACACTTCTTGCTCGTGGGCAGAAAGCACGGTTAGACCATGTCACCGTCGCGTTTGCTGAAGTACAGAATGTCATGATGTTCAATGTACCCACACTTCTTGAACAGCGTCCTCGATGAAACGTTTGAATCTTCGATCAGAGCGCAGAAAATCCTAAGATCATGTTTTCGTAGTATTCTCTCGGATTCTTTGATCAATGCCTCAGCGATGCCTCGACGCCTGTAGCTTGGATCCACAGCTAGACGGTTTATCCCTCCCTTTCTGAAATCGCTGCTCAGAATGGCCGCACCGACGAGGCATCCGTCTTCAAAGGCACCAATAAAAAGATCCGGGTTGGAACTTATCTGCTTGGCTATTGTTTCTCTGCTGCCCCTTCCTTGAGGCTTAAAGGGCAAGCTGGCTTTGGACCAGAGCTCTGTCAGTTTCTTGTAATTACTTATCGTCAGTCTGCGAATTTCCATGCGGACACATGGTTGGGATTACTTTTCTTTTTCAACTTCTCTCGTGACGTCTTCTATGATATCCAGAGCGGAGTCCACTAGTTCTCGGGTGATGATGATTGGTGGTGCAACTCTGATTGTTGAAGCTCCACAGCTGATCACGCTGATCCCTCGTTTCCACGATCGCGTCATTATCTCGGTGACCTTTTGAGGCGCCGGTTTCTTGCTCTCTTTGTCTTCGACTATTTCCATGCCTATCATCAAGCCTTTACCCCTCACGTCACCTACAATTTCACTGTGTTCTTTGAATTCCTCAAGTCTCTTCATGATGTAGGCGCCCTGTTTCGTCGCGTTTTCCAAGAGCTTCTCTTCCTTTATTACGTCTATGACTGCCATTGCTGCGACGCACGACAGAGGGTTACCGCCGAAGGTGCTCGCGTGAGAACCTGCCGTCCAGTCCATGATTTTGGCCTTTGCAACGGTTGCTCCCAAGGGCAATCCGGACGCTAGCGCCTTCGCAGAGCACAGGATGTCGGGTTCAACGCCCCAGTGTTCAATGGCAAACCATTTTCCAGTTCTACCCATACCAGACTGCACTTCATCATCTAAGAATAGGAGGTCATACTTGTCCGCGAGCTTTTTCAGCCTCTGGAAGTATTCTGGCGGCGGAACAACGTATCCGCCTTCGCCTTGAATCGGTTCAAACAGTATCCCAGCGACATCTTCTGGAGGCACATACTTCTGTAAGACGTACTCGTCAATGAAGTCCACGCACCAGTACTTACAGTCTGGATAGGTCAGCCTGAACGGGCACCGGTAGCAGTACGGGTAGGGCACGTGAGTGACGCCTGGCATTAACGGGGAGAAGTAGCGTTTTTGAGCCGGCTTACTGGCCGTGAAAGACAGCGCTCCTATCGTTCGTCCGTGGAAAGCGCTTATGAACCCTATAAACAGTTGTCTTCGGCTGTGCCACTTTGCAAGTTTGACCGCACCCTCGACTGCCTCGGCCCCGCTGTTTCCGAAATAGACCTTCTTCTCAGGGCTCCCAGGCGTGATCTGCGCCAGCTTCTCAGCCAGGTCGATGACCTCCCTGTAATAGAAGTCCGTGTTCGAATAATGCAAGAACCGGTCACATTGGCTCTTTATGGCTGAAACCACTTTAGGATGGTTGTGACCGATACCCATGCACACCAAACCGGAGTTAAAGTCGATGTATTCATTCCCGTCTACGTCCTTGACTATACAACCCTTGCCTGATTCAACGACAAGCGGGTAAAACCGACCGTAACTGGGTGAAATCAGTCTTTCGTCTTTCTTAACGAGCTCTCTTGCCTTGGGTCCCGGAGGAGTGACAATTATCTTTGGATAACCACTCACATTACATCACCAGTTGGAGCTAGAGGATTAGAAAGGCAGTTTTATATAATTACCTATGTCCGTTACACAAAAAAGAATCTGGAACCGCGTTGACAGTCAATACTATCCAGTCAGATAGACTGTTCGCGTTCGGACACGTGGAAAGAGAAGCAAGCTATGCTTTTGTCACTGATATCTCAATCGCTGAGACCTTTGAGGTCTGGCCTTCTTCTCTGGCGACTTCCTCAGTGGACACGTTTATGCCTTCTAGCTGCAAGCCCTGCGCGAAAGAGCGCCTCAGCACTTCAATGGTGTCGACAGCTCTCGGGATTGCACGTCCTCTGGCTTTGACAACGATCTTGTTTGAACCCGAATTAAGGTAGGTCAAACAAGCAAGTACGTAGTTCATCACTGGCTTATTCCCAACGAAGACAACGCTTTCGTTGACCTGCGTGTTGGTGGCTTGCGTGTTCCGTGCCGCTTTTGCCGCTTTTGCCGCTTTCTCTTTTCTCTCAGGTTTCTTCGGTTTTTCTTCAGTCATGTTATACCTTCTTTCGTTCATCGATTAACAGTGGTTCGCGTCGTAAGGCAGCTTATATCATAAACCCTTGCTTATATTTTTCCGTATAGTACCAAGTCAGACGCACTGTCTGACACAAGCTTCCGATATTGCCCCCAGTCCTCATCAACCCATTTCTGGACTCTCTCAACATCCTCTTGCGCCAAGTTGCGGAACCTGCCCTGCAAAGCAAAATAATCTTTAACAGGCTTGCGCTTGTCCTTGTCAATCAACCGGTCACTCGGGGAATTGAGCTTGAACTTTCCATTCTCAATTTCATAAAGAACCCACAAACCACTCTGCACCGCAAGCCGACCCATTTCAACAGTCTTGCTTGTGTCGTACAGCCACCCAGTTGGACAGGGAGCCAAGAGATGAACGTATTTTGTGCCTCTAATCTCCTTGGCCTTCCTAAGCTTGTTCACAAAATCCAGCGGGTAAGACGTGCAAGCAGTCGCAACGTAAGGAATTCGATGTGCAGCCATAATCAAGGCCATGTCTTTCTTGCGCTCCCTTTTTCCGGTAGGCGTTGTTGTGGTCCACGCACCATACGGCGTCGCTCCGCTCCGCTGCATCCCAGTGTTGCCGTAAGCTTCATTGTCGTAGCAAATATAAATGAAGTCTGTTCCCCTTTCAGCAGCCCCGGACAAGGCTTGAATGCCTATGTCAACTGTTCCTCCATCCCCAGCCCAGCCCACAACTGTCACGTCATCACACTTTCTCTGCCGGAGGGCTGCAACTATTCCGGAAGCCGCGGCACCAGTGGATTCAAACAGTACGTTTTGAAGAGGCACTGCGAAGGAAGTGTAGGGATAAGGTCCCTGAATCACTGTTGTGCAGCACGCGGGAACGACCAGCATGATCTTGTTTCCCAACGCTTTCAACATTAACCGCAACGAAATAGCCGGACCGCAACCCGCGCAAGCAGCGTGCCCCTTGAGCAAATACTCCTCCTTGGGCAACTCCTTTACTGTCAGCATTCTTTTCACTCCCTCAAGTCGACCCATTCGATCTCTCTTTCGATTTTGCCGGTGCCCATCGATTTCAGCGATTTCCTGGCCATCTTCTCAATCGTTTCGGCAGTCACGTCTCTTCCACCTAGGCCTGCGATGAAACTCGCGAACAGTGGACGACCCTTCAGCTTGAAAAGCGATGCCTTCGCTTCTGATGCAAGGAAGCCTTCCATCCCAAAAGATATGTGCCGATCTATCGTCGCCAGCATCCTAGCATGTTCAGCAAGCTTCGTTACTTCCTCAACCGGGAACGGTCTGTAAACACGGACTCGCGCGGAGCCGACCTTTCGGCCTTCCTTCCGCAGTTTGTCCACAGCCAGTTTTGCGTCGCTTCCCATGGTGCCCATCGTCAGCATTATCAAGTCTGCATCTTCGCACTTGTACTTCTCAATCAATCCGCCATATTCGTGACCGAAACGTTTGCCATAGTCTTTGTCTATCTTCGGGATTAGTTGCTTGGCGTTTTCCATGGCTTCTTGAATCATGTAACGGAATTCCATGTACCACTCTGGTGAAACCAGGTTTGCATGAGAGGAGGGATGGTTGACATCCAAAATCCAGCCTGCTTTGTACTCTGGCAGAAAGGCGTCAATTTCTTCTTGATTTGGAACTCTTGCTGGAGCATAGGTGTGTGATAGGATGAATCCTTCAAGGCAAACCATGGCGGGAAGGAACACTCGCTCATCCTCGCACAGTTTGTAGGCTTGGATGATAGTGTCGAAAACTTCCTGATTGTCAGCGCAGTAAAACTGAATCCACCCCGTGTCCCGCTGAGAAAGCGAATCGCTGAGGTCCGGCCAAATGCTCCAAGGAGCACCCATGGCACGGTTAACGACAGCCATGACGATCGGCAGGCGTGAACCCGAAGCCCAGTGCAAGGCTTCATGCATCAGAGCCAAACCGTGAGCGGATGTGGCCGTGAAAGTTCTGACGCCAGCCGCCGCAGCGCTTATGCAAGCCACCATGGCACTGTGTTCAGACTCTACACGAATGTACTCCGCGTCCATCTGTTTGTTCTCAACAAAATCAGCTATCTTTTCAACTACCGCCGTCTGGGGGGTTATCGGGTATGCCGCGACAACCTTGACTCGCGCTGCCCGAGCTGCGTAGCCAGCAAGATGGTTGGCGGTGTCAATTGTCATCTGCGTCATCTATTCTTCCTCCCGCTTCATGGTTATGGCTTTAGTCGGACACTCGTTGGCACATATTCCACAGCCCTTACAATAATCATAATCTATCTTGGGCGAATCGTCTTCTTGCCGAGTTATAGCAGCGTCCGGACAGTAAATCCAGCAAAGCGTGCAACGTGTGCATTTGGGATAGTTGACTTCGGGGCAAAAAGTCCTCCAAGAACCCGTCTTCCCCATGCTGCCCACTGTTGGATACGATAGAGGAGTGAGCGGCAGTTCCTTGCGACATTTCGGAGGGGTACTCACGGAGTTTCACCATCCCACCATTTTGTCAATCGTTCATAGGCTAGTTCTGTTGCCTTCGAGTTTTTCTCGCCGGCACCACCAGACCAAGTTTCGTTGACAGCTTTCAAGACGCTCTCCAACCTGATTTCTCCGGTTGCCCTAGCAAAGGCTCCAAGAATCGACGTATTGACCACTGGTAGTCCGGCGACAAGCAAGTTCAATTCCAGAGCGATGCCAGTTGCATCAACGGTGGCAACATGCCAACCTTTCAACCCGATCTCCTCAGGTTTTCTCTTCGTATTCAAGACAATGACTCCGTCCTTCTTCATTCCTTCCGTCACGTCCACGACCTTGTAAATGTAGGGATCAAGCACCATCACGTAGTCAGGATTGTAAACCTGACTGTGTACAAGTAAGGGTTCACTACTTATTCTGGCGAAGGCTTTAACTGGAGCCCCCCGACGTTCCGCTCCAAAGTACGGAAAGGCTTGCACCCATTTGCCCTCGAAAAAAGCAGCGTGTGCCAAAACCTCCGCGGCGGTGACGCTTCCTTGTCCACCACGACCGTGGATTCTGATTTCTTTAAGCACTAACTTCCCCTTCCACTGGGAAAGTAAACATGGAAAACTTCAAACTTATTAGTGTTAGCTCACACAAGCAACAAAAACAACATTAGAAGTAAGCCGCTACAGACAAAGATAGGGCCCATCGCCCTTTTTGCCAGTTGGATGCCTTTTTCAACGAGAATACACAATGTTTCAAGCTGTTTTGCCCCAATAACCTTGACGTTTGGAACAACTATGTTTCGACACGAAACCTTCACATCTTCTGAGTTGGCCAAAGCAGCAACCGTCAGTTCCTTCACGCAGCTTAACAATTTTTCGTTGTCCATGACCTCACCAACCGGGTGATACCCAAGCCCGTTCAACACTAGAGCACTCACTGAATGTGTATCTGTGGTGAGAATCTCGCCGTCATCAATACCTATCGACTTTAGCAACGAAAGGATCCTTTCACGCAGGCCGGAAACCATGTTGTTGCCATCAATCACAACGTAAGCAGCCTTCTGCCCGCCGCTCGTGAGCACAATGACAGTTATACCGCCGGATCCCATGCCATCTTCGAGGCTGAACCCCTTTGGCAGAACCGTGGCAGAGCCAACCTGAAACGGCAACCGCTTCATCGACGCCGCCTTCTCGAGGCACTTGGTAGCCACGTCTTTCAAGGAGCCCAAGGACTCCTCTATATCTGCTTTACCGTTGATGCTGTTATGGGCGTTAATGACCGCACAAACCTGCAAACCGTACTTCTCAGCTTCTCTGTTGACGAACTGGCCGAGTTCCTCCGGCAAATCTTCGATTGTTCTGGGCGCAAGCGTGAACGAAATAAACGCAGATTTGCCGAATATCTGGCAACACGCGGTGGCTAAACCGTTGCTAACCTTAACAAACGGCGACGCCCTGGCATCAGACAACTCGAAGTTCTTAAGCGACTGAACGACATCAGCGATGATTTTTTGGTTCTGAAGTTGAGAAGCCAAATCGAACTCGTGGCCCAGCAAACCATGAGGTACACAGGCCACGCAATTCAGCTTCTCTTCCAGATTCGCTTTGAGCAAAGAGGGCAGGAGGCTGCTTCCAATGTTCTTGAATGGCCCAGGATGAACTGAAGGTATGACTATGATTGCTTTAGAGCCGGAAGAGCCAAACTTCACCAGGGAGACTTCAACATTCCTTTCCTCTCCCAGCTTCTCAAGAAAATCTTCAAACGGCGCATTCAACCCCAGCACCCAGTTTAGCATAAAGGCTTTGAAAAGAGACAATGAGTGAAGCCTCAGCATTTTTTGGCCCAAGCGATCCAGAAGGTGCAGAAAGCCCAGAGTTGAAGCAAGAGCCACCAGTGTCGAAAAGAGGAAGAATGCAGGGATGTAGAATGTGAAAGAGTATCCTATGAAAACCCAGAAAATCAGAAAAGGAACCACGCATAGGAATGGTTGAATCAAAGACACGGCAAGAATCCGTTTGTAACTCACAGAAGCTATTGAACCCACAACCACCAAGCGAAGGATCATCACCGCTGAGAAACCTAGAAGACAGAGTCTGATCCACCATTGTAAACCAGCCGTTACAGCAAGGACAACGCCAACAAAAACGAAGAAAAACCACAGAGCCCAACAGACAAGCGAAAAACCAACGGTTCTCCTGAAATTGAAAATCGTGCCTCGCGGCAATATCAATCTATTCGTGACGTGATCAGCGAACAGACTTGTAGCAAACAATGCACCTCCTAGAAGCAGTCCACCATACAAGCCCAGAAGAGATGGAAAAACGACCAATGCGGAAAGTAATCCACAACCAACACAGAGGAACGGAAGCAGTGAGAGCGCCCTCCGAATTGAGGGAAGCCTGAACAGTGACGGATAGCGGCTGACCGCTTTATCCATCGATTGTTTCAGCGAATCTTCAGTTGCCACGCCCATTCCTCTAGAGTGACTTTCCTAGAATGGGAATTCACAGATATTAAACTGTCGTGAAGCCAAGCATAAATAGATTGGAACTTCAAACATCATTCAGACAATTCAAGCAAACGAGAACCCATCATTCTTGACGCCAAAAGGATAAAACAGAGGAGGCGTTATTCAAAGCAAACATTCTACTTCAACAGAGGGAACGTGTACTCAGAAGAGGAAGTGTTTTATTCCCAGAGCGCCTATTATAGTATTTTGCGAATAATATGCCAGAGCAGAGTCTACCTCCAACCATTTTCCACATGCTTGAGAAAAACGTGGGGAAACAGATACGGGTGATATTGGACCCGGCCTATGGTTTTGAAGGAACCCTAATCGCTGTAACCCGTGAACCTGCCGGCATATGGCTTTCGGACGCAGAGGCAGTTACACTGCGCGCAACCATCGCCCAGCCTATCCCACAAGTTACAAGCCGGGAAGAAAGAAGCGAAATATTCGTACACCTTAACTCGGTTCAGAGAATAGAGGTTTTGCATCCGCCTTCTCGACACTAGAATCATGTTGAGAAGAATGCACGAGCCAAGACGGCCACGACGATCAATGCCACCGCCAGCACCACGAGAATTTCAGGTCTCACCTTGATCCCCTCAGTCTCCTCTTCGAAGAACCTAAGTAGACCAGCGCTTGCAGCAGGCATCGGCGATTTCTTTTCCTTCTTTTTCTTGCTCATCTACGGTCAACCTCATGTTGTGGCAATATGCTCTTATCATTCGCTGCATTATTAATGTTGCGTCGGCTCAAAGAGTTTTTATTTTTGAACGAAAGATACTGTGATGCGAAGAGTGGTCATAATGTCGGTTCCAAGAGAAGAGTACAATCACGTGCTGGATCTGCTTCAACAACATCACAGGTGGTTTGAACAGAGTATCCCGCTCATAGCAAGTGAGAACATTCCAAGTCCGGCCGTGCGAGAAACGTTGGCAACAGATTTTGGAAATCGTTACGCTGAGGGATGGCCGGGAGAACGCGTCTACGCTGGCTGCCGATACATCGATCAAGTAGAGTTCAAATGCATCGAGCTCATGAAAAGGCTTTTCAAAGCAGAGTTTGTGGATGTTAGACCCATTTCAGGGGTTGTGGCAAATCTGGCCGTCTACACAGCCTTCACAGAGCCAGGTGACACCCTCATGGCGTTGTCCATTCCATGCGGAGGTCACATCACGTCCGGCAAGAAGGAGTTGGGCGGCACGGCTGGCGCCGTTAAGGGCTTAGTCGTTGAATACTTGCCCCTTGATTACAAGGAACTGAACATAGACGTGGAGAAGGCGAAAAACAAGATACAAGAACTTGCTTCAAAGGGCAAATCGCCGAAATTCGTTATGTTTGGAGCGAGCGTCTTTCCGTTTCCGCACCCGGTTAAGGAACTGGTCGAATCGTTTCATTCAGTCGGCGCGACCGTCGGATACGATGCAGCACACGTTGCCGGCTTAATCGCTGGAGGACAATTTCAAGACCCTCTGAAAGAAGGTGCAGACGTCGTCAGTCTAAGCACTCACAAAACATTCTTCGGCCCTCAACACGGCGGAATCCTGTCTTGGGAAAAATACGCAGAGAAGATAAAGAAGGCAACGTTTCCAGGAATGGTGAGCAACCATCATCTGCACGCAGTCGCAGGCCTTACAATCGCATGCGCAGAAATGCTTGAATTCGGAAAAGAATATGCAAGCCAAGTAGTGAAGAATGCCAAGGCATTGGGGCAAGCGCTCTACGAAAGAGGGTTTAACGTCTTAGCAGAGCACAAGGGGTTCACTCAGTCACACGTGATCTTGATTGACATAATAAAGTACGGTGATGGCGGCACGATCGAAGAAACCTTGGAGAAGGCGAACATAATCATAAACAGAAACCTGTTGCCATGGGACATCAAGGAAGGAAGACACTTCATGCATCCGGGCGGCATAAGAATGGGAGTCTCAGAGGTTACAAGGCTGGGAATGAAAGAAGCTGAGATGGCAGGGATAGCAGATTTTGTGAAGCGCGTAATCATAGACAAGGAACCATTAGAAAAGGTGAGGTCAGACATAGCAGAATTCAGAAAAGACCACCAAAAAGTCCGTTACTGCTTCGAGAACGCAACGGAAGCGTACAAATACATAAAAATCCGTTAAACATCTCTGGCAACTTTGTCATCGATCAAAACAGTATTAATCAGGTTCAGGCAGAATTCTCGCACGAGTGTCTCGGAGAGTTGATGATCCACCTAGCTGTATCCAAGTATGGGGGTGACATGCTGCATATCTGTGAATTTCAGGAAATGATGCGACGACTGTATTTTCATAGAGATCACAAACGTGGCATTGACGGCACGTACGATTGGCTGATGGACGAGGTGAAAGAGCTGGGTGAGGCGCTGAAAACGTGTGACAAGCAAGCGTTGGAAAGGGAATTTGCAGACGTCATCGCTTGGTTGGCCTCGCTCGCCAACGTCACTGATGTGAACCTCGAGAAGGCGGCTTTGGACAAGTATGATAATAAATGTCCAAAGTGTGGGTGTTCGCCTTGCCAATGCACCTTCTAAGTCGAAACCGCTAACCGCTTTTGTCCCTTGCCGGTAAGAGCCCAAACGTACGGTTTGCCGCTCTTCCGTTGAACAATGTTCTCCGCCTCGAGAAGCTTCAAGTGGTGCATGACGACCCCGTAGTGCATACCGGCCCCTTTGCCGACTGTTTTCGCGTCACCTGAAAACTTATCCAAAGAATCCAGTATCCTGGTTCTTGCCGATAAACCCAGTCTTGTGTTCCTTATATTTTCCAGATAGGCATTAGGATGGTAAGTTTCTCTTAACTCTGACACCCTTTGGATAACTTGTCGTCTTGAATAGAAAAGTCTTGTCAGGCGAAGTCCGTGAGACAGATCTGTTTTGGTCTCTTGCTGTCAAACAAGGCGTTGATCTCTTGTTTCAAGAGAGATATTCTTTGAGTGTAATACTTGGGCAACTCGTATTTCTCAACGAGATTCTGCGCTGCTTCAAGGTATTTTTCTATTCCGCCTCGGTACACAGTCAAGGTTAATTGTCCGCCGCACGTTGGACATTTGCCTCGAAGAGGTAGACGCCGGAAGCGTTTGCTGCATGATTTGCATCTGAAGCTTTGCGTTGAAAAAGCCCGCAAGTTTCCAGCAATGTCTCGTATGAAATGCGTGGTTAAAACTTTCAAGGCAACTTTCCTCGCATCCACGGCCATTATTTTCTCCGCCAACTCAAGCTGGCTGTCCATTTTCTCTATCATCGTCTTGAACTGCTTGTAGGCACTTTCCCGGTTTCCCATGTTGATGTTAGAAACTGGTGTGGTATAGTTAAAACCCTCAAACTGTGCTTCGGTTCCAAGTCGGTATCCCACCAGGTCAATCAATGAACTGGCCTGTCTGGCTTCCATCTTTTCCAATGTTCTTTCAAAGAACTCAACAGGATAACCTTTCGCCACATCGAAGTCATGCGCTTGCCTCTGCACCTCTTTCGTGTTGACAACCGGAATCAGAAGGAGCGGCGCATCCATTATGCCCCCTATCTGCGCGGGCAGGTATTCACGGGAGAAGTTGAGCAACGTGTCTAACGCCAGCATCACCGTGTCTTCGTCGCCGTCGCAGTCTCTACGCTTGGCTGAATGCCAAATCGGATGCGCATAACACACGCTGAGGCTGGTGAACCCCACAATACGACCCAGTATGCCTACGCACGTGTGAGGCGCCAAGCCGACGATCACGTGACCGACAAGGTCCTCTGTTCTCTCAACATTGTAGTAGGGAGAAAGTCCGTATACTTTCGTTAGAAGCTCATCAGTAAAGCCAGCGACGTCTAGGAAGTATTCTGCGCCCTTAATCGGAATAACGACGTCCTGAATCTTGAGTTCGCACACCTGATTATCGTCCGTTAACTGTGCGCCACATGTATCATGAACATAGCCGAGCTGCCTAAGCTTCTCAACTGAAACGCCGATCTCCACAGGTTTAAAATGTGTTAGGGGCGCATTGGTAGCATCGAACCGTATTGTCCCATCTTTGTAAACCGACAGATCGTGCTTTGCCCGTAGAATTCCCTTGTCGATTATCTCTGGCGTCTTTGTTTCATTCATTAAGCCTTTGACGCCCTTCAGAATCTTGGGAGCGGAAACGCCCAGATGAGCACACGTGCTTTCAAGTGCTTCCTTGAAGTTGACTACTTGTTTCTGAAACGGCTTCGCCGGCGTTCTGCAAACTGGGCACTCTCCTTCCTTCAGGCTCTTTCCACATCGTGGACAACTCCTCTCGAGTAGAGTTTCAGAACCACAAGCTGGACACTTGACTCGAAAAGAGTAGGTCTTGCAGTCTGGACACTTTCGTTTGACAACCTCCACAAAAGTCGGCCCATGCCTTGCTGCGTCAACCATGTCTCTTTGCGAGCCACCCGCCAGTCCGACCGGAAAGAGCACATGAACAAGTGGTTTCATCTCACGTCTTTTTGCCTTCTCTGGTCGGGCCATTCGAGCCCCCACCGACGTCGGAGCCTTCTCTCTAACATGTGCACCGGACAGCAGGCTGAGGGTCTCTAAAACGGTCTTGCCGGGGGAAGCATCTATATCGCAAGAGTTTCCGTACCCCAAGCAGAATGCAAACGCGTGCGCATCATCATTCTCGACAACGATCTTGCAGTCCAAGATTTTGTGCGGCAAACACATAATCTCCAACACGCGCTTGACCTGTGGATCGATTTCTCCAACAATCCTTTGAACAACGCCATCTTGAGTTTGTATTTCAGAGTTGAGGACCCAGTTTCTGATCAACTTGAGTTCGTCAACTGAGGAAAGGTACGACCAGAAATAGGTGTAGGCCGGATGAAGAGGCACGTGCAACTCTGACGATAGCGCTATGGCTTCCTTGACGGTAGGTTCGTCGAAGAATGGGTTCTCCACGAACGCCTTTAACTCTTTTCCAGAAAACCTGAGCCCCTCTGCCGCTTTGTCAAAGTTCCCTTCAAACTTCTTCATTATCGCGTTCCGCAGGTCTTCGGCCCACCACTCCTCAACATATCCGGATGGAGCCAGCGACTTGCTATTGTACAAGAAATCTCCGAAGCTGATCAAAATGTCTCCTAAGAACAATATCTTTTCAATCCTGCCTTTTGCCTGATTGAAGCTGTCGACGGAAACTCGAACAACCGAACCGTCGCTCAATCGGACTATTGGGCCTTCTATTGTATCAACCGGAACAACGATGCCACCCTTTCCGGGAAGCTCCATCCTCAACTGCGTTCCTCCGGCCAAGAAGTTTTGAAGCACAAGCATCGTTGCCGGGTGAATCCCTACGGCAGACAGGCCAGTGTTTCGGGCTCTACCATACCTTAACCTGAAGCCGCCTCGCCGGGATGGGAATGAGAACACCGGGCGGCCAGCTATGATGTCATCCATGAAACCAGTGGATTTCTTTTCAGACTTCTTGCCAAATTCTCCAAGCCAATCCCATCCTTGAAACCCAAGCTTCTCGATGATGTTCAAAACTTTAGGAGCCCGCCCAACAACACCGTCATTCAAGACTCTAAGAGCCCCACCCCTGACACGGTTCGTTTCAACGCGGGGGAGATTTCGGAAAGAAGAGACTTCGATAGGATCTGATTCTGTGCCTGTGACCTCCACTGGAACCCATTGAAGAGCCTTTCGCAGCTCTTCATCCGAAATGTGATACTGGAAACCCGTCACGGAACGCTCGTACATCCGCAATTCTTCAACAAAACGTGACATCTCTTCCTCGGTGGGCTTGTAACGGTCAAGACCGAGAAGGCGGCGAACGAAGTCCCCTACAACCAATGTCAGAGCCTGGTCAGTCCCACCTGCAGAACGTATCGGCCCAGCGAAATAGATGGCCAGATAACGTGTTCGATCACTGTTTGTTTTGATTCTCACTTTCGCCACTCCCTGTATTGGAGCCGCTGTCAACCCCTCTGTAAAGATCGCAAGCGCCGTACGAATCGCCTGGTCAGCCGCGGCTTCGGGCTCCATGTGTCCAAACTTACCGTAAACGATCTCTTCCGTGATCTTGAAAGCCAGTTCTTCCCGTGGAAGCTTTGAACTCAGTACCCTGATGCTCTCGGCAACCCCTTTCGGTCCTACGAGCCCTTCCACCAAGTCGGCCAGATCCTTGGCGAGGATACATTCGGTCTTCAACGACGGGTCAAGTCCCTTTTCTCTGGCCTTTTCGCTGATGGCGTAAAGCTGCCCAAGCGTTTTTTCCAAGGTTTCAACGTATTGCCGATACGCCTCGCTCATCTGACCGTTCAAGCTTCCCCCTCCCACAGCTTCTTGTTCAAAAGCGGTTTATCTCTGTTCCTTGACACGGATAAGTAAAAAAGGTTATCACTGACGACCTTCATTCCGTTTGGATTCTACACAAAAATAGGGTTGTCCACTTTTCTTTCGAGCGCCCAGTTGCTTTCTCATACGCACCTTTCGCGAGGTTCCCTCTTCTTTCAACGCAATCGTTACAGCGAGCGTGTCTCATGTCAGATGGACCATCGCAGACACCGCAATTCAGCATCAAGACTTCGCCTAAACCACGCAGACTTGCCCATGTATACTCGCGTTCATCGTATTGGGGCTCGAAATCCGGCCACACATCATAAACATTCTCATTTTCCAGAAGTTTCTTTAATGCATTGAAGTAGTTCTCAAAAGCCGTCAAATAGTCTTTCACGCTCTGCCGCGTCTTATGCCCTCGATGATTTCGGAAACCTTGCGTCTTACCATGGAATCTTCAACGACGTTTCCAGTGACGATTATGTCTGCACCTGCTGAAGCGGCAGCTAATGCTTGTTCTCTGGACTTTATGCCTCCCCCTACGATTAGAGGAACATTAATGTAGTGTCTGATGGTGCGAATCATTTCCGGTGGTACGGGAGTTTTCGCTCCAGATCCGCCTTCGAGATAGATGAAGCGCATGCCCAAGTATTGTCCTGCTAAGGCATGTGCAGCGGCAAGCTCGGGTTTATTGTAAGGGACTGCAATGGCTTTACCAACAACGCCGGCTGTGCCACCGTCGCCAACGATTATGTACCCAAGCGGAATAGGTTCCAAATTGTACTTCTTAACAAGCGGTGCTCCCAATATTTGCGCACCGATCAAAAAGTAAGGATCAACAGAGTTCAAAAGGGACATGAACCATATGGCATCAGCATAACGGCTTATTCCGGTCACATTGTTGGGGAATAGGATTATCGGAATCTTCACTGTTCGCTTGACCGCCCTGACAACATCGTCCAGATGCGCTGCTGAGACGAACGTTGACCCGCCTATCATTATGGCTGAGGTTTCGCCTGATCTTGCCTTGCTCACGATTCTCGAAGCCTGTGGGGGAGTTACCTTCTCAGGGTCAACAAGAGTTATGTGAATGGATCCTTCAGATTCAATTTTTTCAAGGAGATACTTCTCAACATTGCCTACCATAAGGACCCGCCTAGTTAAGGACCCTTGATCTCTGGCGTAGAGGGTTTTCTGGAGGCTCCGTAGATCTTGTCAGTAAACATGCAGTAAACATCAATTTCGCTTTGCGCGGGCTTTATCGGAAACTCTTCTTTGAGACCGCAGCTTCCGCAGCCCACGATCGCGCGCCCTTGATCCCTAAGGATTTCGACTCTGACAGTCTCCTTTCCACATTTAGGACAGGCAAAAAGCTTTGGCAAGTGTTTCTTAGGGATGCGAACGACTTTCTTCCTTCTTCTTCCCATATTGAGATCCTTCTACGCCGGCAGATACCTTACTCCCATATTTGTGTTTGTCCTTAAATAGTTGCCTACAACCATAGAAAAGCGAGAGTGCACTCGTTTGAAACTGACCTCTGCCGTCATGGATTCAGATTGGTCAGAAGTGGAGAGAAGAATATCACGGTTCATCAAAGATTACGTTGAAAAGTCCAACGCAAAAGGCGTGGTTTTGGGTCTGTCAGGTGGCATCGACAGCTGCACCACAGCAGCTCTTTCAGCCAGAACCCTAGGTGGAAACAGAGTCTTAGGGCTTATGTTGCCGGAAAAGGAGACATATAATGCAAAAGATATCAAACACGCGGAACTCGTCGCTGAAAAGTTTGGGTTCAAAACAGAAAGGATTGACATTACAGCCACTCTGGAAGCCTTCTACACTACAACCCCGACTTTTGACCAAGCAGACAAGCTGAGCAAAGGCAACATAAAAGCACGGACACGCATGATCTACACCTACTATTACGCTAACAGATGCAGTCTGCTGGTTTGCGGAAGTTCAGACAAGTCGGAAACGATGATGGGCTACTTCACAAAATGGGGAGACGTCGCGGCAGATATCTCGCCAATAATGGATTTGTACAAGACACAAGTTCGCAAACTAGCGCAGCATGTTGGCGTCCCAAGGGAAATCGTGCGAAAACCGCCTACGCCGGGATTGTGGCCAGGCCAACTTGCAGAGAAAGAGCTTGGAATAGGATATGAACAACTCGACCTTATTCTTTATGGACTGGAACGCTTCATGAAAACCGAGGAAATAGCAGCCCAACTCGAGGTGGACAGACGAGTGGTGGATAAAGTTAAGAAAAGATGGCTTTCAACGGAGCACAAAAGACGGATGCTCCTAACGGCAAAGCTTGAGTACCGAACGGTGGGAACTGACTTTAGACTTCCACGAAGTCCATGACAAGTCACTCGGAGAGAAAAGCAAATGAAAGAAAGTTTCAAAATAGCGCTTGCACAAATAAGCTGCATACAAGGAGAAAAAAAAGAAAACCTTAGGAAAATGGCAAGAACTGCGGCAAAGGCCAGAAAACAAGGCGCAGACCTCGTAATTTTCCCAGAACTTTCATTGACCGGCTATGTTGTCAGAGACCAAATCTACGAATTAGCCGAGAGAATACCCGGACCGTCGACAAGAAGAGTGGAAAGAATAGCCAAAGAGACCCGAACACACATCATTTTCGGCATGCCTGAACTAAGTGAGAAGACACAAGCAACGCTCTACAATACCGCAGTGTTCATCAGCCCGAATGGTTTTGTCGGGAAATATCACAAAATGTATCTCCCGACCCACAGCGTCTTCGAAGAGAAGAGGTACTTCCGACCAGGATACCAGATCACAGCGTTAGACACTGAGCTTGGGAAAATAGGTTTGATCATATGCTATGACGTTTACTTCCCAGAAGTAACCAGACTGACACGTTTGAAAGGGGCCCAAATGATTGTCTGCATCTCCGCTTCACCAGGGGTCAGACGAACATTCTTTGAAATACTCACGGCTGCAAGAGCGATTGAAAACACGGCTTTTCTGGCCTTCGTAAACTTGGTAGGAGTGGAAGACGGATTACAGTTCTGGGGAGGTAGCAGACTTATTGGCCCTAACGGGAAGATACTTGCCCAAGCCACATATGACGAAGAAGATCTTGTCGTCAGCGAAGTTAACTATGCGGACATTAGACCTATTGAAACGTTTGTTCCTACATTGCGGGATCTACGTCCAGAGTTGTTCGACAAGCTGAAGCAAAGCGCAGAAGAACTGTGATGAGAAGCCTACGCGAGCTTCTTTACGGCTTTGTCTATCCTATCCAATGCTTCTTCCAACTTCTCATATGCGGCGGCATAGGAAATCCTAACGTAACCTTCACCGTAACTGCCGAATGCAGAGCCAGGAACGGTCAAAACGCCTGCTTCCTTTGCGATGAATTCTGCAAACCCCTCTGAGGACATGCCGAATGCTTTTATGTTTGGGAAAACATAGAAAGCGCCCTTCGGAAGTTGACACTCGAAGCCGTCAATCTTGTTCAACCTTTTGTGAACCAAATGCCGGCGTCTGTCGAATTCCCGCAGCATGTCTTTGACGAAGTCTTGTGACCCTTTCAGCGCGGCCAATGCGATGAACTGTGCAAGGTTGTCTACACATGCAACAACGTATTGATGGACCAGCCAAAGTGAAGAAATGAGTTCTCGAGGCCCATAGACGTAACCGACGCGAAGGCCAGTCATCGCATAGGTCTTGGAAAAGGAGTTCACGACCAGTGTGCGTTCACGCATCCCTGGAAAAGTTGCCAGGCAATAATGTTTGGTCCCATCGTATACTATTTTCTCGTAAACCTCGTCAGAAATCACAATCATGTCACGGTCAACGGCGATCTTTGCCAGCGTAGCGGCTTCGTCATAAGAAAGGACCGCACCTGTTGGATTGTTAGGGAAGTTCAGTATCATCACACGTGACCTGTCTGTGACTAGTGATGTCACATCTTCAACCGATGGAAGAAAATCTTTCTCCTCTATCAGTGGAACGTAAGTGGGAATCCCTTCGGCCAAAAGGACGCTGGGCTCGTAGGCAACAAATCCTGGGTTAGGAATCAACACCTCATCGCCGGGATTCAGCAAGCCCATTAGCGCTGTGAAAATCGCCTCGGTTCCGCCTACAGTGATTAGAACCTCACAGTTCGGGTCATAGCTAAGACCGTAATCACGATAGGCTTTCTGAGCGAGCCCTTCCCTCAATTCAGACATTCCGTTTGTAAGAGCGTAGTGCGTCATCCCTTCCTCAGCCGCCTGCGAGCCGGCCTCAAGAGCGTGCTCTGGAGGACAAAAATCGGGCTCGCCCAATGTTAGGTTAATACATCCGGGTATTTCTTGCCCCAAAGCGAAAAATCGGCGTATCCCAGAAGGCTTTATTGATTTAAGACGCTTTGCTGGTCCAATGCCTGAAACCAAATGATGTTCTCCTCACCATCCATTGCCACACTCAACATAAAATTCTTGTGCTTCCCCCATCCCTAAGCAACCATTGCTCTCGACAGTTTTAAAAGCCGAGCCCGTATACAAATCTGTATCCATTCGAACTAACCCTTGGAGACAGGAATTTGAAGCTAAAAGAAAGCGTCCAAACATGGTTGACAGCCTCCATAAACGACCCTATTGCCAAAATAGTGGCACAGAACAGCCATTTGACAAAAACTCAGCTCGAAACACTGCTCATAGACATTTTAAGCGAGAATATTTCCGGCAAATCACTAAAATACGACGAAAAGGCGAGTTTAAGACTAACGAAGGCCAAAATAAGCCGAGGATCCTTCAACAGGACCTTAAGACAGGCAAAAGAAAATGTCACAAAATCGATCTACACAGTGCTACTTCTGGGGTACCTAGGTGTCTTTGAGACCACAACTCTTGACCCCTATCTAGAGATCGCGAACAAACTGCACGAGTACGTAGAGGCCTACAAAGAAATGCCAAGCAAGAGCGGGGCACCTGACGACCATCTAAAAGCCATCGAACTCATCCGAGAACAACTCGAAACCAGCCTAAAGAGGCTGTCAAGTCCATCAGAAACCATAACGTGACGTCACAAATCACACTGATAATCAATACACAAAAAGTCACCGAGAATCGACCGGACTAGGACTCAGAGAAAGGCTGGAAATTCAAAACCGGCCAAGAAAACTGCTTCTCTAGGGATGCCTATTGGCCATCTTGCTAAAAGGCATCCGCCTCCGCTAACTGTGACATGTGACGTCATGGAAGGCTTATTCCATGGGAAACACCATAAGCTTTAAATCCTGTACGGGGAATCTGTGATTTGTGATGCAACACGTCTATATCACAAACAATCACACACAAATCACAGGGTTGGCAGATTTGCCCGATGCGCTGCTTGTGCTCCTGAGCATTCTATTTGTTGCAACCGTCACTGCTGCGGTCGAGTACTACAGGCAACTCCGGAAGGCCAAAAGAGAGTACGAGAAAGCAAAAGGAGCCGTCGAAGACATTGTCTTGAGTTTCAACAGGCAACTCAGACATGAAGCCGAAAACCTTGAGGCTATCGCATATAAAGTTGAAGCCGTTGCTACAAGGGACGATGGCGCCCAGAAACGCGTAGAGGAAATTGGCAGAAAATTAACCTCCTTGGAAACCATGATGAGCAATGACTTACAAAACAGGGAGAGGATGGCGAACCAATTGAACGAGATTGGAAAGCAAGCGCGGGATGCCGTTGCATCACAAGAGCAGACTGTGACACAAATCACAAATCTGGAAGAACAAGTCCGGAAGCTTTCGGCAGCCCCGGAGGTCAGCCTTGAGGGAGTGATGCCCATAAAAAGAGAAAAGGCCATGGCTCACCTGACTGAAACTGAGATATCCGTGCTGGAGATGCTGGCCTCAGAGGCTGCGAGGACAGCCCCGGAGATCAAGGAGAGGGTCAGGCTAAGTCGGGAGCACACCGCGAGACTAATGAAGAAGCTTTATGAAGAAGGGTATCTGGAGAGAGAAACCAACAAAATCCCATTCAAGTACAGCGTCAAGAAAGAGATGGGAAAATTTTTGAAGAAGACAGAAAATGAAGCCACATGACTTTGACACAGAGAGATAGTCCTTTGCTTTGGAGCACTTTCATGGACTATGCAGGTCCATGCCCGGCGATTGTTCTTTCATTGAAATGCCCACCGTAATCGGCGCCTCTTAATGGTTAGTACTGCGAAACTTAGGTTCAGACACCAAAAGCTTTCCTTAAATCAAACATTTTCAGTCAAGCGCCATTGTCCGCATAGGACCGAACTAATAGAACCTATGACAACCCTCTCACGGCAGCTTCTGTTCAAGAGTCGGTTGCGGCATACGGGGGGCTATCCTGTATTTCAGATTGTTAGAAGCCCCCGCTTTCAGAACCACTCCTTTTGTTGCCATTCTAGAAAGGTACGTAGCCACCGTGCTGAGGCCAATGGGCTCTTTGAGCTCCTGCTCGTAAACGGACTGAACTTCTCTGGATGAAAACCAGACCACTGGAAAATGCCTTTGAACGATCATTCGAACTTTGCCGTACTTGGAAAGTTCGCTTGGTGTGGTTGAGGCATTGGCTCCCGGGTTGCTGGAGCCGCTAGGCATTCCTCCTAACAACTCCACAAGGTCTAGGAGCCGTATTGCCTTATCTCTTGTCACCTGTCCTTCGTAACTTATTGAGTAGCGATTACCATCGGCATCGACTAACTCAACGCGCACTTTCCTTGCTGGCATTGAAGGTGGTCACCTTAAGGTGGTGTTCACAACTTTACAGTTTACAAGTTATAGGCGTTATGGTGAAAACGTGAGTCATAAAGGGCTTGATTTGGGCACCAGATCATGAAAGCAGCCAGGATTGCAGCGTTTCTGCCGTAACAAGTATCACAGCAGTTTCAAACGGTGAAAAGGCACCATGTCAAGGCTGGCCTCGGATCTCCAGTAGAAGCAAGGGGGTGGGCTCTTCACAGAAAAGGAGCACGAAAAGGTCAATAGGGCGCTCAAGGAGAGAGAAGAAGAAACATCATCGAGTTAATTTCACAAGGTCTTCACAAAAAGTGAAGGAAAAACAGAATAATCAGTGACTACGATGTTATGCGGCGCTCACTAGGTACATAATATGAACACGTGTAAGTGTTAGGCGTCGGCTCGGTTAGGGCAGTAGAAGGAGGAGCTAGCAACTGCAGGCAATGCTGCAAACAGGGACACCCCTAGATTTCCATTGGAGCAAGGTGAGCAATAGCACATGAGTTGTGTGACGGGCGAAATTTTGTTTTGTAACTCTAAAATGTTTAATGACAATTATTATAACGGTTAACGAACGCTTACCGTTCAGAGTATATTACTTCTAAAAGAAGAGATATCTATCTTTTATTCCAGATGAAACAGAGTTCCACAAGAAATCCTGGGGTGTGTCCACGGTTTCAGAGGCGTTTGGTATAGCAGTGTCGCTTCTCTTTTAGGATTGTCGTGTGGAGGATTTAGTTTTCTGTATGGCAGTCCTTATGTTCCTCTACAAGAAGATGGGCTGCTACTTTAAAGTGTGGTGAGGGATAGAATGGACGATGTTAACATATTAGACGACGTATTCGACAATTTCGTCAACAATGCGAAGATATTCAGAGATCGAGAAGTGTTGCGCCATGACTATCTGCCTGATCGGTTGCCCCATAGGGAAGAGCAGATCAAGCAGCTTGGCCAGACCTTGGCTCCTGCGCTCAAGGGTGCGAGAAGCTCGAATGTGCTCATTTATGGGAAGACCGGGACAGGAAAAACAGCAGTGACAAAGTACGTCCTGAGCCATCTCGAGTTCAAAGCGAAAGAGTTTAACGCACCGGTGAAGTTTTGCTACGTCAACTGCCACATGGCAGGATCCGAATATCGCGTTTTCGCAAGCTTATGCCAACGCATGGGTGTGAACGTCCCATTCACAGGGCTCTCCGCAGGTGAAGTCTTCGACAGGTTCAGGGCGGGTGTCGATTGTTCAAGGGTAATCTTTATGATAGTATTGGATGAGGCTGACGCCTTGATAAAGTCCCGGGGAGACGGTCTTCTCTATGAACTAACAAGGATAAACGAGGGTTTAAGCAGAAGCAAGGTAAGCCTCATCGGCATCTCTAACGATCTTCGTTTGAAAGACTTTCTCGATCCACGAGTGTTGAGTTCGCTGAGTGAGGAAGAGATCGTTTTCAGACCATATGATGCGAGCGAATTGAGGACCATCCTTCTTGAGCGGGCGAAAGAGGCTTTTTGTGACAATTCCTTATCTGAAGGTGCCCTTGGACTTTGTTCCGCGCTTGCTGCAGCAGAGCATGGGGACGCTAGACGAGCCCTAGATTTGCTGCGAGTAGCTGGAGAGGTGGCAGAACGTACAGGTGCCACTGTTGTCGTTGAAGAGCACGTCCGTGAGGCTGAGAAGAACATCGAGCATAACCGGGTGGTGGAGACTCTTCAACACCTAACGCTGCACTCTAAGCTTGTCGTACTGAGTGTCTACCACCTGAATAAGGCAAATTCGCATGGGGCGATTACAGGTGAAATCTCAGAGGTCTATAACGAACTTTGCGGGGAATTAGGCGTTGCGCCCTTGACGCAGCGTCGTTTAAGCACGCTAGTTAACGAGCTTGATGCCATGGGACTCGTAAACGCCAAAGTCGTAAGTATGGGAAGGTACGGACGAACGAAGAAGATAAGGTTGGACATTGCTCGCGCCATCATAAAAGACGTCTTCACGAGTGATTCCAGACTTGGCCCCCTGGTCGACCATGACCCGAAGTGCCTTTCAAAACACGCAGAAACCAGAAGCTAAAGCTGCACCTTCTCCACATCTGCAGAGATCATCACGTTGTCACTATTGGAACGTCGCGATCTAGTTAAAAGGAACAACATCAACTTCTAGCGTTTGAAGGTTTAGAACGGGCACCTTGCCCGGCGTTGGCATGAAACCGTTCCTACGCATGTAATCTGTTTGATCTTGCCAACAGCCTGAGTTGACAACCAAAACTCCGCGATAGTTGCCGTACTCCAACGCATGAACGTGACCCGCGTGGAAAACGTCCGGCACACGTCCTATGACGAGCGAATCTCTACATTCCGGCGACAGTGGCGTTTTTCCACCGTACAACGGAGCGAGGTGGCGGCTCTGCAGAAGTAGCCTCATTGCCTTTTCAGGGTGGCTATGGCTCATGTCCGGAACTGTTGAGACTATGTCATCTAGGGCCCGGCCGTGGTACATTAGCACTTCCACGCCGTGGAGGCTGAGTGTGCACGGGTCCCCCAAGGAGTGCACCTTCCTTGATTCCTGCAATGTTTGCAGAAAGGTGTTTTCTATTGGTGGTTGCGGTAGAGCCTTTCTAGGGGCATCATGGTTTCCCGGTATTATTACAACTTCTATGTAATCTGGAATCTGCTCGATGTACTTCGCTGCAAGCCGATACTGCTTCTGCACGTCCTTGACAGCCAACTCCTTTATCTGGTTAGGGTAGACACCTACTCCGTCAACGATGTCACCCGCCACCAGCACATACTTCACGTGGCCTGCGATTTCCCTCATTTTTTCATTGCCGAATTTGCCGTTGAGCCACAAAATGAACCGGTCGAAAGCTTCTCTCGTGAACTTGCTGCTTCCGACGTGCATGTCTGAGGTGAGAACTGCGCAAACCGGTACTGGAGCCTTGTGTTGAGCCCTTTGGGCTACATCGGGCAAGATGATGTCTTCAGCGATCAAGAGGTTGCTTCTTGTTTTCAAAACGCTGAGACAAATGACCTGGTCGAGTAAAAGAAAACGTGCCTTCCTCTGAAGCTCTTGAGAAGCATTCTGCGGTACGAGCACGGTTGCGCTTGCCTTCAGGTCTTCGACGGTCAGTACCATCCTCTGTTTCGATTCTCTCTTTTCTGCTATCATTCCGATAATCTTGAGCCTCGTATTGGCTTGGGCTCTGACAGCATCCAGGATTGACGCTGCGCTCCGCACGTCTATCCTCTGTCTCAGAAGCTTTTCTAGCTGCCGAAATCTGTCTTGGAAGTAGCCCAGGTAATCTTCGATTGTTCCGTTTGAGCTCAAGTCGGTGCCAGGGTTCTCGATGATGTTTATGCTTGCATCAACGCCCTTTGAGAAGGGGCGAAAATGGGTCTTCCCCTCTATTGCCAGCGATGTTCGAGGTTCTTTCGATGCTTGAATGGTCTCCGAAAGAGGTTCTGGGGCAATCTCTTTGGTTGGTTCTGTTGTACCTAGAAGATGTTCCAGAAAACTCCTTTCGATGAAGAAGGGCTTCTCTTCGAGGTTCTCTATCTGTCGAATCGCTTTGCTCATGATTTCAGCCGGATCTTCCGTGGTCGCTACCATGCTCAGAAACTCGAAAGCCTCTTTGTTGAGCTGGTATCCTGCCGCAATTGTCAATTCTACCGCTTTTTGCAGTTTCTCTGTCTCGCCCATATTTTGATGGCACTCCAATCTTGCTTCTTCGCGACCACGATGCATCCTTCTTCATCTCCTAACGACCCTGTTTGGTCTCGCAAGTGAAGATATGCTGTCAAGGCGGCTGTTAACGCGTCGATTTCATGAGGCCTTAAGGCGCATGTTTCAAGGTCTCTTCTGAACGCATGTTTTCAGGATTGTCTGAATTCCGTTCCGGTCCTTGGTTGACATGCCCAATGCTTCTCGTGTTGAAGTAGGATGCACTTCTATTGTCTTGTATCGTCTCTCTGCTATTAACGTGTTTAGTCTGATGGCTCAAATCGTGAGTTTTGACATTTCTGAGAGAGTTGGCCGTAAGACTCTGCAGCCTTTGCTTATCATCTCTTTCTCTGCTCTTCTGAGGGTTCCCTTCTCTGGAAAGTTGAACGGCACATCAATTGCTATAACCGCTGGATTGCAGTAGGCGATCCTCTCCAGAAGCTCTTCATCCGTGTGGATCAGACTTGTCTTCACGGTCCTCTTCTTTACGGCCGCTAGGCCAGTGGGGTTTTCAGGGTTGCCGGCTGGAATCTATACCAATCACAACGTTGCCTGTCAATCCAAACATCTGCATTCAAGTTTATATGAGAGGCGCTTGTCTAGATGTTTTGGCCATCCAAATTAAGAATATTGCATGATAGGAGGATGTTAGACATATGAGTGAATTACGCAAGGTACAGCGGACTCCGGGTGGAACCTTCTTTGTCTGTCTGCCGAAATCTTGGGCTGAAAGGTATGGTTTGGAGAAGGGGGAAGTCGTGTCCCTTAGTGAAACAGGTGATGGCAAGCTTCTTATCGATGCTAAGCCTGGTGTTGAACCTTCTCCGCGTACTGTTACGCTGAAGCCAGGACCATACATAGGACGCGGAATCATAGGAAATTATCTTCTTGGATTTGACATTTTGCGTGTAGAGGGGAAAGAGGGGATCAGTTTTGAAGTGCGAGACACTGTTAAGAGCACTGTCAGTCACCTGATCGGCTTAGAAATTGTCGAGGAGGATTATTCTGGAATTGTGCTGCAATGTTTGCTGGAGCCTTCTGGTTTTCCGCCTGAGAAGATTCTTCGCCGTGGGTATTCCATTGCCGCTGGCATGCATCGGGATGTCGCCAATGCCTTTGTGAGTGGTGATATTTCGCTTGCGAAAAGCGTTATGGCTCGTGACGATGAAAGCAACAGGCTGTATTTTCTCCTCGTTCGTATTTTGCGAACGATAATCCAGAACCCGGGCTTGAGTGAAAAACTGGGAGTCAGTCCGATTGAATGCCTTGATTACCGTCTAGCTGCGAGTCTTGTAGAAGCTATTGGTGACGAGTGTGTTCGTGTTTCACAGAAAACGGTCGAGTTGAAGGGCGCGAAACTGGACAGGGACCTTGGTAAGCAGTTTCTGACCTTTCACAGGATGTGCTTTGAGGCTCATGAAGATGCTTTGACAGCTTTTCTGAACAGCGACATAGATGTGGCTGAGAAAGCGCGCGGGATGCGGGGCAAGATTGAAAAAGAGTTCGGAAACATCGAGGAAATGGCCAGGGCCCAATCACTTGAGGTTGTACCCCAAATCCTTGCTGCGGCTTCGTTTCTGCGACAGATTTACGAGCACAGCGTGGACATAGCTGATTTGGCGGTTCCAAAAAAGAGCTGAGGGTTTCCTCAGAACGGGAGTTTGTCAACCTTTTCAGGCGCTTTGGTCAGTGAAACATTCTCTCCTAGTCTTAATTCTCTAGTGTACTGCACTTCTCCGTGTATGTGACAGTGAGATTCGATGGTGACGCTTTCACCGTAGACGTTCTCTGCATTCGCACCAGTTCTTAGGACGATTTCTTTGCCCCAAACAGTCTCTACGTGTGCGTCCTTGCCGACTATGACTTCGTCTGCCCTTAAGGGTCCGTGGGCTTCACCCCTCTTCCCTATCTCAATGAAACGTGCAGTAACACCTTCCCCAGTCGTTATTGAGCCTCCAACTTCCACTCGATCCTCTGCTGTGGCCTTTCTTGCACGAAGAACGCCGCCGATTTCAATGTCTTTCACTGCGATCTCTCCACTGACATCCGCTCTGCCGCCCACGTCCAGTCTTCCTGAAAGCTTCAGAGATCCGTCGATGTCCACTTTGCCTCCTACTTCCATTTCGTCGCCTTGAGTGAAACCTGTTATCTCTACTGTGCCGCCTACGTCGATCTCTTTGAACTCCAAATCGCCCTGAACTCTGAATGAACCTCCTACGTCTATTTCTTCGCCTCTGGCTTTACCGGAAAGCCTTACGGTTCCCCCCACGTCTATTGTTCCGAATTCAAGGGCACTGCTTGACTCGAAGGTCCCGCCGACATCTATGTCGCGGATTCTTCCGCCTGCAACATTTGCGGTGCCTCCCACTTCCAGGTCCTTGATGTCTACCTTGGATTTGGCTGTGAGGCTTCCACCAATTTCGACGCTCTGCGCCGTGACTTCCCCGTTCGCTTCAAAAGTGCCGCCTACCTCTATCTCTTCAGCTTTTACGTTTCCATCAACCTTTAGACTTCCCCCAACATCAGCGCGCTCAACCTTCAGATCCTTGCTTACGTAAAGAGTATGATCCACGTCAACGTCTTTTGCAGTCATGCTCCCATAAACCTCCAGACTACCATCCTCAACCTCAACCGCATTCTCAACTTCCAAGTTTCCACGAACTGTTACGCCGTCCTCAGCTTCCAGGTTTTCCGCCGACAGACTGCATTCGAAGGTGTTATCTCCTTCACAATAAACCGTGCCCGCAACTTTCACTGCGGATTGGGGAGCGGTTCCTCTGATGACTGCATGCCTGCCTATTTCTAAATCGCCATTCACAGTGTCTAATGACACGTTTCCTCTTGGGGGAATGGACATCCCGTCGCTCATCACTCAATTCTCTCCATAACATCGTTCTGAAATGACTTTAAAAGGCGTACTCACAACTGGTTACTAGGGCCTCTCTAAAGCGACGTTTGTACCCTCCTGAGTGCTGTTTCTGCTTCTATTCTTGCGCGTTCAACTCTTGCCCGAGAGTCTTCGGCGTTCGCTATCGTCGAGTGCCCTGGAGAGTCCACTTCGGCTCTCGCATGTGTCAGTCCGAGGCTGCTCTTGATCATGCTTAAGAGTTTCGATCCAAAAAGGACCTCATCCATTCTTTTGCTTGTCGAATTCATTTTACTCTTGTTTTGACTTTTCATTCCAACCACCTCTTTCATTGAGGAACAGTAACCACTTGGAATCCTTAAAAGGCGACGCACATGACGAGAACACGCCTTGTAGTCACAAAATGTTATCGGCCTACTGTTCCAGCGCAGCGAAGAACTTGCGCATCCTCTTGAACGTTTCCAGATATTCCAAGCCCCATTTTGTCACCCTATACTTCTTCGAATCTTCCAAGGTTATCTCGTTGATAAAGCCATGCGCAACCAGAAAACTCAGTTCTTTCTTCGTTCGATCTACCGGCATGTTGGCTCCATAAGACACTCTAGTCAGCGAGCAGAGCCCCTTACGGGCGACAATTTCTATTATGTCAGCGTAAATGTCGTACTTGGTCCTTCTTCGTTCAGTGGACAAGGTTAGGCTTCCCCGAACTCCACTATTATTAAATGCTGCAAATTTAATCTTAATTGTGGTGGATCAACATGCACTCCACAACTTCCAATAGAAGACAATACCACATAGCGTGCAAAAAAGGCGACTTGGCCAAGTACTTGCTAGTACCCGGCGATCCCGAGCGTGTTCCTAAAATCGCAGGATTGTGGGATTCCGCTAAAGAAATCGCCTATCACCGTGAGTTTCGCAGCTTCACAGGAGTCTACGAGGGCGTCCCAATCTCCGTGTTGTCGAGCGGGATCGGCCCAGCATGCATTGCTATTGCCGTCAATGAGGCTGCAAGCATAGGAGTGGAAACTTTCATTCGGGTAGGCAGCACAGGCGCCATCCAAAGAAACATAAACTGTGGCGACCTCATAATCTCCAGCGCTGCCGTCCGCCTTGACTGCACCAGCAACTGTTACATCATGCCTGAGTATCCGGCCGCGGCGAATTATGAGGTCTTATTGGCTCTGATAGAAGCTGCTGAAACTTTGGGCATACATAACTATCACGTCGGCATAACTGCCACCACGGCTGACTTCTACGCAGAACAAAACCGCCCGACGCGAGCAAGCTGTTCACCTTGGACGGAGAATCTGCTTCCGACATTGCAGAAGGCGGGGGTATTGAATTTTGAAATGGAAGCAGCCACGTTGCTCACTCTTGCAAGCCTCTACGGACTAAGAGCCGGAGCAATATGTGCCGTTTTTAATAACCGTGTCAGGAACGAGTTCGAGCCCGGAGCAGGCGAAGAAAACGCAATAAAAGTTGCAAATCAAGCCGTAAAAATTCTTAACAAATGGGACGCTATAAAAAGGAAGGGAAAGAAACGGTGGTTGTTCCCGTCCATTATGGCCTCAAAAGAGTCGTAAGATGGCTGTATTGGGTCTCTGAATAGGCTTTGAAAGGGCGGTGAACCTTTGCTCGGAGTTGCGTGCCTTCCTGCACGCCAAACACACTGAATTGCTTGCGGGGCGAGGGACAGAACAGCCTTACCCTTATCCTTTGGATAAAGCTAAAAGGCACCGTCAAGAAATTCTAGGCAGGGCCGGGGTGGCGGAGTGGTTATCGCGCTGGCCTCGAGATCGTATTCTGGAAAATAGGGGGCCTAAGAACAGAAGAGGACAGGTCAGCCAGTGGGCCTTTGGCTCGCAGGGGTTCGAATCCCTTCCCCGGCGCCATTTTACCAGTTAGAGCCTGTTTTTAGGCTAAACTGGACGAATAAGTTGAATGCGAGCTTTTTGTATTAGCGTTTGGCTCGAACAGCAAAGAATGGCGGCCCTGATGCAGCTTGGTGGCACAGTCGCAACCTTCGCGTGCGCGGGGTTAAAGAAGGTAAGCAGGGGATAAGTAATTGCACGTGGGATGCCTGAGAAGGTCCTTACGTGGCTCTGTAGAAGTATCCAATCTCGGGATATGGGCTTTTGAACAGCATTACCTTTTCTCGGCAATTTGCCTGATACAACCAGCGGTAGAGCCGAAGAATTTTGTCAGGTAGAAAGCAATGGTTTGAATATAGCGCGCATGCGTGTTCCTAAAATGGTGTAAAATGGTTTTTATTCTTATTTTTTGATTTGAGGGCAGTTTTGAGGGTCGCATCCCTTTTTGATTTGTTTGCAGTACCCGCCTTTCTCGAATCTGCA